>JRYF01000023.1_pt1 | contig 18425 bp, 18 predicted proteins | sample 235331 | NCBI WGS metagenome assembly JRYF01 (sample SAMN03074217, study PRJNA261475) | activated sludge metagenome | biome: Wastewater Treatment Plant; feature: Wastewater; material: Activated sludge; isolation source: activated biomass of a wastewater treatment plant treating hydrocarbon... ...
CGCGCCGACGGCAGCGTGCGCTGGCAGCGCGCCAGCGGGCGCGCCACGCTGCTCTCGCACTGCGTCACCCGGCGGCCGTACTCCCCCGACTTCCCCGTGCCGCTGGTGCACGGCCTCGTCGAGCTCGCCGAAGGGCCGCGGCTCATCTGCCGGGTCGTCGACATCGAGCCGGCCAAGGTGCGCGACGGCATGGCGCTGAAGGCCGCGTTCGACGCCAAGGGCCTGTGCTTCCGCAAGGCGCGCGCTTCGTCCGCGCGCACCGCCCGCTGACCGAAGGAGCCATGCTGTGCTGTTGCGCGACATGATCGGCCGCTGCGCGCGGAACCTGCCCAACCGGGCCGCCTACCGCTGCGGCGAACGCAGCGCCACCTGGGCGCAGATGGACGAGCGCTCGGACCGCTTCGCCACGGCGCTGCAGCAGCTCGGCCACCGCGCCGGCGAGACGGTGGCCATCCTCACGCAGGAGACGATCGAGGTCTACGAGCACTTCTTCGCCTGCATGAAGATCGGCGCGCCGCGCGTCGGCCTGAACACGCAGTATCCGTGGCCCGAGATGATCCACGTCATCAAGGACAGCGGCACGCGGTTCCTGCTGGTGCAGGGGCGCTGCCGGCACCTCATCGAAGGCCGCGAGGCCGAGCTGGCGCGGCTGGGCGTCACGCTGATCGGCTTCGGCGCCGGGCACGGCCTCGCCCACGACTACGAGGCGCTGTTGTCCAAGGCGACCGCGGCGCCCGCATGGCCCCCGCTCGCCGACGACGACCTGCTGCTCATCAGCTACACCTCGGGCACCACCGGCTATCCCAAGGGCGTGCTGCTGACGCAAGGCGGCGGCGCCAACTGCGTCATCCATTCGCTGATCTCGTTCGGCTACGGCCCCGACGACGTCTGGTACATGCCCGCATCGTCCGCCTGGGTGGTGGTGATGATGGCGGTGTTCGGGCTCGGCAACGGCATGACCACGGCCATCCCGGACGGCGCGTTCCAGATCCAGACCTGGCTGCAGGAGGTGGGCCGCTTCCGCGTCACCGTCGGCCTGCTCGTGCCGACGATGCTGCAGCGGGCCGTCGCCGAGGTGCAGGCCAATCCGGTCTACGACCTGTCGTCGCTGCGCGTGATGATGTACGGCTCGTCGCCCGCCACGCCCAAGCTGATCCGCGACACCAAGGCGACCTTCCAGGTCGCCCTGCTGCAGACCTACGCGATGACCGAAGCCACCGGCGGCTGGATCAGCTTCCTCACCGAGGCCGACCACCAGATCGCCCTGCGCGACGAGCCGGCGCTGCTCAAGTCGGTCGGCCGCATCGGCATCCACTACGACTGCTCGATCCGCGACGACCAGGGCCGCCCGGTGCCGGTGGGTGAGTCGGGCGAGATCTGGCTGCGCGGCAGCACGCTGATGAAGGGCTACCGCAACCTGCCCGAGGCCACCGCCGAGGCGCTGGTAGACGGCTGGCTGCGCACCAACGACATCGGGCGCCTCGACGAACGCGGCTACCTGTACCTGCTGGACCGCCAGAAGTTCATGATCATCACCGGCGCGGTCAACGTGTTCCCGACCACGGTGGAAGCCGTGCTGGTCGAGCATCCGGCGGTCGAGGAAGTGGCCGTGGTCGGCGTGCCGCACCCCGAATGGGGCGAGGCCGTGGTCGCGGTGGTGGTGCGCCGCGCGAGCCACGCGGCGGCGACGGCGGCCGAGCTGATCGCCTTCTGCGACGGCCGCCTGAGCCGGCCCGAGACGCCCAAGCACGTCGTATTCACCGACGCCCTGCCCAAGACCAGCAACGCCAAGGTCAAGAAGAACGATCTCAAGCAGCGGCTTCGCAGCGAAGCCGGCCTCGTGCCCTGGAACACCGCCGTGGAGTGATCCGCGGCCCATCCCCACACGTCTACATCCAACCGCTCGGACATTCCATGCAGATTTCCCGCTTCGCCCTCCGCGGCCTGTGCGCCGTTCTCACCACCTGCACCCTGGCGCTGACGGCGAACTCCGCCGTCGCGCAGGGCAAGCCGCCGCTGAAGATCGGCGCCTACCTGTCGGTGACCGGCCCGGCCGCCTACCTCGGCTCCGGCGCGATGAAGACCGTCGAGATGATGGTCGAGGCCGCCAACGCGGCGGGCGGCATCGACGGGCGCAAGCTGGAGCTGTACCGCTACGACGACGAGTCCGATCCGGCCAAGGCGAACACGCTGGTCAAGCGGCTGATCGAGAACGACGGCGTGCAGGTGCTGATCGGCGGCTCCACCACCGGCACCACCATGTCCGCGGTGCCGCTGGCCGAGCGCGCCGGCGTGCCGATGCTCTCGCTCGCCGGCGGCACGGTCATCATCGATCCGGTCAAGAAGTTCGTCTTCAAGATGAACCAGACCGACGCGATGGCCATCGAGCGCCTGTACGGGCACATGCTCAAGAACCAGATCACCTCGATCGGCGTCGTCGCCGGCACCGACGCCTTCGGCCGGGCGTGCCTGGGCGCGGCGCAGGCGCTCGCGCCCAAGATGGGCGTGAAGATCCTGCGCGAGGAGTCCTTCAACGTGAAGGACACCGACATGACCGCGCAGCTCACCAACCTGCGCCAGACGGCGGGCGCCCAGGCGATCCTCAACTGCGGCTTCGGCGAGCCTGCGGTCATCCTGACCAAGAACTACAAGCAGCTTGCCATCCCGCTGCCGCACTACGGCACGCACGCGCTCGCATCCGACGTGTTCGTCAAGCTCGCCGGCCCGGCGGCCGAGGAGATGACAATGACCAACGGCCCGATCCTGGTGTGGGACCAGCTGCCGGCGAAGGACGCGTCCCAGCCGGTGGTGCAGGCCTACGTGAAGGCCTACCAGGCCAGGTACGGCGAGGCGCCGTCCTACTTCGCCGGCAATGCGCACGACGCGATGCTCGCGATCCGGCTCGCCGTCCAGCGCGCCGGCGGCGTCGAGCCGGCCAAGCTGCGCGACGCCATCGCCCAGGGCAGGTTCGAGGGCGTGACCGGGCCGTTCCAGGTGTCCGAGACGGACCACGTCGGCCTCACGTCCGCCTCGCTGCGCATCGTCAAGGTCCGCGGCGGCCGGTGGTCGCTGGTGGAGTGACGGCAGGTTGGAAGCGTTCATCCAGTTCCTGTTCTCCGGCCTGACCGAGGGATCGCGCTACGCCCTGACGGCGCTGGGCTTCACGCTCATCTACAACGCCAGCGGAGCGATCAACTTCGCGCAGGGCGAGTCCATCATGCTGGGCGGCATGGTGACGGCGGTGCTGGTCGCCGCCGGCCTGCCGCTGGTGCCGGGGATGCTCGTCGCGGTCGCCGTCGCGCTGGCGGTGAACCTGCTTCTGCTCGGGCTGTTCTCGCGCGTGCTCGCGCGCTCCGGCGTGCTCGAAGTCATCATCCTCACGGTGGCGTTCGGCATCGTCCTGCGCGGCCTGGCCCATGTGCTGTGGGGCACGCAGACGCGCTCGATCCCGCCGTTCAGCGGCAGCGAGCCGCTGCGCCTGGGCGGCGCGACCATCCTGCCGCAGGCGCTCTGGGTGATCGGCCTGACCGCGCTGGCGCTGGCCGCGCTCGCCTGGTTCTTCCGCGCCAGCCGCACCGGCCGCGGCTTCGTCGCCGCGGCGCTCGACCCGACCACCGCGCGGCTGATGGGCATCGACGTGCGCGCCGTGCTGATGCTGGCGTTCGGGCTGTCGGCCGTGCTCGGCGCGCTCGGCGGCATCGTCACCGCCCCCATCACCTACACCTACTACGACGTGGGCGTGATGGTCGGCCTGAAGGCGATCATCGCCGCGATCATCGGCGGCGTGGGCAGCCCGGTCGGGGCGGTGGTCGGCGGCTTCGCGATCGGCCTGGCCGAGGCGATGACGGCGGGCTACGTTTCCTCGGCCTACAAGGACGCGGTGCCCTTCCTGATGATCGTGCTGCTGTTCCTCGTGCGGCCCCAGGGCCTGTTCGGCCGCGCCCGGGTCGAGAGGGTCTGAGCGATGCGTCCTCCGAGCCACGAGGGCGCGGCACGCGCACGCCCGCTCGCCGCCTGGGCCGTCGCCGCCGCGTGCGCCGCGGCCCTGCCGCTGCTGGCGCCCAACACCTTCTACCTCGCGCTGGCCAACCTGGTCCTGATCAACGCGGCGGTCGCCGTATCGCTCACCCTGCTGGTGGGCACGACCGGCCAGCTGAGCCTGGGCCACGCCGCCTTCTTCGCCTGCGGCGCCTACGTCACCGCCCACCTGTCGTCGCTGCGCGGCTGGCCGGTGGCGTGGTCGCTGCCGGTGGCCGTCGCCGCGTCGGCGCTGCTGTCCTGGGCGATCGGGCGGCTGTTCCTGCGCCTGTCGGGCTACTACCTCGCCGTCGCGACGCTCGGCGTCGGCCTGCTGCTGGGCATCGTGCTGCGCAACGAGCCGGGGTTCAGCGGCGGGCCCGACGGCCTGTCCGTGCCGGCCTTCCAGGCGGGCTGGCTCGCGCTGCGCGACGACCGCTCGTGGTACTGGGTGTTCCTGGCGCTTCTCGTGCTCATCGTCGTCGGTTCGCGCAACCTGCTGCGCTCGCCGGCCGGCCGCGCCCTGCGCGCGCTGCACGACGCCGAGACAGCCGCCGTGGCGATGGGCGTCGACGCGCGCAGCTACCGCGTGCGCATCTTCACGCTGTCCGGCGCCCTCGCCGGCCTGATGGGCGCGCTGTACGCGCACTACAGCGGCTTCATCACGCCGCAGGCCGCCTCGTTCGTCCACTCGGTGCAGTTCCTGATGATGGCCGTGATCGGCGGCGTCGGCTCGATCGCCGGCGCCGTGGTCGGTGCCGCGATCGTGACCCTGCTGCCCAACCTGCTCGCCGGGGCAGCGGAGTACGAGACGCTCGCCGTCGGGCTGCTGCTGCTGCTCAGCGTGGTGCTCATGCCGCGCGGCATCGTGCCGACGCTGCGCCGCGCCTGGTCGGCGCGGACGGCGAGGAGAGCGGCATGACGGCGGCCACGCCGATGCACGGCGGCGCGCTCGTCCGGGTCGAGGCGCTGTGCAAGGACTTCGGCGGCCCGCCCGTCCTCGACGGCGTGTCGTTCGAGATCCGGCGCGGCCACGTGCACTCGCTCATCGGCCCGAACGGCGCCGGCAAGACGACGCTGCTGAACGTGCTCGGCGCGCTCTACCGGCCCACCGCCGGCCGCGTGCTGATCGACGGGCGCGACACCGGGACGCTGGCCCCGCACGAGCTGGCGGGCGCCGGCGTCGCGCGCACCTTCCAGAACCTGAAGATCTGCCGCGGCATGACGGTGCTCGAGAACGTCCTGCTGGGCGCGCACGCGGGCCTGCAGGGCTCGCTCTGGCGCGGCATCCTGCGCCTGCCGTCGCTCGCCCGCCGCGATGCCGAGCTCGAGGCCAGGGCCGTCGGCCTGCTGGGCGAAGTCGGCGTGAGGGCCGATGCACGAACGCTGCCCGACTCGCTCTCCTACGGCGAGCTCAAGCGCGTGGAGCTCGCCCGCGCCATGATGGCCGCGCCGCAGCTGCTGCTGCTCGACGAGCCCGCCGCCGGCCTCAATCCGCGCGAGAAGGCCGACCTGGGGCAGATCGTCGGGCGGCTGGCGAAGGAGCATCGCATCACCGTCGTGCTCGTCGAGCACGACATGAAACTGGTCATGGCCCTGTCCGATCGCGTCGTCGTCCTCAACTACGGGCGCTGCATCGCCGAGGGCACGCCGTCCGAGGTGGCGCGCCACCCGGAGGTGATCGCCGCCTATCTCGGAACCCATTCCCGGCTGGAGGCCGCCTGATGTCCGCCGAGCCGCTGCTGGCGCTGCGCGGGGTCGACAGCGCCTACGGCCACGTGGCCTGCCTGTCGGGCATCGACCTGGAGGTCCATGCCGGCGAACTGGTTGCCCTCGTCGGCAGCAACGGCGCCGGCAAGAGCACGCTGCTCAAGACGGTGTCCGGGCTGCAGCCGATCCGCGCCGGCCGCATCGAATTCGACGGCCGGCGGATCGACGCGCTGCCGGCGCACCGCCGCGTGCGCCAGGGCATCGCGCACTGCCCGGAGGGGCGCTGCGTCTTCGGCGACCTGTCGGTCGACGAGAACCTGCGGCTGGGCGGGCAGACGCGGCCCGTCGCGGAGGTGGAAGCCGGCCTCGACCGCATGTACGCGATGTTCCCGCCGCTCGCCGGCAAGCGCCGCCAGTCGGCCGGCCTGCTGTCGGGCGGCCAGCAGCAGATGCTGGCGATCGGCCGGGCGCTGATGAGCAGGCCCCGCCTGCTGCTGCTCGACGAGCCGTCGATGGGCCTGGCCCCGCTGGTGGTCGAGGAGGTCATGGGCATCATCGCGGCGCTGCGCCGGGACGGCACGACCATCCTGCTCGTCGAGCAGAACGCGCATGCCGCGCTGCCGCTCGCGGACCGCGGCTACGTGCTCGAAAGCGGCCGCCTGGTCGGCAGCGGCGCCGGCCCCGAGCTGCTGCGCGATCCCGCCGTGCAGGAGGCGTACCTGGGCATCGAAGCCCGAGCCAAAGCGCGCGTCGTGGGCGCATGACGGCGCGTCGAAGCCACCGCCCCGTCGTCGGCATCGTCATCGGCGACCCGTGCGGCATCGGCCCGGAGGTGCTCGCCAGGGCCTGGGCCGAGGGACGCCTGCACGCGCAGTGCCGGCCCGTGCTGATCGGCAGCGCGCACGCGATGCGCGCCGCCGCCGAGCTTGCACGCACCGGGCTGCGCGTGCGCGCGGTCGAGACGCTCGGGAAGGTCACCGGGCGGCGCGACGCGATCGAGATCCTCGACTCGGGCGCGCTCGACCCCGCCGCGATCACCCCCGGCGCGGACAGCGCCGCCTGCGGCCGCGCCAGCGCGGTCTGGCTCGACGAGGCCGACGCACTCGCCCGCGCCGGCCGACTGCACGCGACGGTGATGGGGCCGATCAGCGCCACGGCGATGCAGAGCGCCGGCGTGCTCGACCGCGTGGTGCAGATCAAGCCGGGGCGCAGCTACCTGCTGCTGGCCTCCGGCACGCTGCGCGTCGCGCATCTGACGGACCACGTGCCGCTGCGCGAGGTGTCCGCGCTCATCACGCGGCGGCTCGTCGGCTCGGCGCTGCGCAGCATCGACGCGGCCCTGCGTGCCTGGGGCGTCGAGCGGCCGCGCATCGGCGTCGCCGGCTTCAACGCCCACGCCGCCGGCACCGAGGACGCGGAGCAGATCGCCCCGGCGGTGCGCCGGGCGCGCGCCGCAGGCATCGATGCGACCGGCCCGATCAGCCCCGACAGCGTGTTCCGCCAGTGCATCGAGGGACGCTTCGACACGGTGCTGGCGATGTACCACGACCAGGGCCACATCGCGATCAAGACGGCGCGGTTCGGCGGCAACATCGCGGTCATCGTCGGCCCGCCCTACCCGCATGTGACCGTCGCCCACGGCACGGCCTACGACATCGTCGGCCGCGGCATCGCGGACCACACCATGATCCGCAACGCCATCCTCACGGCCGGCTCGCTGGCCGCCGGCCGCGGATTCCCCCCACTGCAATGACGCCCGCCAGCGGAGCCGACCCCGTGACCACCGACGAGCCCGAGTTCATCCCCATCGCCCGCGCCGACGAGGTCGAGGTCGGCTGCGCCCTGCAGGTCTGCATCGACGGCCGCGAACCTCTCGCCGTGGTCCGCCTGGACGACGGCTTCTACGTGATGGACGACACCTGCACGCACGGCGCGGCGTCGATGTCCGAAGGCGACGTCGCCGGCTTCGAGATCGAATGCCCGTTCCACGGCGGCCGCTTCGACGTGCGCACGGGTGCCGTCACCGGGCTGCCGTGCACCAAGGCCCTGACCGTCTACCCGGCGAAGGTCGAAGCCGGTCAGGTCTGCGCCGCGCTCGGCGCGGGGCGTCGCGTGGACGACAAGCAGCCTGGCGCTCGAAGCGGCCCGACCACGGGTCAGTAGACGCCCATCGCCAGGCCGGCCGCGAACGCTGCGCCGAGCTCGGCGCAACGCGCGAGGTCGTCCGCGCCGATGCGCTTCTCGCGCAGGATGTCCTCCGGCGCCTGCGCGTGCGTGCAAACGATGATCGGCTCGGCGATCGCACGCAGCCGCCAGCCGGTGGCGATGCGCTCGATCTGCCGCGCCGCGTTGCGGCCGTCGCTGCCGGCGCAGACCAGGCTCGCGTACGGGCGGCCGTTGATCCGGTCGAGCACCGCGTAGTAGCTGCGGTCGAAGAAGTCCTTCATCAGGCCCGAGATCGCGGCCAGGTTCTCCGGCGTGGCGAACACCAGGCCGTCCGCGGCGAGCACGTCGTCCGGCCCGGCGTCGCGCGCGTGCAGCAGCCGGACGTCCACCTCGCCGGCGCGCGACGCGGCGTCGGCCGCCGCGCGCGCCATCTGCAGCGTGCCGCCGGTCATCGTGTGGTAGACGACCAGCAGCGCGCGCCGGCCGGTCGCCACGCCCGCGCTCTCCGCCGCGTCAGGCCGCCGGCGGGAACCCGTGGAACGAGGTGAACTCTTCCGGCGCGGCCCGCTCGGTGATGAAGGCGTTCTCCGGGGCCGAGGTGTCCTCGTGCCCCAGCGCCACCCCGCACAGCAGGATCTCGCTGTCGGCCAGCGGCAGGTGCCGGCGCGCGACGCCGTGGAACCAGGCGAACGCCGCCTGCGCGCAGGTATGCAGCCCCTGCGCGCGCGCGGCCACGAGGATGTTCTGCAGGAACATGCCCACGTCCATGAAGCTGCCGGTGTTCAGCCGCCGGTCGAGCGTGACGAGCAGGCCCACCGGCGCGTCGAAGAAGGTGTAGTTGCGCAGCATCTGGCGCTCGCGCGCGACCTTGTCGTCGCGCTGGATGCCGAGCGTCGCGTAGAGGCCGAAGCCGCAGCGGCGCCGCCGCTCGAGGTAGGGCTCGAACCAGGCCGTCGGGTAGTAGGCGTATTCGGGCTGGTGACGGTCCGGGTCGCCCCGGGCGGCCTCGACGATCTCGTTGCACAGGCGGTCCCGCGCCTCGCCGGCCACCGCATACACGCGCCAGGGCTGCACGTTGTTGCCGCTCGGCGCGCGGGCCGCCACTTCGAGGATGTGCCGCACGGTCTGCGCCGGCACGGGCGTCGGCAGGAAGCGGCGGACGGACTTGCGGCTGCGGATGGCGTCGTCGACATGCATGCGATGGTCCTTGGTTGCGCGCCGTCGGCCGGGCGGCCCGCCCCGGGCCGGCGGCCGTGTCCACTGGACGTTTTTCGGCGCATCGGATACTCTCGAATGATGGATTCTACCAAACGTCCGTTTGATTGGACGCCCACCGCGGAAACCGCCGCCACCTCGAACCTGGCCGCGTTCGTCCGCCATTGCGGCGAAGCCGACCTCGACGCGCTGAGCCGTCGTGCCGATGCCGATCCCGCGTGGCTGATGACGCGGGTGTTCGAGTTCTGCGACTTCCGCTTCTACCAGCCGCCGCGGCAGATGCTCGACACGTCGCGCGGCCTCGAGTGGGCGCGCTGGTGCGTCGACGGCACGACGAACATCGTGCTCAACTGCATCGACCGCCATCGCGGCACCCCCGCCTGGGAGCGCCCCTTCCTCGTCTGGGAGGGCGAGGACCCCGCCGCCCGGCGCAGCCTCACCTATGCCGAGTTCGACGCCGAGGTCTGCCGCCTGGCCGGCGCGTTGCGGCGGCTCGGCGTCGGGCGCGGCGACCGCGTCGGCCTGTACATGCCCAACCTGCCGGAAACCTTCATCGCCTTCTTCGCGGTGCTGAAGATCGGCGCGGTCGTGATGCCGCTGTTCTCGGGCTTCGGCCCGCAGCCGCTGGTCGCGCGGCTGAACGACGGCGAGGCCAAGGTCGTGCTCACGGTCGACGGGACCTGGCGGCGCGGCACGCCCGGCGCCATGAAGTCGGTGCTCGACGAGGCGCTGGCCTCGACGCCGAGCGTGCGGCACGTGCTCGTGCTGTGCCACCTGGGCGACGCCATCGCCTGCCCGATGACGGCCGGGCGCGACATCGACTGGGCCGCGGCCGTGGCGCGCGAGAGCGCCGAGCTGCCCACCGCCGAGATGGCCGCCGACGATCCTGCGGTGCTGCTCTACACCTCGGGCACCACCGGCAAGCCGAAGGGCTGCGTGTGGACACACGTGAGCTTCCTCGGCTCGATGGTCACGCGCGACATGCACGTCTGCGCCGACTTCCGCGGCAGCGACCGCTTCTTCTTCATGAGCGACATGGGCTGGATGGTCGGCGCGATGTGCGCCTGCATCCCCAGCTACTTCGGCGGCAGCCTGCTGGTGGCCGAAGGCACGCCCGACTTCCCCGACACCGGGCGCTTCTGGCGCCTGCTGCAGGACCACAAGGTGACCTACGTGGGCGTGGCGCCGACGCTGATCCGCGGCCTCATGCGCTACGGCAACGAGGAGGTCGAGCGCTTCGACCTCTCGGCGCTGCGCGTCACGGTCTCCGGCGGCGAGGCCTGGACGGAAGCGCCGTGGCGCTGGTTCTTCGACCATGTCTGCAAGCGGCGGCTGCCGTTCCTCAACATCGTCGGCGGCACCGAGGTCGGCGGCTGCAACTTCACCGGCACGCCGATGCACCCGCTGCGGCCCGGCTCGTTCGGCATGGGCGGCCTGGGCGTCGGCGCCGACATCGTCGACGACGCCGGCAAGCCGGTGGGCCCCGGGCAGGTCGGCGAGCTGGTGCTGCGCAACCCGAACATCGGCTTCACCAAGAGCCTGTGGCGCGACGACGAGCGCTACCTCGACAGCTACTGGCGCACCCTGCCGGGCCTGTGGGTGCATGGCGACTTCGCGATGCGCGACGAGGACGGGCTCATCTACATCCTCGGCCGCAGCGACGACACCATCAAGGTCTCGGGCAAGCGCACCGGGCCGTCGGAGATCGAGACGCTGCTCACCGGCACCGGCAAGGTGTCCGAGGCGGCGGTGATCGGCGTGCCCGACGCGGTCAAGGGCTCGGCCATCGTCTGCGTGTGCGTGCCGATGCCCGGCGTCGCCGCCGACGCCGCGCTCGAGCAGACGCTCGCGGCGGCGGTGGTGCACGGCATGGGCACCTCGTACCGGCCGCGCCAGGTGCTGCTCGTCGGCGACCTGCCCAAGACGCGCAACATGAAGATCATGCGGCGCGTGGTGCGCGCGGTCTACAACGGGGGAAGCCCGGGCGATCTGTCGTCGCTGGTCAACCCCGAAGCCGTGACGGAACTGCAGGCGCGGCTCGCGGAATGAGGACGGTCCCGGCTCACGGCGTCCCGAGCGCGGACAGCGCCGCGACGTAGCCCGAGTCGCGCGCCTCCAGCCCGCCGACGGGCTCGCCGACGCGCCGCAACAGACCGTCGCCGAGACCGTAGACGAGACCGTGAACCTCGACGCGCCGGCCGCGTTCCCATGCCCGGCGCAGCACCGTGGTCCGGCACACGTTGCTGACCTGCTCGATGACGCTGAGTTCGCACAGCCGTGCGGCGCGCTCGTCCGGCCCGGGCAGTTCGTCGAGCCGCTCGACATGCTTGCGCGCCACGTCCTCGATGTGCCGCAGCCAGTTGTCCGCCAGGCCGGTGCGGCGCTGCTCGACGACGGCCTGCACCGCGCCGCAGCCGTAGTGGCCGACCACCAGCACGTGCTCGACCTCGAGCACCTCGACCGCGTATTGCAGGGCCGTCAGGCAATTCAGGTCGGAGTGCACCACCAGGTTGCCCACGTTGCGGTGGACGAAGATTTCGCCGGGGCGCAGGCCGACGATCTCGTTGGCGGGGACGCGGCTGTCCGAACAGCCGATCCAGAAGTAGCGCGGCGCCTGCTGGCGGGCCAGCCGGCGGAAGAAGTCGGGCTCGGCCTCGCGGCAGCGCGCCGACCAGGCACGGTTGTTGGCCATCAACGGTTCGATCGTGCACATGATGTTCTCCGACGTTGCGGGTGCCGGGGCGGCTCAGCGCCCCTTCCAGACCGGCTTGCGCTTCTCGGCGAAGGCGCGCGGGCCTTCCTGCGCGTCCTCGCTGGCGTAGGCGGCGCGGTAGATGTTGTGCGCCAGCGCCATGCCGGCGTCGCAGCCGGCGCTCATCGCGGTGAGGATCGATTCCTTGCCCGCCATCACCGACAGCGGCGCGTTGTCGCGGATGCGCTCGGCGAGCGCCTGGGCGCGCGCGCGCACCGCGTCGGGCGTGTCCTCGAGGTAGTTGATGAAGCCGAGCGCGTGGAATGTCTCGATGGGATACAGATCGCCGGTGAGCACCATCTCCATCAGCAGCGGCTGCGGCAGCATCCACAGCAGCGGGATCGCCCACGGGCTGCCGCGGCCGGCGATGCGCGTCTCGGTGATGCCCACCTGCGTGCCCTTCAGGCCCACGCGCAGGTCGGAGTTCAGGCTCAGCATCATGCCGCCGGCGATCAGGTGGCCGGTCATCGCCGCGACGATGGGCTTGGCGACGCGGCGCTGGCGGCCGTGGAACGGGTCCTTCATCTTCGTGAGGATGTCCACGCCCTCCTCCTTCTTCACGCGGGCCGCCTCGCGCAGGTCCAGCCCTGCGCAGAAGGTGCCGCAGTCGGCCGATGTGAGGATGGCCACGCGCACGTTCCTGTCGGCGTCGACCTCGCCCCAGCAGTCGTGCAGGCGGTTGGCCGCGGCAGGCGACAGCGCGTTGCGGATCTCGGGGCGGTTGATCTTGACGGTGGCAATGCCGTCGCGCACTTCGTAGATGACGGTGTCGGCGTCGTTCATGGCGTCTTTCGGTCGGCGGAGGTCGGTCAGGTCGCGGCCGCGTGCTTGCGGCGCCACGACGGCGTGCGTTTCTCGAAGAAGCTCGTCAGGCCTTCGCGCGCCTCTTCGGTCTCCCAGAAGTCGGCGAGGCGGTCGACCGTGTAGATCAGGTTGTCCGGCGTGTCGTGGCTCAGCACGTACTGCACGAGCTTCTTGGTCATCTGCACGGCGCCCGGCGCGCAGGCCAGGGCCAGGTCGATCTCGGCGTTCACTGCGGCATCGAGTTCCGCGGCCGTGACCACCTCGTGCACCAGGCCGTAGCGCTGCGCCTCGGCGGCCGACATGATCTTGCCGTTGAGGAACACGCGCCGCGCGTAGCTCGGCCCGAGCTTGGCCGCGACATAGGGCGAGATCGTCGCGGGCACCAGTCCCAGGCGCACCTCGCTCAACGAGATGCGCGCGCTGTCCACCGCCACCGCGACGTCGCAGATGGCGATCAGCCCGACGCCGCCGCCGTAGGCCGAGCCGTTGATGCGGCCGATGATCGGGCGCCCGAAGCCGTCCAGCCGCGCCAGCAGCGCGGCCAGCGGCGCGCCGCTGCGGATGCGGCTCGCGCGGTCGAGGCTGCCCTGGCTCTGCTGCCAGCGGAAGTCGCCGCCGGCGCAGAAGTTCTCGCCCTCGCCGCTGAGCACCACGACGCGCGCCGCTGAGTCGGCCTCGATGCGATCCAGCGCCTGGCCGATCTCCTCGAACATCGTGGGGTTGAGGGCGTTGTGCACGTCGGGCCGGGCCAGCGTGAGGTGGGCGACGCCGGCGGCGTCGACGTCGAGTCGGATGGTCTTGAAGTCGCTCATGGGAAGTGGGGGCTAGAGTGGTCGGATGACAGAGGCCGCTTCAGCCGCGCGTGACCTTCCAGGCCGCCGGGCGCTTGGCCAGGAACGCGGCGATGCCTTCGCCGGCGTCCTCGGTCTCCCAGGCGTCCGCCAGCGCGGCGGCGGTGTAGTCCATGCACTCGCGCGGCGGACGGCCGATCACGTCGTTGAACAGCCGCTTGGTCGAGGCGATGGAGCCGGCCGGCAGGGCCAGGATCAGCGCCAGCTCCTCGTCCACCGCGCGGTCGAGCTCCTCGGGCGCGACGACGCGGTCCACCAGGCCGATGCGCTCGGCCTGCGCGGCGCCGATGAACTGCGCCGTGAGCCCGTAGCGGCGCGCGCGCGCCAGTCCGAGGCGGCGCGCCACGTAGGGGCCGATGTTGGCCGGCAGCAGACCGAGCTTGGCCTCGGTCAGCGAGAAACGCGCGGCCGTGGAGGCCACGCCGACATCGCAGATGCAGGTCATGCCGAAGCCGCCGCCGGTGGCCGGCCCGTTGATGCGCCCGACCACCACCTTGGGCAGCGTGTCGAACTCGTAGAACAGCTCGGCCAGCACGCGCGACTCGGCGACGCGCTCGGCGCGGCTCTGCTTCAGCACGCTCTGCATCCAGTTCAGGTCGCCGCCGGCGCAGAACGCCTTGCCCTCGCCCGTCAGCACGACCGCGCGCAGCCTCGGGCTGGCGGCGATGACGCCGAGCGCGTGGCGCAGCTCCTGCACGAGCTGCATGCTCATCGCGTTCTGGATCTCGGGGCGGGCCAGCGTCAGGCGGGCGACGTGGTCGCCCTCCACCGCGAGCTTGATCGATCGGTAGTTCATCGAGTCTGTCCTTGGGCAGCGCCCGCCTCCGCGGCAGCATCGGCGGCGTCCACGCGGGCCACGACCAGCCCGCGCTCGACCGTCTGCCCGGCGACCACGCTCAGGCTGCGCAGCACGCCGTCGTGCTCGGCGCAGATCTTCAGTTCCATCTTCATCGACTCCATCGTCACCACCACGTCGCCGGCGCGCAGCGTGTCGCCGACGCTGGCATGGGTCGCGAGGATGGTGCCCATCATCGGCGTGCGCAGTTCTTCCGACGTGGCCTGCGCCGCACCGGCCTGGGCCAGGTAGTCGACGGCCTCGAAGGCGAAGGCGCCGGCCGCGGCCTGCAGGTACAGGCTGCCGCCGCGGCGCGCGATGGCGAGCGACTCGAGGGCGTCGCCGATGGCCAGTCGCCACAGCGCGCCTTCGGCGCGCAGGGCAGTGCTCGCGCCTTCGGCGCGCAGCGCAAGGCGCACACGCTCAGTGCCGACCTGCACGAGCAGCTCGCCGTCGGGCTGCGGCGTACCGAAGCGGATCTCGTGCAGACGCCGGCCGTCGCGCAGCAGCAGGTTGGGCACCGCCGACACCGGATCGTCGCCGGCATGCATCTGCCAGCCGGTGACATCGGGCGCGGACCAGGCGCCGAAGCCGGCGCCCCGGCCGCGCGCATCGATCAGCCACCAGGCCGCTGCCGCCGCCAGCAGCGGCAGCGGCGCCGGCTCGGCAGCACCGCCGGCCGCGACCACCTCGTCGACGCTTCGCGTGTGGAAGCCGCCGTCGCGCGTCTGCGGCAGTGCGATCAGGCGGCGCAGGAAGCTGCAGTTGGTCGTCACGCCCAGCACGCGCGTCTCGGCGAGCGCCAGCGCCAGCCGGTCGAGCGCCGCATCGCGGTCGGCGGCGTGCACGATCAGCTTGGCGAGCATCGAGTCGTAGTAGGGCGTGACCACCGAACCGTCGCGCACGCCGGTCTCGACGCGCACGCCTTGCGCGGGGAAGCGGGCGGCGACGATCTCGCCGGTGGAGGGCAGGAAGTCCTGCTCGGCGTCCTCCGCGCAGACGCGCGCCTCCACCGCATGGCCGCGCAGCGCCACGTCGCTCTGGCGCAGCGGCAGCCCCTCGCCGGCGGCCACGCGCAGCATCAGCTCGACGATGTCCACGCCGGTCACCTCCTCGGTCACCGGGTGCTCCACCTGCAGCCGCGGATTGACCTCGAGGAACCAGTGCCGGTCGCCGGCGACCAGGAACTCCACCGTGCCGACGCCGCGGTAGGCGAGCCGCTGCGCCAGCCGCACCGCGTCGGCCAGCATGCGCTCGCGCAGCCCGGCGGGCAGCGGCGCGGCGGGCGCCTCCTCGATCAGCTTCTGGTGCCGGCGCTGCAGCGTGCACTCGCGCTCGAAGAGGTGGATCACGTCGCCGCGCCCGTCGCCGGCGATCTGCACCTCGACGTGGCGGCCGCGCTCGACGTAGGGCTCGACGATCAGCGCCGGGTCGCCGAAGGCGCTGCGCGCCTCGCGCATCGCGGTGCCGATCGCGCCGGCCAGGTCTTCGGCGCGGCGCACCACGTGCATGCCCTTGCCGCCGCCGCCGGCCGCGGGCTTGAGCAGCACCGGCAGCGGCAGGGCGCGCGCCCACGCGGCCACCACCTCGGCGTCGGCGCTGGCTTGCTCGCCGCCTTCCAGCACGGACACGCCGGCCGCGCGCGCCTCGGCCTTGGCCGAGCCCTTGTTGCCGAGCCGGTCGATCACCTCGGGCGTGGGGCCGACGAACACCAGCCCGGCGGCCTCGACGGCGCGCGCGAACGCCGGGTTCTCGGCCAGGAAGCCGTACCCGGGGTGGATGGCCTCGGCGCCGCTGCGCCGCGCGGCGTCGATCACGGCGTCGATGCGCAGGTAGCTTTCGGTGGCGCTGGCGCCGCCGATGCCGACCGAGCGGCCGATCACCGCGGTGTGCAGCGCGTCGCGGTCGGCGGTGGAATGCACGCCGGCGACGGCGACGCCGAGGCGGCGGCAGGTGCGCGCAATGCGGCAGGCGATCTCGCCGCGGTTGGCAATCAGGATCTTGCGGAACATCAGCGCCCACTCCATCGCGGCGGCCGCTTCTCGTTGAAGGCGCGCACGCCCTCCAGCCGGTCTTCGGACGAGACGAGCACGTTGTAGGCGGCGATGTCGAGCGCATAGCCGGTGTGGAAGTCGACCTCGCCGCCGCGCGAGGCGGCCAGCTTGGCGTAGTGCGCGGCCATCGGCGCGGCGAGCGTCACCTCGCGCGCCTCGGTCACCGCGGTGGCGAGCGCCTGCCCGGGCTCGGCCAGCGTGGCGACGATGCCCCAGCCGGCCGCCTCCTCGGCGCCGAAGCGGCGCGCCGTCAGCAGCAGCTGCTTGGCGCGCCGCGCGCCGGCCGCACGCACCAGGTTCTGGATGCCGCCGCCGCCCGGCATGATGCCGCGCCGCACCTCGGGCAGCGAGAACACCGCCGATCGCGCGGCGACGATCCAGTCGCACATCAGCGCCAGCTCGCAGCCGCCGCCGTGCGCGTGGCCCTCCACCGCGGCGATCACCGGCTGCGGGAAGTCCTTCACCGCGAGCAGCACCTCCTCGGCGAGCTGGTGCTGGCGGCGCCACTGCGCATCGGTCATGCCGTTGCGCTGCTTGAGGTCGCCGCCGGTGCTGAAGGCGCGCGTGCCGGCGCCGGCGACGACGAGCACGCGCAGCGCCTCGTCGAAGGCCAGTTCGTGCAGCGCGGCGCGCAGGTCGACGAACATCTGCGTGTTCATCGCGTTCATCACGTCGGGGCGGTTCAGCACCAGGCAGCGGATGCCCTCGCCGGGCTCGCTGCCCGGCGCGTTTTCGATGCGCAGCGTCTCGAAGTCCATCGCGTGTCCCTGCTCAGTACGAGCGCGGCATGCCGAGCAGGTGCTCGGCCACCTGCGCAAGCACCAGGTTGTTGGAGATCGGCGCGGTGCGGAACAACCGGCTTTCCTTCCACTTGCGCTCGATGTCGAAGTCGCAGGCCACGCCGTAGCCGCCGAAGGTCGTCATCGCCGCCTCGGCGGCCTCCCAGGCGGCCTCGCTGGCGAGGTACTTCACCATCGTCGCCTCGCGCCCGCAAGGCAACCCGGCGTCGAACAGCGTCGCCGCCTTGTTGCGCATCAGCTCGGCCGCCTCGACGTTCATGTGGGCGCGCGCGATCGGGAACTGCACGCCCTGGTTCGCGCCGATCGGGCGGTCGAACACCACGCGCTCGCTGCCGTAGCGCGCCGCCTTGGCGACGAACCAGTGGCCGTCGCCGATCGCCTCGCTGGCCACCAGCAGGCGCTCGGAGTGCAGCGAATCGAGCAGGTAGTGGAAGCCCTTGCCCTCCTCGCCGATGCGGTCGTCGTCGGACAGCGGCAGCTCGTCGATGAACACCTGGAAGGTGTGGTGGTTGATCATCGTGCGGATCGGCCGCGCCTGCAGCGCCTTGCCCGCCTTGGCGATGTCGATCAGGAACAGCGACAGGCCGTCGGTCTTCTTCTTCACCTCCTCGAGCGGCGTCGTGCGCGCGATCAGCAGGTACATGTGCGAATGGCTGTAGCGCGAGGTCCAGATCTTCTGGCCGTTGAGCACGTAGCCGCCGGGCACGCGGCGCGCGAAGGTCTTGATCGCCAGCGTGTTGGAGCCGGCGTCGGGCTCGGTGACGCCGAAGGCCTGCAGGCGCAGGCTGCCGTCGGCGATGCGCGGCAGCGTGCGCCGCTTCTGCGCCTCGCTGCCGTGGCGCATGATCGACGCCATCGTGTACATCTGCGCGTGGCAGTGCACCGCGCTGCCGCCGTTCTGGTTGATCTCCTGCAGCACCAGGCAGGCGTCGAGCAGCGGCAGCCCGGCGCCGCCGTATTCCTCGGGGATCAGCGCGGCCAGCCAGCCGGCCTCGGCCATCGCATCGACGAAAGCCTCGGGGTACTGGCCTTCCTGCGCCAGGCCGCGCCAGTACTCGGGGCCGAAGCGCGAGCAGAGGTCCTTGACGGCGGCGCGGATCTGCGCCTGGGTGTCGGTGTAGTCGAAGTTCATGGCGTGGGGTCCGGGGTTGAGCCGACGACGCCGTCGCGCGCCAGCGCGGCCAGGCCCGCGGCATCGACGCCGAGCGCCGCCAGCACCGC
>JRYF01000210.1_pt1 | contig 18376 bp, 20 predicted proteins | sample 235331 | NCBI WGS metagenome assembly JRYF01 (sample SAMN03074217, study PRJNA261475) | activated sludge metagenome | biome: Wastewater Treatment Plant; feature: Wastewater; material: Activated sludge; isolation source: activated biomass of a wastewater treatment plant treating hydrocarbon... ...
GCTTCGGCGAAGTGGCGGTCCATCGTATGCGCGCCGGCCAGCAGCTCGCGGAAGGCCTCGGCGCCGATCGCGATCGCGATCGGCAGCCCGATGGCGCTCCACAGCGAGTAGCGGCCACCGACCCAGTCCCAGAAGCCGAACGTGGTCTCGATGCCGAAGCGCGCCGCCGCCTCGACGTTGGTGGTCGTGCCGACGAAGTGGCGCTCGATGTGCTGCCCGCCCTGCGACAGGAACCAGTCGCGCGCGACCTGCGCGTTGGCCATCGTCTCCTGCGTCGTGAAGGTCTTGCTGGCGATCACGAACAGGGTCGACTTCGGGTGCAGGCCGCGCAGCACGGGCGTGATGTCGTGGCCGTCGACGTTGCTGACGAAGTGCAGCCGGATGTCGCGGTGCGCCCAGGGGTCGAGCGCCGGCACGACCATCTGCGGGCCGAGGTCGCTGCCGCCGATGCCGATGTTGACGACGTCGGTGATGCCGCGCGCGGGTTCGCGCACATGCTCGGCGTAGGCCAGCATGGCGTCGAGCACCGCGTGCACCTCGGCGTTGTGCGGGCTGGCGGCGCCGCGCGGGGCGCGCAGCGCGGTGTGCAGCACGGCGCGGCCCTCGGTGGTGTTGATCGGCGCGCCGGCGAACATGGCGTCGCGCCGCGCGGCCACACCACACTCGCGCGCCAGGTCGAGCAGGAAGCGGCGGGTGGCGGTGTCCCACAGGTTCTTCGACAGGTCGGCGAAGACCTCGGGCGCCTGCAGCGCGAAGGCGTCGAAGCGGCCGGGGTCGCGCGCGAAGGCTTCGCGCAGGTCGAGCGCGCGGCCATGCGCCTCGAAGTGGCCGGCCAGCGCGGCCCAGGCTTCGGTGCGGTCGCATCGCGGCGCCGCCGGCAGCGCGCTCAACGCACGCCTCCCGCGGTGGCCGGCTCGCGGCACAGCGCCTCGACCATGCGGTCCAGCCGCACGGCGTCGGCGGCGAAGGCGCGGATGCCCTCGGCGAGTTTCTCGGTCGCCATCGCGTCCTCGTTGAGCGCCCAGCGGAAGCTCGGTTCGTTGTAGGTCACGGCGTGGATCGTTGCCGCCTTGGCCTCGGCGGGGTCGAGCCGGCGCGGCAGCTCGCCCTCGGTGGCCTGCAGCTCGGCCAGCAGCTCGGGGCTGATCGTCAGCAGGTCGCAACCGGCCAGCGCCAGGATCTGGCCGGTGTTGCGGAAGCTCGCCCCCATCACCTCGGTGGCGATGTCGAAGTGCTTGAAGTAGCGCCAGATGCGCTGCACCGACACCACGCCGGGGTCGTTGGCCCCGGCCATCGCGGCCTCGTCCCAGGCCGCGCCGGCGGCCTTCCTGTGCCAGTCGTGGATGCGGCCGACGAAGGGCGAGATCAGCGTCACCTCGGCGTCGCCGCAGGCCACCGCCTGGCAGAAGGCGAACAGCAGCGTCAGGTTGCAGTGGATGCCCTCGCGCTCCAGCGCGCGCGCCGCCTGGATGCCCTCCCAGGTCGCGGCGACCTTGATCAGCACCCGTGCCCGGTCGACGCCGGCCTTCTCGTACAGCCGGATCAGCCGCCGCGCGCGCGCCACGGTGGCGGCGGTGTCGAACGACAGCCGGGCGTCGACCTCGGTGCTGACGCGGCCCGGCACGATGCGCAGGATCTCGCAGCCGAAGCGCACCAGCAGCTGGTCGACGATGCCGGCCAGCGGCTCGCCGCGGTGCGCGGCCACCGTCTCTTCGAGCAGCGGCGCGTAGGCCGGCTGCTGCACCGCCTTCAGGATCAGCGACGGGTTGGTCGTCGCATCGCGTGGGGCGAAGCGCGCCAGGTCGTGGAAGCTGCCGGTGTCGGCGACGACCGTCGTGTAAGCCTTCAGGGCTTCGAGCAGGGTCATGCGCCGATTAGACCGCAAGGCCGGGCGTGGCGGCGCGGCCACGCGGTTACGGGGTGTGCCGCGCCGCCGCGCGGCCGGGCTGACATACTCGCGCCTGTTACAAACGAGCGAACGAGAGCATGCCCGCATGCCGGCATGCCCACCGGGGCCGCGCGCCCCGGCCGCCGACTTGCACCGGGAGGCCCCAGCCGACGATGCCCACCGCGACGCGCTTCCTGCCGCTGGCCATGGCCGCCGTGTTCGCCATGCTGGCGCTGCTGGCACTGGCCCCCGGCGCCGCACGCGCCGAGACCTGGGTCGCCGGGCCCGACGGCGCACCGATGAGCTTCCAGCAGGCGCTCGCCCGCGCCGGGGACGGCGACGTGATCGAGCTGCTGCCGGGCCTGCACCGCGGCCAGGTCGGCGTCATCACGCAGCGGCAGCTGACGATCCGCGGCATGGGCGAGGGGGCGGTGATCGAGGGCAATGGGCAGAGCGCCGAAGGCCGGGCGCTGTGGATCGTGCGCGGCGGCGAGGTCACGATCGAGAACGTCGAGTTCCGCGGCGCGCGGGTGCCGGACGGCAGCGGCGCCGGGCTGCGCTTCGAAGGCGGCCGGCTGCTGCTGCGCGGCTGCCGCTTCGTCGACAACGAACACGGCCTGACGACCGGCAACGACACCGACGCCGAGCTGCGCATCGTGGCCAGCGAGTTCGCCGGCGCGCCGCGCATCGAAGGCAGCCTGCCGCATCTGCTGCACGCCGGGCGCATCGCGCTGCTCGAGGTCACCGGCAGCCGCTTCCACCAGGGCTTCGAAGGCCACATGCTGAAGTCGCGCGCGCGCGTCAGCCGCATCGCCTACAACCTGATCGTCGACGGCCAGGGCGGCGAGGCGTCGTACGAGATCGACCTGCCCAACGGCGGCGACGCGCTCGTGATCGGCAACATCGTCTCCCAGAGCCGAGGCACGCAGAACCCGGTCGTGGTCGCCTACGGTGCCGAGGGCCGCGCCTGGGACGTCAACCGGCTGCTGCTGTCGCACAACACCCTGGTCAGCCACTTCCCGCTCGCGTGGTTCCTGCGCGCCTGGCCCGAGCGGCTGACGCCGGACACCTCGATCCGCGCCGTCAACAACCTGACCGTCGGGCTGGGCGTGTTCGGGCTCGGCGCGTCGGGCTCGTTCGACGGCAACCGCAGCGGGCTGATGAGCTCGCTCGAGGACCCGGCGGCGCTGGCCTTCGAACTGCGGCGCGACTCGCGGCTGCGCGGGCGCGCCAAGCACCCGCGCGAGCTGGCGGGCGACGAGGCGGTGCCGCAGGCCGAGTTCCTGCTGCCGGTCGGCACCCGGCCGCTGCAGGAGCCCACCGCCTGGTCGCCGGGCGCGCTGCAGCGCTGAGTACCCGGACGGCCCTCCAACGCGCCCGGCCTGCCCGCCGGCGCGCCGCTTGCGGCGCGCATGAAACTCGTGCATCATGGATAGTGTAATCGAGTTACATGCGCGGACCCATCCGCACGCCACCACCATGTCCTTCGACCTCGTCCTCTTCGGCGGCACCGGCGACCTGACCTGGCGCAAGCTGATGCCGGCGCTGTTCCAGGCGTTCCGGCACGGCAAGCTGCCGACCAGCGCGCGGGGTGGCGGGCGCATCCTGGCGGTGGCCCGCGAGGCGCGCAGCGACGACGGCTACCGCGCGTTCATCCGCGAGCGCTTCGCCGAGGTCGAACCGTCCAAGCGGCCGAACGACGACGAGTTCGCCCGCTTCGCCGAGCTGCTGCACTACCGGCGCATGGACCTGTCGCGCCCCGACGACTACGCCGGCCTGAAGGCCTGGCTGGACGCGCGCGGGGCCGACACCGTCGTGCTGTTCCTGGCCACCAGCCCCAACCTGTTCCCGCTCGTGTGCGAGCAGCTCGGCGCCGTCGGCCTCAACGGCCCGCAGGTGCGTGTGGTGCTGGAGAAGCCGCTCGGCCACGACCTGGCCAGCGCGCGCGAGATCAACCGCGTGGTGGGCGCGGTGTTCCGCGAGGCGCAGGCGCTGCGCATCGACCACTACCTGGGCAAGCCGGCGGTGCAGAACCTGATGGCGCTGCGCTTCGGCAACGCGCTGTTCGAGCCGCTGTGGCGGCGCGAGAGCGTCGCCAACATCCAGATCACGCTCGCCGAGGCGATCGGCGTCGGCACGCGCGGCGACTTCTACGACGGCACCGGCGCGCTGCGCGACATGGTGCAGAACCACGCGCTGCAGCTGCTGACGATGATCGCGATGGAGCCGCCGGCGAGCAGCGACGCCGACGCGATCCGCGACGAGAAGCTCAAGGTGCTCAAGGCGCTCAAGCCCTTCGGGCCGGAGGCGGTGGCGCGCGACGTGGTGCGCGGGCAGTACCGGGCCGGCAACGTCGGCGGCCAGCCGGTGCCGGCTTACCTCGAGGAGGTCAAGGTGCCGGCCGGCAGCCGCACCGAGACCTTCGTCGCGCTGCGCACCGAGGTCCAGAACTGGCGCTGGGCCGGCGTGCCCTTCTACCTGCGCACCGGCAAGCGGCTGGCGGCGCGCGACGCGCAGATCGTCGTCAATTTCCGCCCGGTGCCGCACCCGATCTTCCCCGGCAGCACGCACGCCAACAAGCTGGTCATCAAGCTGCAGCCCGACGACGGGCTCGAGCTCCATCTGCTGGCGGCCAAGGGCAGCGGCAACGACGAGCGGCTGTCGCCGGTGTCGCTCGACCTCGACTTCGACAAGGCCTTCCCCAGCCAGCGCGTCGGTGCCTACGAGCGGCTGCTGCTGGACGCGATCGCCGGCCGCCTCAACCTGTTCGTGCGCAGCGACGAGCAGGAGCAGGCCTGGCGCTGGGTCAGCCCGGTGCTCGACGCCTGGGCCGACGACCCGACGCCGCCGCGCCCCTACGCCGCAGGCAGCTGGGGCCCGGCGGCCGCCAGCGCGCTGGTGGCGCGCGACGGTTGCGCCTGGGCCGAGGAGCAGTAGCCACGGCTGCCGTCATGCTCGAACGCATCCGTGCCTGCCTGAGCGCACTGCCGCCGGCCGAGCAGCGCGTCGCGCGGCTGGTGCTGGCCGACCCGCGCCACTTCGCGCACGCGCCGGTGGGCGAGCTGGCCGAGCGCGCGCAGGTCAGCAAGCCGACCGTGGTCCGCTTCTGCCGCAGCGTCGGCTACGGCGGGCTGGCCGACTTCAAGCTGCGGCTGGCCGGCAGCGTCAACGAGGGCGTGCCCTTCGTGCACCGCGCGGTCGACGACGACGACAAGACCGCCGACATCGTCGTCAAGGTGGTCGACAACGCCGTCAGCGCGATGCTGAAGTACCGCAGCGCGGCGGCGCCGCACGCCTTCGAGCGCGCGATCGACGCGCTCGCGGCCGCCGGCGACGCCGGGCGCCGCATCGTGTTCTACGGCGTCGGCAACTCGGGCATCGTCGCCCAGGACGCCGAGCACAAGTTCTTCCGCCTCGGCGTGCACGCCAGCGCGGTCGTCGACAGCCATGTCCAGGTCATGAGCGCGACCCTGCTCGGCCCGGGCGACTGCGCGGTCGTGTTCAGCAACTCCGGCCGCAGCCGCGACCTGCTCGACGTTGCCGAGATCGCGCAGCGCAAGGGCGCGACGCTGGTCGTCGTGACCGCCAGCGGCTCGCCGCTGGCGCATCTCGCGGTCGCCGGCGGCCACGTGCTGCTGGCCGCCGACCACCCGGAGGACTGGGACCGCTACAGCCCGATGGTCTCGCGCCTGCTGCACCTGCTGGTGGTCGACATCCTGACGACCGGGGTGGCGTTGCGTCTGGGCAGCCCGCGGCTGCGGCCGATGCTGCAGGAGGTCAAGCGCGCGCTGCGTGCGCGCCGCTACGTGCCGCTGCCGGGCATGGGGGCGCCGGACGCGCCGGACGCGCTGGCGATGGGCGAGGCCGGCGAGCCGACCGCGGCACCGGCAGCCGCAGCGCCCAGCAACGACTCGACACCGTAGAGCCGCGCCAGCGCGACCAGCTTGTCGGGCGCGCCGGCCAGCTCGAAGCCGAGCCCGCGCGCCGCCGCCAGCCGCCGCGCATGCAGCAGCAGCGCGAGCGCCGCGGTGTCCAGCGTCTCCAGCGCCGACGCATCGATGCGCAGCGCGCCGGCCTCGTCCGCCAGCGCCTGCTGCACGCGCGCCAGCACCTGCGCCGCTTCGTCGAGCGTGACGGTGGCGGGCAGCGCGACGGTCATGGGGCTGTGCGGCGCGGGCGGCCGGCCGTCAGCGGCGGGCCGCCGCGTTGCGCTCGGCCAAGCGCGCGATCAGCCCGTCGATGCCGCCGTTGCTGAGCTCCTGCGCGAAGCTGCTGCGGTACTGGTCGACGAGCCAGATGCCGAGCACGTTGACGTCGTAGATCTTCCAGGCGTCGCCGCTCTTCTCCAGCCGGTAGTCGAGCTGGATCGGCTCGCCGCCGCCGCGCACCTCGGTGCGCACGACGACCTCGGTGTCCTCCGGCCGCGCGCGCATCGGCCGCAACTGGATCGTCTGGTCCTTGACCTGCGACAGCGCGCCGGCGTAGGTGCGCACCAGCAGCGCCTTGAACTCGGTCTGCAGGCGCTCGCGCTGCTCGGGCGTCGCGCTGCGCCACTGGCGGCCGACGGCCGACGCCGTCATGCGCTCGAAGTTCAGGTGCGGCAGCAGCATCTGGTCGACCAGCGCGATCACCTTGGTCACCTGGCCGGCCTGGATCTCGGGGTCGGCCTTGACGGCGTCGAGCACGCGCGTCGACAGGTCGCGCACCAGCGCCTCGGCGCCGGCCGGGTTGGCCCACGCCGGCGGCAGCGCGGCCAGCCCGGTGGCCAGTGCCGTGGCCAGCGCGAGCCACAGGCGGCGGGTCGGGTGCAGGGACATCGGTTTCCTTTCTCGTCGGGCAGACTGCGGCACAGGAACCGCGTTGCGGACATCAACGCGCGACCCGGCGCGCGGGTTCACCGGGGTTGGACGTCCTCGTCGTCGTCGGGTTCCGGCAGCGGCGGCGGGTCGCCGTCGTAGACCAGGTTGCGCCGCCGCGCGAGGTAGGCGTCGCGCAGGAAGATGTAGGGGTCCAGCGCGATGTCGCCCAGCAGCCGCGTGGCGCCGAGCAGGCCGGCGCGCGTGTCGACGACGTTCAGCGCCGTGCCGAGCGCGCGCCGGGTGTGATCTTCGGTGACCAGGCCGGTGCCGGTGGCACGCAGGTCCAGCGGCAGCCCGACGGCGTCGCGCACGCTCGAAGGCCCGAGCAGCGGCAGCACCAGGTAGGGCCCGGGGCCGAAGCCCCAGACGCCCAGCGTCTGGCCGAAGTCCTCGCGCTCGCGCTCCAGGCCGGCCTCGGTCGCGATGTCGAGCAGACCGAGGATGCCGAAAGTCGAGTTGACCGCGAAGCGCAAGCTCATGTTCAGCGCCGGCTCGGGCTTGGCCTGCAACAGATGGTTGAACGCCGACCAGGCGTCGCCGAGGTTGCCGAAGAAGTTGCCGACCACGACGCGCAGCACCTGCGGCACGTGGTCGCGGTAGGCCGTGGCCACCGGGATCAGCAAGGCCTCGTCGACCGCGTCGTTGAACTTCTGCATGCCGCGGTTGTAGCCCTCGAACGGGTCGGCCGGGTTCGGGTGCCGCACGCTGGCGCAGCCGCCGGCGAGCGCGGCGGCCAGCAGCAGCGCCGGCAGCGCCGCCCGTCGCCGGTGCCGTGGCCGACGGCTCACTGCGCGCCCCCGCCGGTGCTACCCGCGCCGGCCGCGGTGTTGGCCAGGAACTGGCCGATCAGGTTCTCCAGCACCACCGCCGACTGCGTCTGCACGATGCGCCCGCCGTCGGCCAGCATCTCGTCCGACGGCCCGGCCTCGAGCCCGATGTACTGGTCGCCGAGCAGGCCCGAGGTGAGGATCTTGGCCGAGGTGTCGCGCGGGAACTCGACGCCGCGCTGGATCGCCAGCGTCACCACGCCCTCGTAGGTCACCGGGTCGAGGCCGATCGAGGTCACGCGCCCGACCAGCACGCCGGCGCTGCGCACCGGGGCGCGCACCTTCAGGCCGCCGATGTTGTCGAAGCGTGCCGTCAGCGTGTAGGTGGCGCCGGTGTTGACGGCGCCCAGGTTGGCCGCCTGCAGCGCCAGGAAGACGAGCGCGATCATGCCGAACAGGACGAACAGGCCGACCAGGGTCTCGATGCCTTTCTTGGCCATGGGAAGTGATCCTCAGCGTCAGTATCGTGCGGCGCGGCGGCTGCCGTCGTCCGTCAGGGGGTCGAGAACATCAGCGCCGTCAGCACGAAGTCCATGCCGAGCACGCCGAGCGACGCGATGACGACGGTGCGCGTGGTGGCGTAGGCGACGCCCTCGGGTGTGGCCTCGGTCTCGTAACCCTGGTACAGCGCGACCGCGGTGCAGATGACACCGAACACCGCCGCCTTGACGATGCCGTTGCCGACGTCGCGCCACCAGTCGACGCCGGTCTGCATGATCGACCAGAAGTTGCCGGCATCGACGCCGATCAGCCCGACCGCGACCACCCAGGCGCCGAGGATACCGACCATCGAGAAGATCGCCGCCAGCAGCGGCATGGCGACGATGCCGGCCAGGAAACGCGGCGCCAGCACGCGCTGGCGCGGGTCGACCGCCATCAGCTCCATCGCCGCGAGCTGCTCGCCCGCCTTCATGAGGCCGATCTCGGCCGTCAGGGACGTGCCGGCGCGGCCGGCGAACAGCAGCGCGGTGACGACCGGCCCCAGTTCGCGCACCAGCGACAGGTTGACGATCAGCCCCAGGCTCTCGGCGGCGCCGTAGGTCACCAGCGCGTAGTACATCTGCAGCGCCAGCACGAAGCCGACCGCGACACCGGAGGCGACGATGATCAGCAGCGAGCGGTTGCCGATCGCGTGCAGCTGGTGCACGACGAGGTAGGGGCGGCGCAGCGAGCCCGGCAGCGCGCGCAGCAGGTCGGCAAAGAACAGCGCCGCATGGCCGAAGCCGTTCAGCACGTGCAGCGTGCGCGCCCCCAGCACCGCGAGGAAGTTCACGCCGCGACCCCGAAGTCCTCGGCCAGCGCCGGCGCCGGGTAGTGGAACTTGACCGGCCCGTCGGGCTCGCCGCGCACGAACTGGCGCACCTCGGGGTCGCGCGAATCCATCAGCTCCTGCGGCGTGCCCTGGGCCACCAGGCGGCCGCCGGCGGCCATCAGCACCACCCAGTCGGAGATCGCCATGCACTCGGGCACGTCGTGCGAGACGACGAGCGAGGTCGCACCGGTGGTGTCGTTCAGCGTCCGGATCAGCTTGGCCGCCACCCCCATCGAGATCAGGTCGAGCCCGGCGAAGGGTTCGTCGTACATGATCAGCTCGGGGTCGAGCGCGATCGCGCGCGCCAGCGCGATGCGCCGCGCCATGCCGCCCGAGACCTCCGAGATGCGCAGCGAGGCCGCGCCGCGCAGCCCGACCGCGTTGAGCTTCATCAGCACGATGTCGCGGATCATCGGCTCGGGCAGGTCGGTGTGCTCGCGCAGCGGGAAGGCGACGTTCTCGAACACCGTCAGGTCGGTGAACAGGGCGCCGAACTGGAACAGCATGCCCAGGCGCCGGCGCAGCGCGTGCATCTGCACCTTGTCGGTGACGTCGAGCAGCTGGCCATCGAACACCACCCGGCCCGCGGTGGCCGCGTGCACGCCACCGATCAGCCGCAGCAGCGTCGTCTTGCCGCAGCCCGAGCCGCCGAGGATGGACGTCACCTTGCCGCGCAGGAAGCGCAGCGAGATGTCGCTCAGGATCGTGCGCCGTTCGTCGTAGCCGAACGTCACACGGTCGATCTCGATCAGGGCGTCGGGGGGGGTCAAGCGCAGACAGCGGCCGGCGGGCGGTCGCGACGACTCGTTGCTGTGGTGACCGAGCAGTATCGCATGAGGGTCGGTGGCACCCGGGTCCGTACGGGTGTATCAGGGTGTCAGCGGCGGTGCTCGGCGCCCTGGCATCATTGCCTGGATGGCCGAACACCCCCCGTCCGTGCTGGCCGACGCGCTGGCGCGCGCGTTGCCGGGCGACACGGTGGTGCTGCCGCCCGGCGTCCACGCGGGCGCGGTCGGCATGGTGGCGGTGCCCGGGCTGACGCTGACCAGCCCCGGGCCCGGTGCGGAGCTGCGCGCCGACGGCCGCCATGTCGGAGGCAAGGCGATCCTGGTCGTGCGTGCGCCCGGCGTACGGATCGAGAACATCGGCTTTCGGGGGGCCAGGGTGCCCGACGGCAACGGCGCCGGCATCCGCTTCGAGAGCGGCAGCCTGTGGCTGGAGCGCTGCCGCTTCGCCGACAACGAGATGGGGCTGCTCAGCGGCGCCGGGCCGCAGATGCAGCTCGTCGTCCACCGCTGCCACTTCGGCGACGCGCCGCGCCACGACAGCGGGCAGCTGCACCACCTGCTCTACGTCGGCCGCATCGGCAGCTGCGTCGTCCTGCACAGCCGTTTCGGCAACGGGTGGCGCGGCCACCTGCTGAAGTCGCGCGCGCGCATCAACCGCGTGCTGTGGAGCGAGTTCATCGACACCCCGCACGGCGAGGCGGCGTACGAGGTCGAGTTCCCCGAGGGCGGCGACATCCTGCTGCAGGGCAACCGCATCGAACAATCGGCCCACACGCGCAACCCGGCGCTGCTGAGCGTCGGTGCCGAGGCGCGCGGGCGCCCGCAGACGCGGCTGGTGCTGCGCGACAACGTCTTCGTCAGCGAACGCGGCGCCAGCGTCGTCAACCCGACGCGCTTCGTGCGTCTGTGGCGCGAGCGGCTGGGCCAGCTGCAGGTCGACGCCGAGGGCGACCGCTTCGAGGGCCCGGGCTTGATCGGGCTGGGGCGCTGAGGCGGCGCCAGCGGCGGCGGCTCAGACCAGCACCTCGGTGACCGCCGGATGCCCGAGGAAGGCCTGCGGGCTGGCGCTGGCACCGTAGGCGCCCGACTGGAACACCACCGCCAGGTCGCCCACCTCGGCCACGGGCAGGTCCATGCGGTCGGCCAGCAGGTCCAGCGGCGTGCACAGCGGGCCGACGACCGACGCCGTTTCGCGCGGCCCACCCGCAGCCGAGCTGCCCGAGCGCGTGACCAGCGCCACCGGGTAGTTCTTGCGCACCACCTGGCCGAAGTTGCCGCTCGCCGCCAGGTGGTGGTTGAGCCCGCCGTCGCCGACCAGGAAGACCTGGCCGCACGAGAGCTTGCGGTCGACGATGCGGGTGACGTAGACGCCGGCCTCGCCGACCAGGTAGCGCCCGAGCTCGATCACGATCGTCGCCTCGGGCAGCGCCGCCCGGGCCTCGGTGCAGATGGCGTCCAGGTTGGCGCCGATCGGCGCCAGGTCGAGCCGCTGCTCGCCCGGGAAGTAGGGGATGCCGAAGCCGCCGCCGAGGTTCAGGAAGCGCACCGGCGCCGGCACGTCCTCGGCCAGCCTCTGGGCCAGCGCCCAGCTCTTGCGCTGCGCCTCGCAGATCGCCTCGGCGCGCAGGTTCTGCGAGCCGGCGAAGAGGTGGAAGCCCTCGAAACCCAGCCCTTCGCTGCGCACCAGCGCCAGCAGCGCGCGCACCTGGTCGACGTCGACGCCGAAGGCCTTGGGCCCGCCGCCCATCTTCATGCCCGAGCCCTTGAGCTCGAAGTCGGGGTTGACGCGCAGCGCGACCCGCGCCTGCAGCCCGAGCTGCTGCTGCAGCGCCGCCAGCACGACCAGCTCGCGCCGGCTCTCGACGTTGACCAGCACCCCGGCGGCCAGCGCCTGGCGCAGCTCGGCGTCGCGCTTGCCGGGCCCGGCGAAGCTGACGTGTGCCGGGTCGGCGCCGGCGTCGAGGGCCACCTTCAGCTCGCCGGCCGACGCGACGTCGATGCCGCCGACGAGGCCGGCCATGAAGCCCACCAGTGCCGGCATCGGGTTGGCCTTCATCGCGTAGTGCAGCTCGACCGCGGGCGGCAGCGCGGCGTGCAGCTCGGCCACCCGCGCGCGCAGCAGCGCGCGGTCGTAGGCGTAGAACGGCGTGCTGCCGACGCGCTCGGCCAGGCGCGTCAGCGGCATGCCGCCGACCAGCAGCTCGCCATCGGCGGTGACCGGGAACTGGGTCATGGCGGCGTGAACCGGTGCGGTGCGTGCGGGGGTATCGGTCATCGTCGTTGCTACGTCCTAGTCCTGGCCCAGCCAGTGGACACGCACGCCATGGAAGCGGCGAAAGTCCCGGTCGAAGGTGCCGACCGTCGCACCATGCTCCTGGGCCATGGCAGCCAGGTGGGCATCGGTGGTCAGGTTGCCTGCCGTGCCCGCCGTGATCAGCAGCCTGCCGAGCAACGCCGCGTGGCGCGGGCCCGGATGCACCACGCGTGCACCCGGTTGGTCGAGCCAGTGGTTGACCGCCTGCAGCGCGGAAGCCACCGCCAATGGCCGCGCGAAGATGCCCGGCCGCGTGCTCACGCGGATGAACCCGAGCATCGAGGCCCAGGCAAGAGCCACGCCCTCAGGCGCCTCGAACGCTTCCGCCAGCCAGGCCGACGCACGCGCATGCTCGGCCGACGCCAGGTTGGTCGCATGGACGAGCACGTTGACGTCGGGCAGGCGCATCGAGGTCAACGCGGCCTGCGCAAGGTCTCGACGACGGCCAGATCCTCCAGTTCGTCGGCGAGTGCGTTCAAGTTCGAGACATCGACGAGCGGCCGGCCCATGTCGAAGGTCAGCGGCGCGAAGCGCCGCGGCTCGACCTCTGCGGCAGGACGCAGGCCGGCACGCAGGGCATCGTTGATCACCCGCTTGAACGAAGCGTCGCGATCGTGCATCGCACGTTTGACGAGTTGTTCGACGTCGGGCTCGAGTGTCAAGGTCGTTCGCATGGCATCAAAGCATCAGATTCTTGATGCCATGATGCATACACGAACCGATCCAGTCAAGACTGCTGCGCAGCCCACTCGCCGGCCAGCCGCTTGCGGTCGATCTTGCCGTTCGGGTTGCGCGGCAGCGCGCCGCTGGCGGCCTCGATGCCGGCCGGCACCATGTAGGCCGGCATGTGCTGCCGGCACGCCGCCAGCAGCGCCGGCAGGTCCAGCGCCGCCACACCCGGCGGCGGCGTGGCGATGACCTGGATCGCCTGGCCGAGCTGCGGGTGGTCGACGCCGAAGGCGGCGCATTCGCCGACCAGCCGGGTCGCGTAGAGGATCTCCTCGACCTCGGTCGGGCTGACGCGGTAGCCCGAGGTCTTGATCATCTCGTCGCGCCGGCCGACGAAGTAGAGGAATCCTTCGTCGTCGCGCATGACGGTGTCGCCGCTGAACACGGCGTACTCGGGCAGCTGCAGCCCGGCGACGCGGCCGCCATGCCCGGGATGCAGCAGCTTGTAGCGCTCGGCGGTCTTCTCGGGGTCGTTCCAGTAGCCCTGGCCGACGAGCGCGCCCCGGTGCACCAGCTCACCCGGCTCGCCCGGCGCGCATTCGCTGCCGTCGTCGCGCAGCACCAGGATCTCGGCGTTCGGGATCGCCTTGCCGATCGAATCCGGCCGGCGGTCGACCTGATCCGGTGGCAAATAGGTCGACCGGAAGGCCTCGGTCAGCCCGTACATCAGGTAGGGGCGCGCCTGCGGCAGGCGTGCGCGCAGCGCCTGCAGGGTCTCGCGCGGCATGCGCCCGCCGGTGTTGGCGAAGTAGCGCAGGTGCGCACCGACGGTGTCGACCAGCTCGGCCGGCCAGTCGAGCTGGGTGAGCTGGATGTACAGCGGCGGCACCGCGGTCAGCCCGGTGATGCGCTCGCGCGCCAGCGCGCGCAGCACGTCGCGCGGCAGCAGGACGTTCAGCAGCACGACGCGCGCGCCGGCGTGGAAGGCGGTCGTCAGCTGGCTGAAGCCGGCGTCGAAAGACAGCGGCAGCGCCGCCAGCAGGCTGTCGGAAGACCGGTTCTCCAGGTAGCTGGCCACGCTCTTGGCGCCGGCGACCATGTTGCGGTGGCTCAGCACCACGCCTTTCGGGCGGCCGGTCGAGCCGCTGGTGTAGAGGATGGCCACGAGGTCGGTGTCGATCACGCGGTGGCCGGCGCGCGCCGGGGCGGCGAGCATGTCGGCCCAGGCGTGCACCGCGACGCCGCCCGGCGCCGGCGCGCCTTCGGCCGCCGGCCCAGTCAGCACGACATGGCGCAGGTCCGGGCACGCGCCTTCGGCGCCGGCCATGCCGGCGGCCAGCAGCGCCCAGCGCTCGGGCGAGGTGACGAGCACGCGCACGTTGCAGTCGCGGGCGATGTAGACCACCTGCTCGGGCTTGAGCAGCGGGTTCATCGGCACCATGACGCCGCCGGCGGCGGGGGCGCCGAAGCTGGCGGCCACGGTCTCGAAGCGCTTGTCGAGCCAGATGCCGACGCGCTCGGTGCGCTCCAGGCCGAGCGCCATCAGGCCGGCGGCGAACCCGCGCACGGCGGCGTCGAGCTGGGCGTAGGACCAGGTCTGGCTGCCGGCGGTCAGGGCTGCGGCGTCGGGGGCGAGCGCCGCGCTGCGCGCGACGAGCTCGTGCAGCAGATGGGCTTCGGGGGGTGGGGCGCTGGGCATGCCGTGGTCGGGCGGACGGACGAATGGAGGGCACGCGCGGACGCGGACCGGCGGATCGAGGCGCGATTGTGGCCGCCGACCACGCCGTGCACCCGTCGGGGCCGCTGGCGGGCGCGCGCGCTCTGCGCAATCTGACACTGCGGGCGCACGTGAGCCACCGGCAGCCCCGCCGCCCACGTCGCGCCGACCCGGCAGCTCAGCCGAACACCTCCGCCTGCGCCAGCATGGGCGCCGCGGCGTCGCGCGCCGACAGGCGCGGCGCCCGGCCCTGCAGCGGCCAGACGATGCCCAGCGCCGGGTCGTCCCAGCGGATCGCGCGCTCGTACCCGGGTGCGTGCGCCGCGGTGACCTTGTAGAGCAGCTCGGTTTCGTCCTTGAGCACCAGCACGCCATGCGCGAACCCGGGCGGCAGCCAGAGCTGGTGCCGGTTGTCCGCCGTCAGCGTCTGGCCGACCCAGCGCCCGAAGGTCGGCGACGCGCGCCGCAGATCGACCGCGACATCGAAGGCCGCGCCGCGCAGCACGCCCACCAGCTTGCCCTGCGCGTGCGGCGGCAGCTGGTCTTGCAGCCCGCGCAGCACGCCGGCGGCACTGCGGGACTGGTTGTCCTGCACGAAGGGGCCGGCCGGCGCCAGGCCGAGCGCACGCAGCGCGGCATCGAAGCCCGCCGCGTTGTGGCTCTCCATGAACCAGCCGCGCGCGTCGGCATGCAGCGTCGGCACGCCGACGACCACGCCCGGCAGTGCCGTCGACACCAGTCTCACCGGGCGCCCCCGCCCGCAAGCAGGCGCAGCAGCTAGCTGCCGTAGCCGCTGCCGGGCATCGCCTGCGCCAGCCGCTCGAGCGCCGCGTCGTCGATCCAGCCCTGGCGCCACGCGATCTCCTCCGGGCAGGCCACCTTCAGGCCCTGGCGCCTCTCCAGCGTGGCGATGTACTGGCCGGCCTCGAGCAGGCTGTCGTGGGTGCCGGCGTCGAGCCAGGCAATGCCGCGCCCCATGATCTCGACGCCGAGCCTGCCCTGGCGCAGGTACTCGGCGTTGACGTCGCTGATCTCGAGTTCGCCGCGCGCGCTGGGCCGCAGCGTGGCGGCGATGTCGCACACCCGGGCGTCGTAGAAGTACAGCCCGGTCACGGCGTAGGGGCTCTTCGGCTGTGCCAGTTTCTCCTCGATCGACAACGCGCGCCCGGCGGCGTCGAGGGCACTCGTTCCACATGATGGAATGCGTGACCTGACCCCTGACTCAGGCCCCAAACAGGCATATTGCCGCAACCGCACGCCCTGGCGCGTGCGCGCTGCTGCTGCAGGCGGCTAGCATCGCCCGGCGCCAGCGCCCTGCCCTGCCTGCCGTACCGCCCATCCGGCCAACCGCCGCCTGCCCGCAGCGCCGATCCATGCCCGAGTCCGCCGCCGCTCCGCCCGCCGCCACCGCGCCGGCCGAGCTCGCGCTGGGTTGCCCGCGGTTCGGGGACGCCGCGCTGGCCACGCTGGCCCGCACGCAGGGCGCGGCCGCCGCCTGGCGCGCCGCGTTGGCGTATGCCGGCGGCAGCGTGCACACCACCGGCAGCCGCGACGGCCAGGCAGCGGCCGCCCGCGCCGCCGCCCAGGCCGAAGGCGACTTCGCGATCGGCCTGGCGGACGCGCAGGGCCGCGTCTTCCTGGCGGTCGACCGCTTCGCCATCCAGACCCTGTGCTGGCGGGTCATCGACGGCAGGCTGCACTTCGCCGAGCGCGCCGACACCCTGGCCGCGCTGGCGCCGCGCGCGCCGGTCGACCCGCAGGCGATCTACGACTACCTCTACTTCCACGTCATCCCGTCGCCGCGCACGATCTTCCAGGGCGTGCACAGGCTGCCGCCGGCGCACTGCCTGTGGTTCGAGAACGGCCGGGTCACGGTCCAGCCCTACTGGCTGCCGCACTTCGAGGAGCCCCGCCAGGCCGACTTCGGCCGCCTGGCCGCCGACTTCCGCCAGCGCGTGCAGGACGCGGTGGCGGCCCAGCTCGACGGCGGCAAGCCGGCGTGTTTCCTCAGCGGCGGCACCGACAGCTCCACCGTCGCCGGCATGATCCAGCGGGTGGCCGGCCGCGGCGCCACCTACAGCATCGGCTTCGAGGCCGAGGGCTACGACGAGATGGCGTACGCGCGCATCGCCGCCCGGCGCTTCGGCAGCGAGCACCACGAGTACTACGTCACGCCCGACGACCTGGTGCGCGGCATCCCCGACGTGGCGGCGCACTACGACCAGCCGTTCGGCAACAGCAGCGTGCTGCCGGCCTACTACTGCGCGAAGATGGCGCGCGAGGACGGCGTGACCCGGCTGCTCGCGGGCGACGGCGGCGACGAGCTCTACGGCGGCAACGCCCGCTACGCCAAGCAGCGTGTCTTCGGCTGGTACGGCGGCGTGCCGGCGCCGCTGCGCGCCGGCCTGCTGGAGCCGCTGCTGGAACGCACGCGGCTCGGCGCCCTGCCGCTGGCCCGCAAGGGCCGCAGCTACGTGCAGCAGGCCAAGGTGCCGCTGCCCGACCGCATGCAGCAATACAACCTGCTGCTGCGGCTGGACCCGCGCCAGGTGCTGACGCCCGACTTCATCGCCCGCGTCGACGAGGCCGACACCCTGCGCCAGCAGCGCGAGGTCTGGCAGCTGGTGCCCGGCCGGCCGAGCGCGCTCAACCGCATGCTGGCCTACGACTGGCGTTACACGCTGGCCGAGGCCGACCTGCCCAAGGTGCGCGGCAGCACGCAGCTCGCCGGGGTGGCGGTGGGATTCCCGTTCCTCGACCCGGCGCTGGTGGACTTCTCGCTCGCCCTGCCCACCGACTACAAGCTCAAGGGCCTGAAGCTGCGCTGGTTCTTCAAGGAGGCGCTGCGCGGCTTCCTGCCGGACGAGATCCTGGCCAAGAAGAAGCAGGGATTCGGGCTGCCGTTCGGCGTCTGGGCCACGCGCCACGCGGGGCTGAAGGCGTTCGCCACCGACAGCCTGCAGTCGCTGCGCGCGCGCGGCATCGTGCAGCCCGGCTTCGTCGACACCTTGCTGAAGGATCACCTGCCGGCGCACCCGGGCTACTACGGCGAGATGGTGTGGATCCTGATGATGCTGGAGCAGTGGATGCGGGCCAGGGCGTAGGCGCCGCAGCCCGGCATCGGACATTGTGCGCCGCGGCCCCCTTTGCCGTACTCGGCCATGGCGTCACGGCCGCAGCGCGCTGGCCACCCCCAGCCATAGAATTCTTCGATGCACCCGTTGCTGGCGGCGAAGCAGGAACGCATCCGCGAACTCTGCCAGGAGTTCGGCGTGTCGCGCCTGGAAGTTTTTGGTTCGGCCGCACGCGGGAACGACTTCGACCCCGCGCGCAGCGACGTGGACCTGCTCGTACGGTTCGGCACCGAGGCCGGTGTTGCGTCATGGGGCCCGTACTTCGAGCTCCGCGACCGGTTGGCCGAAGTCCTGGGGCGGCCCGTCGACCTGGTCGAGGACGGCGCCATCCGCAATCCCTACCTGGAAGCGGCCATCGCGCACGATCGGCACGTCCTCTATGCGGCGTGACCCCCGCGCGTTGCTCTGGGACGCCCTGAATGCGGCGCGCCTGGTGCAGGGCTTCGTGCGCCAGGCGGACATCGAGCGCTTCGAGTCGGACGACATGCTGCGGTCGGCCGTCGAACGGCAGTTGGAGATCTTCGGTGAGGCCCTGTCGCAGCTGGACAAGGTTGCGCCGGACATCGGCCAACGGCTGCCGGAGCTTCGGCGCGCGGTCGACTTCCGCAACCTGCTGATTCACGGCTACGCCGCCGTCAACCGGCGCCGGGTCTGGGCGGTCGTGCAGAGCGATCTGCCCCGCATGGCGCTGGCGATCGAAGCCCTATTGGCTGCCCTGGACAAAAAGCCGGCGGGCTGATCGGACCTGCCGCATCGGCCTGGCTGCAATCGCGCGCGCATGTCGGCCGTATGTCCGCTCGTCGGTCACTGACCCTGGGTGACGCCCGCGCGGACGCCCGCGGCAGGTCAATCCGTCGAAAGCTCACGC
>JRYF01013031.1_pt1 | contig 18362 bp, 16 predicted proteins | sample 235331 | NCBI WGS metagenome assembly JRYF01 (sample SAMN03074217, study PRJNA261475) | activated sludge metagenome | biome: Wastewater Treatment Plant; feature: Wastewater; material: Activated sludge; isolation source: activated biomass of a wastewater treatment plant treating hydrocarbon... ...
GAGCGACCAGGAGATGGGACTCACGTGGCTTGCCGGGCTGGCTGCCGGGTTTGCCTTTGGACTGGCTCCGCTCGTCTGGTCTCAGGCTGTCATCACGGAGGTCTATGCCCTGCAGGCATGCCTGACCATTTTGATCCTGTACCTGTACACAGTTCCATTCCCTGATTGGGATCAGGGACAATTGGACCGCCTGCGCGGACTTGTCATGGGTTTGGCACTCGGGAACCATGTTACGACACTCCTATTGTTGCCGTTTGCCCTATTCTCAAGATACAAAAGACGGAACAGGGCTTCGGCTTTAGAGATCAGGATTACAAATCCAGGACCCGCATCCTCCTTGATCCGACAACTGGTCTGGCTTTCGATCGGCTTGTCCCTATATCTGACTCTTCCTCTCCGCGCCCTGACCAATCCGCCCGTCAACTGGGGGAACCCGGTCACACCCAGGCGTTTTTGGTGGCTGGTGTCTGGAGAGTTATATCGAAGTTATTACCTGCAATTCCAGTTCGGTGAAATTTTGGAGCGGGTGCAAGCCTGGGCGGCAGCATTGCTGCAGCAGTTTGGCTGGCTTGGAGTGGTATTGGGAATTGCCGGGCTAGTTCTCTTCTTTACCCCGTCCCGCTTATATATTTATTCGATCTGGTTGGGTTTGGTATACACCTTTTTTGCGTTTGTGTACACTGCGGACGATTCCCATGTGTACCTGATTCCCATGTATATTTCTTTTTCGATCTGGATCGGATTGGGGATCGGGTATTTGTGTAAAACATTTCCCTCACGGGCAGTCCATTGGGGGATGGGCATGTTTCTCCTCGTTTACTTTGTATGCCGTATTCCCGGTTATGTGGGTCAGGTGGATGCGTCCAAGGATCTTCGGGCGGAATTGTTTGGGAGGCAGGTCATGTCCCAGGTCCCGAGGGATGCGTTGGTTTTTGTCAGAGGCGACCAGGCGGTTTTCACCGTCTGGTACTTCCACTTTGCGCTCGACGAACGTCCGGACCTGTTCGTCATCGCCGAGGATCTCCTGCACTTTGATTGGTATCAGGAAACGCTTCAAGACGCATATCCCACCTTGGATATCCCCGGTCCATTGCCGTGGTCTCAAAATATCGCAGATGCCAACCCAAACCGCCAGCCATGTTACGTTCAATTTACAGATCATAGCGGGGTTGTTTGCGGCGAAAAAGAAGGCTCGCCTTAACATCAGGGATGTGCTCGCGAACAGCGCCATAAAAGATGATGAGTTGTTGTATATAGTATCACTTTGCAAGAACTATCACAATCGCGAAGATTCTGTAGCGCGACATTTATGTCGCCTTTGGGTTGCGACTTGAAAGTCGCGTTACGTATACCAATACACAAAAGTCTGCCTCGAAAGGGGCGGACTCTTGTATATTATTGTGAAGGTATACGCAGGATGGCGGTTTTCACGTCTCTTGACGTTAGAACGAACAACGCGGTCATGATGATGGCTGACGTGACGCACCATGCACAGGTTGCGCCGATGACAAAGGGTTCCAGGAATGTCAGATAGATCGAAAAGACAAACCCAATCGCGGACAGGGCGAACGCGGTCAACCTGAAGAAATCGGCAGTCTGTCCCGTTTGAGTCTTTGCCATCGCCCAACTGGCAAGGATTGCCAGATAGCCAATGAGGCCCAGTACGCCAATGGGCAGGATCCCGAACAGCCTTGCATATTCGCTCTGTTGAACTGTGTTACAGTCTCCAACGGGTCCACAGACCGCGTTCGTCTGGGTGGTTTCCACGTAGGCAAGATAGCCAGCGACTCCCAATCCGAGGACGCACAATATCGGGACAACGGTCTGAAGGGATGGTGGGCTGGGACTGACGGGAATGTTCCGATAGGTAAGGATGACTCCGAAGAGCATGGCGATCATCATGAGCAAAACTACAATCGCCATCCCGTTTCCGATTGGGTCCAGCATGATGCGTTGCCAGGGGGGCAAGTTTACTTTTTCCGGAAGGGCAAGCGTGCTTCCCGGCGGCGCGTCCGGTTTCAGTGCCACCGGATCAGGCATTTGAGTGGAGGGCGAAGCGGCGGGTGATGTTGGCGGGACGGTCGTCGGGGTTGGCGCTTGAGCGGTCTGGGAAGCGTGGATTGCTTCGCGTAAACCGGGGATCTCGGGCCAGTCAATCCCTCCATTTGCAAGATGGAATTCAATGAGCGTTGGAAATTTCTGCGGGATATCAACTGAACCGATCAGGTAATCGTTTCCAACGACAAGGAACGGAACGCCGGCGGATTCCAGGTGGAACATCCTGTACGCCGCCTCGAAGAAGACCTGACCCTGCGGTTGGGAGATATCCACACCAATGATCTCGAGTTGACTGCCGTACCGTTCGATCAGAGGCGGGAGCGTTTCCTGAATGACCAGGTGGCAATGTCCGCATGCGGGGGAGTAGAAAAGAACCGCGTGAACCACTGGCAGATCGGCCTGCGCCTGGACGGTGAATCCCGCCGGTTGAAACACCGATACAACAAGGATAAGGATGCCTGCCGCAATACCGTATCGTTGGAGTTTATGAATTTCTCTCATTAAGTTTCATCTTTCATGTGTTCTTTTTGATAACGGGCTGACCCGGCGCTGTAGAATTGGCAACCGTAACGTTCGACGATCTGTACCTGTCCGCTGTTCAATAATTCATCCAGAGCCTTTCGCAGTTCCTGTGGCGTCCAATTTGCAAGCGTTTGGATCAGGTCATCCTCCCGCATGGGATGCCGGGTAACAATGCCGGTGATGGCTTCAGCGATCGTGCCGCCCTTATCCGAGGCGGATATGACCGTTGCCGGATGGACCAGGCGCGCTGTTCCCCCCAGGATTGCCAGAGCGCGCATTAACCCAACTTCATTGGATGGCTGGACCCAGTCTTCCGCGGGTGGGCGGTCAGGGATGTTGATGTGAACTTCGTCCGGCTGGATCTGTTTGATGGTCGCGGCAATTTCCTCCAGCGCCTGCTCCGAATCGTTCAAACCGCGCACAAGCATAACTTCCAGCCAAAAACGCCCCGGATATTCCTGTCTGAAAGCGGTCAGACCACTGACGAGACGGTCAAAGGTCGTTTCCGGGTGTGGACGGTTAATCCTTCGATAAAGTGATGCACTGCCGGCATCGAGCGTCGGTAACACGGCGTCTGCGATATTGAGTTCCTGTCTCACTTCTGGGCGATGTAACAACGCCCCGTTCGTAATGACTGCAACGGGGATATCGGTCAGGGATTTGACTTTTTTTATCAGCCATCCCAGCCCGATGTGCAGGGTGGGTTCACCCGATCCTACAAAAGTGATCCAGTCCGGTCGCGGGGAGGGTCGGCTGTTTAGAACGGTTTCAACTTCGNNTCGAGCCTTGTATTGGTAAGCGGGACCGTCCGTCCCAATTGGCAATATACACAGTTCCAATTACAGGTCTTGAGAGGGATGGTGTCAATTCCAAGCGACATCCCTAATCTGCGTGAGGGGACCGGTCCAAAAACGTGTTTCATCGGATATTACCGTCATGTGGTTTCGGTTTTTCCCCTGTGCCTTGCAGCGCCCCATGGCCCCATGGAAACGCTGCAAGGCTGGTGAAAGGAGATTGCAAAGCGTCCATCAGCGAAAGGCTTTGGACTGCTTTTGCGCGTGCGCGGCTAATACCTTTCGGACGAGGTCGCATACCTCGCCGATATTTTCATCCGCCAATTGGTAGATCATTTCGTTGCCATGTCTTTGGCACTCGACAACGCCCGCCTTGCGGAGCGTACTCAATTGGCGGGAAACAAGCGACTGCCCAAAGCCCGTGTCCTCGGCAATTTCGCCAACGTTCATGGGATGCGCGCGCAGGATATGGATGATCTGCAGGCGTGCGGCGTTTCCCATCGCCTTGCAGAATTCCGCCTGTATGTAAAAAATGGATGACTCCAGTGTTTTTACCATTGCCTTAGTGTAGTTTTTCGGGATGATCGGTCAGCTTGCCGATCAGATACGAATTGATGGCTTCTTCAATGTCTTCCACATCGGTGATTATGGGGTGAATGCCGCTCGATTCGAGGCGTCTATATGCTCCCGTTCCCATGCCGCGGGCAATCAGGACCTGGCAATCGTTGNNGATGAACATGAGACTCGCCGGCGAAGTTATGATGATTCGCCTTAATGCGGGTCTCCCTTTCCGCGATCTGACCGTCGGCAATGGTAAAGACCTCGTAATACAGCGCTCTTCCAAAATGCGCCGAAATGGTGTTTGAGTCATCTGTGACGATTGCAATTTTCATTTTTTGATCCCATTCAATTATGTCGCTTGTGGAGGAGAGCATGAACGACTATCGCCAGCCCCGCCACAATTATGATTGGTATTACATCCCAAACTACAAGCATGTTTCCGGGTTCCTCGCGAGTCCCCTGACGCGACAATCTCCTTTCGGGATCTTTGCCGGCGCTATCTTCCAAAATGACGCTCAGCCGGCTGGTCGCGCTCATCCAACGGACACAAGACGAGCAGCATCCGTGAGGGTGTTGTGTCCTCGTTCCGCCAGCGATGCGGCAGGTGGGCTTCGAACATCAGACTGTCGTCCTGTTCGAGGGGATAGATATGCTCATCCACCTGATAAGTGATACGTCCCTCGAGACAATAGACGAATTCACTACCCGTGTGAACGATTGGGGTTTTGCCGCTGTCCGCCTCGGGGTCGAGCGTTATGATGAGCGGTTCCGCTCCGAACTGTGGGATGCCCGACCCGAGATGTTCCAACTTCCCATGTGTGAAGCTGGCATAGGAGCGTTTCCCTGCACGTTGATGGATCACCTTTGCATTAACGTTGCTTGATTCGAAAAACGTGGTGATGGGAACCTGTAGTGTCTGCGCGATCGCCTGCAGCGTACTGACGCTGGGGGAGGTGTGTCCATTTTCGATGAGGCTCAACGTATTGACATTCAATTTGCTTTGCTCTGCCAGCAAACGAATGGAAAGACCTCGCCGCATCCGAACTTCGCGTAATCGACGTCCGACCTCGATAATTTCTCCTTCTCTCAAGGTTTCCAGTATCGGTGAATGCTGTTTTGCCATTCCAATTCTCCAAGATTCACTCTTGCAACTAATATTATAGTTGTAAAGTGCAAAAAAATCAATAATGCAACCATTAAAATAATTACATCGGTTCCCTGCTGGCATCCTTGGGGCGTTCCTCAGGTGAAAACTAAGTAAAATTGCCTTGATGACGCCATCGGGCTTCCTGATCATGGGAGTTTCCGGTTCTGGAAAGACCTCCCTCGCAAAGGCTCTTGCAAATCGTTTACAGTGGGATTTTTTCGATGCGGACGATTTTCACCCACCTGCGAACCTCGCTAAAATGACAACAGGGATTCCCCTCGACGATTCGGACCGGACGCCGTGGCTTGCCGCGCTTCACGATCAACTTATATCCACCCTGAAGGCGGGTCGCCACCCTGTGCTGGCATGTTCCGCGCTCAAACAGAAATACCGGGCGCAACTGCTCGATGGGCTGGACGGCATCGCCGTCATCCATCTTGCCGGGAGTTATGAATTGATCTGGTTGCGCATGAACGCGCGTGTCGGGCACTTTATGAAACCGGAGATGCTCAAATCACAATTCGACGACCTGGAAGTCCCTCGTAACGCGTTTGTCGTGGACGTATCCATTCCATTGGATCAGGTGCTGGATACAATCGTCCAAACATTTTTTCCGGTGAAAACGCAAATTGACCCATAGGCGTATCATGGATGAAACTGCGTTGTGACGCCTATCGCAAAGTGATTTACTTATTGAAGATCAGTTTGACCCCGCCCGATCCGAACTCGATAACATCGCCGGGTTTCAATGTGTGTGGATCGCGTGAGGAGAGTCTGTCTCCGTTGACGAAGGTGCCGTTCCTGCTATTGAGGTCGTAAAGCAGGAACAGGTCATTTTGCTGTTGAACCATGGCGTGTTGGCGCGAGACGATCTTCTTTACATCGAGGCTGGTCAGGTCAATATCGTTGATGATATTTTTGGCGGGACTGTTTCTCCCAATCACAACCTTTCTCGAATTCAGGGGAAACGTTTTTCCATTTTCAGTGTAGAAACATGGGTTTTCCGGTATGGAATCGAGAGTCGAAGATGAGGCTGATCCCGCGTCAACACTGGATGCCCATGCCTGCTTGAACGCTTTTACCAGGTCCGACACCTTGTCGTAACGGTCGCTGCTCTTCTTGGAGAGCGCTTTGAGGATCACATCTTCGACTTCGAAGGAAAGTTCGGGTTTGATGGATGTCGGCGGGGGCGGGGGAGTGTAAAGATGGTCTTCGATGACCGAGAATGCCGTATCCGCATCGAAGGGAACGCGTCCTGTGACCATTTCATAGATCATGACGCCAAAGGAATAGATATCCGTCCGCTCGTCGAGTTTTTCCGTGCTCAGGGCTTGTTCAGGTGAAATGTAGTGCGGCGTGCCGACGATCGTATCGCCGGTCAGGCTTGAACTGCCCTCCACCATCTTCGCCAGACCAAAATCCGTCAAATAGATGGTCCCACCCCTGGCTATCAGCACATTGGAAGGCTTGATATCGCGATGGAGAATACCCTGTCCATGCGCGTATTGCAGCGCGCTTCCCACCGCCGTGACGAATTCAAGGATCTCGGTCTTTGGAAGGGGCGATGATTTCATCCGCTGTCCCAGTGTCTGCCCATCAATGAACTTCAGGACAAGGTAGGGTTGTCCTTTGTGTTCATCGAAGTCATAGACAGGGACGATATGCGGGTTATCCAGCCTGGCAATCGTCCGGGCTTCGCGCCTGAACCGTTCGATGAAGTCACGCTCTCCGCTCATGGCGGCATCCATGATTTTTATGGCGACATGGCGGTCGAGCGAAGCGTGATAGGCTTTGTAAACCGTCGCCATGCCGCCGCGACCCACCTCCTCCAGGATTTGATAGGGTCCTACATTTTCACCAATGATAAACGCCACGGATGCCTCCAGAACAAGTAAGTGATCTTCCCTGCGTGCCGCACGGCTGGTCATTTCCCGGGATTATGTTGCTAAGGGTTTGTATCTTCCAGTTTTGCAGAAACAGCCCGACGGTCCGCTTTGAACCGCCGCGCGATGATGACCGATATGTTATCCGGTCCCTGTCTTCGATTTGCCAGGGACACCAATTTTTTCACCGCAACCTCCGGCGGGAGTTCGTTCGCCGCCGCCCAGATCAGGGATTCTGGAATGACCCCCCACAATCCATCGGAGCACAACACAACGATGTCGTCCTTTTCGAGTCTTTCTTTTACAAGATAAGGTTTGATTTCGGGTCTTCTGGCGGTAATCGCCATGTTCAAACGATTGCGGCTGGGATGTACGCGGGCTTCCTGCTCTGTCAATACTCCAGCCCGCACCTGTATCGCCACCCAGCTTTGGTCCTGGCTGATCTGCATTATATCTTTGCCTCGCAGGATGTATGCACGGCTGTCGCCCACATTGAGCAGGTAAAGCATGTTTTGATCGAGCGTCACGGCGACGATGGTGCTTCCCATGTTTGCCAGTTTGGGGTCCTTGGCTCCCTGCGCCCGTACCGCCTGATGAGCCTTCTGGACGCATCTTTCCATCAACGAAAGGTAATCTGCCGGGTGACTCGTATTGACGAACTCCTGCTTGAACGCCTGAATGACGAGTTTGCTGGCAATCGAACCGCCCACATGTTTCCCCAGACCGTCCGCAACCATGAGAAGCGGCGGGTGCCAGTTACCGCGGGCGCCCGGCAGGACCACCTCCACGGCATCCTGGTTCGGTTCCCCGCTTCGCTTTCGCCCCACGTCACAAGCGGAGCCGAATTCGAATCGAACTTTTTCCTGATGGGTATTCATGGTTTGTGTTGTTTGACTGTCTTAGAATTGGTCCACTGTTTTGTCGGTGTCGTCCTCGAGTGCCATGTCGTCGAATGTTTTCGATTCGTCGTCATCCCTTATCTGATAGGCTTCGAATTTCAAGCGGAGGCGTTTGCCGAGGCGGATTTCGTCTCCGCTCTTCAGATCCACAGGATTCGATCCCAGGGGAATGTCATTCACGAATGTCCCATATTTGGGGGGCTTGTATCCGCCGGAAGAGTCCATTGCCTCCACTTCCCTGAGGAAAAGTTTTCGATCCCGCTCGAATATTTCAGCGTGATGGCGGGAGACCGGGTTATCCTTTGGAAAATTGATGTCATTGTCGGCGCTGCGCCCCAGGGACGTCAGGGAAGACGAGATTTCGAACCGAAGTCCGATCATGGGTGGATCGTCGCTGGCTTCGACAGTCAATGCGCCCAGCGCATCTGACCCGCCCTCGTAACTGTCCATTGTCCGATCGGCGTCTCCCCCCCTGTGAGTTGGCATTCCATAATCTTGCGGTATTGTCCTGTCGTCGTTCCCGGTTTTTTCCTGTTTCTTTTGGCGGGCAAGGATGAAGGCAAGAAGGATGATCGTGACGAAACCCAGACCGCCAAGCACGGAACCGAGGATCAATACGGTGTTATCGGCTTTGGTCTCGGGCGCGGGAGGTGGGAGTGTTGCGGCTACCGCCGGCGGTGTTGCTTCCGAGACAACTACGTGAAACAGGCTGATCGAATTGCGAGCCAGTTCGGAATGATTCGCCCCATAGGCGATCGCAGAGATATTTACCGTCCCCTCGTCATACCTGCTCATGTCAATTTCAAGTTCGTAGGGCGTTGTGTCATCCGCTCCGACAACCACGCCGTTGATCTCGAATTCCACACGCTCGATCGTTTCGCTCTGACCGGATAGCGCAACCACCGCTTTCAGCAAGCCTCCCACGCTTTCGCCTTCGGCTGGGGCGAGGAAGGTGAGGCGGGCTGGCAGGGCGGGAAGGAGGAAGTTTCTCGTATCGCTGTCCTGTGCGCCCAGGTGTGTCACGTTGACCGCCAGTGTGTGCGCTCCCGGCGCCGCAAACGATTTGTAGGCAAGAATATATTGGGAACGCAATTGCTCGGATAGAAGTTCGAAGACGGCTTCCAATTGGGACGAATCGGGCGAGTAGATGTACCTTCCTCCCGTCAGTTCAGCAATGCGCCTGAGGGTATTTTCGTCTATGCGGTTCCCCAAGCCGAGGGTGTAGATAGCGGTGCTCGACCAAACCTACGAAACGATATTGATCACATCCTCGGTCGTGTGGACACTGCACGCCCTCCCGCCGCTGGACGTTTCGTCCACGCCATCAGTAAACAGGATCACTGCCCGGCGTCCCGAAGGAAGCGATGAAGCCAATTGGACCGCCCGATATGCCGCGTCATAGAGGCAGGTTCCTGCGCCGGGTCTTGCGTCAATCAAAGCAATGCGATCACGGACCGCCGTATGGTCGGTGGTAAATTCTGCCTGGGGTTTGATAATTTCGTCGAAGGTCAGGAGCGCGGCGCGGTCGCGGGCCTCCAGCCTCGAGATAAAGTTGGACGCGGCTGCTTTCGAGTCGTTGATCTTGGGTCCTGCCATGCTTCCGCTGGTATCCATCACCAGTACGATGCTGATGGTTTCGTCATTCGCGAGCTTCAGACTCTGGACTTCGACCTTCTGCGAGTCTTCGGTTACAGAAACGGAGTTGATTGTCAGGTCTTTGACGGGGGCGCCTGTGCCGCCCACGACGGACAGGTATACGTTCACGTTGTAGGCGATTTCATTTTCCGCCGGGGAGCCTTCGACGTAATGCACCGCCAGGTCAATCGCCGATTGCGCCAGGATCGTCGAGGGGGCAAGGATGGATACAAACAAAAGCGCGGCGATAGCGCCAAGCCCGGCAAGACGACGGTATTTCATGAAAACATCCCTCCCATGCGCGAAGACAAACCTGTAAAGCTGATTGATAGCATGGACATCATGGCAACCCCCATATACGGATGCTTCCCTCGTTCGCGCCGGATGCGATGAGTTTGCCGTCGGGCGAAAAACAAACGCCGAATACCTGGCTGGTGTGACCGGTGAGTTCCTTTAGGAGCGCGCCGGAATCCGTGTTCCACACTCGGACGATCCCGTCTTCCGAGCCGGTGACCAGCATGGAGTCGTCCGGCGAAAAATCAAGGGTCGTCACGTCGCCGAAATTCCCACTTTTCTGGAACTGTATATTGCCATTGGCGACATTCCATACGATGATATTGCCGTTGCTGCCGCCCGCCAGCAGTTTGCCGTCATTCGAGAAGACCAGGCTCCGGATGATGTTGTTTTGACCTCCAGTGACGGGAAGCCAGGTACCGCTGGCGGTCTCCCACATCAACATGCCCTGGGACGTTCCTCCGACGAGGAGGCTCGAATCGGGTGAAAATGCGACAGACCAGCCTCCGTAGGCGCTCCTGATGGTCCGAAGAACGCTCCCGTCGCTGGCGTTGAGGATTTGCGCCTTGCTGTCCGAGATGCCAAGCGCGAGGAATTTTCCATCCGGCGAGGCGGCAAGGCTGTTCGTCCCGCCGGTCACGGATAACGTATCCAGCACTTTGAAAGTCTGCATGTCAATCACTCGTATACCGGCGTTGACCAGAACATAGACCTTCCCGTCCGCGGAGGCAATACCCATGGAGAGCGGAATATCTCCCGGCAGGTTGACCCTATGTTCGACGGTTGCGGAGGAGGCGTTGATGAAGGAGACCGCATTGGTGCCGGCGTTGACCAACCAGTTCCCGTTTTCGACCCAGTCCATCTTGATGACCGAGATCCTGTCAATTCGATTTACTTCGATGACCTGTCCGACGTTCCGCGGTTGGATGGAAGCATCCGGCAATGCAGAGGGCGTGAAAGTCTGAAATTCGAAGACTGTTGGCGTCATGGTTGGGGGACTGACAGTTTGTGTCGGCGATGGAGGGACGTTTGTGTTCGTTGGAGGCGCGGTCTGGGTGAAAACCGGGCCGGTCTCTGTCGCAATCGAGGCAGGCGGTGTGTTTCCTCCGAAGACGCCCAGGATATNNCAATGAAAGCCGGTAGGTAGGTTCTCTTTTGCTTCTTATCGTCAGACCCGTTATCCTTGACCGCCCGCCTTTCGGATGTGATCCGTTCGGATGCCCCGCTGAGTCTTTCGAGGTCCTGTGCAAAGGCGAGCATGGTCTGGTAACGGTCCTCCGGGCTTTTTGCCATGGACTTTACGATGACCTGTTCCACTTCCGACGGCAGGTCACGGACGAACTGCTTTGCCTTCGGGATGGGGTCGTGCAGGTGTTGCATGGAAAGTTCGATGGGGGTGCCTGCGTTGTACGGTTTTCTTCCCGTGACCATTTCGAAGAAAACGATGCCCAGGGAGTATATGTCCGCGCGTCCGTCCACATCCCTGCCGCGGATCTGTTCCGGGGACATATACGCTGGAGTGCCGACGATCTTACCTGTTCCGGTGAGTCCGCGGCTTTCCTCCAGGTCAACCAGTTTCAGGATGCCGAAATCGGAAAGCATCGGCTGCCCGGATTCGTTGATGAGGATGTTCTCCGGCTTTACATCCCTGTGTACGATCCTTTGCTGGTGGGCATAATACAAGGCTCTCGCCATGGGGACCAGCATCGCCGCCGCTTCCGCGTACGGGATGGGTCTGCCCACAGCCGCCTTCAAAGCCCCGCCTGAAATGAATTCCATGACAAGGTAGGGAGCCCCTTCGTACTCGCCATAATCCAGCACTTTGACGATATTCGGGTGGGACAAATTCGCCAGCGTTTTCGCTTCCCTCCTGAAACGTTTGGAGAATTTTTCCTGACTACTGTTTTCGGGGTGGATGACCTTGATCGCGACGCTGCGATCCAGCATGGTGTCAATCGCCCGGTATACAACCGCCATGCCTCCCTTCCCAAGTTCGCTGACTATTTTATAGCGGTCAATATTTTTTCCGATCAAATCCATGTTTTGTTCTCCCTTTACGGGTACAGCCCAAAAAACCTGACGGTGCCATCCGCTGACCCTGAAATAATGAATTTCCCATCGTTGGAAAATGTGATTTGATTAATCGGACCGGTCTTTAGATCCAGCGTTTTCAGGAGTTCGCCGGTCTCCAGGTCGTAGATTTCGATTGTTCCGCTGGAAGAGGCCGCCGTCAGAAGTTTTCCATCCGCTGAGATCGCCGTATCCAAAACGCTGCCGGGTGAAGATACCTTTATTTCCTTCATGGGACCCCCGGCGCGAAGATCCCACACCTGAACCGATTGGTTTTCCGTGGACAGCGCAATTATACTTCCATCGGATAAAAACTTCTCCGAGGTGGTGCGGGGTCCGCGCGTGACCTGGCAAAAGCCCGGCAGGTACTCGGAGGCGTAAATCACTCCAATTTCGGAACCTGCCACCAGAAAAGTATCGTCCCGCTTGATGAACTTGATGCAATACCCCTCGGTTCTTCTCAGGCTTGGGGTTAATTCCAGCCCCGAGGAGGTTGACCAATACTTCATGATCCCGCCGGCGTAAACCGTGATAATGTCGCTGTCTGGCAGGTAATTGACCGAGCCGTTCGTCGGGAATCCATACATTGTGAAAAGTTGTTGGGGGACGGTGGCGGAAAGCGAATGCAGGATCAGGTTGTTCGATCTAACTGCAATCATACGGCTGTCCGGCGATATGGGATTGCCCCGTGGGAGTGTACCAGCCACCCGGACGCTTTGGGCGCCGTTGGCGGTGGAGAGGATGCTCACAAAGGAATTTCCGCCCTGGAAGGCGAGCAGGCGGTCATTCGGCGAGATGGCGAGGCGTTTGATTTCTTCATGCCTGAATTCCCTGGAAGTTTCCATCTTTTGACCGCCAAGGTCCCAGACCTCGATCAATCCGCCATCGAACATGACGACGAATTTCGTGCCGTCGCTCGCGACAGAGATCGTTCTGATGGGACTCTGCTTCCCCGTTTCTCCATCCTGTTCCCGGATGGGCGTCTCCCATACTTTTTCCGTTCCAAAGACATTCCAGAGCCTGACGAACCCATCTGCCGAAGTGGTCAATACGTTCTGGTTGTTCGGCAATAAGGCAAGATAAGTAAAGGGGGTGAAGATCTTTCCGTCTGTGATGGTGTTTACGACCTTTTTCGCCTGCCAATCCCAGATCTGAATGGTTGCATTGGCGTTGTTCAATGAAATCGCCAGGTATTGATCGTCGGACGACAGGTCCATGTCAATGATTTTCTGGGAGGCGGGGATGTTGCTCGACGCCTTGCCGCTGGGAACATCCCAGACGTATATCTGAAAATCATCGCCGCCGCTGATAAGGGTATTGCTGTTGGATAGGAATAAAATGTCGTTGATTCTCAAGAGGTGCTTTTTTTCGAATGGATAATGCAAGTTTTGGTTCAAATTCCATAGGTGGATCAGATTATCGGCATCGGTGAAAACGACCTTCGATTTGTCCGGTGAAATGTCCAGTAGTTCGATCTTTTTCGCCGCGCCCTCCAGTTTATGGACCAGTTTGCCATCCGATACGTTCCAGACTGCCACGCTCCCCTTGCTATCGCCGGTGACAACCCATTCCTCGTCTTCAGACACTGCCAGAGCCGTCACCGATCCTCCGGTGTCGAAGAAATATCTGTACGCTAGATGTTCCGTGTCGAGATAATAAACGCCGGCGCTCGTTCCCGCCAATAGGATTTTTTCGTTGTCCACCAATTCGAATCGAACGATATCCGGCATTCCCCAGCGGGCAAGTTCCACGAGGTCGGCGGCATTGACGGTATCAATGACGTTATTGCTTGACGGCAGGTCTGCGCCCGGCAGCGCCGGTACCAACGGGAAATTGTATTTTGTCGAAGGTTCCGCCGAGGGGGTGGCGGGGGATTCCGTTGGGGTGGATTGGTTCGAGGTTGGGGTGGGTGGGATCTTTGTCGGCGCTGTGGCGGGTTCGTTGGCGGCGATCAGGCTCGAGTCCGGGGCGGACGCGTTAGGCGATCCGATCGGCAAAATCCCCGACATCAGCATGATCCCAGTGACGATAACGATCAATCCAATGGCTGAGACGCCGACGAGCGCGCGCGTCGAGCCGAATAATGTCTTCGGCTTTTTGTCCTCCTTCATGGCTTCCGTCACGGCTTTCAACGAGTCGGCAAAGTCGTCCATGGTTTGGTAGCGTTTATCGCGGTCCTTCGACAATGCGTTGAGGATGATCTCCTCGATGGAGCGCGGCAGGCTGGGGACGATGCTTCTTGGTTTTGGGGGATCTGCCATGACGTGTTGGATCACGATCTCCATGCTGTTCGAGGCGTAGAACAGTTTTTTGCCCGTGACCATTTCGAAGAAGACGACGCCGAGGGAGTAGATGTCGGAGCGGAAATCCACCGCCAAGCCCTTGCCCTGTTCCGGGGAAATATATTCGGGCGATCCCAAGCCGACATTTGTCCCCGTCATATCGCGCGTTTCCTCCTCCTCGATGATCCTCATCAGGCTGAAGTCGCTCAGGATCGGCTGATTGTCGGAGTTTATGATGATGTTATCGGGTTTCAGGTCGCGGTGGATGATGCCTTTCGAGTGCGCGTATGCCAGCGCTTCCGTCAGGGGAAGGAGGATTTCGACGGCTTCCTGCCAGGGGATGGGGTGGGTCATCAATTCGGAAAGGGCGGTTCCAGGGACGTACTCGCTGACAAGGTAGAGATTCCCATCCTCCTTGCCGAAGTCCAGCACCTTGGCGATATTGGGATGCGACATTTTGGCGAGCGACCGCGATTCGGAGAGGAAGAAGTCAACGGCTTCCTGCGAGTAATCGGCTGAATGAAGGATCGTCTTGAGGTAGACGTTCCGTTCGAGCTTCGAGTCGTACGCCTTGTAGATGCCGATCAGTTCCGAGCGGTGGACGGATTCGACGATTTCGTAGCGGCTGATGTGTGATCCGGTCTTGACTTCTTCCATCGGGTTCTCTCTTGTGGTCTTCCTCTTCAAACTCTATCGTAACCGCGAAGATTTTTGGGTTGCAACTTGCCCCGCCAAGAGCACGCGGGACTATAGAAAGTCGCATTACGGCGTCGTATGATGGAAGAACCATTCGCCGTCACCTTGTGAGGCGTAGGAGTTCGATCCGATCACTTCGTAGAACGTGATGCCGGGGTGCAGGGGGATGGGTGTTCCGTCTGGCGTTGTCAACAAGAGCGGCTGGTCTTTGGTCAGGCGATGCCATTTCGCCGGGAAACCAAGCCCATCGCGGAAGATGTAGGCTTCGCCGGCGCCGGTCACGTCAATGTGATAGACCTCGTCATCCTCCTGGTACGGATTGGCAAACTCGTGATAGGCGAACAGGACGACCACATTCGCCGCGTGGACCTGGAGTCCGGTCACGTTATCCATAAGAGGCGCGTACTTCTCCTCCCTGCCGTTGAGGGTGTCGCCCGTCTCCTGAAAGCGGAGATATTCGCCGATCTCGGGCACGTAATCCCACTGGCTGTAGGAATACGCGGAATAGTAGGTGAATACCCTCACGCCTTCCAGGCTGGCGAGTTGTGGGACTTCGTCATCGAAATTGCCTCGCAGGTAGGGTTTGTCGTGCGGCAGGTCGTTTCTCGTCACACACTCGCCCCACAGGAGGGTGTTGAAATAGTTGTTATTGTACGCTTCGACCTTGCGCGTGGACATCAGGCGATATGGAGGACAGGAACCGATCGTGGGGACGACGAGGAATTGCGCGATATCGGTCGTCGCAAAATACTCCAGCACACGCTTGTCGGCGAATTTGAATACCAGATATGCCTGATACATGCGCGCGATGTGCTCGTCAAAGAACCTGCCCGAACGTACGGGTCCGACCCATTCGGAGTCGCTGCCATAAAGGATCGCGACGAAACGCGTCAGACCGCCCTCGATGTAGTATTCGAAAACCTGATCGGCAAGAGTCAGCCCCGATTGCGGACGCACGTAACGCGGATAGTTCGCAACTTTGATCGCCATCGGTCTGCGTTCGAGAAGGGATGGATCCGCCTGAGGCAGACCTGTCAAAGGGTTGAAAACAGGCGGCACGGTTGCCGTCGGAGGGACGGTTGCAGTTGGAATGGGCGGCGTTTCAGTTGGGATGGGTGTTGGCAGAGTCACTGTCGGCAGGGACAAGGGCGTTGGCGCCGCGCCAGCATAGAGTGAGTCCGAGGCGTTTTCCGATCCAGGTTGAAAGGGAGTCGGGGAGGGAATCCCGATTGCAGAAACGCTGTCCGCATTGACGGAGCATCCTGAGAGAAGGATGCTCGTACAGAGGAGCGTTATCAGGGTCAATCGCATGATGTGAATTGTACAACAATCGAGGGGGTCTGCAAATCCCGCTTTGAGCCGGCAGGTTGACTGGCGAAGCGGTGTCGAAGCCCTGCGAAGTGCCGACACGCGAAGCAGTCCTATAGGATAAAATTACGTCCGCATGTTCATCTTTGTCACGGTTGGCATCCTGCTCTTCACCGCATTGATTCTATTGATCCTTCGGTTCGCTCTGCCGGACTTTCGATTCACCTGGCTCACTGCGGCTGGCGGCGCGTTGATCGCGTGGATGAGCGTTTTCGCCTGGCAGGCGGGTATGCCCATCACCGTGCAACTCCCTCTCTGGCAGCCCGAGATCATATTCCACCAGTCCCCGCTGTTCGTCGCAGACGGGACCGCGTGGGCATTCGCGCTCAGTATCCTGACCATCTGCCTGGCAGTGATCATCACAGCGGTAGCGCGCGATAATTTTCCCAGCCCGGTCAGTTGGATCGGCGTCTTGATTCTGACCGCGCTCGGCGTGCTTGGGGTGACAGCCGACAACCCTCTAACGCTCGTCCTGGTTTGGGCGGGAATTGACCTGACGGAGATGATCTCGCAAATGCGCCTCGTGGAAGACCCGCGCATGAGCGAACGCGCCGTAATCTCCTTCGCCTCGCGCGTGACCGGGATCCTGATCCTGTTATGGGCGGGGATGGTCAGCGCTTCAGAGGGTTCCGTCCTCGATTTCCTCTCGCCGACGCCGCGTGTCAGTTTGTATCTTGTCGTCGCCTCGGCGTTCCGTCTCGGTGTATTTCCGCTTCACCTCCCCTATGCAAGCGAATCGGCGTTTCGCCGCGGTTTTGGCACCGGCTTGCGGATGATCTCGGCCGGTTCGAGTCTGATCCTGCTGGCGCGCGTCTCGCTGGGCAGTGTCGAATCGCCTCTTACGCCCTACCTGATGGCATTCGTTTCTTTTGCGGCGCTGTACGGCGCATGGATGTGGCTGCGCTCGCCGGACGAACTCACAGGACGCCCCTATTGGTTGATCGGCATGGGGTCGCTGGCGGTCGCTTCCGCTTTACACGGCAACCCAATCGGCGCCACTGCCTGGAGTTGCGCGCTCATCCTTTCCGGCGGAGCGTTGTTCCTCGCCTCCGCAGAAAGCAGGCGGCTGGACAAGGCGTTGTTCGTCGGTGTTTGGGGGATTTCATCCCTGCCCTTCTCTCTTACAGCCGGCGGCTGGGTCGGTCAGGACGGAGGATTTTGGTATGCGCTTCCGTTCCTTGTCACAGCGCAAGTGATGCTGCTGGCAGGATACATCCGTCAAAGCCAGCGCAGCGCGGCGCGCACATCCTTCGAGAACCAGCCCATCTGGGCAAGGAACGTCTACCCATTTGGAATTTACGTTCTCCTCCTGACCGTTTTGGCGCTCGGGCTCTTCGGCTGGAACGGAACGCGGCAGCCCGGCAATTGGATCGTGAGCCTGATCGCTTCATCCCTGACCCTTTGCCTGCTTTGGCTGATCCCGCGCGTACGCATCCTCAACCCAGTCCGCGCGCACTGGGTGCGTTCCACTGAAACGACCTGGCTGGATACCGTCTACCAAACGACCTGGGAACTGTACCGCGCTGTCAGAAGGGTGACCAGCACATTTTCGAACGTACTCGAAGGTGAAAGCGGCATCATGTGGACCCTGCTCTTCCTGGTATTGTTCATCTCCATTTTCACACAAGGGACGCCCTGATCCATGTCACTGTTTCTCTCATGGGTCGTCATCCTATTGATCGGCGTCACGTCCGTGGGTGTATTGCTCGCCCGTGACTGGCGCTGGCTGATCATTTTTCTTGCCATCCAGTACATCGGTGTTTTCGTTCTTGTATTGGAACACTGGACCCTTGGCATGGCAACCGTCAAGGTCATTGCAGGCTGGATGGGCGCTGCGATCCTGGGGATGACCCGTTCCAACCTGATCGAGGAGGAGGAAAATCAAAACGCCCCCCCGCAGGGACGCTTCTTTCGACTGGTTGCCGCAGGTGTTGTCGGGTTGATCGCCATCACCGGCGCTCCCGTTGTCGGTTCCATAATGGCAAATGCAGGCACGGTGGTTTCCACCGGAAGCCTGCTTTTGATTGGCATGGGCTTGCTCCATCTCGGTGTTTCAGATGAAGCCATGCGCGTGACGATCAGTTTGATGACCCTGCTTGCCGGTTTCGAGATCCTGTACGCCGCCGTGGAGACCTCGGTCCTGGTTGCGGCGC
>JRYF01007616.1_pt1 | contig 18359 bp, 18 predicted proteins | sample 235331 | NCBI WGS metagenome assembly JRYF01 (sample SAMN03074217, study PRJNA261475) | activated sludge metagenome | biome: Wastewater Treatment Plant; feature: Wastewater; material: Activated sludge; isolation source: activated biomass of a wastewater treatment plant treating hydrocarbon... ...
GGATAAGCCGCGAAAGGCGAGCAAGCCGCAGGATTTCTCGCCTGAAGTCGGTGCCTTGCTGTCCGGTCAAGCGCGAAATCATCAGGCCCGGTCTTTAGGCGGCTTGCCTGGGCAAGGGGAGTTGAAATCTTCCAGCGACCACACCGGCCACGGTCAAGTCTTCGTCAAGCTCTTCCCATCTGAGCGCATATCCACTAACCTCTACTTGAACCATTTTAAGCTGATTTTCAGAGGCTTGGCTAAGAATCTCAAACCGATCCGCCGGGAATCCCACTATCCGTCCATCAGTTAATTCAAGATAAATCATCCGCTTCTCTGCCCAAGCTCTGACAGCAACGGGTTCTGTTTCATAAGCTATGGTATTCATGGTATTGATCGATCAAGGTTTGCCTATTTTCAAATATCAGTCTTTCAATTTCTCGTAAATCATGGGGAGACACACCGCGATTACGCGCTAAAGCCACAGGGGCAAGCCAAAACTTGGCTTCACCATTAGAACAGCGCACATGAATGTGAGGAGGCTCGTTTCCTTCATCCGAATAAAAGTGGAAGCGAAAACTTCCGATTCTTAAAACTGTCGGCATATTTTCACGTATTCCATAAATACAGGGTTACGTCTTGCTGTATTGGCGCCACCAACACCAGTCAATGAGGGAATCTCCAGTGCCGCAACCAGTAAAACGGTGGGCTTCGCTTCGGTTTACCCGCCCCTACGTGCTTCGTATTGGCTCTTGAAATAGAGCCACCAATCAGAAGCAATAGCGTGGTGCCCCATCCGATTACCCACAAGTCGATAAAGTCTAATGAAATCAAACATAGTTGTGATCATAAACTATATTGATTTGATTGGCAAATTTGGACTTGTGGGTAATCGGATGGCCTTGACCACGCCCCGGCTTGGGCGCGACGTGAGGTCGCTGATGATTGAGGATTCGATATAGACCGCTGCGGGCATAATTCAGTTTCTTGTGCTACCACCGATTAAACGGCGGGTTACGCTGTCGCCAACCCGCCCTACGTGCTACGTGCTACGTGCTACGTGCTACGTGCTCAAAGCTCATGATTTTGGCGATTTCCATTGCCTTACGTACTACCGCCAAGGCTTGTTACGGAAAACGTGGTCTGTCCTCTATTTCTCCCTATCATGCACGCCTAAGGGGAGGTCGGCCATATGACGACAAGGTATTTATCTTCTGGCACTTCTCCCGGAGTGAACCATTGTTTTGGAAAGATAAACGTAACGAAGGCATCCAGCCATTTATTAGATAAAGAAACAAAAACCTTTGATCGGTAGGCGATAGGAACCCCATCTATATAAAAACCATTATTCATGTACTTAATACGCAATTGATAGGCATTCAAGTCCGCATCTCTCCAGTAGCACTTCGTTTTCGATTCGTTAGAAACATCCTGAGAAAATGTGAATTTTAGGGGTGCATTTGACAATGTTGAATAACGTCGGGGGGTTTGCCTTAATAAGCTGCCGGCATCTTCTTTTGCGCAGCCTGAAAAGTAGACAATACCTCCATGATTCACTAGTCGAAATTCTCTAGCGTCCGTTGATTGGACTATTTCAAACAAAGGCTTTACCGTACTAAAACGATCAAACTCTTTCTGTCTCATACTTAGCGCAAAGGCTAGAAAGGCGCATATGACAGCGATTGTCTTTGCAGCACCGATTGCATTCGTCCACGTTACATGCTGTCGGCAATCTCTCAGAAAATCCCGCATCGCTGATGTTCCTCTATCTTGTGCATCTGGTGCATAACGGGGTACCGGATAAGCCGCGAAAGGCGAGAAAGCCGCAGGCTTTTTCGCCTGGAGTCGGCTTGATCCGCGTGGTTGTGCGGCGCTTCGTGCCAAGCAGCCACGCGGATGGTAATCCGCCGCCCCGTTGTCGCGGGCGCGAAGCGTCCGCGACAACCAGTGATTATGCAGTTTCTGCACATCTACCGAAGCCCCTCATGCCCGCCGCCATCCCCCCAGAACTAGCTCGGCGCAACGAAACGAGGTTAGCGCAGCGGAACGTGATGGCCGGGCAGCGTCGTCCGCACGATCGCCAGTGGCTGCGCTCTTACCTCGATTTCAGTCCCAAGTATAGCGCGGGCGGCGGGTCTTCATGCTGACAACGGTACATCCATGATCTCATCGAACAGGCGATAGATTTCGCGCGCTTCCTCGGCGTCGATCTTGCGCACCGCGAAGGACTGGGCTTGCAGGATCAGGTAATCGCCCGGCGCCACTGGCTCATCCAGCAACAGCAGGCTGACTTCCAGACGCTCGCCGTAGCGCTCCACTACCGCGCGGGTCTCGTCGCACGAAATCACCAGGGCCGGAATCGCGACGCACATGGGCTGAGTTTTAAGTTTTAAGGGTTAAGTTTTAAGGGGTTATGGGTCAGGAGGCAGAGGACAGGGATCGGAGAAAATCCCGGCCGTGGCGGGTTACGTTGTGCTAACCGGCCCTACATTCCTCATTGTCCTCCACCGGGAGAAACCGGGGAGATGGGGAGCACAGCGCCTCTGACCAGGAGGTCAGGGTAAAACCCAGCCCGCGCAGTTCCGCCGCCAGTGCCTCGACCGCNNTCGGCCACGACGGGCGACAGTTCGAGGCCCAGGCGGAGATCGGCGGGCACGATGCCGACCAGAGTCAGGGTGGCGGGGGCTTCGCCGGTGAGGTTCAAGGTCGCCAGCACGTCCATCAAGCCCAGTTGATGCGGCGAATACCGGACCTGAAACAGCGCCGGCACCTGATCGCCGGACAGCTTCACCACCGAACCGGGTGCCGCGCCGGTGCGCACCGCGTCGCACACCAGCAGATGCTCGCAGCCGGCCAGGGTGTCCAGCAATTCCATGCCACAGGTTCCGCCATCCACGACCTCGACCCCCGCCGGCAGGACATAACGCTCGGCCAGCGCCTCGACCACCCGCACCCCCACCCCTTCGTCGCGCAGCAGAATGTTGCCGAGCCCCAGCACCAGCGTTTTGCGCATCAGAACGCCTTGACCTGGACGTGGGTCCGTTTCTGGGTGTCCACCAGATGCACCGCGCAGGCGATGCAGGGATCGAAGGAATGCACGGTGCGCAGCACTTCCAGCGGCTGTTCCGGATCGGCGACCGGATTGTCCAGCAGCGACGCCTCATAAGGCCCCAGGGCGCCGCCATCGTCGCGCGGACTGGCGTTCCAGGTGCTCGGCACCACCGCCTGATAGTTTTCGATCTTCCCGTCCCGAATCACCGTCCAGTGCGACAAGACTCCGCGCGGCGCTTCGTGGTAACCGAAGCCGCGAACCTCGCCTTTCGGAAACACCGGACGGTTGAAGGTCGCGAAATCGCCCTTGGCGATGTTATTCACGAGCAACTGCCACTGGTTTTGCAACGACTCCAGCAGCACCGCGCAGCGCACCGCCCGCGCGGCGATGCGGCCGATGGTCGAATGCAGCGCCTCGACCGGAATGGGCGAACCCGCGACCGCGCCGGCGATCTCCAGCAGCCGGTTGAGATGGCGCTGGGTCGGCGCGTGGCCGGCGGCGGCCATGGCCAGCACGTTCGCCAAAGGCCCCACCTGGACCCGCTGGTCGTAAAAGTTGGGGGCCTTGATCCAGGAATACTTGCCGTCGTCCTGAAAATCGGTGTGATGCGGATTGGTCTGGCCCTCGAAGGGGTGGCGCGCCTGCTCGCCGTCCTGGTAGCGATACCAGGCGTGCTTGACGCCCTCCTTCACCCCATCGCGGAAGTATTCGTCCTGATAATTCGTGATGGGCTTGTACAGGGACAGATCGCCCTTGGGCACATACCCGCCGGGCAACTCGAACTGCGTGCCCTTGGTGTCCAGCGGCAGATCGGGCACCGACAGGTAATCGGTGACGCCCGCCCCGTACCCGGTCCAGTCGGCGTACAGCGCGCCGACGGCGGCCACGTCGGGAATCATCGCTTCGTTGACGAACTCGCCGAGCTTGTCGATCTCCGCCTTGATCGCGAACAGCCGTTCCAGGGTCAGGGTGGATTGACTGTTCGGATTGATGGGGTTGGCCACGCCTCCGACCGCCAGATTCTGAATGTGCGGGGTCTTGGAGCCCAGGATGGCGACGATCCGGTTCGCGATCCGTTGATACTCCAAGGCTTGTAGATAATGCGTCGCGGCCAGCAGATTCACTTCCGGCGGCAGCTTCATGGCCGGATGCCCCCAATAACCGCTGGCGAACACCCCGAGTTGGCCGGTCCCCACGAACGCTTTCAGTTTTTCCTGAACCTGGCGAATTTCCGGCAGGCTGTTGCGCCGGTAATCGGACAGGCTGGCCCCCAGCTTCGCCGCCGCCGCCGGGTCCGCCGACAGCGCCGAGACGATATCGACCCAGTCCAGCGCCGTGAGCTGGTAAAAATGCACGATGTGATCGTGGATGCCGTGCGCGGTGATGATCAGGTTGCGGATGTACTGGGCGTTGAGCGGCACTTCCAGGTTCAGGGCGTTCTCCACCGCCCGCACCGAGACGATGGCGTGCACCGTGGTGCAGACGCCGCAGATGCGCTGGGTGAACAGCCAGGCGTCGCGGGGGTCGCGGCCCTGGAGGATCGTTTCGATCCCCCGCCACATTTGCCCCGACGACCAGGCATTGGTCACCTTGCCGTTGTCCACCTCGCAGTCGATCCGCAGATGGCCTTCGATGCGCGTGATTGGGTCGATGGTGATTCGGGTCACGACGGCCTCCCATGGGGCTCGGCGGTGCGGTCGGCCAACACCGGCAGGGTCTTGAGGAACAGGAGAAACAACATGATTTCCAGGCAAACGATCCCGACGGTGATCAACAGCTCCGGCGCGGACGGGAAGTAGGTCCAGCCGTTGCCGGGCTGCACGGCCAGCATGTAGGCGCTGAACCGATACAACGATCCGCCGGCCAGCAGACAAATCGCTCCCAGAAACTGCCAGCGCTGCGTGAAGCGGTGGCGCGACAGGAAAATCGCCAGGGGGATGAGGAACAGCGTGGTTTCGATCAGGAACAGGTTTCCGTTCCAGTCGCCGGCGAACGCCAGACCGAGGTGGCCGCGATAGGCGACATCCACCCAGCGCACCACCAGGAAGACCGCCAGCAGGCCGGCGGCGACGCGCGACAGGTTGCCCAACAACGCCGCCTCGGAGGGGCGCTTGAACGCCCGTTGCGTCAGAGCCGCCTCCATCATCACCACCCCGTAACCCATGGCCAGCGCCGAGGTCACGAACAGAAACGGCAGCCACAGGGTATTCCACAGCGGCGAGAGCTTGTAGCCCAGGATCAGCAACACGGTGCCCAGCGAGGACTGGTGCATCATCGGCAACAGCACCCCGAGCGCGATAAATACATACATATAGCGCTTCAGGAAGGCTTGCAGACGATCCAGGCGGTAGCGTTGCTTGAAGGCCGGCGACATCCGTTCCAGAAACGCCGGCCAGAACTCGATCCACAACACGGTGATGTAGGCCATGACGCACAACGCCACCTCGAAAATCACCGCGTTGAAGTTGGCGTGCCACGGCATCAGCAGGTTGAAGGCGTTCCAGTAGCGCCCCAGATCGATCATCACCGCCAGGCCGGCCAAGGTATAGCCGAACACCCCGCCGAGCAGGGCTGGCCGCATCAGTGAGTGATACTCTTTTTTATTGAAGATGTAGATCACCAGCGCCATGGCGAACCCGCCGCAGCCGAACGCCGTGCCGATCACCACATCCAGAATCACCCAGGTGCCGAGCGGATAGCCGTTGTTCATGTGCGACACGTCGCCCATGCCGAACACAAAACGGCGCAGAACGAAAAAGGCCGCGATCAGCAGAAAAAGCCCGAGGATGAGGAAGGGCTTGGTCACTACCCGGCCGCCCAGCGGCCGATGCGCGAGCGCGGTCATGACGACGACTCCTCATCTTTGGCGGGTTCTTCTTCGCCCTTGGCGTTGCGCCGGGCCAGAAACGCCAGCCCGCCAAACAGGGCCAGTGGCGCGATCATGCCCTTGTAAATCGTATGCTGGACCCCTTCGGACACAGCGGCGTAGGAGTGATCCGGCAGTTTGGGGAGGCCAAGTTTCTCGTGCGGCACGCCGGTCAGGTACAGTACCTGAGTGCCGCCCGATTCCTTCTCGCCGTACAGATGCCGCTGGTATTCAGCGATGGGCGCCGCATGGCCGGGACGGTCGCCGCCCAATAGGCCGGTTGGAAATGCGTAAGGCTCTCCTGGCTGGGCCGCCAGCCGCCGCTCCGCTTCCTGCTGCAATTCCTCCACCCAGCCGAACAGGGAAGCGCCGGTCGGACACACGTCGCAACAGGCCGGAATCCGACCGTGCTTCCATAAGTCCGTGGCCGAGGTTCCCGCCTGCGCCAGCGCATCAGGGTCGCTGGAAAACAGCGGGTTCTCCGCCAACAGGTGCGAGCACATCTCGCACTTGGCGATCCGGCCGAACGGTCCGAAGAACTGATACTGCGGGACGTTGAACGGGCAGCCGTACACGCAGTAGCGGCACCCGATGCAGGCATCCGGGTCGTGCGTGACGACGCCGGTTAACGGATTCTTGCGCATCGCGCTGACCGGGCAGACCGAGACGCACGACGGATCGACGCAGTGCAGGCAATGACGCTTGATGAAGGCGTAACCGTCGATCTCGCGGTCTTTTTGCGCCATCGTGCCGTTCTGGTAGAGGCGAATCACATTCAAAGTCTTGCCGGAAATATCCTTCGCCGCCTCCCAGGTTCCTTCATTCCAGTTGGCCAGGGCTTGCGGTTGCTCGACCGGTTTGCCATTGGCTTCCTTGCAGGCGACCACGCAGGCCCGGCAGCCGATGCACTGCGTGGAGTCGTACAACATGCCGATGGCTTTGGGCGGTAATGGCTTAGGCTCGCGCTTGCCGAAGGCCAGCGCGTCGCTGACCGGCGCGGCGGTCGCGGCGGTGACGGCGCCGGCGGCACCTTGCAAGAACTGTCGGCGACTCATGCTCATGGCGCGCCCCCCTACGGCTTGGCGTCGTGACTTGAATCGGCGGGCGGTTCCTTGCCTCCGTCCATGCCGCGCAGCGCCATCGCCCCGGCTCCCACCGCCAATCCGGCGACCCCGGCGGCAATCGCCGCCGCGGCCGGCGTGATGCCCTCGCCCTTGGGCATATCCACCAGCGGGAACGCGGTCGGCGGGGAAAATGTTTTCACCGTGGCGAGCGCATGGAGCGGCTTGGTGAAGCCGACGCCCTCCTCGGTGCAGCCGAAGCAGGGATGGCCGATACCCACCGGCCAGTTGCCCTCGCCCACGTCGCCGAAGCCGATGGCCGGACAGTTGGCGTAGGTCTCCGGTCCCTTGCAGCCGAGTTTGTACAGACAGAATCCCTGCCGGTGGCCGTAGTCGCCGAACTCCAGGGCGAAGCGCCCGGCGTCGAAATGCGGGCGCCGCTCGCAGTTTTCGTGAATGAGCCGGCCGTAGGCGAATTTCGGCCGGTTTTTGCCATCCAGATCCGGCGGTTTGCCGAAGGTCAGCAGATAGAGGACAGTGGACAGGAAGTTGTAGGGATTGGGCGGACAACCGGGAATGTTGATCACGGTCTTGCCGGGCAATACTGATTGTACGGACTGCGCCTGCGTTGGATTGGGGTCGCTGGAGGGAATGCCGCCCCAAGCCGCGCAGGAGCCGATGCCGATGATCGCCGCCGCGCCTTCCGCCGTCTTCCGCACGATGTCGAGGATCGGCTGGCCGGCGACCATGCAGTAGACGCCGCCGTCCTTGGTGGGAATGGAACCATCCACCACCAGGATGTACTTGCCCCAGTTGGCCTCCATGGACTGATGCTTGTACGCCTCGGCCTGATGCCCCGCGCCCACGTTCAACGTCTCGTGATAATCGAGCGAGATCATGTCGAGGATCAGGGTTTCGAGGGTCGGATGATAGGCGCGCAGCAGCGACTCGGTGCAGCCGGTGCATTCCTGAGCCGACAGCCAGATCACCGGCGGGCGCGTCGGCGCGGTGGCCGCCGCCGCGATGCGCAGGCCCATCAGCGACGACAGGCCCAGGGTGGCGGCGACCCCGGTGCAATAGGTCAGGAACTGGCGGCGGGTGAGTCCGCCGAGCGCCCCTGCATAGCCGTCGAGGTCCCGCCCCGCGAGGCCCTCGAAATCGCGATCATTGACTGCGCCCATGAACACGCCCCTTAATTCTTAACCGGAGTGATGTTCGGGGAATTTAGTGGAATCTCAGAGGGCGGGTTTGATGATCGTCAAAAAATGGAAATTTTTTGTCAGGTAAAATTCACGCGGGCTTTTCAATCCAGCAGCGCCGGATGTTGCATCACTTGAAGCAGCGAGTGCGGTTTCCGAACGTGGACGGTGCGCCCGGAAAAGCGGGCCACGCCCTCTTCCTCCAGCCGGCTGATGATGCGGGACAGGGTTTCGTGGCGGGCGCCGATCATCGACGCCAAGTCGCGCCGCGACAACGGCAACTCCATAAATCGACTACCGTCGGTGGCGGTGCAGCCACCGCGATTCATCAAGGCGTGCAGGAGGTGGACAAACTTATCGCGATTGCACAGGTTGGCGTTCCGAACCAGATGGTCGTGCGCTTCGTCCATGTCTTTGGCGATGCGCCGGAGAAATTGCTGGCCCAGCGCCGGATTCCGGTCGAGCAGCGTCTTGAACACCGGCTTGTCGATGAAGCAGACCCGACTCGGTCCCAGCGCCTCGGCGCTGTACCGGCGCTTCTCCTCCAGCAGCACGCCCCGATAACCCAGCGTATCGCCCGGATAAAGAATCCGCAGCAGCGCGGTGTTGCCCTCGGCGTCGCTCTTGCGGATGGCCGCCGTGCCCGAGATCATGCAGTAGAGACCATGACTCGGTTCGCCCATCGCAAAAATGGGTTCCCCCGCGCGATATTCCCGACTTTTTCGGTTGCGCGAAAGAAAGCGGGTTTCCTCCTCATTCAGGACGCGCCATTCGCTGTGTTGACGCCACTGGCAACTCAGGCAACTCACGCCCGACGACTCGCCGCATCGCCTCGCCATCGATCACCCTCCTCAAAACCTCAAGTTTTATTTTTTGTTGGCGCTCTCCAAAAATCATCCAACGGCCTGGCGTCCAGTGGAAGCATGAAGAGATCACCGCGCTTGATCGCTATAATGAATTTTAAAAAGTATAGTTTAAATCCGGAAGGAGGATTGCGACATGCGAAAAAAACTCATGCGGCCGACGATCTCGACCCTGCTCGCTCTGTGGCTGGCTGGCGGTTCGTTGTGGGCGATCAGCTCCCAACCCGCCTTTGCAGCCTCACCCGAAGAGTATCGGTACGCCACCAAACCGGCGGGCTGGGATAGTCCCGCTGGCCAGTGCGTGGTCTGTCACAGCCTGGAAAAAAACGCGCCCTGGCGGGTTGCGCCCACCCTGTGGGGTATCGTCGGCGCGCCCAAGGCGCGCGCCAAAGGTTACGGCTACTCCCTCGCGCTCTTCGAGGCAGGCGGGGTATGGACCGAACGGGAGTTGGACGAGTACCTGACCAATCCCAACGGCTTCCTGCCGGGCACCACCAAGATCCTCACGGGCCTGCCCGATCCCCAAGAGCGCGCCCGGATCATCGAATTTCTGGGTACCTTAAAAAACTGATCCGCTGTGAGCCGTCTGTCACAACCACCCGGAAGCGAGACTATCCAACCTAATGACCGTCTATTTCATCGGCGCCGGCCCCGGCGATCCCGAACTGATCACCGTCAAGGGCCAACGGTTGATTCGCCAATGCCCTCTGGTGTTGTACGCTGGTTCGCTGGTACCCAAGGAAGTCGTTCTGGCTGCTAATCCCGTCGCCGAGATCGTCAACACCGCCGACTTGAGTCTGGACGAAATCATCGCCCGGGTCCGCGTCGCGCACGAACAGGGATTGGACGTGGCGCGGGTGCATACCGGCGATCCGGCCCTGTATGGCGCCATCGGCGAACAGATGCGCGAACTGGACCGGCTGGAAATTCCCTACGAAGTGGTGCCGGGCGTGACCGCCGCTTTTGCTGGAGCCGCCCTGCTGCGCCGGGAACTGACCTTGCCAGGGATCAGCCAGACCAGCATTTTAACCCGTCACGCCGGTAAAACCCCGATGCCGGCGGGCGAGAGTCTGCCGGATCTGGCGCGACATCGAGCGACGCTGGCAATTTATCTCAGCGTGGACAAGCTGCGAGAGATCGTTGCGGAACTGACGCCGCATTACGGCGCGGACTGCCCGGCAGCCGTGCTGCATCGAGTGTCGTGGCCGGACCAGGACGGCGTGGTCGGCACCCTGGCCACCATCGCGGAACAGGTTGAGGCCAAGGGCTTCACCCGCACCGCGTTGATCCTGGTCGGGCAGGTGATTCAGCCGGAAGGATTTCCGACCTCCTACCTCTACAGCGCCGAACATGCCGAGTGGTATCGGCGAGGAGAACGCTGAAGAAGATGAAAGACCTTACTGGGTCGAGCCGTGGTGGAACCCTCTTGAAAATCGCGCCGCGCTACTCCCCCGCCACGGTCATCCGTTCCAGCAGCAGCGAACCGCAGTGGATGCCGCCGCGAGCGTCCACGTCCCTCCCCACCGCCACGATGTGTTGCAGCATCTCGCCTAGATTCCCGGCGATGGTGATTTCCTGGACTGGATATTGAACCATGCCCTGCTCCACCCAGAATCCGGACGCCCCGCGCGAGTAGTCACCAGTCACCAGATTGATGCCGTGACCGAGCAACTCGGTCACCCAGAGCCCGGTCCCCAGTTGCTCCAACAACTCCTCGGGACCGAAAGGACCGGGTTCGACGATCAGGTTGTGCGTGCCGCCGGCGTTGCCGGTGGTCTCCATGCCCAGGCGCCGCGCCGAGTAACTGTCCAGCACGTACCCCTGCAACACCCCATCGCGGATCACCTCCCGCTCCCGCGTGGCCACGCCCTCGCTGTCGAACGGGGCGCTAGCCAGCCCCCGGGGCAGATGCGGCCGTTCGCGGATCGTCACGAACGCCGGAAATACCACGGTACCCAATCGATCCAGCAGAAATGAGGCCTTGCGGTACAACGCGCCGCCGCGAATGGCGGCGACGAAGTGGCCGATCAGCCCGCGCGCCAGTTCCGGAGCGAACAGCACGGGAACTTGCCGGGTACTCAACCGGCGGCTGCCCAGGCGGCGCAGCGCCCGCCGTGCGGCCTCTTGCCCGACGGCAATCGGCGTTTCCAACGCCTCGCGGGCGCGGGCCACCGTATGCCAGTGATTGCGCTGCATGCCCGACTCATCCTGGGCGATCACCGAGCAACTCAACGAATGCCGACTGGTCGGGTAGCCGCCGCAAAAACCGTGGGAATTGCCGTACATGACCAAGCTGGTCTGGGTGGTGAGACTGCCCCCCTCGGAATTGCGGATGCGGGGGTCCAGCCTCAACGCCCCCGCCTCGCACTCGCGGGCCCGTTCGATGGCCTCCTCGGCACCCAGCGCCCAGGGATGGTAGAGATCGAGATCGGGAATCTCCCGCGCCAGCCGTTCCGGATCGGCCAGCCCGGCGTAAGGATCGGCGGCGGTATGGCGGGCGATGGCGCAGGCGCTTTGCACGGTATCGCGGATCGCCTCCGGGCGCCAGTCGGCGGTGCTGGCCGAGCCCCGACTCTGCCCGAAATAGACCGTGACCCCCAGCCCGCGCTGGCGGTGATGCTCCAGAGTCTCGACGTCGCCCAGCCGGACGGTGACCGACAGGGCACTGTTGAAGCTGACCGCAGCTTCGGCGGCGGTGGCGCCTCGGGCGCGGGCCGCGGCGAGGATCTCGCCGACCAGGGTTTCCAGATGTTCCCGCGCCGGCAGGGGCGCGGTAGTAGGTGTGAGGGATTCGGCCATGGTATTTAGCTACAAGGATGATGGAGAAACAATGGATTATAGGACTCAGTCCCCCACTTGAGACCGATCACGTCCACATTCTTGACCAGGAAACAATGGATTATAGGACTCAGTCCCCCGGCGGTTCGATGGAAAACATCGCGCCCTGGCCGGGGGCGGACTGTAACCCCTTGCACCTTGCAAGAGCCTGGAACAAGCATCTTGCAAGATACAACCTCATCATCGATCAGAATTCGTTTAACCAACTGTTAATAAAAAATTTTTTCAGCGCTATCCGCTGGCACGAAACGTGACCCATAAAAGCACACTCGATGCTCCGGGTGAATGCTCAAGAAGCAACTGGAAACCGCGCCTTACCTCGAACCGGCCAAGCCCGCTGCGGAATCCGGTCAGTAGGCGCTTCAACCGAGTCCAGTGCGGAATCCAGCAGTTGACGCGGGATTCCCTCAGCAATGAGCGCAACCACGAACGATCTGATGCCTGTCCTTTTGGCGTCGATAGCAGAACTCCATGGGCGAACGGAGCTATGCAGGTCGACCCGACGAAATCTCTTTTAAGGTAGGAGGAATACCATGTACTCATCTCATCGCAATCGCTTGATGTTTCTGATGCTGGGTAGCCTGCTGCTTGCCGGCTGCACCTTATTTGAATCAAACCCACAGCCAACACCCGTCGTGGTGCAGCCACCAGCAACGGTACAACACGAGCGGGTTGTCGTGCGTGAACCGGTTCTTATACGCGATGCGCCGCCGCCCCCGCGGACGGAGGTTATCACCACCGCGCCATCGTCGCGACACATCTGGGCGCCGGGTCACTGGACTTGGCGTGACAACGGTTGGGTATGGACGTCCGGCTACTGGGAATTACGTCCGTAACCCGTCAGCAGGGTCGGCAATGGTTCGATGCAAATGCTGATCGAACCCGCCGGGATCATGCAGCGGAAATAACGTAGACCTCACCCAAAAGCCTTCCGAGCAGGAGGAGTTTATGCTTGATTTTAATCGTAACAAATTAATATTTATGTCATTTATGGGTCTGTGTATCGGTGGTGCGCCGTCCGAGGGGCGTTCGCAACCCGCACCTGTTGGACCACCCCCAACGACGATACAACAACAAAGAGAGGAGACGGTGATACACCACGAACAGATCATTGTCCACGAGCCGTTAATTATACGTGACGCTCCGCCACCGCTGCGGACGGAAATCATTACGGTCACCCCGTCGCCGCAATATGCCTGGATGCCGGGTTACTGGATCTGGCGTGACGGCGACTGGATCTGGCGGTCGGGTTACTGGGAATCGCGCCCATACCCCGATGCAGAATGGGTCCCTGGGGAGTGGGTTGCCACAACCGGCGGCTGGTTCTGGAGGAACGGACATTGGAAATGATACTCATTCTCAATAGAGAGACTGAGTGGTTATCGAAGCCATTCTTACTAGTTATTTCAATTAGTTATCGTCTGAAACCGGGCTCCCGCGCATTGGGGTTTGACTTCCTCCAAAACTAGTGAGGACTAAGCTAATGAAAAAATTGGGTTATCTTCTTACAGTTCTCGCCCTCGCCTCAAGCATGGGCTGCGCCAATATGACGCCCACCCAGCAAGGCACTCTCAGCGGCGCGGCGATCGGCGCAGCCGGTGGCGCGGCCATCGGCGGCTTGAGCGGCGGCGACGCCGGAGTGGGCGCCCTCATCGGCGGCGCAGCCGGGGCGATGGTGGGCAACATCCATGGCCGGAATCAGGAAGAAGAACGATGGCGGCAGCGGCGGCGCAACCGCTAAGCGTAGGAGCGCTATATGACAGGCTTATATGGTCCAGTCCCTCGGCAGTTCGACGGAAAATGTCGCACCCTGGCCGGGGGCAGACCGTAACCCGATGCGTCCGCCATGTTGTTGGACGATCTCTTTGCAGATCGCCAAACCCAGGCCCGCCCCGCCGCCGTGTCCAGCCACCTGCACGAACGGCTCGAATACCCGGTGTTGGTAAGCGTAATCGATTCCGCAGCCGGTATCCGCGACATCGATCACCACCCGATGCCGGCTGCAATGTGCGCCCAGATCAACACGGCCACCGGCGGGGGTATACCGTAGCGCATTGCTGATCAGGTTATCGAGAACGCGATCGAACTGGGTCCGATCCACTCGGATGAAGGACGCCGAGCCAGTCTCTTCCCCGCTCGACGTCAAGTGAATGTCCCGCTCGGCCGCGTTGAGTTCAAACCGCTGTCGTGCCGACTCCAGTAGTTCTCGTATCGCATGGGGCGCCAGTTCCAACGCCTGCCGGCCCGCCTGCAAGCGGGATAAATCGAGCAGGTCGTTCACCAGGCGCATCAGCCGGCTTAACTCCTCATTGACCGTGGCGAGCAAATCCCCTTCGCGCGAACCCTCGATAAACGGCATCTTCTCGGTCAACATCCCGATCCCCATGCGGATGCTGGTGACCGGAGTGCGCAGTTCGTGCGAGGCTCGCATGAGAAACTCGGTACGCATCTGCTCGAACGCCCGGTGTTCGGTGATGTCCCGGATCACCATCACCACACCCTGACGCTCGACGCGTTCGTCGCTGATCGGCAGGACCGAATAAGCCAGGTAACGCGGCTCATCGAGACCGCTGACTTGCAGTTCGCACGCTGCGCTTTCCATGCTGTCATGCCGATCCAAACAACGGCGAATCGCGGTATCGATGGCGGGATTTTCCAGCAACGCGCCGAGCGGGTGGCCAACGCAGGTCTCAGGCGTCAAGCCCAACTGCCGGGCCGCCACTGGATTAAGGCGTTGGATGCAGGCGTCGTGTCCGAAGATGACCAGGCCATCATCGATACTTTGCAGCACCGCCTCGCTCTGACGCTGTTCGTTCAGTACCCGTTCGAGATCCATGGCCCGAAACCGCTGCAGGGCAGCGGCCATGACGTTGAACTTCCGTGAAAGCTGGGTGATTTCGTGGATCGCGGATTCGCGGATGGCGACCTGATAGTCGCCGCCGGCGATCCGGCTGGCGCCCTCGACCATTTGTTCCAGCGGTTCGCTCAAACGCCGCGCCAGACTCAGCGATACCCAAACACCGATCAGCAGGATGACGGCGACCACCGCCGCCGCCATCCAGACCGTGAACTGAACGCGCTCGTGGGCGCTACGGCTGACCTCGACCATCGCGTTAAAATTCACCGTCGCCAACTGCTGACAGGACTCGATGACGTTTTGAAACGCATCCACGACGCTGGCTTCCCAAGGATAGATGGGAGCCCAGCGCGCACGGTTGGCGATCAGCGCTTGCAGCAGCGCGTAGCGCTTTTCGATCTCGGCGATGATGCCAATTTCTTCGAGCAGTACGCGGTTGTCGCGAACGCGGATCAGCCAGGTGTTGAATGCCTGATCGGCCTGCTCCAGATCATTGGCGGCATCGTAGTTGACGCTGAGCAGCGTGCGCAGGATGGCATTCTGCTGGGCTTGCACCGCCTGGCTCATGCGATCGGCAGCCAGGATCGACGCGTAATGTTGATCGACGATCTGACTGGGCGTGCCGCCGAGCGTGATAACCCCGGCCACAATGATGGAAAAACCGACGAGTACGATCGCCAGCACGACACCATAACCCACAAGCAGGTAGCGGCGCAGGCTCATGGCTCAAATACCGTACTGCTTGCGCTTGCGCCATAGCGTCGAAGGATCGATGCCTAGCGTTCCCGCGGCGCTGTCCAGCGTCGGGCTGGCCGCTATCACCGCGGCGATGTGAGCGCGCTCCAACCCTTCCAGGCTGATCGCATCGCCCGCCCGTGGCAGCCCCAGCCGGGCGGCGTCTTGTATGATCGGGCTCAGATCGCGCCGAGTCAGGAATTCCGAACGGCCGAGAATCACCGCACGTTCCACTACGTTGCGCAGCTCGCGCACGTTGCCCGGCCAATGGTAAGCCCGCAACGCGGCGCAGGCGTCATCGTCAAATCCGCGTGCGGGTCGCCGATAGTCGCGGGCAAAACGCACCAGAAACCGTTCGGCCAGATTGACGATGTCCTCCGACCGTTCCCGCAGCGGCGGCAGTTCGAGCGCGATCACGTTAAGCCGGTACAGCAAATCTTCCCGAAACGTCCCCGCCGCGACCATGGCGCTCAAGTCCTGGTTGGTCGCCGCGATCAGCCGCACGTCAGCCTGCCGGGCGATCGGGTCACCGACCCGTTCGTACTCGCGATCTTGCGCAAAGCGCAGCAGTTTAGGCTGCAAGGCCCGCGGAAAGTCACCGATCTCGTCCAAAAACAGCGTACCACCATCCGCCTGGCTAACTTTGCCCAGCGTGGTCTCCACGGCGCCGGTGAACGCGCCTTTTTTGTGACCGAATAGTTCGCTTTCCAGAAGTTCGGCCGACAGCGACGGGCAATTGATGGTCACGAACCCCCGTTTGGCTCGCGGGCTCCAGCCATGGATGGCGCGGGCAATGACGCCCTTGCCGGTCCCGGATTCCCCCTGGATCAACACGGTCGCGTCGGTGTCGGCCACACTTCTAGCCGTCTCCAGCACCTGTCGCATGGCCAGGCTGGCGCTAGCGAGGTCCACGCCGTGCAATGGGTCTTTAAGCTGCGCCTCCAACTCCGCCAGCCGGGCTTCCATGCGACTTGCCTCGATCTGCTTGCGCGCCGCAAGCCGGAGTTGCTCCGGCGTACACGGCTTGGCCAGGTAATCCGCCGCGCCGAGTTGGATCGCTTCGACCGCGCTCTCGATGGACGAATAGGCCGTCACCATCACGATCTTCATCCACGGCGCCAGGTCGCGCAGGAGCGGGATCAGCGTCAGACCGGACTCATCGCCCAGCCGAAGATCGAGGAAGCACAGATCGAATACCCCTTGCTGGACCAGGGTCGTGGCTTCGCTGACATTGCGCGCGCTGTTCACGGCATAGCCGGCGTCCTCCAGACAATAGCGAAAGGTTTTGACGAGGTTAGTCTCGTCGTCCACGATCAGAATGCGTCCCTGGTGGCGGGTCGGGTCGGCGGCAGTCATCGCACGGCATCCAAACGCTTGCGCATTGCAAGAGCCTAGAACAAGCATCTTGCAAGATACAACCTCATGACCGATGAGTATTTTACTAACCAACTGTTAATAAAAAACTTTTTAAATTCTATCCGTTGGCACGAAACGTGACCCATGAAAGTACACCCGATGCTCCGGGTGAGTCGGTTCCGCTCGAAGCCGTCGCTGCTTCCCTGCAGGCCAGACTGCGGCGGGCGGACGAACAGGCACTTTTTCAAAGAGGTCCAAGTTATGATGGCGTTGAAGAAAATGAGTTTGCTGCTTGCCGCCCTGGGATTGAGCACCGGTCTGGCGTTTGCCCAACAGAGGGATGATTATCCACATCAAGACCCGGCGGCGCCGGAAACCCTCCCCATGCCCTCCTTCACGCACCCGGAGGAGGCACCCCCAACGCAAGATTACGACCCGGCGGCGCCGGAAACCACTCCCATGCCCTCCATCACAGAGGAGACGCCTGTGCCGCAGGCGACCGGAACGATTTCCCAGCAGGCCGCCAACCAGATCCGCACCAAAGAGCTGCTCGGCGCAAAAGCCGTTCATCAAGATAGCGATGTCGCCAAAGTCGACGATCTGCTCTTGGCCCAAGAAGAAGGCAAAGTCGTCGGCGTGGTTCTTTCCGTCGGGGGTGTCCTCGGCGTCGGCAGCAAATTGGTTGCCGTCTATTGGGAGGCCATTGACCTGGCCAGGGATGAGAGCAATCAACTCATCCTCCACATCGCGATGAGCAAGGAGCAATTGGAAGCAGCGCCGTACTTCGAACCAGCCAAGCATAGCCGGCAGGCGCGAGTCAATTAGCAAACCTGGAAACTCAACACCCACCGGCTTTCAGTCGGTGGGTTGAGAGTAACGGATCGAGTAACAAACTACCGTCGGGTCCATCCGGGGGCTCGCGCGGCCAGAAACCAACCACCCAAGACAGGAAGGTCATCAGAGTTCGCGCACCGCGCGCGTCAGAGGCCAGTATAAAACCGCCGCTAAGCCTGAGTCCCGCCCACGGTCAGCGCCTCGACTCGTAGGGTCGGCTGGCCAACCCCGACCGGCACGCTCTGCCCGTCCTTGCCGCAGGTGCCGACGCCGGCATCGAGTTTCAGGTCGTTACCGACCATCGAGACCTTGGTGAGGACATCCGGACCGTTGCCGATCAGGGTCGCGCCCTTGACCGGCTGGGTGATCCGGCCGTTTTCGATCAGATACGCCTCGCTGGCCGAAAACACGAACTTGCCGGACGTGATGTCCACCTGGCCGCCGCCGAAATGCGCCGCGTACAACCCCCGCTCCACCGAGGCGATGATCTCCGCCGGATCGTGTTCGCCCGGCAACAGGTAGGTATTGGTCATGCGCGGCATTGGCAGATGCGCATAGGACTCCCGACGGCCGTTGCCGGTCGATACGGTCTCCATCAGGCGCGCGTTGAGCTTGTCCTGCAAATAGCCCTTCAATACCCCGCGTTCGATCAGGGTGGTGTATTGGGTCGGCGTCCCCTCGTCGTCGATGTTCAGCGAGCCGCGCCGGCCGGCCAGCGT
>JRYF01000972.1_pt1 | contig 18355 bp, 6 predicted proteins | sample 235331 | NCBI WGS metagenome assembly JRYF01 (sample SAMN03074217, study PRJNA261475) | activated sludge metagenome | biome: Wastewater Treatment Plant; feature: Wastewater; material: Activated sludge; isolation source: activated biomass of a wastewater treatment plant treating hydrocarbon... ...
GGGTGGAGGCTGTACAAGGCGGAGGTGGCTACAAGGGAGGTGGCGGCGGACAAGGCGGCGGTTACAAAAAAGGTGGCGGCGGCGGCGGTCAAGGTGGTGGTAAGCGGAACTGAAGCACAACATCAGAACCAAGGTATCTGACATGAAAATAATTATTTCAGGTGGTGGTACAGGCGGGCACGTTTTCCCTGCCATCGCCATCGCCGACGCTATCAGCAAACTGCGCCCAGGCACCGAAATCCTTTTTGTCGGGGCCAAAGGCAAACTTGAAATGGAAAAAGTCCCGAAGGCCGGATACCCCATCGAGGGGCTTTGGATAAGCGGCTTTCAACGTTCTTTGACATGGCGGAACTTGATGTTCCCGATAAAACTCCTGCACAGCGCTTGGCGCGCCAGGCAGATTGTGCGTCGCTTCCGGCCTGATGTTGCCGTCGGCGTGGGCGGCTACGCTTCCGGCCCCGTGCTGAATGTCGCAGGTTCGCTTGGCATCCCCACCGTGCTGCAGGAGCAAAACTCATATCCGGGCATTACGAACAAGCTGTTGGCAAAAAAAGCAGCCAAGATATGTGTGGCTTATGAGGGCATGGGCAAGTTTTTTCCAAAAGAAAAAATCGTGCTGGCGGGCAATCCCGTGCGTTCGGAAGTTTTTCAACACCTCGAAAGCAAGCGCCCTGAAGGTATGGCCCATTTTGGCCTCGATCCTGCCAAACAGACCATCTTCGTTTTCGGCGGCAGCCTGGGTGCCCGCACCCTGAACGAGGCTATGGCAAACGGAGCAAACATATTGACCGAAAACCCCCAAGTGCAATTGCTCTGGCAGTGCGGCAAATTTTACCACGAACAATACCAGATGAGCCAAACAGCCTCGCTGCCCAACGTGAAAATATTGCCCTTCATTGACCGCATGGACTTGGCTTATGCCGCAGCCGATGTAGTCATTGGAAGGGCGGGCGCACTTTCCATATCTGAAATGTGCCTGGTAGGCAAGCCGGCCATCCTTGTCCCTTCGCCCAATGTGGCGGAAGACCACCAAACCAAAAATGCCCTCGCCCTCGTGGAAAAGGGTGCGGCACGTTTGGTAAGGGATGCCTCCGCAAACGACGAATTGCTCAAAACTGCCTTCCAAGTGCTGAACAATATGGAATTGCAGGAACAATTGAGCCGAAATATAAAGGCACTGGCAAAAGCCGATGCAGCGGATACCATCGCAAAAGTTATTTTGGAATTAGCGGCCAACAACGAACAACGAACAACAAAATGATACTGGACAGCCTGCATAAAATATATTTTCTGGGCATTGGCGGCATTGGCATGAGCGCACTGGCCAGGTATTTTTTAATGAAAGGTTGTGAAATATATGGCTATGATAAAACACAGACAGAACTCACCAAAAAGTTGGAGAGCGAAGGAATGAATATACACTATGGCGAGGCGGATATGGCACTGATACCCGATATGCTCGACCTCGTGGTGTGGACACCGGCCATTCCCAAAGATTTTGAGGAATTGGTTTTTTTTCAAAACAGCGGCATACCGCTCAAAAAGCGGGCAGAGGTGCTGGGCATCATCAGCAGGAGCCAACGCACCATTGCCGTCGCAGGCACACATGGCAAAACCACGACCTCAACCCTCGTGACGCATTTGCTGCGAACGGGCGGCGTGGACTGCACGGCCTTTCTCGGCGGTATTTCGGAAAACCTCGGCTCCAACTATGCCGGTGGCCAGAGCGACTGGGTGGTGGCCGAAGCCGATGAATACGACCGCAGTTTCCTGCACCTGTCGCCCGAAGTGGCCATCCTGCTGAGCATGGACCCCGACCACCTCGACATATATGGCGAAGCAGCGGCGGTCGCCGAAACGGGCTTTAAGGAGTTTTTGAAAAAAACAAAACCAAATGGCAAGGTTTTTATTAATCAAAACCTTGTGCAAAATATTGATAATCAGTTGTTTGAAATAAACGGTTCAGCTTGGGAGCCTTCTAATAAACCCCGCCTTCACACCTTCGGAATCGGTGCAGGGGAATACCGGGCCGAGCATGTCCGTGTCGAGGATGGGTGGTTCGTGTTCGACCTGAAAACACCGCTGCCGGAGCAGGGAATGGAAGCCATCCGCTTTGCCATGCCCGGCAGGCACAATGTGGAAAATGCGGTAGCGGCCATTGCGGTCGCCCTGCAACTCGGCATTGGGGAAACGGCCATTCGGGAAGCCATGCTGAACTTCAAGGGCATCAAGCGCCGCTTCGAGTTGGTTCACCGGGACGATCGCACCGTGTTCATTGACGACTACGCCCACCACCCTACAGAAATAAAGGCTGCTGTGCAGGCGGCCAGGGAATTGTTTCCCGGCAGGAAAATAACGGGCATCTTTCAGCCGCACCTCTATTCCCGAACGAGGGATTTTCAGGACGGCTTCGCAACGGAACTCGACCAACTCAACGAAATATTGCTCATGGATATTTACCCGGCCAGGGAAAAACCCATACCCGGCGTGACTTCGGACATTATTTTCGATAAAATGAAAAATCCGAACAAAATGCTCGTCACGAAGGAAAATGTCCTCAACGCATTGAAAAGCAAACAATTGGATGTAGTGATGACGATTGGTGCGGGAGATATTGATACAGTGGTTGGGCCGATAAAGGCATATTTAATGGTTAATGGTTAATGGTTAATGGCCATAATGACAATATAAACAATAGACAATGTTCAACGATCCGCAAACAAAAGCATCCTTACGGCGCATCGCATGGGTCGGTGGAGCCTTTCTCACCATCGCGCTCATAGCGGCGGCGGTGGAGCGGAAAAAAGGCATGACCATCTCGGCCACCGTCGTGGAAGTGGAGCCGCTGGACAGCGGGGCTTTGTTGATGGACAGCCTCGATGTCGTCCGGCTCATCGAGCGCAGTTTTGGCGCTTCCCTCGACGATATGCCTGCCGGAACGGTGGATGTGGGACGCGTGGAGCGGGTGCTGGAGGAAAGCCCTTTTGTGAAAAATGCCGAAGTCGCCATCACCGCCAACAGCAAAGTGAAAATAAAGGTGCAGCAACGGCAGCCCATCCTGCGGATCATGGACAACCTCGGTTCGCAATATTACATTGACCAGGACGGGGCAAGAGTCCCGCTCTCAAAACATTTTGCCGCCAGAACGCTGGTGGCTACCGGAAACATACCGCCCCATACCCCGGAGTTTTTGACAAGAACGAAACACCCCATGAAAGACCTGTACGACCTGACGGTTTTCATCCTGAACGACCCGTTCTGGAAAGCCATGTTCGAGCAGGTCTATGTCAATAGCCGAGGCGAGTTCGTCCTGGTGCCAAAAGTCGGCGACCAGGTAGTCATACTTGGCAAATGGGACGAAGATGCCCCCGACAAGTTCCGCCGCCTGATGACATTTTACAAAGAAGGCATGAGCCGGGAAGGCTGGCGGAAGTACCATTCGATTGACTTGCGGTACAGGGGGCAGGTGGTGTGCGAAAGAAAATAAGGATTGCAATTTATTATTTCATCATAGCCAAGAACAACCTTGAGATCGAGGAATGGCAAAATGGCCATTTTATCATTCAAAAACCTGCTTTCACTTGGGTTTTGAAAAAAATGACGACGTTGTTATTCTCTCGATACCAGGAAAACTGAAAAATGGAGTGGCGGGAAGTTGGCGTTGTGGATCGAATTATTTCGGCCCCGGCTTTCCCCCCTCAATTTCTAAACTATTTCATCATGGATTACCCAAACTTCTCCTCCCAGGATTTGGTGGTGGCCCTCGACATCGGCACCACGAAAGTTTGCGCCATTGCCGGACGCAAAAACGAGCACGGCAGGCTGGAAATTCTCGGAGTCGGCAAAGTTGAGAGCGAAGGTGTCATGCGCGGTGTGGTCAGCAACATCGAAAAGACCGTCAGGGCCATTTCCGATGCGGTTGCCATTGCACAGCGGGCCGCAGGCATGGAGTTCCGTGTTGCCCACGTCGGCATTGCCGGGCAGCATATCAAAAGCCTGCAGCACAGGGGCCTTCTGACCCGCGACAACAACCACACCGAGATCGGCCAGCACGACATTGACCGACTGGTGAACGACATGTACAAACTCGTGTTGCCACCAGGAGACAAGATAATCCACGTGTTGCCGCAGGAATATACCGTTGACGACGAACAGGGCATCGTGGACCCCGTCGGCATGAGCGGTGTGCGCCTGGAGGCCAATTTCCATATCATCACCGGCCAGATCACCGCCACGCAGAACATCGTGAAATGCGTCGAGCGGGCGGGCCTCAATGTCGCCAACCTGACCCTGGAACCCATTGCCAGCGCAACGGCCGTGCTGTCGGAGGAGGAGAAGGAGGCCGGCGTGGCCCTGGTGGACATCGGCGGCGGCACCACCGACATCACCGTGTTCAAGGACGGCATCATCCGCCACACGGCGGTCATACCTTTCGGCGGCGGTGTCGTCACCAAAGACATCAAGGAAGGCTGCAACGTCATGCAGGGCCAGGCCGAAAAGCTGAAAGTGAAGTTCGGCTCTGCCCTCTCCGAAGAGGTGTACGACAACCGCATCATCACCATTCCCGGTTTGAAAGGCCGCGAGCACAAGGAAATTTCCGAGAAAAACCTGGCCCGCATCATCCAGGCCAGGGTGGAGGAAATCCTCGATTACGTGGTCTGGGAAATCCGCCGCAGCGGCTACGAGGGCAAGCTCATCGGCGGCATCGTGCTGACCGGAGGCGGCTCCTTGCTCAACCATATTGACAAACTGACCGAGTACCACACGGGCATGAGCACCCGCATCGGTACGCCGGTCGAGCACCTGGCGCACGGGTACAGCGAGCAACTGCAAAGCCCGGTCTTTTCCACCGCAATCGGCCTGCTGCTCAAGGGCATCCAGGACGTGGAGGAAGGCAAGGTACGCCATGAAGAACCCCGCGCTGCGCAAACGGCCCAGCAAAAAGCAGTCGAAGAGATGGAGGCTTCTTACGCCACCTCTTCCGGCAATGGCTTTTTCGATAAAATTTTTCAAAAAACAAAAGAATGGTTCCAAACGGAGCCTGATTCTGAATTTTAAAAAAAAAGTGGACATGGATCGCAGCAGGGCCAACAGCGTGCCCGGCCCCGGTCGTTTTTCCTTCACTTCTTAAAACTGTAACTACTTAGCAGGGGGTGTTTTTGGGGAAAAATTTTCAAATTTTTCCCCAAAAACACCCCCAAAATGCGGGAGGAGAGAGAAAAAATGAAATTTTTTCTCTCCTCCCGCAACCTCCTAAACAGTTACTTAAAACTTAGCGGTTATGATATTCAAACTTATTGACGAGAAAAATGATACGCCCATCATCAAGGTGATCGGCGTTGGTGGCGGCGGCAGCAATGCGGTCAATCACATGTTCAAACAGGGCATCGTTGGAGTGGACTTTGCCATCTGCAATACCGACAAACAGGCCATGGAGCAAAGCCCCGTGCCCAACAAAATACAGCTTGGCCCCACCCTCACCGAAGGGCGCGGTGCAGGCTCGAAACCCAACATCGGCAAGCTCTCCGCCGAGGAAAGCATCGAGGAAGTGCGCAACTACCTCAGCAACGACTGCAAGATGCTCTTCATCACGGCGGGCATGGGCGGTGGCACCGGCACCGGGGCAGCGCCCATCATCGCACGGGCAGCCCAGGAAATGGACATCCTCACAGTGGGCATCGTCACCTTGCCTTTCACTTTCGAGGGCAACAAACGCGTGCACCAGGGCCACGAAGGACTGGATGAACTGAAAAAATGCGTGGATACCATCATCGTCATTTCAAATGACAAACTCAAAGCCATCCACGGCAACCTGACCATTTCCCAGGCTTTTGCGCAGGCGGACAACATCCTCACTACTGCCGCAAAGGGCATTGCCGAAATCATCACCGTTCCCGGCTACGTCAACGTGGACTTCGAAGACGTGAACACCGTCATGCGCAGCTCCGGTGTGGCCATCATGGGCACGGCCGTCGCCGACGGCGACAACCGCGCCAAGCGTGCCGTGGACGAAGCCCTCAACTCTCCCCTCCTGGAGGAAAACAACATCCGGGGCGCTCAGCATATCCTCATCAACATCACTTCCGGCAAGAAGGAAGTGACGATGGAAGAGATTTTTGAAATAACGGAATTCGTGCAGGAGGAAGCCGGGCAGGGCACCAACCTCATCTGGGGGAACTGCTACGATGAATCGCTCGGCGAAAAACTCAGCGTGACCATCATCGCCACAGGCTTCGAGCGCGCACAGGGCAAACGCACCGTACCCGGTGCCAAACCCGAATCCAATGCCCGCCCAGTGAAGGTCTCCCTGGACGATGACGATTTCAAGCCAAAAAAAAACTTTTTGAACCCCTATGGCACGGATGAGGAAGTGGAGGACTCCAACACCGTCGAGTTTCCCGACGTGACAGAAAAGTTCAACAAATACAGCCGTTTTCACCGGGAAGAACCCTACGTGCGGAACAACGCCGACCAAGAAGAATCGGAGCGCAAGCACCGCCTGGAAGCCGAACGCCGCCGCAAGGAGCGCTTGGCCAACGTCAACCTGAAACCCAAGCTCAGCAACCCGCAGACCGTCAACGAACTGGAAAACGAACCGGCTTACCTGCGCCGCAAAGTCCAACTCGACGACGTGCCCGACTCTGCCGAATTTGCCTACTCCAAGTGGACGATCTCCGAAAGCGAGGAGGAACCCCAGTTCAGGGAAGGCAACGGTTTCCTGCACGACAACGTGGACTAAACAGGCTGGCCCATCGGCCCGCCCCATCATCAGTATTTAAGTTTTTAGCCATCATAACTTGCTAATCCAAGTTTTGGGTTTGGGTCATCGCGGCCCAAACCTTTTTTTGTTCTGCCCAAACCCTAACTCTCCCCCGGTGGCATAATGTTTGCTTTCCCATTCATTCTTCCCACCTCATTGTTCCCCTTGGTCAATTCTTTCAGAAAGTGCGATTCACGCTGCTCCTTTGTTCAGCGTGGCCAATGTCATTCGCATATTCGCCCGACAAACAGGAACACTATGAACTGTGAAATTGCTGTTGTTTTCAGGTATATGACCTGTTCCAGCCCATTAAGCCAGCACATCCTTCTTCTCTTATCTGGTTCGAAAAGCCCCATGCGGACAGTTTTCATTTTCCTCAAATACGCTATTTCACTTTACGACACTAAAAGAAAGGCCTAAACAAGAATTTATGAACAAAGTCTTACTCACTCTAGCCAGCCTTTTCTTTTACCTGGCCCACTTGACGGCAGCCAATCCTCATGGTTCGCTTCGCATCGAAATGCTCGATTACTACAATCTCGTAGTGGATCACAACATCCAAACCCCGGCGGGGGCAAGTCCGAGAGCCATATACATAGGTGTGAAATTTTGCAACGACGGCAACACGACCCTGACCGATGTGTTCGCTTACATCGGCGATCACACCGCAGGCACGCCCGGCACCTATCCCGTGACGAGCGTACCGACCGGCCCTTACACCGGCAATTTTTCATTCATGCACGAAGGGGGTGTCAAAGATGCGACCCGCTACATCGGTTCCATAGAGCCGGGTGAATGTGTGACGCAGTATTGGCTGGTGAGCTACCCGCTCCTCGATGCCAGCGGCAAACGGGTCACCGGCAGCAAACCCGACCAAACCGACGATCTCCACCTGCGTTACGATGTCTGGGCCTCCGCCAACGAGGCGGGTGCCATGCGTCACGCCAATACCAGCAAAACCGTGCAGTGCAGGGCCATGATCTCGGCCTCTGCCAATAAGATATGGCCCAACACAACCTCCAAAGTACCGAACGAGTTTCTCGCTGCCTTCCCCGACAAACAACTCGGCTGGCGGCAAACCTCGGCGGCCACCCACCCCGGCGCAACGGTCGTGCTGGAGGGCATTTGGTTCGACCTGGGCAACATCCGCAAGGGTTTCGACAACGACGGCGACCTCCTGCCGGACTACAACTTCCTCTTGCAACCGGTCGGAAACCCTGCCCTCTACGATGCCAACTGTTTCCGTTTGGTAAAAGTCAGGGGGTTCATTGCCATCAAATTGCAGGGCAATCAAGTCATCTCCTTCGAGTTTGAGGATCAAATGCACTTCTCCGGCATCCCGGAAAGCAACACCGGCGCTGTCGGAATGGTCTTCTACGAATTTGCCGTGCTGAACGGCCCTTGTTCTTCGCAACTCACACCTTATCAAGAAGTTGCCTCCGGCTCCAACAACGAGAAACACAACGGGGACTACGGCAAACCGGGCGGCACGCTCCAATCGGCTCCGCCTGCCGTTACCTTGCACCACGCGGCCCCGCCGACGGCCCCAAAAGGAACGCAAATAACCATTACAAATACCCTGACCAATACGACACCCACGCCCATTGGCCAGCCGGCATTCCAAGCCCCCCTTGTTTTTCATGGTAAAATTCCGCCCCACACAACCTATCTGGCAGGTTCGGCAGCCAATGGAAACACCTTGCCGCCCGGCACAAATGCTGACATCCTCTACTCTACCGACAACGGAGCGACCTGGACGACGACGGAACCTTCCCCCGCCGGTTTTGTGACCGATGTGCAATGGTGGCTCCTCCGCCCGCTCGATCCCGGGCAAACAGCAACCGTTACCTTCAACCTGCTGATCCCACCGGGCTACCCTGCTCCCGTACTTGAGCCGCAATCGGGTGCCAGCCTGGGTTTCAGCGAGCCGTTTGCGCAAAGCAGGCCACAGATATTGATTCAGGGCGAACATTCCATCACAGGAAAAGTCTTTGAAGATGCCGGGGCCGGTGGCGGTACACCCGGCGATGGTATTCAGAACGGCACGGAGGCGGGCTTGCCGGGGGTGGTGGTCAACCTGTTTTTCGACACAAATGCGGACGGAAAAAAAGATGAAGGAGACGTTTTGTCGCTATCGGTAAACTCCGATGCCAACGGCAATTTTGCATTTACCGGCTTGGCCGATGGCGCATATTTGGTTTCGGTTGAAAAAAACGACCCTGCACTTCCCGGCGTTTGGACAAATTCTACCCCGCTACTCTATCCGATTTCGGACTTGGCCGGCAACAATGGAGCATTGGTATTTGCTTTTGCACCACCACTCATTGTTGAAAACAGTTACGATGGCCCCAATCCGGCCTTTGAGTCCGACGAGGTTGTTTTCAAGGTCAATCTCTCAAATTTGGGAAATCCCATCGCCACCGAAAATTGCAACGAACAAATTATCGCTTGGGCAAGTGTTTTGGACGGAGAAACCAACTACAATGTTTCTCCACAGAACATGTTGGGGCCTCCTGACGGGAACCTGGCCAACTTCACCGGTAACTGGAACAAAAAGGCCGTTGTGAAAGGCTTTGACTTTTCCGGCCAATCGGGAGAGATCGAGAAAGTGGAGTTGCTGTTCCAGTTTTGTCTCGACAAAAATGTGAACAATGACTATTTGCAGGCATCCATTGAACTTGCCAACGGCCAAACCCTCCATTTGCCCAACCCGGCTTGGAGCAAACAAAGCTCTCCCAGCCTGAACGACTATGTGGGCGCACCGGCGCTTGGTTTCGTCATGCTCGACGTAACCCCTTATCAACAGTGGAATTGGTCGCAATTCAACGCCAATTGGAAGGTAAAACTGGAGGGTTTCCTCAAAGGTGGCAACGATGGTGCAAGGCTTTGGCTGGATGCCGTCGGGGTGCGGGTTACGAACAAGTGCAACGGTAGCGGCAGCAGTGCCGGAGAACCGGGCGACAAATATTCCATCATCACCCAATTGCCGCTCATTTATGAGTTTGATGCCACAAAATTGAAATTCGTATCGGCCTCCGTCCATCCCGACATCGTCACGAACGGAGCCTTGTATTGGGAAAATACCGGCCCGCTGTACCCCGCACAAACCGAGGTCGTGGAAATCAAATTTAAAGCAATCGGCAATTCCGAACAAAACACCCCGAGTGGGGGCGGAAACAATGGCGGTTCTGGTGGAAGCCAAAATGGAGGAAATAACAGTGGCGGTACGAACTGTTTCAAAATAGACCCCCCTGTGAACGGGTCTTCCAATGGCGTAACCTACAATGTGACGTATCAAGAAGGCGAACCCAAATTGTTGACCGTCACAGGGCCGAACATTCAATCCGTCAATGTGAAAGGCGGGCCTGTTTCACAAACCTACACGGCAGCTCCTTTTACCAACATGACAGCACCCGTCAATCCGAACAACGGCAAGACCTATGGCATAAGTCACTTCAACATCTGCGTGGGAAGCAGTTCGGGAGATTGTTCTGTTATAGCGCCGGAATGTGCTTCCGTGCCCAATCCCTATTCTCAGTGCTCCCAACCCACCAATGGCTACTTTCAGGATGTAACCATCAACGGACATGTCAACTGGAGCAGCATTTTCAGCCAAAACCCTTCCAACGTGACCCAAATGATCAGGGTGAAAGGCAGTGGCTCCGTGACCATTCCTAACGGCGATCTTAAAATTGGCCCTACCCTCTTGGTGATGGACGGCGTGGACCTCGTCGTGAAAAACGGCAATATCATCATGGAGGATTGGGCATGTGCCATTTTCAAAAATGCAACCGTGCAGTCAAAAGGAAATTTTGATTGCAAAAAAAACACCTTCCTCTGCATGATAGACTGCACGGTCGAGATTGGCGACGAACTGGCCAATGGCCTGTTCAATAATTCGGGCAACTCGACAAGTGCCAATTTCACCAACGATGGCGGCAGCCGCTACCTGGAGAATGTCTGCCTCAACGTGACCCAGGATTATCAACTCAAAAGCACTTCTGGCGGTGAAGACCTCTGGATCAACGTCTGTGCGCATATAGGCGATCAAGGAGCCTCCGATGCCTCGACAGGCATTGTGGATGGACAGGACAGCGGTAACTTTCAAATCGCAAGAACGATGCGGATGTTCAACAGCGAGATTACTGTCATAAATAACATTCAGGTTCAAAGTGGAGGCAATTTGCAAGGCTGCAACACGCAATTCAGGACATTGAACGGTACTTTTCAAAATGCCGCCGTTTTTAAAGGCTGCGACAACGTGATCTGGGTGAACGACGGGCACTCGATCTCCAATAGCGGGTCTTGGACGGCCAACGTCACATGGAGAAGAGGAAGCTCCAACCTCGGCACCCAGTTTATCCCGGCGAATGCAACGGTGGCGCAAATAAGCCCTTTTTTCAATGATTGTGTCTGTGTATCGGCAGGCTCCTCCGGCAATGCTTTTCTGACCGAGGCCATTGTGACCGGTGCGAGAAATGCCAACGATGAACCCGTGAACGATGCCAACGACACCGAACAGTTGGAAATACTTTCCAGGGGCAACATAAAAGGACACGTTTTTGGCGACCGCAACAACAATGGATGGATAGGCACTAAGGGCTTTGAAAACAATATTGACTACTTCCTGGAAGGGGTACAAGTAGATTTGTACGGCTGCACGAACACGTGGGGCGATCTGATTTTCCCTGCACCCAATACAAGCAGACGCTGCACACACTCGCAAATCGGCGGTCAGTGGACTTTGATACAGACCGAAGCAACAGATGTGAACGGCCATTATGATTTCAAAGGATTGAAAAACGGCTATTACTACGTCGAGGTCAATCCAGCCACCATCACGGGTTCAATGAACCAAAGTGCCGACCCCGACATAACCAACGGCCTCAGCGGCAACAACGGCGACAACCGTTGGAAAAACCCCAACAACAACCTCTCTACCCTGGGCATCATTGGCTCCGCCAACACCCACGAGAACATTAACTTCGGCTACCGCATGTCAACCGGTGCCAGTGGCATGGTCTGGCAAGACCTGAACGGCGACGGTATTCATGGGCCTGGAGAAGGCCCGCTCCAGGGCGTACAGGTGAGATTGACCCATGCGGGATGCACCAGCAATTGTCCCGTCCAGACCACCAATGCGGAAGGCAAATATGTGTTCACAGGACTGAGTGCCGGGGTCAACTATACCTTGCAGGTACTAACCGGAAGCATCCCCGGCGGGGCTACTTGGAGCGTCACCGCCGAGTCCGATGGCACGGCCAACAACAGCATCAGCTTTTCGCTGGTATCTGGCGAGCAAAAGAACAACAACAGTTTTGGTGTCAGTCCGAGTGGGCAATCCACCATCAGCGGCACTGTTTACTACGATTGGCACGCCAATGCCTTCATCAACAATTGCGACGAAGGCATACCTGACGTATCCGTGAGGCTGTACAGAGATAAAAACGGCGATGGCGAGATACAGCCCGACGATGTGCTTTTGCAGGCCATCCTGACGNNGTGCGCGTTATTGAAAACACGCTGCCTATCTTCCCTTACCAGACCGAAGACCCCGATGAGTTCGGGATTTGTGCAATATGCGATCACAAAGCAACAATTGCCAACGTGAACGGAACGACCGACAGGCCCGAAATTGACTTTGGCTTCAAGGTAACGGGCAACGGCATCATCACCGGCCTCGCATTTCACGACAAAAACTTAAATGGCCTGCACAATGCAGGCGAAAATGGCCTGGAAGGTGTCGAAGTCATGCTGGAAACCGACCTCAATGCCGATGGCATCTATGGCATCATCAGCACGGTCGTCACCGGCCCGGATGGCGTTTTCACCTTCACTGGCCTGCCCGACGGGCAATACCGCATCACCGCCAATGTAGAGGACGACAACCTGCCCCTCGACCAGTACGGAGCGCCTTACCACCTCACCACGAACACCCTGTTCCTGGTGGATGTAGAGGATGCCAGAACAGTTGCCGTGAACGGCACGGCTTGCGGAACTTGCCCTACGGGAACGGTGGCCCTGGGCTTTGCGCCGCCCGGTGCGCTGGAGAGTTTTGTGTTTTACGATGCCAACGCCAACGGCACGATGGACTGGAACGAAAGGGGCATTCCCGGAGTCACCCTCTATCTGTGCCTGGCCTCCGGGGGTGCCTGCACGGCTTCCGTTGCATTGGACACAGCCACCACTGATGCCGCCGGACAATACATTTTTGCCGGATTGCCCACAGGCAACTACACGGTCGCCGTGGACGTGTCCACCCTGCCGCCCGGCATGGTGCTCACTGCCGACCCCTCCACCGATGGCATCCCCTGCTACTATCCGCTCGACCCCGCCGATCCGCACTACGACCTCCTGCTCCAGGAATGTGACCACATCCTGCCCGACGTTTCCATTTCGCTCGGTATGCAGGTGCGCAATGCCGATATGGGCTACCAGCCCGGCGGCGTGGTCGGTAACCTGGTCTGGCGCGATATCAACGGCAATGGCCTCCAAGAACCTTATGAACCCGGCCTGCCCAACATCATGCTGCGGGCCGTCAACCAGGAACCGGTAAGCATCAATGGCGACAACTATGCTGCCGGTGCTTTTGCCGACACCACCTACACGGATTTCGATGGCCACTATGCCTTCGACAACCTGCCCGATGCGGCTTGGTTGATTTTGGTAAATGCCCCGGACGGCACAGCGGCCACCTTCGACCCCGATGGAACGCCCGACAATACGACCGTCGTGACCATTGCTTCCGGTGAAATCACGGAAACCGGCAACGACTGGTGCCCGCCCGGCGAGGATTGCGCCATGCAGGTCGTGTTCGGCCTGCGGCCCGATTATCCCAACACCATCAGCGGCAAGGTCTGCCTCGATACCGATCAGGATGGGAACTGCTCCACCGGAGGTGAGTTCTTCCCCGCCGATGTCATGGTGTATCTTTTGGATAAAAACGGCCTGCTGTGGGGTGAAACGGACATTGATGCAGAAGGCAATTACAGTTTCACTCATCTGCCTGCCGATACATTCACGGTTTCAGTGGGCAAACGACAGGCACCGCTTCAGTTGACCACCATGACCACCTCGCTGGGCGATACGCCCGCCATCGGTTTTTTTGAAACGGACACCCGTGCTTCGCAGGTGGTCGTCGTGACGGGTCATGTGTCGGGCCTGGACTTCGGCTTTGCTTTCACGGAAAATTTTGACCTGGGCGACCTGCCCACTCCATACATCACGAACGTGGATGGCGCTTTCACCGGCCCTGCCCACATCCTGCCGCCCGTCCCCAACCTGTACCTCGGCCAATCGGTGAGCGGAGAGTTTTTCCCCGACCTGAACGACGAGGCCACCGGCGACGACGACGATGGCATCACCTTCGTCAACCCATCGGACTGGACACCCGGCATGGTCGCCTCCGGCAACGGAGGCTCCCTCACCGTTGAGGTAACCGGCGACGGTTGGCTCATCGTCTGGATGGATTTCAATGCCGACGGCGACTTCGACGACGAAGGTGAAATGGTGCTGAACTGGAGCGTGACCGCCGGTACGCACACCATTGCTTTCGACATACCCCAAGACGCTGATCTCTCCGGCGGGCAAGACATTTACGTGCGGGCACGCCTGTTTGCCTCCCGGCCCTTTTCACCCAGAACTTCTTACACGGGTATCGCCGTGAACGGTGAAGTGGAAGATTATCTCGTTTGGATTTGCCGGAACCTGACAAGCCCCGGCTCCATTGCCGGTGCGGAAACGGGCTGTGACGGCTTCGACCCCGCACCCATCACGTCATCGGCCCTGCCTGCCGGTGGAGGTGGTACCATTCGCTATCGCTGGCAGCTCAGCACCGATGGCGGCATCACCTGGACCGACATTGACGGAGCCAACGGGCAGGGCTACGACCCCGGCCCTATTTCCCAAACGACCCGCTTCCGCCGGGGCGCAAGGCGTAACCGTTGCGACGATTTCATCTACTCCAATGCTATTACGAAAACGGTGTTGACCAATTTCACCGACCCCGGCACCATCGTCGGCGAGGAGGAAGCCTGCGGCATCACCGACCCGGATATCATCCTGAATGCTGTTGCTCCTTCGGGTGGCTCTGGCAACGGAAGTGTACATTACCAGTGGCAGCAAAGCTCCGATGGCGGTGTAACCTGGATGGATATTTTGTTTGCAAACGACGAATATTACAACCCCGGTGTCATCAACCAGACAACGCTTTACCGCCGGGGTGCCCGCAAGTCGCCTTGTTCGGACTTTATTTACTCCAACATCATCACGAAAATGGTGGCGGTCAATTTCGTCAGTGGAGGTACCATCAGCGGCGACGAAATCAATTGCGGCAGCTATGATCCCGGCATTATCGTCAGCATGGCTCCCGCTAGTGGTGGAGCGCATGGTTACGAGGCCTATCAATGGGAACGCAGCACCAATGGCGGCTCCACCTGGAGCAACATCGCCGGGGCAACCGGCCTGAACTACGACCCCGGCACGATTACCCAAACGACCCGCTATCGTCGCAAAGCCCGCCGCGCACCCTGCGGCACGTGGATAAACTCCAACGTGGTTATTAAGGAAGTGCGTGCTTTGCCCAATGCCACCATCACTACCGCTCCGTCCAGCGCAAGCGGCTTTGTCTGCGAATTGACGGAATATGAGTTCTATGCAGCCAATGGAGGTACTGGAGCCACCTATCATTGGGATTTCGGGCAATACGGCCTGCCGACTGAACACAGCGGCAGAGGTTCGCATTTCGTCAGCTTCGATGTGCCCGACGGGGATGATGTAACCGTCACGGCTGTTACGCTCACCGTCACCCGCAATGGTTGCACGTCAACGGATACACGGGTGCTGAACCTGCGGCCTGCGATAAAATTTGACGATGTATTGGCAACCGACCCCACGGCATGCAATACCAACGATGGTTCCATAAATATTACGGCATCCTATCCGCCCGGCCTGTCGGTCGAGTATTCTGTGGACGGGGGCCTCAACTGGCAGCTCGCTGCTTTGACCGAAAACCTCGGCGCGGGGGCCTACCAACCCATGGCCAGGTACGTGGGCGGCGATTGCCCCGTGAGCCATGGCCTGATCGGTTTGTCCGACCCACCACCGTCGGCATCCATTCAGGTATCCACAAATGAAACCTGCACGGGCCAAACCGTCACTGTTTCGGTCACGGGATACAGCGGCTCACCCATTTTCAATTGGTTTTTTGGAAGCAATGCCTCGCCTGGATCAGCGTCCGGCCCTGGCCCACACAATGTTATATTCACATCGGGGGGGGCTGCATCCATCGTGCTGACCCTCCAGGATGGGCTTTGCACGGGTGTTGCCGACACGACGATTTCCATCGTTCAAAACTTTACCAACGCAGGGAACATCATCGGCGAACAAACCCTTTGCAGCGAGTTTGACCCTGCCCTTATCAGCAGTGGTGCCAATCCTTTTGGCGGAGCTGGCGGTACCATTGCCTATCAGTGGCAACATCGCCAAAGCGACGGCGCTGGCGGTTGGAGCAGTTGGACGGACATCGCAGGCGCAACCTCGGCAACCTACGACCCGCCTGCCATCGCTGCCACTACCCAATATCGCCGGCGGGCGAGGCGGGCACCTTGCAGCAGTTGGGTCTCTTCCAACACTGTGACGGCAACACTGCAGACAAAACCTGCGCTGCAAGATGATAACTATGCTACCGTTTGCCCGGGATTTGCTCATGCTGCCAACGTGGCAGGCAATGATCTTGCTTTGGTAAATCCCGTTTTCAGCTTGTTGGCTTCCCCCTTGAACGGTTCGCTCAGCTTCCAGTCAAACGGCGATTTCATTTATCAGCCCAATTCCACTTTCTGCGGCTCGGAGGCTTTCACCTATTTGGTGTGCAACAATGGCTCTGCATGTTGCGATACGGCTACGGTCCTCATCAACATGACGGACGACCAACCGCCCGTGATAGTCAACGTGCCTGCCGACATCACCATCAGTTGCGACGACCAAGTGCCTGTGGCAGAGGCGGTGCAAGTGGTGGAGAATTGTCAAATGGTATCGCTCGGACTGGATGAATTCATCACCAAAGGCGCTGACAGTTGTGCACTCCACAGCTATCAACGGATCAGGTCATGGAACGGCGTGGATTATTGTGCCAATACGGCCAATGCACAGCAGACCATCACCATAGAGGACAACACAGCCCCCGACATTTACAGGATTTACACATTGCCGAACGGCAAAAAAATGGTGGCCGGCGTGATGGAGAACGTATCACATCACTGGAAATCCGTTGCCCTGCCCATTCAGTTCCTGACGCAGCCGGTCATATTCGCACAGGTAACGACCCGCAACGATGCCGCTGCCGTACTGGTGCGCCTGCGCAACGTGTCCTCCACGCAATTCCAGCTCCGGCTCCAGGAAGAAGAAGCCAATGATGGCTTCCGCCTCGTAGAAAACGTGGCCTGGGTGGCCATCGAAAAAGGTGCCTTGAGCGGCGATATGGCTTTTGAGGTCAACAGTTGGCTGTTGACAAGCAACCCCGCCAGCCAGGCATTGGGACAAACCTATCCCGGCCTGCCGGACTTTTTCGCCCAAATCCAAACCAACAATGACGGCGATCCCGCCAACGTCCGCTTTGACAACCTGACGGATTCCGGTCTCGACATCTGGATTTCGGAAGAACACTCGAACGATCCCGAAACGGCCCACAACCTGGAAACGGTGGGGTATATGGCCATTTACAACGCGGGCGACATCGTCAACTACACGGGTGAAGTCATTGGTGAAACGGGCAGGCTCAGCCTCACTTCCAGTCCCCAGGCTGTTTCATTGAAATACAAATACCACAACCCGGTCGTCATCATCGGGGCCATTGGCAACAACGATTCCGAGCCTGTGACGGCAAGGGTGAGCCACGTCACGCCCACTGGTTTTGAAGTAAAACTGGAGGAATACGATTATCAATTCAATCCCCATGCAGCCGAAAACGTGGCATGGTTGGTCGTCGAAGGCAGCCTGCCGCTCGACCGCACCGTGTCTTGCGACCAAATACCTGCCCCGCTGAAAGTCGGTACCGAAATCGTGGCACTGGACAACTGCGATGCCACCATCAAACTCGTGATGACGGAAGACGACCTCGTTTTTGATTGCCTGACGGACACGGTTTTCACGAGAACCTGGTCCACCGTGGATGATTGCGGCAACGTGACCACCCTCGTTCAGACTTACATTATCATTGACACCGTGCCGCCGGCGTTCACCGTGCCGGCCAATGCAATGATTGTTTGTACCCAAAACAAAGACAACCTCGCCCTCACCGGCAACGTGACCGATGCAACGGACAACTGCGACCCCTTGGTATCTGCCGTTTATACGGACAACCTCACCAATGTCTCAGGTTGTGACGGTTATATCCTAAGGACATGGACGGCGCAGGACAAGTGCGGAAACACGACCGTGAAGGTGCAGACCATCTTCGTCGTTTCCGACATTGACTCCGACGGCGACGGCGTGCCCGATGCTTTCGATCTCGACAGCGACAACGACGGCATCCCCGACCTCGTGGAGGGTTATGGCGACGACGACGGCGATGGCATCCCCAAATACCTCGACCTCGAC
>JRYF01000299.1_pt1 | contig 18350 bp, 15 predicted proteins | sample 235331 | NCBI WGS metagenome assembly JRYF01 (sample SAMN03074217, study PRJNA261475) | activated sludge metagenome | biome: Wastewater Treatment Plant; feature: Wastewater; material: Activated sludge; isolation source: activated biomass of a wastewater treatment plant treating hydrocarbon... ...
CCAGCGCCGACGAGCTGCGCCGGGCGCAGGCGCTGGTCGCCGCCTTCGAGGCCGCCCGCGCGCGCGGCGAGGAGCGCGCGCTGGTCGACGGGCACTGGGTGGAGGTGCCGACCTGGCGCAACGCGCTGCGGCTGATCGAGCGGGGGCGCAGGTTGCAACGGGCAGACTGACGCCCCCACTTGGACCGCCATCGGCCTGTCCTTGGTCGGTCGTTCGGCCTGCGCCGCGCCGCAACGGCGTTCCCGGTGGCATGTCGGTTCGTGCACGCATCGACGGGGTGAAGGTGGGCGAACCGCGCGCGCAGGCGGGGCGGGTCTGACCTGCCGCACCCGGGAACTGCCTCGGCACCTTCCACCGTGCATCACGGCCTGTGACGCGCGGCCTGCAGTTCGGCCCTGCCCTGCGGACCTTCAACCCCGTACGCCGCCACCGGCGCGCCCGGCGTTCCGGAGGCAACGGCCAGTGTGCGCACGGCCGCGCGCTGTGCCAGGACAAGCGGCGGTCCCACCGAGGCAAAGCCCCCCGCCGCGTGGGCAAAGGCGTGCAGTTCGGCGCCATCCGCGTACCCCAGGCCGACCGTCACCACCACCGTCGGCGTGCCGCTGCCGGCCATGGCCAGGTCCTGCAGGAAGGTCTGGCGGTTGTCGACCTCGACCAGCCGGCCCGCGGCCGCGCCCTCGGTCAGCCAGGGCCCGCTGCCGAAGCAGCGCCAGGCCTGCACGGCGGTGGCGTTGCTGAGCGGGCGCACCAGCAACGCGCTGTCGTCGGCCGCCGTCTGCAGCCCGAAGCCGATGGTCGTGAGGGTGTAACCGGTTCCGGGGTCGTCGCCCGCACCACCGTCGCACAGCGGTGCCCAGCCGGAGGCGCTCTCCTGCACCACCCGCGGCGCCTGCTGGCCGCTTAGGCCGCTGCCGCTGGTGTAGGCAATGCGCACTGCCCCGGCCGCGTCCAGTGCCAGGCGCAGATCGGGGCTGCCGTCGAGCACCACCCCATCGACATAGCCGCCCGCCCAGGACGGCGACGCGAGTTCGCTGCGCATGACGGCCAGCCGCATCTGACCGCTGCCACCGATCTCGATGAACGCCAGCACCGCGCGCTGACCATCGAAGGCCACCTGTGGCGAACCCGTGCGTGCGCCGGCGCTCACGGTCAGACCATCGGCCAGGCGCTGCCACTGGCCGCCGTCCCAGTGGCGCAGCTGGAGGCGGCCGTTGGCGTCCGGGAAGGCCACCAGTGGCTGGCCCTGCGCGTCCAGCGCGATGCTGGGCTGCCCGGCGCTGCGAATGCCGTCGTTCAGTGGCCCGGCGCCTACCCGCCGCCACCCCGTGCCCTCCAGGCGAAGCACGTTCAGCTCGGTGTATTCGTTGACCCCGCGGCTGAGGAAGGCCACGGTGGGTACGCCTTGGGCGTCGGTGGCGATGGTCGGGCGCATCTCGAGCCCGCCGCCGCCGGGCAAGGTGCCGCCCAGCGTCTGCCAGCCGGTGGGCGGCGGCAACGTGAATGCCACGCTGCATTGCACGGCAGCGCCCATGAACACGGTAGCCGACGTGCCGGCAGCGCTGCAAGCGCCGCTCCACGCCACGCCAGCACCCGCGGGTGGTTCGGCGGTCAGCACCACCGACTGCCCGAGCGCGAAGTAGGCGCTGCAGGTGGCGGTGCAGTTCAGGCCGGCCGGCGCGCTGCGCACGCGGCCGCCGCCGGTGACCGACAGCGTCAGCGCCACCAGGCCGGGGTCGGGCTCGAAGAACGCGCTGCAGGACCTCGCCGCGTCCATCGTCACCTGGCCATCGGCGCAGTCGGCGTCGCCGCCCCAGCCGACGAAGCGCTGCCCGGCGTCGGGCCTGGCCAGCAGCGTGACCACGGTGCCGGGAGGGTGCTCGCTGCCGCTCGGGGTGGTGGACACCGTGCCAGCGCCCTGCACGCTGATGTCCAGGGCCAGCATCGGCGTCGCCTCGAAACGTGCGACGCAGCTGCCGCCGCCCGCAGGCATCAGCAGGATGAGGGGGTTGGGCTGGACGACCAAGGAGTTGCGGCACAGCCCGTCCCAGCCGACCAGTCGCTGACCTGCGGCGGGGCGGGCCTGGAGCTCGATGCGGGTACCCACGGCCGCTTCGAGGGCGCAGTCGCCCGGGCATCCGATGCCGGCCGGGGTGCTGACCACCGAACCATCGCCTGACACCACCACGCTCAAGGTCGCACGCTCGGCGGCCAGATCCACGCGCGCGGTCGCCAACCTGGAACCGGGGACGTCGAAGCCGGCGGGGCGGCCCCAGGCCACGTGGGCCGTGCCCTCGTGCAGCGCCAGGTCCGCGCCAGCTCCTGCCACCGGGTCGGTGGCCAGTTCGATCGGCGCAAGCCAGCCGCGGCCAGGCAACCAGGGCAGCAGGCGCAGCGGCAGGTCAGCGCGCAAGTCCAGGGCCGCGAACCGCCCGTCGTCGTCGGCGGCCAGGCGGGGCACGGTTTCCAGGCCGGAGGCGGCGGTATCGGGCACGGTGGCCATGGTGTCCAGCTGCCAGCTGCCGCCGCTGAAGCGCGCGCTGAGCCAGGCGCTCGTGCGCCGGTCGGCCCATATCAGCATGGCTTCGCCCTGGGCCGACACCGCCAGTTGCAGGGGCCCGACGGCAGCGCTGCAGTCCACCGGAGGCGCGGGCAGCGGCTGGAAGAGCCGGCCGTCGAGGCGAAAGGCCGACGCGCCGTCGGCGTCGCAGAAGGCCACCCAGGGCTCGCCGCCCTCGCCCCGTTGGCGGGTGAACGCCCACCGCGTCACGCCGGCGCCCACGCCCAGGATCTCCACCCAGCGCATGGCGGTGGGTTCGAGCTTCAGCACGTGCAGCGCACCCTCGTTCACCCACGCCACATGCGCACCGGCCGAACCGTGGACCAGCCTGGGGTCGACCACACCCGCCGGCAGATCGGCTTGTCGAGGCGAATCCACCCCGTCGGTCGGCACCCATGTCCAATGCCATTCATTGACCTGCCGGCTCAGCAGCACCGCGTTGCCGCGCCCGTCTGCGGCCAGCACCATCGGGTCGAGCAGATCGGTCCGGCCGCCCAGCGCGGTGCAGCGCGTCTGGGCGTCCGGTGACACGCGCAGGAAACACACGGTCAGGTACTCGCCGACGCTCCCGCTTTGCTGGGCCGTCCAAAGCACCCGTGCCGGCGCCAGGTCGGCCGGAACGACAGGCAGGAAGTCCACCGAGCCGCCGAGCTTCAGCGTGTCGTTGTCGATTCGGCGCAGCAGGCGCTGGCCGTCCTGGGCATACCAGGTGTAGCTGTTGCTGGGCGTGCGTTTGCGCTGCTCCAGGTAGGTCACCAGACCGCCGCCCGCGGCGTCCAGCACCCGGATGTCGAAGACACGCACTTCCTCCGGCGACGAGTTCGGAATGCACGCCGTCAGTGCCAGGGTCCAGGCCAGGACGACGACGGCGCCCAGGTGTCGGAGCAGGCTCATGCCAGGCTCCCTGCATGGTCGTGCCGAGGGGTGGCGCCGGCGATCGGGCGAAGGCGGGTCGGTTCGGCGCGCAGCGTCGGCAACCCCGGTGCCGTGGCGTGGCTCGACAGGTCGTCCAGGCATGCCGATGCGCAGAGGGCGAGGTCGTCGGCGGCGCCGCGGCCCTTCAACGGCAGAGACCGGCAGTCAAGGCGAATCGTCGGATCCAAGGGCGTCTCCCTGCAGGGCATGAACCGGCACCCGCGGCACCGGCCCGACCAGGAACTCCAGCAGCGACTGCGGCTGGTCGAAGTGACCGGCAACCTCCTCGTCGATCCGGCGCGCGCTGGCCCGGAACGCCGGCGCGTCGCGCTCGACCTGGACGATGAACAGTTGCACGCGGCCCATGGCGTGCAAGGTAGTCCGGGTGGCGTTTCGCGGGCGTTTCGCGGGCCCCCGGCAGCCCGGCCGGCAGCGGCTTCAGCCCAGCAAGCCCTGCAGGACGTCGGCCAACCCGGGCAGCGGCTGGTCTGCGGCCACGCCAAGGCGCGCAGCCAGCGCCGCGTAGCGCGGCAGTGGTGCGGCGTGGCCCGCCAGGCCGTGGGCGGCCAGGCGGGCAGCCACCTCGGCCTGTCCCGAGGCGGCGGCAAACACGGCGCTGCTCCACACCACCCCGCGCAATGCCGGCGACGCCGGCTGCGACGCGGTGAGCACCCATGCCCGATGCAGGTAGGGCCGTGCGTCGGCCAGGCGGCCCTGGGCCACCAGCAACTCGGCCAGCACGCGACACAGCGGGGGTTCGTGGCTTCGCATGTCGAGCGAGTGCAGCAGTGCCCAGGATGCCTCGGCCAGCGCCAGCGCCTCAGCCATGCGGCCCTGGTCCAGGCGCACCGAGGCCTGGTGGGTCAGCAGCGGCGCGCGGCGGGTGGACGTGGCATCGCGCTCCAGGACCACCAGCGCCTGCGCGTAGTGGTCGAAGGCCTGGTCGAGGTCGCCCGCCTCGTGCGCCAGCAGGCCCAGCTCGTTGAGCGCGCCGACCTCGCCGTCGACATTGCCCTCGGCCCGGTAGCCCGCCAGCGCCTCGCGTGCCAGCGCGGCCGCCGCCGCGGGCTGCCCGCGCTGGCGCCGGATGGCGCTGAGGTTGCCGGCAAAGACCGCCGCGCTCGCGGCGTCGCCGGCCTCGCGCGCGACGGCCAGCGCGCGCGCCAGCCTTGCGTCGGCCTCGTCGAGCCGGCCCTGGCGCATGCAGATCTGGGCCAGGGTGTTCAGCGCCTCGGCCATGCCGGCGGCATCGCGGCGCACGCGGGCTGCTGCCACGGCCACACGGGCCGCGCGCTCGGCGCGGTCGTACTCGCCGCGCCAGTAGCGCAGGGCGGCGTGCTCGATTGCAATCGCGCCGCGCGCGGCAGCGTCGGCCTGCACCGCTGGCAGCTGCTGCGCGCGCGCGAATTCCTCGACCACCGAACCGATGCCGCCGCGGTGCTGGTGCAGCTGGCTGAGCGCCGCGGCCAACACCATCAGCCAGCCGGCGTGCGCACGCGCCAGCGCATGCGCCCACGCCTGCCGCAGCAGCGGTTGCAGCGTGTCGAGCGCCTCGATGGCCGCATCGCTGCCGAACGCCTGCAGGCCGGTCCATGGGCGAACCGCGTCGACCACCGCGCTGGCAAGCCGATCTCGCGCTGCATCCGCAGCGGCCGCGTCCAGGCGGGCCAGCAAGGCCTCGCGCAGCAACGGGTGCAGCGCAACGCGACCATCGGGCAAGAGGTCGACGAGCGAGGCCTCCGCCAGCGTGGCCACCTGCGCCGGCGCGGCCTGCGCCAGCTCGCAGGCCAGCGCCATCGGCAACGGCGAGGTGGCGACCGACAGCGCCGCCAGGGCCGGCTGCAGTGGCGCCGGCAACAGCTGCCAGGACAGCGCGAACGTGGCTTCCACGCTGGCGTGCGCGAGCCGCTCGTCGGGTGATGCGGGCTGCGCCAACCAGGCCAGCGAGCGCTGGGCTTCGCGCCACAGCGCCGGCAGCGTCAGGTGGCGCAGCCATGCCGCGGCGAGCCGGATGGCCAGCGGCATGCCGCCCAGGCGCGCCAGCAGCGGCTCGAGCTCGGGCCCGGCGGCCGCAACATCGAAGCCCGGTGCGGCGTCACCCGCAACCAGGCCGAAGAGCCTGCGCGCGGCGGTGTCATCGAGCGGCAGCAGTGGCAGCAGCCACTCGCCGGCCAGCCGCAGCGGCACCCGCGAGGTGACCAGGCAGCGCAGCGCCGGCGCGGCATCCAGCCACGGCTGCAGCAGCGCCGCCAACGGCTGTCCGAGGTGTTCGGCGTTGTCCAGCAGCAGGATGCAAGGCCGCTGGACCAGCCGGGCCTGCACCTCGGCGCGGCCATCGCTGTGGGCGCCGATCGCAAGGCCGAGTTCGTGCGCAACGCGCGCGGGCACGGCGGCCGCATCGGCCAGGTCCTCCAGCGCCACCCAGTGCAAGGGGCCGGCGTGGGCGCGCAGCACCGACAGCGCCAGCGTGCTCTTGCCGATGCCGCCAGGCCCGACGAGGGTGAGCACGCGACAGGCCGGATCGTCCAGCAGCGCCAGGGCCTGGTGCAGTTCGCTGGCGCGCCCCACCAGGGCCGGCGCGCTGGCCGGCCGCGCGTCGCCGTGGCCGAGCGCGCGCAGCGCGGATTCGGCAGCGTGGCGGGCGGCCTCGTCTTCCGGGTCGCTGGCCAGCAAGCGCCGCGCCGCCGCCAGAGCCTGCGCAGGCGGGGCCGGTGCAAGCAGCGCGTCACGCCAGGCGTCGCGCAGTCGGCCCCGCGCGGCCTGCAGCCAGCTGTCCCAGGCCGCGCTGTCACCGCCATCCAGGCCGGGCAGCGGGTGCCCGGCATCGGCAGCGGCGACGCCGGCCAGCAGGTCGCGGGCGTCGCTGTCGACCGGCCAGATCAGCCGCTCGCGCTCGACCTTCAGCCCGGGCAGGTCCAGCCGCCGCAGTTCCTGCAGCAGCTTGCGCAGGTTGCTTCGGGCTGCGGCCTGGGGCCGTTCGGGCCAGAACAGTGCGGCCAGTTCGTCGCGGGTGGCACCGCCGGGGGTGAGCGCCAGGTAGGCGGCGACGCGGAATCGGCGCTCGGGGAGGAACGGCAACTCGCGCGGCGCCAGCAACGCCGGTGCGGCAAGCAGGCGCACCCGTGGCGGCGCCGCGGGCGGCGGGTCGTCGGCATCGGCTGGCATCTCGGGCCCGATGCTGCCAGCAGCGGTGCGGCTCCGGCAACACCCAGAATCATGACCGGATGAAGCCGGCCAGGTGCCGGCCTCAGGCCCTTGCCGCCATGACGAACGCACGAACCTCGCCGATCACCACGTCCGGCCGATCCCGATGCGGCGAGTGCCGGCAATCCGGCAGTTCCAGCAACCGCGTCTGCGGGACCTGCGCCCGGATGCCGCGGATCTGCGCCAGCGTGCCGTACTCGTCGTCCACGCCCTGGATCGCCAGCAGCGGGCAGCGGATGGTCCCGATCTCCTGCTCGATCGACCAGGCGCGGAATGGCGGATGCAGCCAGATGTCGTTCCAGCGCCAAAAAGCGAGGTCCGGGTCGTCGTGGTACTTCGCCAGCCGTTCGCGCAGGTCGGTTTCCAGGTAAGCGGTGCGCGCCTTGCGGATGCTGGCGACCGACAAGTCCTCGACCACGATGTGCGGCGCCAGCACGACCACGCCGGCGGTGCGCAGCGGGTAGCGTGCGGCGTACAGCAGCGCGATCGACCCGCCGTCGCTGTGGCCGAACAGCCAGGGCGGCTCCAGGTCGACATCGATGCCCAGCGCCTCGAGCAGCGCCGGCAGCACCTCGTGCGCCTGGCGGTGCATGAAGTCCAGCCCCCAGGCCTGCTCCGGCGTGTACAGCTTCGAGCCGCCGTAACCGACACGCGAGTAGACCAGCCCGCGGCAGCCCAGCGCGTCGCACAGCCGGTCGGGGAAGTCCTTCCACATGCGCGCCGAGCCCAGGCCCTCGTGCAGGAAGACCATCAGCGGCTCGCCGCGCCGCTCGCGCGCGATCCAGCGGTGTTCGATGCCGACCCGCGTGCCGGCCCAGTCGATGTCGACCAAGGCCAGGCCCGGGTGGCCATCGTGGCCCGCGCGGCCCTCGTCCACCGCGTCGCCGCTCAAGCGCCGCCTGCCTCGCGCGCGCGCTCCAGCTCGCGCAGCCGGAAGCGCTGGATCTTGCCGGTCGCGGTCTTCGGCAGGTCGGGCACGAACTCGATCGTGCGCGGGTACTTGTAGGGCGCGAGCTTGTCCTTGACGAAGGCCTTGAGCTCGGCATCGCCCGCCTGGGCGCCGGGCTTGAGGACGACGAAGGCCTTGGTCTTGGTCAGCCCCTCGGCGTCGGCCACCCCGATCACCGCCGCCTCCAGCACCGCCGGGTGCTGCACCAGCGTCGCCTCGACCTCGAACGGGCTGACGTAGATGCCGCTGACCTTGAGCATGTCGTCGCTGCGGCCGCTGTAGGTGTAGCTGCCGTCGGCGTTCTTCACGTACTTGTCGCCGCTCTTGGTCCAGCCGCCCTGGAAGGTCTCGCGCGACTTGGCGCGGTTGCCCCAATACATCAGCGCCGCCGACGGGCCCTGGATGTAGAGGTCACCCGGCTCGCCGTCCGGCACGGCGCCACCGTCCTCGCCGCGCAGTTCGATCGCATAACCCGGCACCGGCCAGCCGGTGGTGCCGTAGCGCACGGCGTCGGGCCGGTTGCTGAGGAAGATGTGCAGCATCTCGGTCGATCCGATGCCGTCGACGATGTCGACCCCGAAGTGGGCCTTGAAGCGCTGGCCGATCTCGGCCGGCAACGCCTCGCCGGCCGACGACGCCAGCCGCAGCGCGACCTCGCCCTGCGCCGGCAGCGCCGGGTGCGCCAGCATGCCGGCGTAACCGGTCGGGGCGCCGTAGAAGATCGTCGGCTTGACGTTGCCGACCTCGCCGCGCCAGCGCCTGAAGACGGCGTCGGGCGTCGGCCGCTCGGCCATCAGCAGCGTCGTCGCGCCGACGCTCAGCGGGAAAGTCAGCGCATTGCCCAGCCCGTAGGCGAAGAACAGCTTGGCGGCCGAGAAGCAGACGTCGTCGGCACGCAGCCCGAGCAGCTGGCGGCCGTACAGCTCGGCGGTCCAGTAGGGGTTGGCGTGCGAGTGCACGGTGCCCTTGGGGCGGCCGGTGGAGCCGCTGGAATAGAGCCAGAAGCCGGGGTCGTCGGCGGCGGTGGCGGCCGGCCTGGCCAGCGGCGCCGCGGCCTCGACGAAGGCGTCGAAGTCCACCTCGGGCGCCTGCAGCGGCGAGCCGGGCTCGGGCACCGCGCGCAGCGGCGCGACCGGCTGCGCGACGATCACCCGCTCGACCTCGTGGTCCGCCTTGACCATCGCGCTGCTGACGGTCGGCAGCAGCGCACCCGAGACCAGCACCGCCTGCGCACGCGAGTGCTCGAGCATGTAGGCCACGTCGTCGGCGGTCAGCAGCGTGTTGATCGCCACCGGCACCGCGCCGGCGTACATCGCGCCGAGGAAGGCCACCGGCCAGGCATTGCCGTCCAGCATCATCACGAGCACGCGCTCCTCGCGCCGGATGCCGGCCTTGCGCAGCCCGGCGGCCAGGCGGCGCACGCGCTCGTCGAGCTGGCCGTAACTCAGCGTGCCCTGGTCGTCGACGAAGGCCGCGCGCTGCGGGTGGCCGGCGTTGGCCGCCAGCAGGTGGGCCGCGAAGTTGAAGCGCTCGGGCGGCGGCGCGACGCCGGCCAGGGGTTCGGTGCTCATCGGTGTCTCCTCGTTCCGTGATGCGGGCGGTGGTCCGCGTGCGCCGTCAGCCTTCGCGCGTGAAGTCGATGCGGCCGTTCGGCAGCAGGTACAGCACCAGCGCGCGGCCCCCGCTGACGGTCGGCCGGTGCGCGCTGCCCGGCGGGCAGACCAGCCAGCCGGCCGGCGCGCCATCGAAACGGGCGTCGCCTTCGACCGGCATGATGAGGTCGATCTCGCCCTCGGGGTGCACGTGGTGCGGGCCGGCGATGTCGGCCATGTCGACGACGTCGACCGAGAAGCCGTGCAGCTCCGGCGCCGGCTTGAAGATGCGCCCGTAGCGGATGCCGCCGCCCTCGCGGTTGCACAGCCAGCCGGCGGCCACGCCGGCTTCGCAGGCCTGCTTCAGGCCCTGCCAGGTGGCGCTGGTGGGGCCGAACTCGGCGTTCAGCCAGGCGCCGAGCGCGGTGTCGAGCGGCCGGCCGGCGATGCGTTCGGTGACAGCGGCGATGCGCGTCTGGAGGTCGGACGGGGTCATGGCGGTGAGGTGGTCGGCTGCTGGTGGACGCGTGGTGAACGGCCTGGGGACGGCAACAGGCGGCTCGATGCGCCTGCCCAAGGCGCGGTGGCACAGGGGTCGAGCGTCGCCGGACTTGCCGACGCGCGCAACATGAACTATGGTGCAGATACGCACCGTACCCGCGGACATTGTTCATGTCAAGCACTATATTGCATCAGACAACGGCTAGTGAAGCCGGCGACGAGGCCAGGAACCCCTTCCTCACCGCTCTAGGCGACCGCGTGCGCGCGCTGCGGGCGCGCCGCGGCATGACACGCCGGGCGCTGGCGCTGGCGGCCGACGTCTCCGAGCGCCACCTGGCCAATCTGGAGTACGGCGTCGGCAACCCGTCGATCCTCGTGCTGCAACAGGTGGCACAGGCGCTGCAGTGCACGATCGCCGAGCTGGTCGGCGACGTCACCACCAGCAGCCCCGAGTGGCTGCTGATCCGCGAACTGCTCGAGCGGCGCGACGAAGCGACGCTGCGCCGGGTGCGGGTGGCGATCGGCGAACTGCTGGGCACCGGCGGCGAGAGCCGCCAGCGCAGCCACCGGATCGCGCTCATCGGGCTGCGCGGTGCCGGCAAGTCCACCCTCGGGCGCCTGCTGGCCGAGGACCTGGGTTTTCCCTTCGTCGAGCTGAGCCGGGAGATCGAGCAGTTCGCCGGCTGCAGCATCGCCGAGATCCAGGGCCTTTACGGCGTCAATGCCTACCGGCGCTACGAGCGCCGGGCGCTGGAAGAGGCGATCCAGATCCACCCCGAGGCCGTCATCGCGACGCCCGGCGGGGTGGTCTCCGACGCCGCCACCTTCAACCTGCTGCTGACCCACTGCACCACGGTGTGGCTGCGGGCGGCGCCGGAGGACCACATGCAGCGCGTGCGCGCCCAGGGCGACCTGCGCCCGATGGCTGCCAGCGCCGAGGCGATGGAGGACCTCAAGGGCATCCTGGCCACGCGCACGCCCTTCTATGCCAAGGCCGAGCTGCGCCTGGACACCAGCGCGCAGCCGCTGGCCGAGACCTTCGCGGCGCTGCGCGGCATCGTGCGCGAGGCATTGGAGATCCCGGCCGCCCAGCTTGGCCACGACGACCTCGCCGAAACCTACAACATGCACAAAAGTGCTTGACTTGAACTCATGAATTGCACTATTCTGCATTTCATCGGATGCACTGAACTGCATCGCACTCCAGCCGACCACGGAGACCGACCATGAGCACCACCCCCCGCGTCGATTACCAGACCGACCCCTCGCGCTACCGGCACTGGAAGCTCAGCTTTGAAGGCGAGGTGGCGACGCTGGCGGCCGACTTCGACGAGAACGGCGGCCTGCGCCCCGGCTACAAGCTCAAGCTCAACAGCTACGACCTGGGGGTGGACATCGAGCTCAACGACGCCATCAACCGCATCCGCTTCGAGCACCCGGAGGTGCGTTCGGTGGTCGTCACCAGCGCCAAGGACAAGGTCTTCTGCTCGGGCGCCAACATCTTCATGCTCGGCGTCAGCAGCCACGCGTGGAAGGTGAACTTCTGCAAGTTCACCAACGAGACGCGCAACGGCTTCGAGGATTCGTCGATGCACGATGGGCTGAAGTTCGTCGCCGCCGTCAACGGCGCCTGCGCCGGCGGCGGCTACGAGCTGGCGCTGGCGTGCGACGAGATCATCCTCGTCGACGACCGCAGCAGCGCGGTCAGCCTGCCCGAGGTGCCGCTGCTGGGCGTGCTGCCGGGCACCGGCGGCCTGACGCGCGTGACCGACAAGCGCCGCGTGCGCCACGATCTGGCCGACATCTTCTGCACCACCACCGAGGGCGTGCGCGGCCAGAAGGCCAAGGACTGGCGCCTGGTGGACGACATCGCGAAGCCGGCGCAGTTCGCCGCCAAGGTGCAGGAGCGCGCGCGCCAGCTCGCCGCCACGAGCGCCCGCCCCGGCCCGGCTGCCGGCGCCGAGGGGGTGGCGCTGCCGGCGCTGGCCAAGACGGTCGAGGCCGACGCGCTGCGTTACAGCCATGTCACGGTCGCGATCGACCGCGCCAAGCGCGTCGCCAGCTGGACCGTGAAAGCGCCGCAGGGCGCGCTGGCCGCCGACCCGGCCGCGATCGAGGCCGCCGGCAGCGCATGGCAGCCGCTGGTGATCGCGCGTGAACTCGACGACGCCATCCTCGAGATGCGCACCAACGAGCCCGAGATCGGGACCTGGCTGATCCGCACCGAAGGCGATGCCGCCGCCGTGCGGGCGATGGACGACGCGCTGCAGGCGCACGCCGGGCACTGGTTCGTGCGCGAGACGATCGGCCTGTGGCGGCGCACGCTGAGCCGGCTCGACGTCTCCAGCCGCAGCCTGTTCGCGCTGATCGACGAAGGCTCGTGCTTCGCCGGCACCTACCTGGAGCTGGCGCTGGCCTGTGACCGCAGCTACATGCTGGCGCTGCCGGACGACCCGGCGCGCGCACCGAAGCTGGCCGTGCACGACGCGAACTGGGGGCGCTACCCCATGGCCACCGGCCAGAGCCGGCTCGCGCGCCGCTTCTACGACGAGGAGCCCGCGCTGGCCGCGGTGCGCGCCCGGCTCGGCGAAGCGCTCGACGCCGACGCCGCGTTCGCGCTCGGGCTGGTCACCAGCAATCCGGACGACATCGACTGGGCCGACGAGACGCGCATCGCGATCGAGGAGCGCGCCTCGATGAGCCCGGACGCGCTGACCGGCATGGAGGCCAACCTGCGCTTCAACGGCCCCGAGACCATGTTCACGCGCATCTTCGGCCGCCTGACGGCGTGGCAGAACTGGATCTTCCAGCGCCCGAACGCGGTCGGCGCCAAGGGTGCGCTGAAGGTCTACGGCAGCGGCGAGAAGGCCGGCTTCGACTGGCACCGCGTCTGATCCCGTCAGGCAGACGCCCGATCTCGTTGTGCGGCGCGGGCCGGGTGGCGCGCCGCAACCGAAACCTCCCCTCCCGTTCCTCACGCGACCCACGGAGACCCCGATGACCGGCATCAACTACAGCGAGAAGATCCCCAACAACGTCAACCTGAGCGAGGACCGTACGCTGCAGCGCGCGCTCGAACACTGGCAGCCGAACTACCTGAGCTGGTGGAACGACATGGGGCCCGAGGGCAGCCAGAACTTCGACGTCTACCTGCGCACCGCGGTCAGCGTCGACCCGCAGGGATGGGCCCAGTTCGGCCACGTGAAGATGCCCGACTACCGCTGGGGCATCTTCCTCAACCCGGCCGAGCAGGACCGCAAGATCCACTTCGGCGACCACCTGGGCGAGGACGCCTGGCAGGAGGTGCCGGGCGAGCACCGCGCCAACCTGCGCCGCATCATCGTCACCCAGGGCGACACCGAGCCGGCGAGCGTCGAGCAGCAGCGCCACCTGGGCCTGACCTGCCCCAGCCAGTACGACCTGCGCAACCTGTTCCAGGTCAACGTCGAGGAAGGCCGCCACCTGTGGGCGATGGTCTACCTGCTGCACAAGTACTTCGGCCGCGACGGCCGCGAGGAAGGCGAGGCCCTGCTGGCCCGGCGCAGCGGCGACGCCGACAACCCGCGCATCCTGGGAGCGTTCAACGAGAAGACGCCCGACTGGCTGAGCTTCTTCATGTTCACCTACTTCACCGACCGCGACGGCAAGTTCCAGCTCTGCGCGCTGGCCGAGAGCAGCTTCGACCCGCTGGCGCGCACGACCAAGTTCATGCTGACCGAAGAGGCGCACCACATGTTCGTCGGCGAGTCGGGCGTGAGCCGCGTCATCCAGCGCACCTGCCAGGTGATGAACGAGCTCAAGACCGACGACCCGGGCAAGCTGCGCGCCGCCGGCGTGATCGACCTGCCGACCATCCAGCGCTACCTGAACTTCCACTTCAGCGTCACGATCGACCTCTTCGGTGCCGACCAAAGCAGCAACGCCGCGATCTTCTACAGCTCGGGCTTGAAGGGCCGCTTCGAGGAAGGCAAGCGCACCGACGACCACGTGCTCAAGGGCCAGACCTACAAGGTGCTGGACGTGCAGGACGGGCGCCTGGTGGAGAAGGAGGTGCCGATGCTCAACGCGCTCAACGAGGTGCTGCGCGACGACTACATCAAGGACAGCGTCGGCGGCATCAACCGCTGGAACAAGGTGATCGAGAAGGCCGGCATCCCGTTCCGCCTGAACGTGCCGCACAAGGCCTTCCACCGCCAGATCGGCACCCTGGCCGGCGTCAAGGTCAGCCCGGACGGCCGCCACATCCACGACCACGAGTGGAACACCCACGTCGAGGAGTGGCTGCCGAGCGACGAGGACCGCGCCTTCGTCGCCAGCCTGATGGGCCGCGTCGTGGAGCCGGGCAGGTTCGCGAACTGGATCGCGCCGCCGATGATGGGCATCAACCGGCAGCCGGTGGACTTCGAGTACGTGCGGTTCAACTGATGCGGAAGGGCCGCGGCGGGGCCCCAGGGCCTGCGTCGGCGGCCGCGCTGTGGCAAGCTGCGATGGCTGGCGCGCATGCGCCGTGCGGAGGACGCCATGACCATTCCCCTGGAGACCCTCGAGTCCGAAGTGCTTCGGCTGCCAACCCCGGATCGCCGGCGCCTGCTCGACCGCGTCGTGGCCAGCCTCGACCACGACGCGGCGCGCGATGCAGCATGGGACGCGGCAGCCGCCGAGCGCGAGGCCCAGATCGCCCGTGACCCCGCGCTTCTCGTGCCGATGGAGCAGGCCCTCGACCGGATCCGTGCCGAGTTGAAGTGAAGTGCTCGATCCATCGCCTGGCGGCGCAGGATCTGCTGGACGCGGCGCGCTTCTATCGGCAGGAGGCTGGGGCTGCCGTGGCGCTGCGTTTCGTCGCCGAGTTCGAGCGTGTAGCGCGCTTGCTCCAGACCGAACCCGGTATCGGCACCCCGACGTCCGACGGACGGCAGACGTTTCCGTTGGTCGGGTTTCCGTACTCGGTCATCGACCGCCATACCGGGGATCAACTGAGGATTCTCGTGGTACGGAACCAGCGGCGCGATCCGGCCCTCGGTGAGTCGCGCCGTTGACGCCTGCCTTCGACTCCCATCGCCATCCGTGAGCTGGACCCACCCATGAACGCCCCCACCGAAGGCGCGCTGCTCAAGCAGCACCTGATCGACCCCGAGATCTGCATCCGCTGCAACACCTGCGAGGCCACCTGCCCGGTCGGCGCGATCACGCACGACGACCGCAACTACGTCGTCGACGCGGCCAAGTGCAACTTCTGCATGGACTGCATCTCGCCCTGCCCCACCGGCTCGATCGACAACTGGCGGCTGGTTCCGGTCGTCAAGGCCTACAGCGTGCAGGAGCAGCTCGGCTGGGACGAGCTGCCGCCCGAGCTGAGCGCGGACCAGCTCGAAGCCGCCGGTGTCTCGGCCGATGCCGTCGTCGAGGCCGAGGCCGCCGCGGCGGCCGCGCCGGCGCCGTCGCCGACCGGCGACGAGGTCTTCAACCCGGGCCAGTACGGCGCCTCGCTGCCGCCCTGGTCGGCCGCGCACGCCTACACCAACCTCTACGGCCCGAAGGCGCAGCGTAAGACCGTCACCGCCACCGTCACCGGCAACGTGCGCGTGACCGAGGTCGGCCGCGAGTACGACACGCACCACATCGTGCTCGACTTCGGCGCCATGCCGTTCCCGGTGCTCGAAGGCCAGTCGATCGGCATCCTGCCGCCGGGCGTCGACGCCCACGGCCGGCCGCACCACGCGCGCCAGTACAGCGTCGCCAGCCCTCGCAACGGCGAGCGCCCGGGCTACAACAACGTCAGCCTGACGATCAAGCGCGTGCTCGAGGACCACCTGGGTCGCCCGGTGCGCGGCGTGGCGAGCAACTACATGTGCGACCTCGAGGTCGGCGCCAGGGTGGAGGTCATCGGCCCCTTCGGCGCCAGCTTCCTGATGCCGAACCACCCGCGGAGCCATATCGTGATGATCTGCACCGGCACCGGCAGCGCGCCGATGCGGGCGATGACCGAGTGGCGCCGCCGGCTGCGCAAGAGCGGCAAGTTCGACGGCGGCAAGCTGCTGCTGTTCTTCGGCGCCCGCACGAAGGAGGAGCTGCCCTACTTCGGCCCGCTGCAGACGCTGCCGAAGGACTTCATCGACATCCACTTCGCCTTCTCGCGCACCCCGGGGCAGCCCAGGAAGTACGTGCAGGACGCGATGCGTGAAGCCGCCGCCGAGCTGGCGCCGCTGCTGGCCGACCCCAACGCCTGCTTTTATGTCTGCGGCCTGAAAGCGATGGAAGAAGGTGTCGTGCTGGCGCTGCGCGACATCGCGCGCGCAGCGGGGCTGGACTGGGACGCGGTGGGCTCGGCGATGAAGAGCCAGGGGCGGCTGCATCTGGAGACTTACTGAGCGCCCCCAGGGCCGGCCTTCGCCCAGCCCACCCCCCGGCGGCGGTCAAGGAAACTTGGGGCGGCCCGGCGTTCCCTTGAGACGCGGCTTGCGCGCGCCCGGGGGCCGGGCCGGCGCGGGCCGCGGTCCACGTGGACGCGTCGCCTGGCGCGCCCGCAAGGCCGCCTCCACGGCCAGCCGTCCCCACGGCAACATGCCGGCCGGCGCGTCCATCGCCGCCTCCGGCGCGCGCCAGAAGCTCATCGTCATGCGCCTGCCCTTGGCCTCGAATGCAAACGCTTCGCTGCCCGCGGCGGCGAAGCCTGGCGCGGTCTCGGCGTCGGCCTTCAGGTAGAGGACCTCGTCGGCGATGATGGCGACGAACAGCTCGTCGACGTACAGGCCGTGGCCGCCGAACATGCGCCTGGCACGCACCGCGCCCAGCGGTGCCAGCAGCTCGACGCACCAATCGACGAAGCCCTCGTCGCGCGCCACGCGCCGGCCGCCGGCGAGCTCGCCCGGCAGGCTGCGCCGCGTCATCGCCAGGCCGCCAGGTGCGCCTGCACGAAGTCCTCGAAGGTCCGTGGCGCGCTTCCCGTCAGGCGCTGCACGTCGTCGCTCATGCGGCTGATCGCGCCGCTGCGCACCAGCCGGTTCAGGCTCAGCATCCAGTCGACGAGCGGCGGCGGCAGGCCCATGCCCTGCAGCGCCGCCTGCGCCGCGGCGTCGTCGATCGGCACGTAGGCCACCGGGCGGCCGAGCGCGGCGCCGATCACGGCCATGGTCTCGTGGTGGGTCCAGGCACGCGCGCCGCTGGGTGCGTAGACCGCACCGGCGTGCGCCGGCGGATCGCTCAGCACCGCCGCCGCGCAGGCGGCGATGTCGGCGGCGTCGACCAGCGGCTGCGGCGTGTCGCCATGGGCGGCGAAGTAGCGGCCGCCGCGGATCATCGCCGCGCCGTAGGTGACGTAGTTCTGCATGAAGCCGCTCGGCCGCAGCAGCGTCCACGGCAGGCCGGCGCCGGTGACCACGGCGTCGATCTCGCCTTGCATGCGCGCGAAGGGCTCGTCGCTGCCGGCGTCGGCACCGGCGGCCGACAGCCGCACGATGTGGCGCACCCCGGCCGCACGCGCGGCATCCACCGCGGCGCGCGCCAGCGCCGGCTTGTCGGGCGCCAGCGGCAGCAGCAGGAACAGGGTGTGGACGCCCGAGAAGGCGCGCCGCAGCTGTCGGGCGCGCGCCAGTCGGCGTGCACCGTGGCCGCGCCGGGGCGCGACGACATCGTCGCGAAAGGCGTGCCGCGCGCGCGCAGCGCGGCCGCCAGCGCCGAGCCGACGGTGCCGCTGGCGCCGGTGACGAGGGTTCGATGTGCCACGTGCTGCTGCGTCACGGCTCGCTCCATGCGCCGGCGCTCACGCGCGGCGGCGAAACACCATCCGGTCGGGCGTCGACGCGGCGGCGGCGAAGGCGTAGACGTCGGCGTCGAAACCCTGCAACGCCTGCGGCGTGTCGACGCGCCTGTCGATCGCGTAGCGCGCCATCGCACCGCGCGCGCGCTTGGCGAACAAGCTGATCACCTTGTACCGACCGCCCTTCCAGTCCTCGAACACGCAGTCGACCACGCGCGCGGCCAGCGCCGGGCGCAGCGCGGCCTTGGCGTACTCCTGCGACGCGAGGTTGACGACGACCGGCGTCTCGTGACCCTTCAGCCTGCGGTTCAGGTACCGCGCCAGCGTGTCGCCCCAGAAGCCGTACAGGTCCTCGGCGGCGTCGGTGTGCAGCCGGGCGCCCATCTCGAGGCGGTACGGCTGCATCAGGTCGAGCGGGCGCAGCGCGCCGTACAGCCCCGACAGGATCACCAGGTGCTGCTGCGCCCAGTCGAGGTCGGCGGCGCCGAGCGTCGACGCGTCGAGCCCGACGTACACGTCGCCGGCGAACGCGAGCACCGCGGGCTTGCTGTTCCTCGCCGTGAACGTCTTGCGCCACGCGGCGTAGCGCACGACGTTGAGCTGCGCGAGCGCGTCCGACAGCGACATCAGCGACGCCACCTGCGCCGGCGTCTTGGTGCGCAGCACCTCGATCAGCGCCGCCGAACGCGCGACGAAGGGCGGCTTGGTGGCGCGCGCGAGCACGTCGGCCGGCGTCGGGGTCTCGACGTCGAGCGTCTTGGCGGGCGACAGCAGGTACAGCATCGTCAGTCGTCGTGGCGGGCGCCCGCGGCCGCCGCCGGCAGCGCGCCGAGCGCCGCGCGCCAGGTGCGGTGCGGGATGTGGTGGGTCAGGCGG
>JRYF01014658.1_pt1 | contig 18316 bp, 12 predicted proteins | sample 235331 | NCBI WGS metagenome assembly JRYF01 (sample SAMN03074217, study PRJNA261475) | activated sludge metagenome | biome: Wastewater Treatment Plant; feature: Wastewater; material: Activated sludge; isolation source: activated biomass of a wastewater treatment plant treating hydrocarbon... ...
TGGAGCGACCCGCGCGCCTTCACCGTCTCGACTGGCGGCGGCGGCTTCAACGAACAGTTCCAGGGCGGCACCGCCAGCAACTGGATTCGGGACTCCGGTTCCTGGTCGGTAGTGAGTAATGAGTATTACTTCACCGAGGGAGTGGCTGACCGTTTTTCCACTTCGACCTACAATGCCCAGTACACCGATCTGGACTATTCCGCTCAGATTTGGCGGAACGGCGACAACTCAGCAGCACACGCCCTGGTTATCCGCGCCAGTGGCGCGGCGGGAACCGATGGCGGCTTAACTAACGGCTATTTCTTCCAGATCACGCGTGGAGGAGAGTACAGCGTTTGGAAACGCGTTAACGGCATCAGTACCGCTCTCCAGGGTTGGACCGTCTCCAGCGCCATCAATCAAGGCTCCGCCTGGAACACCCTGCGGGTCGTGGCCAATGGCAGCGCTCTGGCCTTCTATGTCAACGGCACTCGGGTCTGGCAAGGCAGCGACGGTAGTCTGAGCAGCGGGCGCGTCGGGCTTAGGATGTATCGCGACCCCAGCTCCACCGGCAACGGTTTCTGGGTCGACTGGGCCACGTTGAATCCGAATCCGCAAGTGACGGCGGCGACAGGGCAACCGGCGATGGAGACTGGCCGATCCGTCGCCGGAGATGAGAACGGTACCTGGGAATAAGCCGGTTCGACCATCCTACGACCCGGCCGCCTTGGCGGCGGGGTCCACCTGGACCCCGCCAAGCGAGGGCGGCTTTTTGCCAAGGTTTCTCGCGAGTGCTTTTGAAGGAAATCCCGATGTCTGACAAGCTATCTTCCCGCCGCCCGCCTTGGGGTTTGGTGGTGTTGATCGGCGGAAGCCTGCTATGGCCAGCCTGCGCGATGGAGCAATCGGCTGTCGTACCGCCCGGCCCCGAGAGCAGCAGTCCATTGCCAACCGACGCTCCCCCGCATTCTGCATCCTTCGCTTCCGACCTCCCACCGGCGGAACGCCCGCCGTTGGGTCCAGGAACCCCGCCGCCCGACTCATCCTTTCCTCCTCCGGATGCCGCCATGCCCCCGCAGGCCCGAGGTCATCAAGATCTGCACGAGCGAATTCGAAGCCAGGGTCGTCTCCCGGTCATCGTCCGGCTGCAAACCGGTACCGCTCCACCCGGCGCGGCCCTGGGCGACAGCGAGACCCGCCAGCAGGCCATGATTGCCACCACCCAACGGCAGGTGATCGAGCGCCTGTTGCGCGCAACCGGAACGCCCCGCGATCGGTTGGCGATCAAGACCTTCAGCCTGACCCCCGCGCTGGGGTTGCAAATCGACGAACGAGAACTGCTCGAGCTGCTCACCTATCCGGAAGTGTTGGATGTGGTCGAAGACGCCGCCGTGCCACCGCTCGATCGATAACCGCCAAGCTGCCGCATGTCCCCGCAACTCAGCGTTGTCATACCCGTCTACAACTCCGAAGCGACCCTCCCACGGCTGGTGGCTCGACTGCGCGAAGTCCTGGATCGGCGGGACGCGGCTTATGAAATCGTACTGGTGGACGATGGCAGCCGCGACCAAAGCTGGACCGTCTTGGAGCAACTCAAGTCCGCGCATGGCGCCCGCCTGCGGATCGCGCGACTATTGGTCAACAGCGGACAGCACAACGCAACCCTGTGTGGCCTCAATCTGTCGCGCGGCGAGATCGTGGTCACGATGGATGATGACTTGCAGAACCCGCCGGAAGAAATACCAAAACTGGTGGAAGTCGTACAACGCGGATTCGACCTTGCCATTGGCGCCTACGACAGTAAAAAACACTCCCATTTCCGAAACCTCGGTGGACGCATCGTCGATAGGGCTCTACGGCGCATTTTCAACCTGCCGGCCGACTTTCAATTGACCAGCTTTCGCGCCGCGCGCAGACCCGTGATCGAGGGCGCCTGCCATATGGGTGGGGTCTTTCCCTACATCACAGCGATGTTATTCGCCAATGCCTCCAGCTATACCAACGTTCCGGTGCATCACGAACCGCGCGGACACGGGCGTTCCAATTACAACCTGCGGCGCAGTCTGAAACTGGCGGCCAATTTGTTTTTCAGCTACTCATCCTATCCCGTCTGGCTGATGTTGTTGCTGACGATTGGCACCTTTCTGGTTTCATTGATATTTGGCCTCCTGACCATCATCCGCGCCTTGACTCATAATATCTCCGTGCCAGGTTGGGCCAGCACGGTCGTCATCGTCTCTCTATTCAATGCCACGACCATGCTGAGTTTGACCGTTTTCGGCGTCTATCTGGCGCGCATCAGCCAACACCTGACCCGCTCGCGGCGACCCTACGTGATTCGCGACCTGCATGACTAGGAAGACCCTGCTGGTTCTCGCCGCATCCCGCTACCAGATACCGATCATCACCACCGCAAAGCGCCTCGGTTACCGAGTGTTGACCATCGACAATGTCCCCGATAACCCCGGACATGCGCTGGCCGATCTGGCGTGTTTCCTCGATACCACGGATATCAGGGGCGTGCTCGCCGTCGCTCGCAGAGAGCGCATCGACGGCGTCATCGCCGCCTGCACCGACGTGGCGGTTCCCACCGCGGCCGCGGTGGCCCACGCGCTCGATCTACCCGGCGTATCACCCGAGACCGCGCGCATCGCCTGCGACAAAACCCATTTTCGCGGATTTCTGCGCGACCACGGCTGGAACTGCCCGGAGTCCTGGGTCATCACCGCGGATACGGTGTTGCCCGAAACCCTGTTCGATCGACCCTGGATGCTCAAGCCCGCCAAGTCCTCGGGTAGCAAGGGCGCCCGTATCATCAACAGCCATGCGGAATACCAACGACAAGTAGCCGCCACGCTGGCTTTCAGCCGGGATCATCGCGGCATTCTGGAGCGCTACATCGATGGCGCGCAAATCACCTGCGAAGGCTTGTTGCACCAAGGCAAAATCGCCGTCGCCGTCATCACCGACCGCCAGACCGCCCCCGCGCCGTATGTCGCCACCCGCGGTCACCGCATTCCTTCCCGATTACCGATCATCCTGCAACACCGAATTCTCGACCGACTCACACAACTATGGTCCATGTTGGAAGTCACCGAAGGACCTTTCGACTGCGATTTGGTGGTCGCCGATGAGGATATCCACGTCCTCGAGGTCTCCCCACGGGTGGGCGGCAACTCTCTCGCAAGATTGCTGCTTTCGGCCTGTGATTTCGATCTTATCGAGTACGCCGTGCGTCAATCCATGGGTGAAACAATCCTGGCGCCGGTCTCGCCGCCACCAAGACCGGCCGGATTGCTGCTCTTGGGAGTCGAGCAACCGGGGCGACTGGATTATGACGCAAAGGCGCTCGTTGCTCTTTCCGCGACCCCCTGGGTGGAACATCTGGTTCTCGACTACCCGCCAGGCACGGTGGTTCAACCGTTCACGGACGGTCGCTATCGGGTTGGCGAGGCCCTGGTGCTGGGGCGAGATCGCGATGAAGTCGACCAAAGGCTGACTGAGTTGCAAACCCGACTCGCCATCAGGGCCATCCCGTGAAATTTCGGCTCGCCCGCTGGATTACGCGCGGCTTGGCCGCCGTGCTGCTGGTCGCCAGTCTGGCGTATGTGCTGACCCAGTTCGATTGGTCGGGAATTGCGATTGCGCTGCGGCGGGCTGAATGGCTGTGGTTGCTGGGTCCCGGTGTGTTATCGATTCTGGGATATTGGTGGTTGCGGGCTCTGCGCTGGGGTTATCTGCTCAAGCGACTGGGTGTATCTGTCCCGCTGGGCGAGCTTTATTGGTGCACGGCCTTATCCCTCAGTCTGGCCATCCTGACGCCGATGCAGTCGGGGGAAGTTCTAAAAATCGAACTGCTGAAGCGTCGCGGCGCTCTGGACCGACTGCCTGGGTATGCCGCATTTTTCGTGGAGCGCCTTGCGGATTTCATGGTGATTTTCAGCTTGTCCCTGCTTGCGGCGCTTTCGGGAGTCATCCCTGTCGTTCCCCGGTATTCGTTGGGGGCGCTGGTGGCTTCGGTTCTGGTTGTGCTGGGATCGTCCGCCGGACTGTTGCTGCTTGCGCCCGTGCGTCGCGCCCTGCTCGACGTGCGCCAATATCTGCGAATCTGTCTGCTGGATGTCTGGGCGTTCGCCGTCTTGCTCGGTCTCTCCGTCCTGGGTTGGTTGGTTCTTGCCTTGGGGTGGCAAGCCGCCATCCGCACGGTCGGAATCGCGCTGGACCCCTTGGAAGCGATTGCGTTAACTGCTTCGGTCACCCTGATCAACATCCTGTCTTTTGTTCCCGGGGCCATCGGCGTGTCGGAATTTAGCGCGGCCTTGCTGCTCGGTCAGTGGGGCATCGCTGACAGCGCCGCACAAACTGGCGCCATCATGCTCCGCGTGTACGCACTGTTGATCATGGCTGTTGGATTATTGCACCTGGCCGGATACCGCATGCTGCATCCACCAATGATTCCTGAATTTTCGGTCAGCCATGATCCCAAGAACAAAAGTTAATTATTCTCTCAAGGATATTACGTTTGCCTTATACGCGACCCTGCGGCGCGACGCCAGGCATCACAATCGGTTGGTCGGCCAACTTTGTGACATGTTTGGCGCCCCCCATATCGCACTCATGCCTTCTGGTCGTGCCGGGCTTTATTTTATTTTACGCGCTCTCGAACAACCCCGAGTCATTATCCCGGCGTACACCTGTAAAGCCGTCGTAGAGGCCGCCACGATGGCGGGAAAGGAAGTGCTTTATGTGGAAACCGAACGAGATGGCTTCAATATGGATCCTCAAGATGTCCGCACCAAAGCCGATGCAAACAGCATCATCATCGCCACCCATCAATTCGGGATTCCCTGCGATATTGAAAGAATCATGGAAATCGCACGCCATTGCGGCGCCATCGTCATCGAAGACGCCGCTGCATCTTTTGGTTCCCGGCATAACAATCGCCTGACTGGTACGTTTGGCGATGCCGCATTTTTCAGTTTTGATTCCACCAAAATCATCAATGTCCCTTTGAAAGGAGGATTTATCCTCATCAAGCGAAAAGATCTGTTCGACCGAATTTGCAAACTCGTCGAGCGCGATATTCAGCCAATGCCCTGGCATGTACAAATCAATTATCTGCTCGGAGGGTTCATTTATCTCTTGTTGGAAAACCATCTGCTTTACCGGATGTTCCATACCCTAAATTTTGTCTGGCGGGGACGATTTACCGCCGACACTCAAAAGCTCAACTTGAAACTAACCGACTATTATCAATATGCCATGACGGACTGGCAAGCTGGCCTCGCCGCGATGCAACTGACACGATGCGAAGATATTTTCCAGAGCCGACGAGCTTTATACCAGACCTATTGGCACGATCTCCAAAATTGCCAGTCTTTCCAGTTGCCGCCGCAGGATAAAGCCGGGCAATGGGTCTGCACTCGATTTCCGATTCGGGTTCGCGGAGACAAGCTGGCGTTCTATCGAGACAGTTACCGCCGCGGGGTCGATATGGCTTTCAGCTTTACCTTTATTGCAAGCCCCAGCACATTCGTGGAATCGCATCGACTCGCCCAGTCGGTTTTGGACATTCCATACTATTTCAAGCTCAGGAATTCCGAGTTGAAAAAGGTCGTCAATGTTCTCCAGACTACAACCATGGAACCAACCTCTCAATGATCAAAAAGCTACAGTCGATGATCCATGATCGACGAAACAGGGCCAATCTTTATTGTTGCGCCGAATATTGGGACCAAAAAGCAGACCTCATGCAAGGTCATGCAGTTTCAATGTGGCCTAATAATGTACTCAATGAATATTATCATCAAGAGGATATTCAAGCCATTCACGACGGCCTGGGTGATGTAAACGGACTGCATATTCTGGACGTAGGATGTGGTACGGGACGCATGTCCCGCTATCTCACGAATCAAGGAGCCTTCGTTCATGGGTTCGATTTTTCCACGAAAGCTATCGAAATTGCACGGACGCTTTCTCAGCCGCCAAATCCTTCCTATGAAGTCCTTTCTTTATTTGATTTGAATGAAAGTCAAGCCTACGATATCGCATTGAGCTGGGGAGTAGTCACTATCGCCTGCACTAATGACGAGCGCTTNNGAACCGGTGCATGCTGGCTTTTTGCATCGGGTATTACGAATGAATATTCGAGAGTTTATCGAGATCATGGAACGTGAAGGTTTCAAGGTTCTCGATATCAGACATCTTCATTGCTGGCCGGTTAGATTGCTGCTCGCTTATGTGCCTTGGCCACGATGGCTTACCATGCCAGTGTATTGGATGGGTGAAATATTCATGCGTTTTACTGGGAGACATTACCTTGGAGACTACAAAGCGATCTTAGCCATTCTGAATAAATCTCAATAAAATTTTAATAAATACTCAATCAGATTTCTGGCTCTACAAGAGCGGGTATTGGCTAGGGCATTAAAAAAGTAAAAACTGAGGGAAACAAACCAATGGTCATTTGCCCAAATTGTAATACCCTCTATCCTGTGGAACAAGCGTATTGCGAGATCTGTGGCTTTACTCCGGCAACCCTTGATGGATTCGAAGCTTGGGCCCCAGCGTTTTGCAAGGAGGCAAATGGTCAGTTTTTTAATCCAGAGAGCTTTGACGAGCTTGTGGATCTTGAAGAGGATCACTTCTGGTTTCGAGCGCGTAATGATTTAATTCTTTGGGCAATCAGTAAGTATTGTGGTGAACCGATTTCATTTGCCGAGATTGGTTGCGGCACGGGATTTGTGTTAAGCGCTATTGCCAACGGTTTTCCAAATACAGCATTGATGGGAACTGAGGCTTTCACTGAGGGGCTGAAGTTTGCTAATAAAAGAATCCCCAAGGCAAAATTTGTTCAGCTTGATGCTCGTCATCTTCCCTATCGTGACCAATTCGAGGTGGTCGGAATTTTTGATGTGTTGGAACATATCGAAGAAGATGAAATAGTTCTCAGGGAGATCCACTTGGCCTTGCTGCCGGGAGGTAGTTTATTGTTGACTGTGCCGCAACATCGATGGCTATGGAGTCACATAGATGCGGCTGCCTGTCATGTACGGCGCTATACCAAGGATGAATTGCATAGAAAAGTCCGGGCGGCCGGATTTGAGATTGTACGCAGCACCTCATTTGTCTCCCTGTTGTTGCCTTTGATGGTGCTATCCAGACTCACAGGTAAAAAAAAACCCAAAAATCTCCTCGCAGAGTATAGAATTCAACCTTGGTTGAACCGCCTGCTCGAACGGATTCTGGCAGTGGAGCGTCGATTCATTCAGGCCGGCCTAACTTTTCCAAGTGGTGGTTCGCGGCTTGTTGTAGCAAAAAAGCGAGTGAGTTGAATGATTCCATTCAATAAGCCTTACATGACGGGTCGGGAGCTCGCCTACATCGCTGAAGCCCATACTGATGGTCATCTTGCTGGCGACGGTATCTTTACCCGGCGCTGCCACACTTGGCTTGAAAAAAGAATAGGTTGCCATAGGGCCTTGTTAACTCACTCCTGCACGGCCGCCCTGGAAATGGCGGCCATGCTGGTGGATCTTAGAGCCGGTGACGAAGTGATCATGCCTTCGTACACGTTTGTTTCCACCGCCAATGCCTTTGTATTACGTGGAGCCGTGCCGGTGTTTGTCGATGTCCGCCCGGATACATTTAATATTGATGAAACACTAATCGAGGCCGCTATTACGGAACGCACCAAGGTGATCGTACCAGTGCATTACGCTGGTGTCGCTTGTGAGATGGACACCATTATGATGCTCGCCCAGCGGCATAATCTGCTGGTGATCGAAGATGCCGCCCAAGGGATCATGTCCTCTTACAAAGGCCGCCCGCTCGGCTCGCTTGGGCACTTGGCGGCATTGTCATTCCATGAGACCAAGAACATCATCTCTGGTGAAGGGGGAGCGCTGCTGATCAACGATGCCCGGTTTGTCGAGCGCGCGGAAATCATTCGTGAAAAAGGCACCAATCGCAGCCAGTTTTTTCGCGGCCAAGTAGATAAATATACCTGGATAGACCAGGGTTCCTCCTATCTACCCAGTGACATTGTAGCCGCATTTTTATGGGCGCAAATGGAAGAAGCAGAAGTGATTACTAAACGCCGCCTCGACTTATGGGATCAGTACCATGAAGGACTGCGCTCTTGTGAAGAGGGCGGAGTCTTGAGACGCCCGATAATCCCTGAGGGGTGCCTGCATAATGCACACATGTATTACATTTTGCTCCAATCTCTGGAACACAGAACTAAGGTAATTCATCAGTTGAAGGATAAGGGCATTCATGCAGTTTTCCATTATGTGCCGTTGCATAGCTCCCCGGCAGGAAAACGCTTTGCTCGACCTCACGGAACCATGAAAAACACTGACAACGCCTCCAACCAATTATTGCGGCTTCCGTTATGGATTGGGATGCCCAACCTTGAAGAAATCGTTAAATTAATTGCGGATATCTCCACATAACTTACTTAGAGCTACTCTGGGGTATAATTCGATGAAATGTAATCTCTGTGGAAACCAAACTTTCATAGACATGAACTCAAGAAAAAAAGTAAGGTGCAAAAAATGTGATTCTCTCGAACGGACGCGTTTACTTGGGTTATACCTTCAAAACGTAAAAATTGATAGAGGTGCAAGAATATTGCACTTAGCGCCCGAAAAAGGACTTTATAACATTTTAGTCAATCGAGTAGAGAAAGGGAATTATATTCCGGCTGATATAGATCCAAGCAAATATCCCTTTGCTGATAATTGTGTGAAAATTGATTTATGTGATCTGGATAACGAACCTTCATTACAATATGATCTTATTATACACAGCCATGTTTTAGAGCATACGCCTTGCAACATTGCTTATACTATTTTTCATTTACACAGGATGCTAAAAAAAGAGGGACATCATATTTGTATAATCCCTTTTATGTCTGGCAAATATGATGAATGTTTTCAAGAAATAAGTGATGAAGAGAGGGTACGGCGGTTTGGGCAGTTCGATCACGTGCGTAGATTTGGCAGAGAAGATATTTGCTCACATCTAGGAAAGTTAATTAATATTCCAAAAGATTTTGATGCGACACAACATTTTTCTGAAGAGATTTTACGGGAGGCTAATATTCCAGAAAATCACTGGAGAGGCTTTCATATAGGCACAGTCTTGTTACTAAAAAGGTATGATATGAAATTCCTTTTTGATTAATAAGGTTCGGTGGGTGGTAGTCCTGACATAGATACAAGACCCTCGTGCCAACCATACAGCAGGCGGCATGAAATGGGAAAGCTTATCAGTGTTACCATCCAACATTCCGCATCTCACTTATGCCACCCGCCGAAAAATTTAGCCCTTGAATATTTACTAAAAAGAATCAGAAAAGTCAGTACACTCAAGGAGATGAATGCCGTTAAAGGACGACCGGGAACAGTATATTCGAGTACCACTTTATTGTGGCCCTTAGCTAGTGGTATACCGTATAACCCAAAGTTAACAACGATTGGCAAGACCCGTTCGCTGTTACGAAAAGCCTTCCAGTAATTATTATACGGCATCTGAAAAACTGCCACACCGTCGCGTTCCATGGAAATTTCCCAAACCACTTTTTTGGTTGTGATATCTGGCACTGTTCCGAAATAGAAAACCTCCCCTTGTATTGTTTGGGTTGACTCATCTACAACACTCGTCTGCTCAGAAAACTTGGATTGTATTTCAAGTTGATGACCAAGTTTCCCGCTCACGAAAAGTCCTGAAAAGAGCATTGACTCCCTCATTGCGGGTCGAACTGAACCCAAGGTGTTTTCATTAAATAATGTCGAGGATGCGAATGCAAACGGAAATACTTGCGGGTTGCTTAGAATACAGATATCCCCGACAGATTGTTCTATGATATAAGGAGGCTGATTGACGCATGGCTGTCGCGCCAGAAAATATTTGGCACCAAGAAAACTCGCCATCGCCGAGTGATGAGCCGAATTCCAGTCAACCCTTGTTGGGCCTTTATAAGGAATCCCAAATGATGAGAGTAACTTTCGGTAGTAAACACTGATCAGACTAGAGTACTGCCGAAATCCATTATAGCCTTGCAGCCACTCATCGCCGTAGAGTAAGGTGTTATAATCTTTTGCGACCCGAAAAAATTTACCCTCTTCCTGTTTCCGAATCCAGTCAAGAGCTTCTTCTGTTCCATCAGTTAAGTATTCGGTGACTTGGCCTCGCTCATTCAGCATAAGATTTTTCCTTCTAGCAATTTCCGTGGAATAAATAGCATGAAATTCAAAAGCTAGCATGGCGATTACCAAGGCGGCCAACACCGTGGAAGATATTTTTATTTTTTTACCTGAGCCGATTAACAACAATAAATTATATGCAACCATGAAGCCTATCGCATATAGGGTATAAGGTATCAAAATCGCAACCTTGCGTTCAATTGAGGCATTAGGATTTTTCGGGTGTGGATGTAGTTCCAAGTAAATGATTGATGCCAGTACAACAATGACCAAACATGCAGTTAGTATAAATGTGGTGGCTACCATCCAATTCCGCTCTGGCTGGGTTTGCTCGAAACTCCCCAGGGCGACAGAGGCCACGATGATAGCCTGCACGATGACGATGAATGTCCACCTGTAATCCGTACGTACGCCTAAAGTCATCAAATATGAACCGGCGGGAAGGAGCAGCAAAAGGAGCAGAAAAATCAAGAGAATCATATTTGGCAGATGTTGCCGCCTGGTGAATAGCGCAACATATGTTACCAGCAATATTACTATGGCGCTGGAGAACAGGTGCGGTGCTTCGTAGTAATTATGTCCATAAGCGTGCGTATATTGCGAACCTACCCCGGGCAGCAATGGCGAATAGGCTCTGAGCACGATCAAGAAATAATCCGACACCGGAAAAATTTTCCATGCCAACAGCCTATCAAGAAGACCTTGTCCGAGTCCCTCAATCCGCGAGGACTCAAGTAATGCTATTACTTGTGGATAAAGGAAATAGGCATTGAGTAGCATCCCTCCGAGTGTACATATCCCCAGAAGTAATATTTTCAGCACGATGTTTTTCACAGACCACTGCAGGTCGAATCCACGCACGATGAGGTAAAAAAACAAAAAAATGACGCCGGGTACAAAAAAAATCACCCCACTACTTAGCAATCCCAATGCTACAACTAATAGTACTGGGTTTTCGCGCTTGATCCAATATTCAATCGCAAATAAAGAAACAATAAAAATGGCAAAAGCACTAGCGAAAAAATAGTGTTGACCCCAAATGAAAAAATAAGCATTAAAGCCAAACATTAGGGAAAAAGCGGCAGCCCAATGTGGGTCAAGACCACGTAGCAGAAAAAAATAGAATCCTGCAATGACAACTATTACGAGCTTTATCAACTGCACCCAGATCAATGATCCTGGAAGTGCCTCGGCTCCAAATGCCACTAGCAGATAAGCAAAAGGATCGTTAGCAACCACTGTTGGCCAAGGCGCCCCGATTCCCAGCGCGAATGACCATCCACCCAGCATCGATGAAGGAAACTCCCGTATCATCTGAATGTATTGGGGCCAGTAGGAATACAGCGTATCACTACCAATATCGTCGAACAGAAACGCCTTTTGCAGCGTCAGGAAATCTTGATAGATAAGAAAGTAGAGGCCTATGGCGACAAGGACCGCAAGCAATAACCAGCGCAAGTGGTGCATATTTTTAACGGTTTGCAACATACATGCTTATCTCATTATCAGCGGCAAACTCGTACTCCAAAATCCGGTAGTGCTCTAGACATGGATGTCTAGCCAAATTCTACATAATCAACTGGTTGTGAATATTCATATCCACGTCGAGAACATTACCTAAAGTCCGTGCTTAAATTCGCGCTAGCGGCGCTTGAGAGGAGCGTCTGGTAGCATCCCAAGCACGCCGATCAGGGAAGGCAACGCTCTGCGTCCATCTCGCGCACGACCCGCAGGATCGCCTTGGTGCGGTGGTCGAAGGTGTGGCCGGCGAGGACAGCCACCTTGGCCCGTTCGCGCAATTCAGCGCGGCGGCTTTCATCTTGCAGCAGGCTTTCAACTTGCGCCCTCAACCCCGCCGGGCTGTCGTCATAGGTCAGCACCGCGCCGCCAAACAAATCTTGCAGCCCTTCCACCGCATCGGATACTACTGCTGCCCCACAAGCGCAGGCGTCGAAAAGGCGATTGGAGACAAAACCCTGTTGGCGCATTTCCGGCCAGTGATCGTTGAGCAGGACTTTGCAGCGACTATAGAACTTGCGCAATTCGCCGTTCGGGATATGCTGGCCGCGCAGACAGGACGGAGGAATTAGGCCCTCCCACCGAGTGCCGAAAACATTCAGCGGTAATCCAGCCTCGACCGCGTGCTTGACGATTGGCCGGTACTGTTTGCGCGAATTACCGACAAACAACACCTCGTATTGAGGTATTTGATCGTCGTCGTCGGGATGGAACAGCGCCGGATCAGTACATTGCAGCAGTGCTGAGACCGGAGTTTGCAGGCGTTGGCGCAACTGCTCTGCGTAAGGCCGTGATGCGACGAAGACATGGTCGTACCGAGCATATTCGGCGTCTGTCACCTTATCCGGATGGCTAATGTTCCACATCAGGTTGAGGTGGCCCGGTTGCGGTTCGTAAGCGCTCAGACCACGCAAAACCAGCACGATATCGTCGCCAAAGCCCTTTGCTGTGTACCACTCTGGCAGGATATCAATGCGTACACTGTGCCCCTCGCGCACCAAGGCTCGTTGCAAGGCGCCGGCAAAGTGATAGTCACCCCATTCGTGTACCACCTCCCATTTAGGCGCGGGAACCTTGATCGCAAACCGGAACAATTTGCTGCGATAGGTATTCAGAATGCTCTGGAGTTCGTGGGCGCGGTGCGAATAGGTGTGTTCCGCCAGCACTCGATCTCGTAACTGCTGGACCCGTTGTGCTGTTTCCTGAGGATTTTCAAGATAATAACGCAGTTTTTGCTCCAGTTCGGCAACATTTTCATAAGTCGGCAACAAGTCACCGAAAACTTCCTTGGCACCTGCGAAACCGTTGCTGAGCACCAGAATCCCACAAGCGAGAGCATCGAATACCCGACTATTGACCGAGGCCCAGGGTTTGGTGACGTGGTTGGCGTCATCGATCAGCACTCTGGTGTGACGATAGACCGTAGGTAGGTCGTGGTAGGGCAGAAAACCTTTCCAATAATCCCTGAGATGCTCGTGTTTGTCCCAACCTTTGCCGTAGAGCGCAAAAATCCATGGTAGGCGGCGCGGATCGAGATTTTCGATATCGCGGCGGACTTCCCAATGGCTGCCAGTAAAACAATAATCAATATTTTTCTGTCCGTCGGCTTCCGCTGGGGAAAATCGTTTTTCGTTGCAGGCGATGCGCAGAACCTGCGCGGCCTTGCCATGTTCGTCTCGAATGTAGTTAGCGGATTTTTGCGAGGAACAAAGAAAAATATCGTATTGCCCGAACCACGCGTGTTCGGCCCAGCGTTCAAACCAATTGCGCATCCAAGCCACGCGGATCAGACCAGGCTTGCAGTGGCGCAACTTGCGCAGATCGTAGGCATCGATCATGACGACCAGCACATCAATACCGCTCAGGTCGTACCAATCCTTTTGGCTGCCCCGCCGTGCCAAGAAACGGGTCTCCCAGCCGAACTCGGCTTCCAGTGCCCCGGCCAGTTCCAAGGCGGTGAAATAATCTCCAGCGCTGGTTTCGGGGTGCGCCTCAGTAACAGCGAAACCGACGATTAGCAGGTCTTCGGTCCAGACTGGGGTGGATCGCAACTGATCCTGACGAATCCGACGCTTCAACGCATAGCCGTAGCGTTGTTGCAAGGTTTGAATGTTGCGCTCGCGTCGCGTCCGCACCGACTGGGGCCGATCTTTTTTCTGCGTCGCACTTTCGTTGTGGATAGCGGTGACTTGGTTCAATAACACACAGTTTAACCCGAGTCGCGTTTGATAGTGCAGACATAGGTCAACGTCCTCGTAACCGTAATCGTACTGCTCGAAAAAACCACCGATCCCGATAAATTCTTCGCGCCGACAAAACAGAGCGGCTGCGGTCACGGCAGGCATTTGATAGGCTTCGATGTTGCCATTCTGACGATAGCGCGGCTGCAAGTTGTAGGGCCGAAAGAAGCCATGGCCGAGATCTTCATAAAAACGAATTCCAGCGTGCTGGATCTCACCGGGATGTGCTGGGTGATCCGGCGGATACAGGAGTGTCATGCCGACTACCCCCACCAATGGGTCTTGCAACGCACGCAGAGCGTGATGGATAGTATCCTCGCGAGTCAAAACAATATCGTTGTTGATCAGTAGCAGGTAGCGATAACGTGCTTGGCCGGCGGCAAAATTGTTGGATTCGGCGTAGCTTTGGTTTTCTTGCAAAGCAAAAATCCGCAACGGCAAGGTTTGAGAAAATTTTTCCAGCACTTGCAAGCTGTTGTCGGTTGAGTTGTGGTCCACCACAAGGATCTCACAGGTCTCCATTACCAAGTATTGCTGGAACGAGGCAAGCAGGTCTTCCAGGAGGGCTGCACCGTTGCGGCTGAGTATGATTACCGATAGTCCAGCTTGTAGTTCGCTCGCCGGCAGATCGGCCGGCAGGGTGTAGGCAAGATGGTCAGCAATCATCGACTCGCGTCGCATAGGTGGCGCGGTGGTCGCCTGATCGCCGACGGACGAATCTGCAATCCGGCTGGCAGCAGGGTAGACCGTGCTTAGCCGGGCGTTACTCGCTTGTTGCCAGTTGCGTAACTGACTGAAAATTCCCTGCAAATGATCCATCGCCAGTGGTACGCGCGAGCGTAAAAGGAGAATTTCAACCAACCGGATCAACTTGTCACCGACTTTCCAGCGCCAGGAGGCCAGGGTTGCCTGTACATCGCGGTCAGCCTGTTCGAGCCAACGCAGGAGTTTTGATAGCTCGCGCTCCTGCTGTTGCAACTGCCGATCCTTCTCAGCAAGCAGGGTTTGTTTTTGCCCCGAAATCTGACGCTCGCGCTCTAGTGCATGCTCGACCTGCCGCAACCGTTCGGCCTGCACCATCTTTTGCTGTTCCAACAATTCGAGTTTCTTCAACTCCTGGCTTTGCTCGGCGTTACGGATGAGATCTTCAATTCGTTGCCGCTCGACGATTTCCATGAGTTGCATCTGCCTTGGGGTCAGGCACAACTCGGTCATCAACTGGCGAAATTCCTCGTTGCTCTCCAGGCTCGCCGGATACAGAACCCCCAAGCCGTGAATGCCAGGCAGGATCCGCAGGCGCATCTCCTGAGGAGTTTCAGCAACGAAGTCCTCCGCGGCGGTCAATACTCCATTTTGTAAATCATTCTCGTAAATCGAGTGGCATCGATCCGGGTTCAAACCAGCAACGGCGGCAAGGCCGTTGGAATCTGTTTTAAGTCCGAGTTTCTTGTAGGGCTTGCGGAATGCCGTGGGAATGGTCTCAGGATTGTGGTATTGATCCCGTCGACCATGGGGCCAGCCGACGTGGTGCAACAAGACCAATGGGAACTCGCGGTTTGCCTTTTTCGCGGCCTTCTCGATCAGCTTCAGTTCGTTGAATACGGTATACCAGTTGTGATCCCCGCTGATGAGGACCGCGTCAGCGGCTTCGATCCGCCAGATTGCATTGAGACTGAAGTCGAGGTGGAATTGCACATAACTTGGGTAGCGTTCCTCCCATTCCTTGACAGCGTATTTCGGGGATGGGTCGATCACATGCAGGCGACCGCCCACGGACTGGCAGTAATCCAGCAGTTTGCGGGTGTTCAGACCTCGGCCGGAGCCGATCTCCACAATTCGACGGGCCGCAATGGCCTTTAAAGCCGGTTCGATCACCGGTTTCCAGAATCGGTGTGTGGATGAGGTCTGATGATCTGCCAAACCATCCGCGATCTGGGGTTCCCGGACCGGCGAATTCGCAGACGTTTTCGCTGCTGCCTGTCGCCCAGCCCACCATACCGCCGCCTGATCCAGGTAAGCCGTTGAATCCATGGGTATACCTGCGCAGGAGCACACAGGGCTGTCGGGGTTCCGGTATGTTCGCGGCCCTTCTTGAATAATATCCGGCTGAATAATCGATGCCCACCGGGCCCGCAGTCTGGCGTTGTTCCTCGGCTGGGCCGCCTGGCGTTCCTTCCCGCTCTTGGACTCGTGGTGAACGACAACACTCCGAGGTTCGTAGACGATGTTTCCGCCCGCTTGCCGGAGTTTGAAACAGAGGTCCACATCCTCGCTGCCGTTCCAGAAGCTTTCATCGAAAGCCCCCGCCTGTTCGAAGGCATCTTTCCGAACCAGCATGCAGGCTGCTGTCACCGCCTGGAGGCATATCGCCTGGTCGATCGGAACCCTTCCTGGATCTTCTCCGGCGAAGACGTGTCGCGGCAACAGCGCGCACTGACCCTCCTGCGCAATGATGATCACTCCCGCATGTTGCACGGTGCCGTCTGGATACAAGAGTTGGCTACCCACCGCAGCGATATTCGGCCCGCTTTCGATACGCTCGATCAACGGTTCCAACCATCCGGTCCGAACCTCGGTATCGTTATTTAGAAACACCAGATAGCGCCCCACAGCCGCGCGCGCGCCCTGATTGCACGCAGTGGCGAATCCGAGATTCTCTTCGTTGGTCAGAACGCGGACATCATCGCCATAGGATGCCAGAAGCATCGGGGTTCCGTCCGTGGAGTGATTGTCGATCACAATGACTTCAAACTGCCCGCGCGGAGATTTTTCGAAGATGCTTTCAAGGCAGGTGGATGTGTAGCGTACCTGGTCAAATACCGGGATAATGATTGAAACCAATGGGTTGCCACTGTCGCGGCGTTGGTTCGAGGAGCGGTCAGTTCGATGCAGGGAATCGTTCAAGTGCATGGATGATGGGGCCTTCGCTGTCAACAACTTTCAGGGTGCGACACCAGCTTGGGCAGTGCCGAAAATCACTTTACTCGTAGAAGTTACGCAGTAGGTCTCAAGCGTCAGATCTTGTTCGAGTCTGATTCGTGTGGCGTATAGCTTTTATTCTATATAAATCAATTAGTTGGAATTTTAATTCCATAACTTCGAGTATTATAACCCAACATCTAGCACCACATCTCGGAAATATGCTGGATAGTCCTGAAATCTGAATGAGATAGTGATTTTTAACTGTAGTCTGATTTGTAGTGATCCCTATATTTCCCGCTATTCCTTTTTTTGTGCCCCAAGATTGTGCCAGAACTCAATCAATTTTGCCTCACCCAGATCTCAGGGCTGCATCCGTTTGCCAACAATAAGCGTTGGTATTTTATTTATCATTACAATAAAACCCTGTCCGTCGCTGTTGCGTGAGCGTTCACTACTTTCTACAGGACTACCCAAACATTAATCGCTATCAGCCGCTTTTTCGTAGCCAATCCCGCAGTGAGACAGAGTCACCTCCGCTTGGCTCTTACCAAAGCCGAGGAGATTCTTTTTCTGGAGAATACCCTCGCTCATCCTGTCCCTTGGTAGCCGGGCCTTGAATTCCCTCAACCATGACCCATTTTAAAGGGGTAATTATATCGATCAGAGGGGTATGTCATCCATGCGCATGGACAAACTGACCAACAAATTCCAACTGGCCCTGAGCGACGCCCAGAGTCTGGCGGTGGGCCGCGACCATCAATTCATCGAACCGACGCATGTGATGGTGGCCCTGCTCGACCAGGAGGGCGGCACGGTGCGCCCGCTGCTCGCCCAGGCCGACGTCGACGTCAAGCTGCTGCGCTCGCAACTGAACCAGGCGCTGGACCGCCTGCCGCGGGTCGAGGGCGCGGGCGGCGACGTGCAAATCTCCAACGCCCTGTCGCGGTTGCTGAACCTGACCGACAAGCTGGCCCAGCAGCGCAAGGACGCCTACATTTCCTCGGAGCTGTTCGTGCTGGCCGCCCTGGAGGACAAGGGCGAACTGGGCGCGCTGCTGCATAAAGCCGGCGCGACCCGGAGTCTGATCGAACGCGGTATCGCCGCCCTGCGCGGCGGCCAAAAGGTCGAAGACCAGAACGCCGAGGACCAGCGTCAGGCGCTGGAGCGGTTCACCATCGACCTGACCGAACGGGCCGAACAGGGCAAGCTCGACCCGGTGATCGGCCGCGACGACGAAATCCGCCGCACCATCCAAGTCCTGCAGCGGCGCACCAAGAACAACCCGGTGCTGATCGGCGAGCCCGGCGTGGGCAAGACCGCCATCGTCGAGGGCCTGGCGCAGCGCATCGTCGCCGGCGAGGTGCCCGACACGCTGCGCGACAAGCGCGTGCTGGTGCTGGACATGGCGGGGCTGCTGGCCGGCGCCAAGTACCGCGGCGAGTTCGA
>JRYF01002643.1_pt1 | contig 18283 bp, 16 predicted proteins | sample 235331 | NCBI WGS metagenome assembly JRYF01 (sample SAMN03074217, study PRJNA261475) | activated sludge metagenome | biome: Wastewater Treatment Plant; feature: Wastewater; material: Activated sludge; isolation source: activated biomass of a wastewater treatment plant treating hydrocarbon... ...
CCCGGTCCTTATCCTTTGGTATTGGAAGGTGAATTGCCCAATGGAAAGTCTTTTGCCTTTTCACAAAACATAATCATTCAAGACGCGAACTTTCCCTTTGACCCCAGCCTGGTCGTTGACCCAGCCACCATAGATCCGGTTGTCACAGAACCTGAACAGGAACTGTGGGAGTCTTTGGGTAAACCGGTTACTCCTGAAAAAATGTGGGATGGAATATTTGCAAGTCCTGTTCCGACTGACTTCAAGGATTGTTGGACATCGTTCTTCGGCACCCGCCGCTCATACAATGGCGGCACGTATGATTTTTTCCACAGTGGTTTGGATTTTTGCGGAAGGGTTGGGACGGAGCTTTACGCGGCCGCTCCCGGTAGAGTCGTGTACGTGGATATGCTGACTGTGCGCGGCGGGGTGGTTGTCATCGATCACGGCTGGGGTGTGTATACGGCTTACGATCACCTATCGGAATTTCTGGTTCAAGCCGGGGACATGATTCAAACCGGGCAGGTGATTGGACTGGGAGGTTCCACAGGACGAAGTACCGGTCCCCACTTGCATTGGGAAGTGTGGGTTGGCGGCGTGCAGGTCAACCCGGTGGACTGGCTGGCGCGCGCCTATCCGTAATAGGCAAAAGCGCCTAACCGGAGACAGGCAAAACAGCGCTTCATTCTCCCCCGTGAATTCCATACAATCCAGTACAAGCCCGCTACCCTCCATACGGGATTCAACTTTCCATACAAGAAGGATCTCATGTCGAACCGTTTGACCAAACTCCTGCAACTTACCCTCATCCTGCTTATTCCAGTCTTGATCATCCTTACTGCGGCGCGCTTCCCAGCCACCGACCGGTTTCTTGCTTTTGAATATGGCAGGGCTGGTTTTCCGCCTGACTCCTTTGGATTCACCGCGCGACAACGGTTTGTCCTTGCTTCGACGAATGTCCATTATGTGCTCGCTCATCTTCCCGATGATGAACTTGTAAAACAAACCCAGGATGGCGTGGCTGTCTACAGTCTGCGCGAGGTGACTCACATGGCGGATGTGCGCGCTGTGTTTCAATCCGTCATGCAGATATGGTGGGGCGTCATGATTCTATCCATCCTGACAGGCTTGATCCTTTCATGGAAGGGAAGGCAAAAGGAACTCACTTCTGCAATTCGATCAGGTGGCGCACTGACAGCAATCCTGATCGGTTCTATCGCCCTGCTGGCCCTCCTTGCCTGGCAGACTTGGTTTGAAAATTTTCATCTTCTCTTCTTCAAGCCGGGTTCGTGGCTGTTTTCCTATTCGGACACGCTCATTCGCCTGTTCCCACTCCAATTCTGGATGGATGCGACCCTTACGATCACCGCATTCTCTCTGATCGGCGGACTGTTGGCGGCGTTCATTGGCTGGCACTGGAAACGGTCACAACGATCGTACAACTAATGGAATTCAGTAAGGTTGGGATAGCGGGCCAAGTCCTTATTCGAATACGCTTACTCCCACATTATCCTTGTCCTGCGGCGCTCGCTGACTGAACCAGTGCCGCAGGATCGGATTCGGGCGGATGAACAACGCATTGATCACGATGGGTCCAGCCACGCCGATCAGGAAGGAAATCCAGTAGGAAAGTTGAAGGTTATCCGTGAGTCTCATGATCTTTTGACCCCAATAATCCTGAATGGGCACTTGAAACACAAGGATGACAAGGGATGCCTGACCAATGTATCTGAACAGGGAGGATAGCCAGCCCACTCGTTCCATCTGTTTTGAGACAGCGAGGACGAACAAGATTCCCAATACTGCTTCAAACGTGTTGATGGGCAGGGACTCAAACAACCGGGTATTGAAATCAATCGTCGCGGGGAAATACCAGACGAGGAACAATAATGTCAATCCAGAAATAATCAACGTAATTGGATTTCCCAGGATGAAATCATGTCGTATCTTGTTTAGTTCATATCCCAGGATGAAAAAGAAGCCACTGACGAATACGAGGTCCAAACTGAAGGGCAGACCAAATATTGTAAATCTCCTGCCCAATATGTCTGGCTCAAACGGCCAAAAAAGGGTGATACCCAACACGCCACCGATGTACAAAGCGGACAGGATCACCCAGCGCAATGGAAAGAGACCTCTTCGGTAAACTGCCTGAAAAAAGAAGTAGGCAAAAAGACTCACAACGAACAGGTGCGGCAGGAACCACAACTGTACCCAATCCAGGTAATGCCCATTGCCATACAGGGCTTTGATAAGACGCCGGCTGGCTTCCAGGATACCCACATTCGAGAAAGATATGCTCGCGAAGTAGATGAAGAAGATCATGAATAGGAACGGCTTGAGCACCCGGTTGAAGCGGTGACCGACATAAATCCGAAATGGCAAATCAGGCTTGAAGAACATGCCGGACATGAAAAAGAACATCGGCATGTGGAACGAATAGATCAATTTGTGGGCGAAAGGGGAGATCAGCGCGAAGTCATTATGACCCATCACAACCAGTGTAATGCCGATCCCTTTTGCTATATCCACATAATCAATCCGTTTTGTTGCGATAACGGTTTTGGAAATCGGTTTATCCAATGGATGGGCTTCTTCAATCATGGAAAATCCTCTCATGGCGTGGTTTTGGTTTAGTTATCGAGAAATGATTCAGAGTCTATGGTTATTCTTCACACAAACCAAGCGCAATTATGCTCATTACGAGATAGGCAACTTTGCTTGGTATTCGGTTCTTGGAAAAAAGGGTAAATCCGCCGATTATTGAAAAATCGAACTTGACATTCCAGTTACTAGAAGGTGTATATTAAGTGGGAGTAATTCGATGAAAATAAAAGAATTTTCAATACAAACTGGTTTATCCGCCAAAACAATCCGCTTCTACGAGTCGATTGGCGTCTTGCGTTCACCGCAACGCGCGCCGAACGGTTATCGCGAATACAGTGAACAGGATTTGGAGCGCGCCCGCTTTGTGGCAGGGGCGCGTTCCCTCGAACTTTCTTTGGATGAAATATCGGAGTTGCTTTCCATGCAAGATCAAAGAGAGGCGCCGTGCCGCACCATGTTGAATCAGATCAAGCACAAGGCGGACCAAATCGGCGAACGGATTCTGCTCCTGCAAAAAATGGAAAAAGACCTGCGTAAACTTTATAAACTGGGCTTGACATTCCCAACCGATGATGTAGATGGAAAAAATTGCATTTGCCATCTTGTAAAAGAGCGTCCCAGCGTGAACACCAGGAATAAATAGCATTCATGGAAACAAGCACGCTTTCATCGTTCAAGCAGGTTTACCGGGATTCAAAAGAGCATGTCCTTCTACTGGCGTTGCTTTCACCCACTTGAGGACCCTGCCTGCGAGGTGCACAGTTGGTGCAGGAAATATTTGAAGAGAATAAATCAAAGACGCTTCAAGGTGCAATCATCTGGACTCCAATGCTAATAACCGACAACCTGATCGCCGCCAGCGAACGCGAGATGAAGTTTTCAGATTCCCGCGTCAGGCATTTCTGGGATCCAGATCGCGCCTCTGGACGATTGCTTGCCCGGACCTTGAACCTGACGACCGCCATCGCCTGGGATGTATATCTTCTCTACCTGCCCGACCATGAATGGGATGCCAAACTTCCGCCCGCGCCAAAATTTTGGATGCACCAGTTGGATGAAGAACCGACGCTTTATCTTGACCCATCGCGGATGAAACAAGCCGTCCGGACGATGATCGCCCAAGGGTTTGGAAACATGATGTAACCTGAAAGGACGGGAGTGAACCATGCTGTGGAATAAATTCAGAAGCGGATTCATGTTCGCACTCATTCGTTACTTGTCCCTGCCATCTTACAATGTATTAAATAACCCATGTGGATCATCCTTGCCCTCGGCGCCGCGCTTTTGACATCTTTCAACCCCGTTCTCTACAAACGCATGTTGAAAGAAGCCGATTCGCTTGTCGTGGTCTGGGGCGTTACCTTGCTGGCGCTGCCCATATTGGGGATATTCACTTTCGCGCTCACGCCGCAACTCCCGCGCCTTGACTGGCTCTTTGTGCTTGGCGTACTTGGAGCGGCGGGTTTGAACGCCATCGCTCATCTTGCTTCGACTCGCGCCCTCAAACTGGCGGATATTTCGCTGGTAACGCCGCTGCTGATTTTCAGCCCTGTCTTTACCGTCGCCATTTCCGCCGTCTTTCTCAATGAGATCCCTTCTGTGCTGGGCATATTGGGCGTTGTGCTGGTCCTCATCGGAGCCTATTGGCTCAACCTTGATTCAAATGCAGGCTGGTTTGCGCCTTTCAAATCGTTCATAATCACGCCTGCCATTGGGCTTGTTCTGCTGGCAGGTCTGCTTTGGGCAATTACCCCGCTTTTCGAGAAGACCGCCATCCTGCATACAAACCCGGAGAGTCCGCGCTTTACCGCCTTGAGCGTGGAGGTGCTATTGGTTATCGCATTGACCCCAGCGGCGCTTGGGCGCGGCAAAACTGTCATCGCCAAATTATATCTGAACCGCCGCGAATTATTTTTAGCGGGACTGATCGCGGGTATTGCGCCCGTGCTGGGATATACAGCCTTCAGCCTCGGTCTGGTTGGATACGTAACAACACTATTTAAACTAAGCACCTTGTTTACCTTGCTTTGGAGTTTTCTGTTTCTGAAAGAAAGCAAAGTTGTCCAACGATTGCCCGCTTCCATCATGATGGTAATTGGCGTCATTCTTATTGCATCATAAAACCATTCGATCACAGGAGTTCAATATGGAGAATAAATTCGACCTTGTTATTTTAGGCTCTGGCTCCACCGCATTTGCCGCGGCAATTCGCGCCGCGGAACTTGGCAAGACCGCCGCCATGACCGAGATGCGCACGCTGGGCGGAACCTGCGTCAATCGCGGCTGCCTGCCGAGCAAGAACCTGATCGAAGCCGCGCGCATCGTCTGGGAATCTGCCCATCCGCGATATAAGGGGCTGACACCCGCCAAAATGAAATTTGATTTTGCCGAACTCATCTCCCAAAAGCAGGATGTGGTTCACGCGTACCGCGACAAAAAATATCAATCAATTCTGACAGGCGATGACAAGATCAAAGTCTTCTATGGACATGCAAAATTAATTGATAAACATACTGTTCTTGTGGGAGATCAGAAAATCAACGGCGACCAAATCCTGATCGCGACGGGCACGCGCCCCACCACGCCGAAAGTTGAAGGCTTGGACGAGGTGCCTTATCTCACCTCCGACCTGCTCACCACTGAAGAAGAGCAAGAGTTGAAGGAATTACCCGAAAGCCTGGTCATTATTGGCGGCGGCTATATCGCCCTGGAACTGGGGCAGATGTTTCATCGCTTCGGGACGCGCGTCACGATCCTGGAACGGAATCAGGTTATTCTTCCAAGGTATGAACCGGAAGCATCCGAAGCGTTGACATCCGCTTTGCGTGCAGAAGGTTTGCAGATCGTAACAAGTGCGCAAGCCATCCGCGTTTCGCAAAAATCAAAACAGAAAATCGAAGTCATTGCGCGTGTGGGCGATAAGGAACAAACTTTCACAGGACAAAAACTGTTGGTTGCCACAGGGCGCATCCCAAACACGGACAATATTGGGCTGGACAACGTTTCCATCGAATTGGACGTACATGGGTTTGTCAAAGTCAATGACGAACTGCAAACGAACATCCCCAATATTTGGGCGGCAGGCGATGTAATCGGACGCAACACCGACAGCCAGCCTGCCACGCCTGTCGGCGCACATGACGGTGTGATTGTCGCCAAGAATGCGCTGGCAAACGCTTATCAAAAGGTCGAGCATCGCGTCATCCCGCGCACGATCTTTACCGATCCGCAGGTTGCTGTTGTCGGGCAGACAGATGAAGAGGCAGTTGGAACAGGCATCCGCTGTTGGTGCGGCACCATTCCACTTGAGTATGTTCCCCGCGCAGGCGCGACGCATCAAACAAATGGCATTGCGAAAATGGTGATCAGCAGAGAAACACAGGAGGTTCTCGGCGTTTCATTGGTCATGCCCAACGCAGGCGAAGTGATTCACGAAGCGGCAATGGCGTTACGATTCCACGCAAAACTTGAAGACTTCATAGACATGATCCACGTCTATCCGACAATGGCGGAGGCGTTGAAGATCGCGGCGATTTCCTATTTCAAAGACCCCGCCAAACTGTCGTGCTGTGCGGAGTAATAAAGACCAGCTGCCCGCGGCAATTTTAACAAACCCGATTATTCCCATCAGCCCGGCGACCACTTGCCGGGCTTCTTGTTTGTAATCGGGTAATTTTACCTGCTCAATCTCAGCCAATCGGCGCTCGTCCAACTTAGGGCTTGGTGCTATTCTGGGGATATGAAAGGAATTGCGCTATGACTACTTCTGAACACATCTCACGCATCAAAAGGGCAGACCTCCTATCTTCCGTCGGCGCAGGCGTGCTGGGTGCCGGGATCGCCCTGCTGTTGGCAAATTTCCTAGCGCCGTTTGCAGTTCCGATCCTACTGCTCGGACTCCTTTCCCATGCCGCCGGCATGTCCCAAAAACATGGGCTTGAGAAACAGGGACAAATCATTCGCATCTGGTGGGCAGAGGCGTTGTATTGGTTTTGTTGGCTGGCGCTGGCTGCGTTGTTGATTGTGATTCTTATCCGCCAATTTTGATGCCGAATGCAAAACATAAGTAGCGACGAACACCAGAATTCTGATAAGGATCATGTAATGGAAAAAGGAAAGTTTCTTGTCATTGGTGGATATGGCTATGTAGGCCGGACCATCTCCACCATCCTGGCAAACCAATTCCCTGGTCAGGTGATTGCCGCAGGGAGAGATTTACATAAAGCGGAAAGACTTTCCCGCGAGACTGGCGGCAAAGTGCTCCCACTCGCTTTGGACATTTTCGACCCTGAAACGGATATCAATGAAGCCCTCGACGGTGTATCACAGGTAATAATGTGCCTCGACCAGCCAGATACCCGCATTGTTGAGCAGGTTATTCGAAAAGGTGTTGACTACGTTGACATTACCGCCGCCAATGGTTTTCTCACCGCAGTGGAAAAGTTCGATGACCTTGCCCGAGAATTTGGCAGTTCGGTCGTGTTGAGTGTCGGCTTGGCGCCGGGTTTGACCAACTTGCTTGCAGCTCAGGCAGTCAATGCGCTTGATGAGTTCGAGCGGCTGGATATCTTCGTCATGTTGGGAATGGGAGATGCCCATGGCAATGCTGCTATTCTATGGACGTTGGAAAATACCCTGACCGAATTTACCGTGTTGGAAAACGGAGTCCCTAAAGCTGTCCGCAGCTTCGAAGATGGCAAGCAAACCATGCTTCCAGGATTTGGCAAGCGGACAGCCTACCGTTTTAATTTCCCGGATCAGCATAGCCTGCCCAAAACGCTGGGGATAGATACTGTATCTTCAAGGCTTTGCTTCGACCTGGAATTCGTGACGAAGACATTTGCGGCGCTAAAAACGACAGGAATATTGCGTGTCCTTCGCCGTCAATGGGCAAAGGATGTCTTTGTGAAATTATTGAAAACCCTGCGCTTCGGCACAAACCAATTTGTTCTTAAGGTGGAGTCTGCCGGAAGAAAAAATGGCGACACTGTAAAGATCGCTTCGGCAATTCGCGGCGCAGGTGAGGCGCGCATGACAGCATTGGTCGCGGCGCAGGTTGTCCGTCGTCTATATGTCGGCAACAATCCAACCGGTGTCTTTCATATTGAACAAATATTTAAACTGGAAGAATTCATTGACAGCATTAATGAGTTTGAATTTTCGTCCGGGATCGAAAAATGACTGACTCAATCATTACCACACGAAACTTGGCCAAGATTTATGGACACGGCGCGAAGAAAGTAGTAGCGGTACGCGGTTTGGACCTTGAGGTACATCATGGTGAAATCTTCGGCTTGGTCGGTCCTGACGGCGCGGGCAAGACAACCACCATGCAAATGCTATGCGGGATTCTCACCGCTACGAACGGACAGGCAACTGTTGCGGGGGTGGATGTACTCAAAAGTCCCGATGGACTTGGCGGGCGCATCGGGTACATGTCCGAAGGTTTTACACTCTACGGCTCTCTCAGTGTGCGCGAGAATCTTGATTTCTTCGCCGACCTGTACAAAGTTCCAGAAAGTGAACGCGAAAAACGTATTGGTGATCTCTTACGCTTCACTCGTCTTGAAAAGGCAGGTAAACGCCGCGCCGAGAATCTATCGGGTGGGATGAAAAAGAAACTCGCGCTCGCCTGTGCACTTACATATTCCCCGCAGGTTCTTTTCCTCGATGAACCCACCACAGGAGTTGACCCTGTCAGCCGCCGTGACTTCTGGCTTCTGCTCAACGACTTTCTCGAACAAGGTATTACCGTATTTGTTTCCACTCCCTACATGGATGAGGCGGAACGCTTCCATCGTGTGGCGTTCATGCATCAGGGGCAGATCATTGCCTGTGACACGCCCGCCGCATTGAGGTCCAGTTTGAACGGTGAGATGCTTGACCTGCTTGCCAGGCCGCAGGCAGATGCAGTGAAATACTTGCGTCTTCATCCACGCGCTTCACATGTCCAGGTCTTTGGTGAACGATTGCATTTGCTCGTAGAGGATCAGAAACAAGATCTACCTGTTTTGACATCCGATCTATCCAAACAAAATATTCACATCTCCGACGTGCGTCATACCACTCCCAGCCTCGAGGATGTTTTCGTTGCATTGCTGGAGAAGCAAACCATAGACCGTAGACCATTGACAATGGATATTCAAACATCGTCCATTGTCCATCGCCCATCCGACATCGCCGTCAGTGTTTCAAGTCTCACCAAAACATTCGGTGACTTCACAGCCGTAAACAACATCTCGTTCCGCGTCAAGGAAGGTGAGATCTTTGGTTTCCTCGGTCCCAACGGAAGCGGCAAGACCACCACCATTCGCATGTTGTGCGGACTGCTTCCTCCCACGTCAGGTACGGGAATGGTGGCTGGACGTGACATATTGACTCAGCAATCCGCCATTAAACCTGAGATTGGCTACATGTCCCAGAAGTTCTCACTTTATAACGATTTGACAGTCGAAGAAAACCTTGATTTCTATGCTGGCGTCTATGGTCTGAAGAATTCGCGCCTCGCATCACGTAAACGCTGGGCATTGGAGATGGCGGGACTTACAGGGCGAGAACGCGCCATGACGCGCGACCTTTCCGGCGGCTGGAAGCAACGCCTTGCTCTGGGCTGCAGTATCCTGCATGAACCGAGCATTCTCTTTTTGGATGAGCCGACCTCGGGCGTTGACCCGATCTCGCGCCGCGCCTTTTGGGATCTGATCTTCGGACTTTCCTCGCGCGGCGTGACGGTCTTCGTCACCACGCATTACATGGACGAAGCCGAGCACTGCAACACACTTGGTCTCATCTACAACGGGCGGATGATTACGCATGGCAGCCCCGCTGACTTACGAAACAAAATGCAGATTGGACACATGCTTGAAATCATTAGCCCTCAACCGTTACGTGCACTGCGCGATGTGAAAGAAATGGATGGCGTGCTCAGCGCGGGCTTGTTCGGTGACCGCGTTCACGTGCTGGTCGAGGATGCGAAACGCCTCACGCGGGACATCCAGTCTGCGCTTGCCTCCGACGGTTTATCTCCCCGAAGCATTACACCGATCCCATTTTCGCTCGAAGACCTGTTCGTGACCTTCATCGAAATGGAAGAGAGCAGAAACGTTTCCCCTCTCCCTGCTCCCTTCGGGGATGCTTCGCGAGGAGATGGATCAGGGGCGAGGGAGAAATAGTTATGTTCACTCGCACCTACTCCATCCTCCGCAAGGAAACGCGCGAAATCCTGCGCGATCCATACACGCTGGGCATTGCCCTGGCACTTCCGCTGGTCATGCTCTTCCTGTTCGCGTATGGCGTCAATACCGATGTGCGGAATATCAAGCTGGCTGTCCTGGATTATGACCAGAGCGCGGCCAGCCGCAAGTACATCCAGATCTATTTCAACTCGGGTTATTTCATTCCAACGAATGAAGTTGGTAATTATGAACAGGCTGGAGACATGCTCGACCGCGACACTGCGGATGCCGTGCTGGTCATCCCCTCAGGGTTTGCCCGCAGCCTCAGCCGCGGCGAACAGGCTCAAGTCCAGACCTTGATCGATGGTTCGTACACACCATCCGCCCAGGTAACACAATCCTATGTCGAAGCCATCAATGCATCCTACAATGCCCGCCTCCTGTCTCGATATATGGAAAACCGCACAGGGCAATCGCTCGATCAATTGATTGCACTGCGCGTCGAATCGCGTGTTCGTTACAACCCCGGATTGAAGAGCATCAATGCCATCGTGCCGGGATTGTTCGGCGTGATCCTGATGGCATTCCCGCCGCTGCTTTCCGCGTTAGCAATCGTGCGCGAGAAGGAACGCGGCTCGATACAACAAGTATTTGTTTCACCCATCCGCCCGGTGGAATTGATTCTTGGAAAACTGATTCCCTACGCAGTAATCGCTTTCATTGAGATGGTGATCGTTCTCGTCGGAGGCATTTTGTGGTTCGGCGTGCCATTCCGCGGCAGTCTGCCGGTTTTCCTGCTTGCCTCGATCCTATTCGTGCTCTGCACGGTTGGGATCGGCTTGCTGGTCTCGACCCTGACGCGCAGCCAGGTGACTGCCATGCTGTTGGCTCTTGTGCTGACCATCATGCCATCGATGTTGTTCAGTGGTTTCATCTTCCCGGTGCATACCATGCCAACACCCATGCAGCTGTATGCCAATGCGTTCCCCACACGTTATTTCATTGACCTGTCACGCGCGCTGGCTTTGAAGGGTGTAGGCTTTTGGACAATCTCATCACAGATGAGCATACTGACCGCTTATGCCGCTGGGTTGATCCTGATTTCGACGCTTCGTTTCAAAAAACGGATTGGATAACCATGAAGACGCGTTTACTTTCCCTTATCCGCAAGGAATTCATTCAAACTTTCCGTGATGTGCCCATCGTCATTCTGGTGGTGTACACCTTTGCCGAGATCGCGTTATGCGGTTGGGCGCTGACGATGGATGTGAAGAATGTTCCCACCGCAGTCTTGGATCGCGACAATTCGCCTGCCAGCCGCGCCATGATGGATGGCTTCCGCCAGACGGAGGCATTCAATCTGGATTTCTTCCCGACCAGTGAAGACGAGTTGGAGGGACTGCTGGACTCCGGTCAAGCCTCCCTTGGCTTGATCATCCCGCCCGGGCTGGGACGCGACCTGACAGGCGGCGAGCCAACCAGTATTCAGGTACTGACAGATGGAACGAACCCCAATGAAGCATTGCTCTCGCTGAGTTATGTGAATCAAATCGTGCGAAGCTATTCCTCTGAGATCGAAGTTCAAAGACTCAATCAAAATGGAGGGCAGGCTGTTTTCGATAATCTGCCATCTGTCATCAACAACGTGCGCGCCTGGTATCTGCCTGAACTGCGCTACATTCACTTTGTGATGGTCAGCATGGTGGCGCTGGCGGTTGTTATGCTGGGTGTGTTATTGGCGGCAGCCGGTGTCGTGCGGGAGAAGGAGAACGGCACGATGGAACAACTGATGGTGACACCCATTCGTCCGTTCGAGTTGACCGTTGCCAAAGTGGCGCCGATGATCCTGATGGAAATCGTTGGGTTGCTCATCGGCATTGCCATCTCATACTTCATTTTTGGAGTTGCTCCACACGGTAATTTGGTTGCGACATTATCCCTGTTCATTTTGTTATCCACGCTGGCTTTCCTGGCATCCGCCGGGATAGGTATCTGGATCGCGACATACGCCCGCAACCTGATGCAGGCATTGCTGCTGGCTTTTTTTGTGCTCTTCCCGATGATGTTCCTCTCCGGGACGATCACACCGGTGACAGCCATGCCGGCCTGGTTGCAATGGTTGTCCTACATTAGTCCCATGCGGCACTACCTGTCTCTGTCGTTGGGTGTATTCCTGAAAGGCGTCGGGCTGGATGTGGTCTGGCCTCATGTCGCGGCACTGACAGGCTTTACGGTTCTCATTCTATGGATCGCCCTGCGCCGTTTCCGGCGCGGTCTGGCGTAATACATAAGTCAAAATGGAGGTACTCATGAACCATCTAAAACATCGTTCCATTCTGTATATCACCCTGATCCTCGTGATCTTGATCGGGGGCGGCTGGTGGCTGCAAGTGCGAGTGGCGCCCGCTTCCAGTACTAATACCATCGAAGCCACCGGTGTGATCGAAGCCCATCAGGTTGCATTGGCAAGCGAGATCGGCGGACAAGTTGTCGAAGTGCTGGTCGAGGAAGGTCAGCACGTAGAGGCAGGTCAGCCGCTCATCCGACTGGACGATTCCCTGCTTCAGAAACAGCGCGAACAGGCACAATCACAATTGGATGCTGCGCAGGCAACTTTGCGAATGCTTGAGACAGGCGCAACACAGGATCAAATCAATGCAGCGGAGGCTCAAGTCTCGCAAGCCCAGGCGAACCTGCAATTGACGCAAGCCGCGTTGGATATCGCTTCCGCCGGTACACGCCCCGAAGTCATTGCAGCGTATCGCGCTCAACTCGATCAGGCGCGGGTGCATTACTACAACGTGACTATCGCGCTGACCATCGATCAACTCAATGAACTTGAATCTGCATTGACGCAAGCCAAAGACAATCTCGCAAAAGCCACTCGTCGTAGGGATACGCTGAAGAACAATAATTCAATCCCGGATTACGTGACAACATTTGCAGAATCAGCGGTGACTGACGCGCAGTCTGCATTGGACGCGACTCAACAGGCATATAACGCCGCCCAGGATCAGAAGGTGCCTTATTACCGTCAGATCGAACTGGCGCGTATCGCCTGGCAACTGGCGCAGTTGAACGAGGCTCAAGCGCAGGCGCGGCTCGATGGTCTGCGAGCAGACTCGAAGATCCCAAATGAAGCGATTAACGATGCCGAGTCCACGCTGGATGACGCGAAAGATCTGGTTGACGCAGTGAAGTCCGCCTACGATGAACTGACATCCGGTGCGTCAGCCAAACGCTTGGAATCCGCCTGGGCTGAAGTCGAGAAAGCACAGATGCAACTCGCTTCCATCGCAGGGACATCTGGTATCTCCGCCGAAATTCTGCTCGCGCAGGTGGATGCGGCAACTTCACAACATCATGTTGCCTCCGCAAATCTCTCCGCGTTGAAGAACGGTGCGCGCGATGAAGAGATCGAAGCCGCCCGTGCGCAAGTCGAGGCGGCACAGGCACAACTTGACGCGCTTGACATTCAGTTGAAGAAACTGACCATCTTGGCTCCGCGGGATGGCGTGGTGTTGACCCGCAATGCCGAAGTCGGCGGCATGGCAATGCCTGGCGCGACGCTTATTGAGATTGGTCGGTTTGATAATCTTGAACTGACAGTTTACCTGCCCGAAGAGAAGTTTGGCTTGATCATACCGGGTCAGAAAGTGCAGGTGCGTGTTGACGCGTATCCCAACCGTGTCTTTGATGGAGCGGTATTGCGCATGGCTGATGAAGCCGAGTTCACGCCTACCAGTGTCCAAACGAAGGAAGACCGCACGCGGCTGGTGTATGCGGTGATCGTCCGACTTGATAACATTGACTTTGCACTCAAACCCGGCATGATCGCGGATGTGGCGTTTGCGATGGGAGAGGCGAAATGAACACCGATGTTGTCCGCAAGACGTTTACGGATTGGGCGCCGATTTACAACGCAACCCATGCCTTGACTCTGCCCAAACGCCGCGCTGCCCGCCTCGCCCTGGACCTCAAGCCGGGTGACCGCGTCCTCGACCTGGCGTGCGGCACCGGGCTGAACTTCCCCCACCTGCGCGAACTGGTGGAGGAAAACGGCCAGGTTGTCGGCGTGGACTTGACTCCTGCCATGCTTGACATTGCGCGCAGGATGATCGAGAAGCATGACTGGAACAATGTCGAAGCTCGTGAAGCAGATGCCGCCAACCTGCCTTTCCCGGATGGTTCATTCGACAAGGTAATCGTCTCCTTCGCGTTGAACATCATTCCCGAATACACGCGCGCCATCGAAGAGGTGCGGCGCGTCCTTGTACCGGGCGGACGTTTCGTCGCGCTGGAATTTCGTGCAGGGATACGTTCACTACCCGCCTGGCTTCAACCTCTCCCGCACATCTGCGCCTTGGACATGAGCCACGATACGCTCAAGGAAATACAGCATGTATTCGAAAATGTCGAAGTCCGCAATTACTGGCTGGGCATGATCTTTATTGCTGTAGCAACCTGACTTTTTAGGCTTGCAAGACGGGAATGCGCGCGGCTTCAACCTCAGACGATAACACCGTCTTTAACCCATTCGCCTTGGAATGGAGCACGCGACCATGTTCGAGTGTAATCAATCGATCAGCGATCTCGCCGACATGAACATCGTGTGTGACAACGATCAGTGTGTGTCCCTGGGCATGCAGAAGACGGAAAATATCCAGCACAATCTCTTCATTCGCCGCGTCCAGGTTGCCGGTCGGCTCGTCAGCTAGAATGATCTTGGGTTGGTTGATGAGCGCCCTGGCAATACAGACGCGCTGCTGCTCGCCGCCTGAAAGTTGCGCAGGTAGATGGTGCAAGCGTCCATCCAATCCTACCGCCTCCAGAGCGATGCGCGCTTCTGCTTCGTCTGCCATGCTATGGAAATACTGCGCCAGCATCACGTTTTCGAGCGCCGTCAGGTAGGGCACTAAATGGAACTGTTGAAAAACCAATCCTACTGTCTCACGCCGAAAGTGCGCTAATTCCTTTGCGGATAGACGCGTCACCTCCGTGCCGTTAATTTTCAGACTGCCGGAAGTCGGCTGGTCCAGTCCGCCAAGGATGTTCAGCAGCGTAGTCTTGCCGGAACCCGATGGCCCCATCACGCTCACCCACTCACCGCGCGCCACATCCAGGTTCACCCCATTCAATGCTTTTACTTCAGCATAGATCCGTGAAAGTTCGATTGCTCGTACCATGATTTCAGTCATTATTCACCTCGTAGTGTAATTACGGGATCAATCTTAAGAGCGCGCTGCACCGGGAGCAACCCCGCAGCCCAGGCTACAACCAACCCTACCAACAGCGTTCCGGGCAAGGCCCAGAGAGTTGGCGTGATTACCGCATCAAACACCTTCCAGCCAATCGCCAACGCCAGGGCAAGTCCTCCGAGGTATCCGGCCAGGCCTCCGAAGATACCCACGCTCATTGCCTCCACCAGGAAAAGATTCGCCACGCGTTTGTCGGCCGCTCCCAGCGCTTTCATCAACCCGATTTCTGTTCGTCGTTCGACCACCATAGTATTGAGTGTGCCGGCGACGGTCAGCGCTCCGGCCAGCAGGACCAAGACCGCAACCAGGCCAATCAGCAAGCGAACCTTGTTCAGCACTTTTGTCTCGGCTTGTGAGAACTGTGCCAGCGCCCGAACATCGGATGCAGGTAATATCGCCTGTATCTCATCCACCGTTGCGTCAAGCGAGCGATCAGTGGTCAAGGCGCTAATCATGATCAGAGTTATCTGGCCTGGTTGGGAGGTGAGGCTTTGCACAGCTTCCAAATTCGCAACGAGTTGATCATCTTCCGCGGCGCCGGTTTCCAACACACCCACTACCTGCAATAGCTGAGTCTGCCCGCCATAGGTTACCAAGAGGCTTTTGCCGGGTGTCAGGTCAAGCATCTCTGCTGCCCGCCTGCCTGCCAGGATTTCATCGGGCGACTGGGGCCAGCGTCCTTGCACTTGCCACCATGTATTGATCGAGCGAGTCGCAGATATATCCACGCCTGTCAGAATCACCGGGCTTTCCGAAGCATCCACAACAGCGTACAGGTAAGGTAGCGTGCCGACCACGCCTTTGACCTGCTTTACCGGTTCCAAACTGTCCTCGGCGAGGGTTTGTGTGGCGGCGATCTCGCCAAATTCCAATCCGCCCATCCCAACGAGAAGGGATTGTTCCTTCGGACGGATAATGATATTAGCTCCATAAGCGCGCAGTTCACGCCCCACCTGCCCGCCTATGTCACCTGATAAATTGAGCAACCCTGATACCAGGGCGCTGCCAAGAGCCATGGCCAACGCGGCGATGCCCAATCGCGCGCGTTGGTGACGAAGGGATGCCAGTGAGATTCTCCACGCAAAGTGCATACTATTTACCTCGTAATAGCAACACCGGGTCAAACTGTACGGCTTGCTGCACCGGCAGCGCACTGCCAATCAGAGCTACCGTCAGGGCCAGCAGCAAGGTCAACGGCAGTACGATGACTGGTATCTGGCCGCCAGCGGAAAATATCCAGCGCGCCAGCCCCTGTGCGAGTCCCAACCCGAACAAGTAACCCATCCCGCCGCCTGCCAACCCAATCAGCGCTGCTTCGCTCAGGAAGATCGAGGCAATCTGCCCATCGTCTGCGCCAATGGCTTTCATCAGCCCGATCTCCGCCCGGCGTTCCATGACGGAAGCGGTCATGGCAGTCATCACGGCCAGCGCCGAGCCGCCGAGGGCCATGATCGTAAGCAGCGCCATCAACAGGCTGATCTTCCCCAGAAAATCCACCTCAGCCTGGCTGATCTGCCGGATCGGGCTCACATCTGCTCCCGGCAAAACCTCTTTGATTTGGGTAACTACGGCACCCATGATCGGCGAGCAATACCAGGTGGCGTACTGTTCGGGCGTCATCCCGGATGGGTCGAGACCGCGCAAATCCGCGCGTAATTTCGAGTCTGGCTCGACCAGCGCGCTGATCTGCACCCGGTCCACGCCTTGTGACAAGCCCAACAGTTGCTGAGCAGCAGGCAGGGCAGCGAAGATCTGGTCATCCTCAAATCCGCCAGTGCTAACCAGGCCAACAATACGAAAATGAATTTTTCGATCTTCGACTTGCGCCGTGAACTCGTCCCCGACCTGCCACTTCTTTTGCGAGGCCAGCTTCACGCCTACCATTGCTGAACCAGGATCATCATCCTGCACCCATTCGCCCTGTATCTGCCACCAGGGCGCGGTCGTTTTGACGCCAGTTCGGAACGTCGCGTCCGTTTTGGCATTCTGAGTCGTAGCAAAGTCAGTTCGGATGGCCGCCCCTTTCGGGAGAGTGAGCGGCTTATCGAACCAGGTTCCGATCAGAACCTGAGTCTCTCCATCCACTTCCACCAAGGCGGTCAGGTACGGCGTGAAACCGACGATGTTATGACGCCAGAAGATCGTCTTTAACTTCACCAGATCATTTTCGTTCAGCAGAGACGGCTCAGTAGCGCTGACTTTACCGGTTAGCTGCACAGGCACGCCGCCGACCTCCAGTCGCAAGTCGCTGTTGGAAGGCGAGGCCAGGATATTTGAGCCGTAGGCGCGCAACTCCCGCCCCATCTGCCCAGTGATGTCGAGTGAGATGCCCAGCAAGGCCGCGGCGAGAGAAGCGCCGGTCATTACCGCCAGGGTAGTGGCGAGCAGGCGGCGCGTCCTGCGGCGCAAAGTGTCTTTGAGGATACGCAACAACATGAGAAGTTTTCCTTTTATTGGGCGAAGGTGGCCTGCGCTCCCAGTAGATCAGCTGATGTGATCTGCACGTTGCCATTGACGATGGAGGCCGCGAGCGGGATGGGATTGCATCCACCTGGCATTCCGACCGTCTCCATGTTGATCGGGGCATTGCAGTTATCGCAGATCAGGACATTTCCCTCCTGGTGATAGCCAACCGGCGGGCAGATGCCGCAGGCATTGAGGGCAACGGCGATATCTTCCTCGTCGCGCTTGATAACCATGAAAGTCACATCTGCCGCGCTTCCCTGAAAGGTGTACAAGTTGAGTTGACCGGGCGCGAGATCTGAAACGGGGATATGCACCATTCCATCCGTATGCACCATGACCACCTGGGGATCTGGCCGGTAGCTGGCTTTGGCAAACGCGAAGGTGGTGATACCGAGAAGCAACACCGTTGCCAGCGTTACACTGATGAGAGCAGTCTGCCAGTTGCGTGAGCGATAGAGCTTGGCCAGGCGCTTGCGGCGTTCGGCGCTGCTTTCGCCATCGAGGGCGGCGAGCACCTGTGGGTTTATCCGCATTTCGGGCAGCATGCTGAGGACAGGCAATGCGATCAATGCGATGAGGATGAGGGTCGAAGTGCTGTCTTTGACGATGAAGCCAATTATGGCAAGCAGGGTGGGAGTGCTTGGCAACAACCCGACCTCGAAGAACTCATGCAGGCTTCCAGCGGCTAGGCGCGCTACCAGCACCATCAGAACGAATCCGGTGACGCCAAAGAAGCGGCGCAGATTGATCCGCAAACCGCCTTTGACGATCAGCCCGCCGAAGAGCACAGCCAGCCCG
>JRYF01003298.1_pt1 | contig 18261 bp, 16 predicted proteins | sample 235331 | NCBI WGS metagenome assembly JRYF01 (sample SAMN03074217, study PRJNA261475) | activated sludge metagenome | biome: Wastewater Treatment Plant; feature: Wastewater; material: Activated sludge; isolation source: activated biomass of a wastewater treatment plant treating hydrocarbon... ...
CATCCCGCAGGGAACCGTCCATGTATCGGGGGTCGTATGTGGGGAGATCCAAGCAAAGGACATTTGCAGCGGTAGCGGGGAGTTTGTCCAATAAGGAGGTCTGGGTCAGCAGGATTTTGGCTTGGGCATCCTCCAGCATGAAGGCCATGCGGCCTGCGGGGTAGTTGACATCAATGGGTACGTAAGCTCCGCCTGCTTTTAGGGTGGCGAGTATGCCGATGATCATTTCAAAGGAGCGTTCCAGGTAAATGGCTACAAAGTCTTCTGATTGAACGCCCAAAGCAGTCAGGTGGCGGGCCAATTCATCGGAGCGGGCATCCAATTCGGCATAAGTAATGGAATCGTCGCCGGATACGAGAGCAATGGCATCGGGGCAGCGCTGCGCTTCCCGTCGGAAAATCCCGTGCAGTCCCAGTTTGGGTGGAAAGGAAATGGTCGTGTCTGATACGTGTTTGTTCGCGTTCATTTCTTCAGTCTTAGGCTTGTTTCAAAACTGCCTTTGTTAGTCCGCCCTGACTAAAATGTATTGCGCTGGGTGCTAATCTGCATTTACCGAAAATCGAAACATCGAAAAACACCCTTCCATTTTATCAAAAGCCAGATGGAAAAATGTTCTGGGTATGCCGTGCGCCAATACCTTTAGTGTGCGGAAACCAAACATTGTTGAATAGCCGAGCCAAAGAGAAATAGTTGGACAGGAGGTGATGACAAAACCAAAATCTGGTTGTAGAAGCCCCTGTTATTCAGGGGTTTGCATCGCATGGAAATCGTTTTGTCCATACTCCATCGAAATAGCCGGGAACAGGCCAAGGCCCTCAATTTTTAGGGGCAAAAACTTTCTTGTAAGGGGGGAGTTATCAACAGGCTCACAAAAATAGGGGAAAAAACAATTCGGCACAAATGCGAAGGCTTACTTTTACCGGATATTTCCGCCCTGGCCGCCCACACGCTATGGCCTGATTGTTGAAAATCATGGTTCATTCATTCAATGGCTTTCATGGAAACCTCTCACTGCAAGGCCATCAATCCATATTCCCGATGGAGCTTCACCGCAAATCGCCGTTCTTGATCACGTGCTTGCTTTATTGCCTGATGGCCCTCCCGCCCGGCACTGTTTTTTCGCAGGTGATTGACTACAACCAGATCGTCCCGCCAGAGGGGCAACGTCCTGCTTCATTCGAGGATTATCTCGTGCAACTGGCCTGGCTCAACAGTCCGGAGACGCAAATTCTTGCCTACCGCAAAACGAAAGAACAAAAGGAGGTGGAATTACAGCGCATGGACTGGATGAACGACGTGAAATTTGGATTCAACATCAATGAAGTCAGCCTTTCAAATGTCCTTCAGCCCAGCCCCGACAACCTCGTGCTCTACCCGCTCTATCAGTTCTCGACCGGGGTGAGCCTCGGCAGTTTTACCACCAACAAAAAGAAGCGGGAAATCGAAGAGGTGGATGTGAAGATTGCCGACATGGAAGCCAATCAGTACAAACTGAAAGTACGTGCCGAAACGCTGGCCCGCTACCGGGTACTGCTTCTGGCCATCGAAACCCTCAAGGTAAGAGGCAAGGCCGAACAGGATGCCCGCAGCATCTATGAACTTGCCCAGCAACGCTTCAAAAACGCTGACCTGGACCTGGAGGACTTGCTGCGTGCCTCCGAATCCTTCAACAATGCCCAAGAGAAGCGCCTTTCTGCCGAAACAGACATCGAACTTTCCAAAATCGCACTCGAAGAAATGATAGGGGTGAAGTGGGAGGTGGCGAAGCGGTATGAGGAGCGGTTGAAGAAATGATTGAAACGCTTTTGGTATTGAGCCAATGTTTGCGTTTCTCCAGGTCTATTCAGCCAAAAGGGAATCCAGGTCATAGCCTTCCTCGCGGAGAAATTGATGGACGTTGAAATTGATGCCTTCAACGACTTCCACATCCCGGTTCCAATCGAAGGTGACCCAATCTTTTCCCTGCTCTGCCACTGTGATTTTTTGGGTAAGTGAAAAAATCCAGATGACTTTTTTGGTGCCCGCATCGAGCAATTTCTGGGTACGCAATTGAACAATTTCCTCGGTAGCGAGGTCGGGGTTTTCGACTTGAACGTCCACTTCAATGTCAACTAAGGGAGGAACACCTATCAAGCGCCTGTTTATCAGCGAGTTGGGAAGGACTGACTTTTCAAAAACAGCTATGTCCATCGTTGCTTTTATGTGCATGTGGGGAATGCTTCCCACCTCACCGACCAAAACCCTGTAAAGGGTTGCGTCAAGTTTTGACAAAAGCAAACCCACGATGTACGTTACGAGCAAGGAATGAAGTCCACCACCTGCCATGATTTCATCCAAAGTTTTATTGCCGGCCAATACACGCCGATAGCCCTTGTAGTAAAGACGGACTCCTTCGTATTCCTCCTTGACGAGATACGCTGGAACGATTTGTACTGCTGGTGCCTCCGGCAATGTTATTTCACCTACCATTTTCTTAAAAAGTTGCGTTTGGCAAAAATAGTGGTTTTTTCGGTATAGTTTATAGGAGGCGGGCCATGCGGGGATGTTCAGATGTGCAAGTGACCTCTTAGAACAGGGGGGGTGAAAGCTTGACAGAAAGTTCAATGTCGTCAACTTAACGGTCGTAGCGAGTTTGGAGAGCGGAATTTATTCCGCTTTACCTTGTGTTCTGCGGGTTCTGGCGGAATAAATTCCACCCTCCCTGCACGCCTCTGCTCTTAAATTGACGACATTGGACAGAAAGTCACTCCCTAACTTTTGGAATGAACTTAATCAGTATGTCCCGTTTAATCTGCGCTACCCAGTTCCTCGTGCAGGCCCAGTACACCGTCTTTCATCAGCTTGTCCAGGTATTCCTTCGCTCCGTTTTTGTTCAAATGCTGATAGTCGCCGAACCCCGACAGGCCGGAAATGGCGCTTGAATAGTCCCTGACGGGAAGCCCGGTCGCCTGTTCGATGGCGGCTTTGAGGTCGGGCATGTTCGCAATCTTTTCGGCAAAGGGCGGGTAATAGGGATTCACCACCAACTCCACACGAACGCCCTTGGCCTGGGCATAACGCACGGCATCGGCAAGGTCGGCTAACATGGCGGGCGTGTAATCAAAAAGAAAAGTACCGTGTTTCGTCACATCGTTTTGCAGGGTGGGTGAAATGACCCGGTCGAGCAGCCAATCTTCGTCCGATTTTTTCCAATAGTATAAAGCCCGCTGATATACCTCACTGTTGTAGCGGTAAAGGTGGGCCGTTTTACCGGCATAAAAATCCTGCGGGAAACTGTCCCGGAGCAAGGTGGATAGTCGCACTGAATAAGGTGTGTAACAATTGAAGCCCGAGGTGAGCCGGGCATCCATGCGTTTGTCGAGCAGGGTTACGTCGAGTACGAGCGTTTTGGGCGGTGCATGGCGGTCGAGGTGGTCTTTGATGAGCACGGCTGCCAGTTCCATCGGCATGCCGTTGTAGCTCAGGTTGAGCGTGGATCGGCCCGTTTTTTCTTCGATATAAGGTTGATAAAAAATCAATCCCCTCGAATTGCCCACAAAAAGCAATTCGCAGGCCGCATCGCTGCGATAGAGCCGGGAATAGCGGAATTGACTTTCTTTCAAGACCTTGCCCAACAACAGGCCACCGATGCGGTCGCCCGCAAAAGCAAGCACGAGCAAGGCCCCTATCCAGTATGCTTTTTTCATGCCTTCCGATTTTGCAACTATTCAGCAAGGGTTGTTTTTTGTGAAAAATTCAAAATTTTTCACAAAAAACAACCTGCTCTCTGAGAGAGGAAGAAGAAAAAATTCATTTTTTCTTCTTCCTCTCCATACTGAATAGTGACCCGATTTTTTTCTTATTTTCGTACCAATCTATAAGGTTGGCAAAATCAAATCCTCCGTGCTGCCTGGTTTCCAGATGAATATAAAATCCATTTTCTCGTGAACGCCCTGCTGCCCATCAGAACTGAAAGTAAATAAAGGCATTGCTCCCGAACGATCCAAAAAAGGCAATCAGCCAAAGCAGCACGGCAAACGATGCGACCCGAAAGGCCGGGCTGCGCTGTACCACGCCACTCCATTTTATCCTGAAATCCGACAGTTCCACCGCCAACAACATGGCAATCAGCAAACATCCTTTCATGACGGTGAACTTGTTCATCAGGCTTACCACATCAAAACCCTCGAAGCCGGCCATATTGACGATGATGTCGGTAGCCGTGCCGAAATTGGGGCTTCTGAAGAAAATCCAGGCCAGGTTGGTGAAGAAATAAACGAGCGCCACGTTGACCGCCACTTTCAATGCTCCCGGGAAGCGGAGGGTGTCCATTAATTTACCGAAAGCCCTGCCCCACAGGCGCTGCACCACGAGGTACATGCCGTGCAGAAATCCCCAGAACACGAACGTCCAGTTGGCCCCGTGCCACAGACCGCCGAGCAGCATGGTGAGCATGAGATTGCGGTAGGTTTTTACCGTGCCGAACCGGTTGCCACCGAGCGGGATATAAAGGTAATCCCGGAGCCAACTCGAAAGCGATATGTGCCAGCGGGTCCAAAACTCGCTGAAATTTTGGGAGAAATAAGGCGTGCGGAAGTTTTTGGGAAAATCGAAACCCAACATCCGGGCAAAGCCGATGGCGATATCGGAGTAGCCGCTGAAATCACAGTAAATCTGAAAAGAGTAAAAAACAACGGCGACCCAGAGGTTGATGGAAGTGAACGCCATTGGCTCCGCCCAGCATTGGTCCACAAATGGTGCGAGGGAATCGGCGATGGCCACTTTTTTGAAAAAACCCCACAGCACTTGGGCCGAGCCGGAGGTGAAACGCTCCCAGTTCCAGGTGTGGTCTTTTCGGAACTGTGGAAGGAAATCGCTCGCCCGCACAATCGGCCCGGCCACGAGTTGGGGCCAGAAAGCGACGAACGTTGCAAATTTTACCCAGTCGGGTTCGGGTTCCAGTTGCCGCCGATAGATGTCAATGGTATAGGACATGCTCTGGAAAGTGTAAAACGATATGCCGACGGGCAGGATGATGTCAAGGGTATGCACCGAGGGGTTCAGTCCGAAGCCCTGGAGCATGGCGACAAAAGAATCGGTGAAGAAGTTGAAATACTTGAAGAAGCCGAGGAAGCCGAGGTTGAGCACCATGCTTAGTATGAGCAGGCGGCGGCGTTTTTTTTCATCCGTTTGCTCCTTGTGTATGGCTGCACCCAAACTGAAGTCCACCAGGGTGGAAATGGCAATGAGGCTGAGGAAGCGCCAGTCCCACCAACCATAAAACAAATAACTGCCCGCAAGTGCCCACATCAACCTGGCCCTCCCCTTCAACGTGAAATAGACGGGAAGGAACAATGCTGCAAAAACAAGGAATGTCAGGCTGTTGAAGATCATCGTTTTCTCATTGCTTTAGGCGGTAGGTTACCGGCTCTTCACAAACTCCTCGACTGCGCCTTTCCATATCAGGTAAGCTGCCCCGTTGATGTGAATGCCGTCAAGCGTATAAGCCGCATCCAAATTTCCGTCCAAATCGAGCAGCAGGGAGAAAAGGTCAATGTATTTCACGCCTTTTTCAGCCGCCAAATTACGGATACCTTCGTTGAGCGCAATGATGTCGGCATTGTCCACCGCCGTAGGGCTTACGACGTTGTTCACGGGCAAAACGCTCTGGAGGTAAAGTTCCGCCTGGGGGGCTTTCGACAAAATGGCTTCAACGAGGCGCTCGTACTTGGGGAGTACATGAGAAGGGGGGTAAAATGCCAGGTCGTTCACGCCGGCCATGAGGAAAATCCTCGATGGCCGGTTATCCATCACTTCATCCAACCTGGCACGAATACCGTCACAGTGATCACCGGGAATGCCCCGGTTCAGGATGGCAGGGTCACCGAACATCTCGGCCCATTCGTTCTGGGCGGTTATGCTGTTGCCGAGGAAAACGATGGCCCCGTCTTTGGGAGGCAGCATGTCAAACAGGTTTTTGCGATGATAATAGGTTTTTTCCACCCCCCGGCTGTTGATTTTTGCCCAAAGGTTCCGCCAGCCACCGTAGCGGTGGACTGTGTAGCCGATGGCAGCAAGGAGGAGTACGTTGAGAAGGATTGAGATGGCAATGAGGGTAATTTTCATTTCAAAACCTCCTCAATAGTTACGCTTCTCGAGTGTTCAGTGTGCTTGAAATTTTTATTCGGATTGCCCATTTTCAGCAGACCCCGCAATTGGCGCAGGATGAAGGCTGGCATGGCTCCAACTGCGGCCCAAACGGCTTTTGGGGCACGGCTGAGGTGCAATGTCCAGAAAATAGTCAGGACGAACAGGACAATGGCCACTGCCAACAAGAGCGAAACCCAGACATGGATGAACAAACCAATGAGGGCCAATCCCGTTGCCGCAAACAGCATGATGAACATGGGCGGGGCAATTGTGACAAGGCCAAAAAGCCATTGGTTCCAACTGAAATTCACCAGTCCCCGCCGCAGGATGCCCAGTGAATTGGGGATGTTTTGAAAATAGGAAAACAGCCACCGGCTCCGCTGCGTCTCGACGGCGCTTGCCGATGTTACTTTTTCATCGTAACAGATTGCCTTTCGGGCATAACTGATCTTGATGTCCTGCCGCAAGAGGAAGTTCTGCAAAATCTTGTCTTCCTGGAGCATTTTTTTCCACTGATGTTTGCCCTGTTCAATCTCTGGGCTGGTGAGGTAAGCCTTGTAAAGGGCAGTCTCCACAGCCATGCCGCTGCCGGAAATCACTGCTGAGGAACCGTTTCGGTAGGGTGCTTCCCTGTCAATATAATTTTTGTAAAACTCGCCCAGTGCATCGGCGCAGGCCATGATGGTATCGAGGTTTTTGGCCGTTCGCTGTCCCTGAATGGCGAGGTGCCCGGCATTGGCGTACCGGTTTATTTCACCCAAAAAATCGGGATGGGCCAAATTGTCGGCATCGAATACAGCGATGTAATCGTGGTGCCGGACAAAGTTTTCGACCGCATGGATGATGGATTTGACCTTCAGGTTGAGCGGTTCGGTTGGCCGGAGCAGGGTCAGCTTTTCGTTTGTCAGGTCCCAATCGGAAACATCACAGGCATCCGCCACGAGATAGATGTGGTGGTTTTGATGGGCCTGCATCAGGAGGGAGCGGACAAGCCCTTTTGCGATGTCCACGTTCTTGTAGGCTGTGATGACGCAACCAAAATCATGATTGCGCAGCTTGCCCGGCACATTCAGCTTTTCACGACGGAAAAGCGAAGCAAGCACGTTGATCGTGGGCAGCACGAGGAAAAAGGCCAACATGACCGATACGATGATGAAAAGGTAAACCAGTAAATCCATCGTTTAAATGAGTGAATGAGGGGCGAAGATAACGATTATAGGAGGTATTTGACTTGGAAGGGTTCGGTGTTCCAATTATACTTGGCTCCAAGACCCGCCGACAAAGCATCCCTCGGCAACCAAAGAAAAAGTAAGGGGGGTAGAGACTGGACTTTTTCTTTGGTTGTGAGGTGACGATATCGATCAAGTCTTTGCATTTCTGCAAGGAGTTGGGAGGGTTTAGATGGTTGAGATGGTTGAGGGTGGGGCGGCTCAACCATCTCAACCCTCTAAACGTGGCATTTGCCAAATTCAATAGCGCATCAACGGATGAGTCCACTCCGAAAAGCCATTTCAAGTTGTAGCACATTGCAAAGGCAGAAGAATATTTAGAGAGAGAATTTTATATGAAAGAAAATTTTTCTAAAAAATTTTCTTTCATATAAAATTCTCTCTCTGTTTGTTTTCTTGTGCTGACTTTTCAGAGTGGACTTATCCATCAACGACCAGAGAAAAAGTAAGGGGGGTAGAGACTGGACTTATATTTCTTTCGGTGAAATTCCACCGGATTGCTTTCAAGAATGCTCTTAGATTTTTCCGTTCTCCTTTCAAGAGGAAAAGCAGGACGTTTTTGGGAATAGTGAACAAGCAAAGGAACACGCAAAACGCCAACCATTGGGCCTTCGTGCGGTTGCGCCGCATGAAGAGCAGGCGGTTGCGGTTGAGGTAGTAGGTTTTCAGGGCACTTATTTTATTGACTGCGTAGCTCTCCTTGTGATAAACTTTCGCGTTGGGTTCGACCCAGACCTCGTACCCGGCCCTGCGGATTTGCTCGCACCAGTCAAGCTCTTCGTAATAGAGGAAAAAATCCGCTGGCATTGGCCCCACTTTGTCTATCACACGCCGGGGTACCATCATGGCTGCCCCGTGAGCGTAAGCGGTTTGTTGGGCAAGTTGATACTGTCCATTGTCAATTTGCCCTTCGCCCAGAGTGCTATTCCGTGCAGTGAGCGGGTGGACGTGTGTGGTACCTGCGTACTGGATCACATCCGGCTCACTGCCCGGTTTAGCGTTATGGTAACAAATTTTCGGACTTGCGATGCCGATTCCGGAATTTGTGCCGAACAGTTCCAACAGGGTTTCAATGGCCCCCGGTGTCAGTTCAGCGTCGTTGTTGAGGAAGAACAAGAAGTCACCTTGGCTTGCCTTCATGCCGAGATTATTGCCTCCGGCAAAACCGAGATTCTGCTCGCTTCGAATGAAAATACATTCCGGATAATGTTTTCTAAGGTAGTGTTCTGGGTTTTCGGTGGAAGCATTGTCCACCACGATTACTTCGACGTTTTTGTAACCCGACCGGCGCACCGAATCAAGCATTTCGCACGTCACGTCGAGTGCGTTATAGTTTATGGTGATGATGGATACGAGATTGACCATGTTGTTTTGTGGGCCATCCTATCAGGGCACATTGCTCCGACACGATGTATTTCATTAGAAATTTCTGGAAACCAGCAAATTATACGTTTTCCTCCTGAATGATGGCGAAAGGGGTTTTGAGGATGATTTTCATGTCGTACCAGAAAGAGTGTTTGTCGGCATAGGTCACATCCAGGCCGATGCGCTCTTCGGTTGACATATCGTTTTTGCCGCGTTTGGTCACTTGCCACAGGCCAGTGAGGCCGGCGGGAGCAAGAAACCGCTTGGCCCAAACATCCCGGGTCAAAAGTTCTGCTTCATAGACTGGCAGCGGGCGGTTGCCCACGACCGACATATCGCCTTTCAGGATATTGAAGAGTTGGGGAAGTTCGTCAATGCTTGTTTTGCGGATGATACGGCCTACTTTGGTAACGCGGGGGTCGTTGTTGAATTTCACAAAAAGCCCCTTTTCCTCGGTCTTGCTGTATTGGTTCAGGTGTTCGAGGTCTTTGAGCCGTTGGTCGGCATCGCGGTACATGGAGCGGAACTTGAGGAAGTCAAACACCTTGTAACCTGTCCCGACCCGCTTGGAGCGGTAAATCACGGGGCCTGGCGATTCCAGTTTTATCAAAAGTGCAATGAGTAGCAGCAGCGGACTGATGAGTAGCAGCACGACGGATGCCATTAGCATGTCGAAAAGGCGCTTGGCAGGTGAAATGTGGATGGCAAATTGCTCCAGTTCTTCACTGTGGCTTGCCTCGATTTCTTTCTTGAAAGCAGTGAGGAAATCAATGCGTTGGCGCAGCACTTCCCAGTGTACGGGCACGTCGTAGTAGTCGTCGAAGCCAAGGCGAAGGGCCTGGAATTTGTGGTTGAGGCCGTCCCGGTTCATGGCGATGAGGGGCATGTACCGCAATTCGGGATGGCTTTTCAAATTGCCCAACAAAAGGAAGTTCTCCTCTTCCAAAAATGCAAATTCGCAGATGATGGCCTTGGGCATTTTGTCGGCATCGAGTTTTTCGATGGCAGTTTCCAGCCACTGGAAGGCAAGAAAGGAGTTTTCAAACTCCTGGATGCGGAATCCTTGCTTGATGCCTGTGTAGTTGATAAGACATTCACTGAACGAGCCGTCGAAGCCCAATACAATGATCGTGTCGCGTTCCATCGGTTCCGTATTGGATGGTAAAGATGGGTTCATAGTGCCGAAAATTAAGTTACCGAATTTGTAGTGAAATTGCTTGTAGTGCGAGCGCTTCCAGTGTCATTCCGGTCAGCCATTCCCTGGCCGACCAGTAGTGGGGTTCAGTTCAAAACTGCCCTTGCATTGTATTGCAGCAAGGCTGTTTCGATTTTTTCCCTGAGTTTTATTGGATTGAAAGGTTTGGTCAGGTAATCGTAAATCCCCCAGCGCAGACAGTTCCTGATGTCGTCCTCACCGTCGTTTCCAGAGACGACGATCACCGGGATGTCCCTGAAGAAGCCGCTTTGGCGAATGTTTTTGAGGAAATCGTTGCCGTCCAGGCGGGGCATGGTCATGTCGAGCAGGATAAGGTCGGGAAGGTTGCCATGAACCAGCCAGGCCATGCCTTCCATACCATCTTTTTTGGTGACCACTTCATACGTCTTGCTAAGCATGTTCCCGAGCAAAAAACGGATACTGTCGTGGTCTTCAATGACCAGAATTTTCTTTTTCGTAAAGTTCATTGCAGTATTTGTTTTCGTTGAAAATCAAATTCACACGTTTTCCGAAATCCCTACATGAAGGATGTCTTGGACTTTAGTAACAACCGAGGGAGAAATTGAATGATATTATTTGAGAGGGGGCAGAATGTCGTGGAAAAACATTTCCGCAGTGATCCAAACATCATTGCTTGGATTCAGGCTTAAAATCGGTAAAGGAATAAGAAAACGTTACGGGGAGTAACCAAGTCAGCTCTTAGAATGTCAAAATTGAAAGACGGCACAAATTTAGGGCGGTAAATCGGAATTTGAAATAGTAGGCTATTACAAAAATCTGTCACAAATGTAGTTCAAAGTTTTTGTTCCGATTCATTTTTATTTTCAATGATCACAAAAAAACAATAGGCCGCTTTGTCCTTTCCTATAATCAAAAAAGCAATGAGACGGCTTTTTAACCAGTCACACTAATTCATGGCAGAAGTGAACTACTTACAAAAAACTTTCAGTTAAGGCACTTTTGGAAGGCTCAAATCAAAGTCTCGTTTGCCCCATTTCAAGGATTTTTTCAAACTCGCCCTTTTCAAGCGGCATCACCGATAACCTGCCAATGCGCACGAGACCGATACCCTGCAATACCGGCTCGGCCTTGATGGCCTGCAACCCGACCGGCATGTCAAGTGCTTTGACCGGCACCAAATCCACCACCGACCAATTCCCTTTTTCGGCGGTAGGGTCCGGGTAGTGTTCCTTGTCCACCCTGCTAAGCCCCACTACTTCCCTGTCGTCAACGCTGTGGTAAAACAGCACGAGATCGCCCTTCTTCATTGCCCGAAGGTTGTTGCGGGCAGCGTAGTTGCGCACCCCATCCCACATCGTGCGGCCCTGCTCTTGCAAGTCCTGGAAACTAAATTCTCCGGGTTCTGATTTTACAAGCCAATAGTTCATAGCTTATGGTTTTTTCTATCTTTAAGTTCAAATCTCGGACGTATAACCGAAGCGCATTTTGGAAAAAACATCCCACACCACTATACCGACCGAGACGGCAATGTTTAGGGAATGTTTGGTGCCAAATTGCGGTATCTCGATGGCACCTTCCACCATCTCCATCACATCCTCGCTTACTCCGTTCACTTCATTGCCAAAAACCAGGGCGTATCTGGCTCCTGGTTCTGGTGAGAAAGTTTGCAGCGGCGTACTTCCCGCTGCCTGCTCCACTGCCCAAATCCGGTAGCCCAGCGCTTTCAACGACGCTAATCCCGTCACGGCACTTTCGTGATATTCCCAGGCCACCGTATCCGTTGCACCCAGCGCCGTTTTGAGGATTTCCCGGTGAGGAGGCGTTGCCGTGATGCCGCAAAGGTAAATTTTCCCGACAGCAAACGCATCGGCGGTGCGAAAGGCTGAACCCACGTTTAGGCCCGAACGGACATTGTCGAGCACCAATGCCATCGGCGTTTTCTCCAGGTCGGACAGCGCGCTGGGGTCGAGGCGGCCCAAGGCTTCCATGTTCAATTTTCGCATCCTTCTTTTGTTTTGTTTTTGTATAAAATCACGCAAACGCCTCCCCTGTCCTGCCGGAACACTACTGCCCAACGGGGTGAATCCAGTTCGTCCAGTTCTTCGTCCGTGAAGTCGTTCATGATGTTGGAATACAAGATGTAACACTGCGTGGACAGGTCTTTCCTTTCAAAGCCTTCCTCGATCCCGTTCAGGTAAAAATTTTCACGGGGGCCGATATTGGGAAAAGCCGTGCCCACTTGGTGATAGGGAATGTCATTTTCCAAAAGGTGCGCCTCGGCATCTGCAATGAGGCTATACCAGGGGAGGTGTGCCAGGGTGCTGTCCCATCCCTGCGAAATTTTTTTTGGATAAATCCAATAATTCCCCAGTGCAAGGCCGAACGAAAGAGCCACGATACAGGCCCGTTTTGAACGTTGATTGCCCTGTCTGCCAGCAATCAGGTGAAAAACAAAAAGATTCAGGGCAAGGAAGATTGGCAGCAAATACCTGTGCGCCAGCAGCCCTTTGTGCAAGAGTTGGGAAGGTACCAACACCATTACCATAATGATAAAGAGAGCCGCCAACTGCCAACCCATATTTTTCCGGTCAAACGCAGGGAGCCAACGTCCACTGTTTTTTATAAAAAAAACAACGGAAATGGCAAGCAATGCCCAAAGCGTCAGCCGACCGTAATCGAGCATCCGCCAACCGAGCACTGCCATGTTTTTTATGAAACCCTGCCAACCCACCCGCTCGAAACTGGGTGCCCATGCAGATTGCTCATGATAACCGATCCATCCGGTGGCGTGCCAGTGATAAAACAACCACCCCCCGGCAATCAGTCCTCCCGGCAAAAAAGGCAACAGCCTACGCAGGGCAGACTTGACATCTATTTTTTCCTCCGTGAAAAGCGAAAACAGGTACAGCCCCAGCCCCGTCATCATGCCCCGCATACTCAAAAGGCCCAAACCTGTGACGGACAGGACGAGCCAACCCTTTTTCCTTTCCCAAACCGCCCACAGGCCCATCAGGAAAAAAAAGACGAGTGCAAGGTCAGGGCTGACCAGCACACCTTGCCCTGCCAACACCGGATCGGCAAAACAGGGCAGCAGGAGCCAATGTCCGCCAATGTTTGCGGATAGTTTTTCACCTATTTTATACAGAAAAAATACAATCCCGAACAAGAAGGGCAACATTGCAAAATGGCTGGCAGGCAGCGACTTGCCGAAAATGGTCCAAACCGCCGCCAAATACATCCCGAAAACAGGCGGGTGGCCGCTGTCAATCTCTTCTGGCAAGAGAAGGGAAGCGAAATTGTTTTCGTAAAAAAAATGGGCGTGTTTGGATGCAAGCTGTACGGTGTCCCAAAAGAAAGGATGGTTGCGCACGGACCATGTTGCTGCAAGGCACAACAACAAGGCAACAGGTAAAGTCAAACGCCGCTTTAAAATTTCGGGCATAGGATCAGGTCGTCTTCGTACTCGCCGAGGTAAGCCACCGACAATTCAAAAGCGCCGCGTGCGAAGTTGGCCGTCCTTCCCGTGAAAATATCGTAACTCATCCCGATGAGCACATTGTTGAGTTCGACACCTACCAATGCGGCCACAACGTCAACCCGGTAACTACCGGACTGGTCGTGAACAGGCCGCACAAAACCCCCAAGATGAAGGGCCACGCTTTTGAATTCGCTGGTGTTGATGCGGAAATTGGCTCCGGCATCCAGTTTCGTATGTTGGTCCTGGCGGTCGAAAATGGCACGGGGCAGCAGCATGACCCCCTTCGACAGCGGGAACTGCATGCTCAATTGGCCGGAATACCGACGTGCAAGCAAGTTGTCGGGCAAATCCGTATCGCTGTCGGCCCGATTGAAGAAACTGACCGAAGGACTCATGAAATGGTGCATGGCCGCCCCTGCGAACACGCGCATCCTGGAGGCTTTTGGGGCATAGACATAGTTCAGCCCCACCGAATAGTCGGCAAAGGCATAATTGTTCTCCGGAAGGCGCTCCGAAGTTGGGTCGGAATAGCCGGTCGTTCCATTGAATTGATCTTCAAAAGTGATGTTGCCGAAGTTGACGTTGCGCTGGGCGATGCCAGCCTGAAATCCCAATGAAAGGATTTGGGTATTGTGCAGGTCGAGGGCCTTGTGATAAGCGCCTGAAACGGAGATTTGCGTCGTGCTGAAACTCAAAGGCCCAGCTTTGTCCCCAAAAAACAGGACACCTACGGCAGCGTGGTCTTTGTAGCGGGAGGTGTTGCGGCTCATACGCCACTTCATGTCCAGGCTGGTGGAAAAAGTGACAAAAGGGTTTTCCATCGCACCGCGCCACTGGTCCCGGTAAATGGCAGCCACCCGGTAGCGTCCATCAAAAGCGCCTGTGAGAGCAGGGTTAAGCGTAAGCGGTGAAGCATAAAATTGGCTAAAGTGCCGGTCCTGGGCTTCTGCGCCGAGGATGCAAATCAGAATAAGGGATGTGGTAAGGAGGATACGCATGGTTTGAGTACCGAATGTTTTGTAGGCTTGTAGTGATAGGGTCAAGGGTTGTCCGTTCTTTTCTGCCGCAAACTTTCACAAAATTCCATGAATCAGACAAGGTTGCTCAAAAAAAATGAACTTTCATTGAGTCCACTCAGAAAAGTCATTTCAAGTTGTAGCATATAGCACGGGCAAAATAATATTTAGAGGGAGAATTATATTTGAAAGAAAATTTGTTTAAAAAATTTTCTTTCAAATAAAATTCTACCTCTGTTTGTTTTTTCACTTGTGCTGACTTTTCGGAGTGGACATCTCATTAAAAACCTGCATGGCAAAAACAGGTGTAGAAACGATTAGGAAGGGGATCAAATTTCATTGGATTAGTAAAGTAACCTAACCTGGCAGAGCCAGAACCAAAGTTTAGATGGTTTAAATTGTTGAGATGGTTGAGAGGAACGGCTCAACCTTTTCAACTCCATCAACTTTTTGCAGAAATGCAAAGGACTTTCCTATAAGATACAAAGGGACAGCAGGGAGGGATACGGCAACAATCATTTTTCCAGATGCCACGAAGTTGAATCATGCGCAGCCTTTCTGTTCAGCAACCACATTGCAACATGCAACCCCTATAAAAAAAAAGTCCTGTCGCAACTTTTTGCAACAGGAGCCTATCTAACTTACTGATACTATAGACAAAAATTCTTATTCACAAACTGCCGCATGGGCAGGTATGGAAGTCATGACGGTACATTGTGAATCCTACAACGACGAAGCCCGTGACAGAACGGGCCAGTTATCTGGTGAACTTTCTCCTATCGGAAGGAAGCAGTTTAACTACGGTGCTAACTGCTGATATGTTTCACGGAAAAAAGATTATTGTGGCAAGCTTCTCAAAGTAAGGAGCGACAAGATAAGGCGTTCGTCGCATGTTATGCAAAGCAGGGAAGGACGAAAAAATCAACACGCATTCATATTAAATCTGTTCAACATAAGATTCAAAGATTTGAATATCAATGTTTTACAAAAGGATCATGTATTGAATTTTAAATTCCTGCAATGGAAAATCCGTTGATTGTCAGTGCGAGGGTATGTGGAAAACTATGTGGAAAAAAACTTTGCGGATTGCGTTTTTTGCTTTTCAACTGCTCACTTCACTTCCTTTTCGCAAGGCTCCCAGTGCTTCTCTCCAAGTAATCAACAACCAGAAGGCCTGTTGATGGATGTGTGGTTGGGCAATGTACTTCCGAAGGTAATAACTGATGTTGCGGAGCAGGTAAAACCGGTACAGTTGGTCGAACTTAACCGTTTGGCCTGTCAGCATGGCCCGTGTTTGAGGAGCGGCCCGGAGTGCCGACACCCTCCGGGCAATCACGGAGAACGGCTGCTGATGTACCAGTACCGACGTTTGAAAAATGAAGTGGAAAGCATCGTAAAGCAGGGGCAAACGCTCCGACATTTCCCAATCATACACATGCAGCCTGTCCTGGGCCAGGTACATGTTCCACGGCGTGAAATCCCCGTGCGCAAGGGTGGTCGGCATGAGGTCGAAGGGGTCGAAAGCATCGAAAAGGTTGCACAGTTCCTCACGCATGGCTTCGATGACTTCGGGGTTCAGCTCGTTGGCTGGGGGCTGAGTAGCCAACTCCTCCAGCGAGGTGCGAATGGAATCCCAAGCGGGTAATGAAATTAGGGGGCAGTGCTGTAGGGTATGATCATGCAACTCTAGAAGAGCATCGAGGTGCAGGGGCCAAAGTTCTGCTTCATTGCGATACTGCTTGGGTCGAACGTCAGTGAGCAACAAGCCGCCGCACAAGGCACTGGCTTTGGGCACGGCCAGTTTTTTAAGGCTGACGTGCCGGAGGGATTCCAGCACAAAGTGTTCTCGCTCTATGAATGACTTGGCGCTTTCAGTTAACGGCAATTTGAAAAAACGCCCTTGACTATTCGAATCCTCAGACGGTACGGCAATGATGGCCTTGCGGTTGTCGCCGACCGTGCCGGTGAATATGCCGAATGTCGGACTTCCCAGGCTGCTCAACAGTTCATCCAGCAGTTGTCTTTTATGAAAAAATATACGGATACGGCCCGAAGCCAACAAACGGCCAAGGCCCAGTGCGAAACTCAACTGGAACACGGCCCGGTATAACCTGCCTCCCCAACCGGAGCCGTTGTACAGCCGCAGGAATACAGGTTTGCGACAATCCACAGGGTGAAGCCAACGAATGCTTCCGTCGTGGTTGTTCACCACTCGGAAGTCCCGATATTGAAAACCGGGCAGACGTTTTGTGCTGCAGAAGAAGGCTATCACGCCCGCAGCCTGAAGATAGAGCGCTTCTGGAGGCTGGCAATTCCCCACCAAGACCAACACGATGCGCCCAGGTGGCAAATTGGCGGGATCGGGCATTAACATATCATGCGACAGGACGAGCAGGTGGTCGTGATCGGGAAAAAAAATGCCGGCCAGTACTTCGGGATCGCCCGGATGGATCTTTCTCATGATATGCTGTGTTGCAGGGGGCGATGATTATGTATGGGCAAGGTCGTTTACACCCTTTGGCATTTCACCATAAAAAATAGGATGATGAAATGGTAAAACTGTATGTCGTGATTGGCAGTATGGGAATGGATGCTGTCGAAATACTTGCATTAACAGAAGCACATGAATCCACTGCCTGGCAAGGTGTCGCTGTTTGGCCATCCTCGACACCAGCGATTGGATGTATGACCCTTTACAATACTATTCTATAAAAATGCCAAAATCGGGCGATAGGCAAAATCTTGTATTTCCAAGAAGTGCTTTGGGGCACTGGACATTGGTCATTAAGTCATTGGTTAGTGTGTTGATAATCAAAATTTTGCATGACAGATGCCAGTTCAAATAACCTCGCCCATCCGCTACAATAAGTGTTTGGGCCGCCAAACAAGTGAGCCTGCAAGGTACAGGTTGGGCTATTGCCCCTTCTGCCATGCCTCTGCCGCAGCCCGGACGCTGCCATGGCGGATGAGGAGTGTCTTTGCTTCCTGATAGAGCAGACCGGTATCCTGTGCAACCATCCTGGCACCCCGGTCGAGGAGTTTGTTGTTGGTGAGTTGCATGTCCACCATTTTGTTGTCCTGTACGCGGCCCAGTTGGATCATCAATGTGGTGGAGATCATGTTGAGGACGAGCTTTTGGGCGGTGCCTGCTTTCATGCGGGTACTGCCCGTGACAAATTCCGGGCCGACGATCACTTCCACTGGAAAGTCGGCGGTGTCGGCGAGCGTGGTGCCGGGATTGCAGGTGATGCAGCCGGTAGCGATACCGTTGGCACGGCAATCCTGCAGGCCGCCCACCACATAAGGCGTGGTGCCCGAAGCGGCAATGCCTATCACAAAGTCTTGACTGTCAACGTGATGCGATTTCAGGTCGTCCCAGGCCTGGGTGAGGCTGTCCTCGGCGTGTTCCACGGAGTGGCGGATGGCACGGTCGCCGCCTGCAATGATGGCGATGACCATGTCGGTCGGCACACCATAAGTCGGCGGACATTCGGAAGCATCCACCACGGCGAGCCGGCCGCTGGTGCCGGCCCCGATGTAAAAGAGCCGGCCACCTTCCCGTACCTTGTCAACCACAGCCGCAACCAATTTTTCGATGGACGGTATGGCATTGCCCACTGCGGCGGGCACGCTCATGTCCTCTTTGTTGATGTTGCGAAGCAACTCCGTCAAAGGCATTTGTTCGAGGTGGCGGTAATGGGAAGGTTGTTCTGTTATTTTTTCCATGAGGAGTATCGTTGTTCGTTGTTCGTTGGGCACTAACTTCAGATGTCCTGACCTGGGCAACAAAAACAAGGGTTTGCAAGGCCCAATTCGCAAAATGAAAAAAATCAAAAAAGGTCAATTGGGCCATGACAAATCCTTTGT
>JRYF01002758.1_pt1 | contig 18258 bp, 10 predicted proteins | sample 235331 | NCBI WGS metagenome assembly JRYF01 (sample SAMN03074217, study PRJNA261475) | activated sludge metagenome | biome: Wastewater Treatment Plant; feature: Wastewater; material: Activated sludge; isolation source: activated biomass of a wastewater treatment plant treating hydrocarbon... ...
GAGACCGGGAATTGCTGCAAATATCCTACTAAAAACCCCACCCTTTTGGTCCGTGTTTCAGCAAATCCCTCCTGATAAAGTCGATTTTCCAGTTTTAGCTAAGATACTGGAAAATAGTCTTTTATCATCAGATCGCTCCAGACCTCCCGGTTGGCATAAAACCTGCTCCTTGTTAGCCGTACAGGCTTACGGGGGATGGGGTAGCTATGAGCGGCCAACGGATATGTCCTTTCTATGGTGGACGGAATATGAACTGCTGCGAAGTCGGCAGTGGTTATATTTCACCTTATCAGGTTGAAATCACGGTAAGGTACTGTATTTCACGCCATAAGGAATGTCCGAGATGTCAGGCCCTGATCCACGAAGCATGTGGTGAAGACCGTGAATTTTCCTTTTACCCGATTCCCATGGTGAATTTCTGTCAATAATCCTTTGGTGGTTTTGTTGCTTTCTCCGTCGCCCCAGGCGGGAAAGCAACTTTTTTCACCCAAATGACCTTACTAAGAAAATATATTTGCATCGACAAGAGCGATGAAGGAGGGTAAGAGTATGGCGTTGTCGGGTAACAAAGGCTGGTCCGTCGTCTGGGCGGGAACAGGCATTAATCTAGCGCTCGGTATTCTGTACGCTTGGAGCATTTTCAAGGGGGCGATTAGCGAGTCGATCCGGCAAGGTGGGCCGAATGCCTTTCAATGGGATTTGGCGACCATCAATGATCCTTATGCGGTTTGTTGCTTGGTGTTCGCTTTTTCGATGATTTTAGCTGGTAAGTGTCAGGATCGATTCGGACCCCGGATCACTGCCACGATTGGGGGTCTATTAGTTGCCACCGGATTCGTCCTTGTATCCTTTACCACGAATTACTGGTTGTGGGTGTTGGGATTCGGGGTTCTGGTGGGCATGGGTATTGGATTTGGTTACTCCTCGGCGACGCCGCCCGCACTGAAATGGTTTCCACCGGCTAAAACCGGATTGATTGCTGGTATTGTAGTCTCTGGTTTTGGTTTGGCCGCCGTTTACGCCGCGCCGTTGGCGACGTATTTTCTGAACAGTAACGGTCTGCAATGGACCATGATGTTTTTCGGTATTGCTTTCGCCATCATCGTTAGCCTGCTTTCCTTGTTGCTGATTAATCCACCGGCGGGTTACGCGCATAAGGCTGTGCCCAACATTCAAAACACAGCGCCAACATCCATCAAGGCACAGGATTTTACGCCTGGCGAGATGCTCAAAACGCGCTCCTTTTATGTGCTTTGGCTCATTTACTGCGTCGGCGCTGGGGCCGGATTGATGGTGATTGGTAGCGTGGCGGGCATGGCTAAACAGAGCATGGCCGAGCTGGCCTTCCTGGCGGTCGTTATTCTGGCGGTCGGTAATGCGGCGGGGCGAGTTGTGGCGGGGTCGCTGTCGGACCGCATCGGTCGTAACGTAACGCTGACGTTGATGCTGGGGTTCCAGTCCATCTTGATGTTTATCGCCATCCCCGTGCTCGGCGCCGAGCACCCCAGCAGTCTGCTGATCGTACTGATTGCCACGGGTATCGGTTTCAACTACGGCACTAATCTGGCGCTTTTCCCGGCGCTGTCCAAGGACTATTGGGGATTGAAAAACTTCGGCGTCAACTATGGTCTATTGTTCACGGCATGGGGCGTCGGCGGTTTTGTGCTGGGCCGGGTCTCGGAAATGATGAAGGCCTCCACCGGTAGTTATACGTTGTCCTTCGGTTTGGCGGGCACCTTGCTGGCGGTGGCGACTCTGGCCATGCTTTTGAAAGATCTGTTCCGGCAGATGGCGCATCAAAGCAAATCGACAACCGTCGAATCCACGCTCAAGGCTCCGTTTCATCCCGCGCTGGAGCGGCCTGCCTGATACGCCATTACTTCATACGGTACTTTGTCCGGTAAGGCCCCCATTCGAGGGGCCTTGTTTTTTCTCAACCTTGAGATTTCCCGTCACCCGAACCGCCTCGATTCTCAGCGGGCTCGGTTTGAGCCATCATGTCTTTGAACAACTTGCGTATTTCCGTGTTGTCCTGTTCCAGTCGTCGCCGCAGACCGATCTCGGTTTCCAGGCGAATCCGCAGGATATCCGAGGCGTGTTCGATTTCCTGAATCTGGGTTTCGCGTTCTTGCAAAGTGGCTTGAAGGCTCTCCAGAGTCTCTGTCGATAGGTTCAGGCGTTCTTGGGTCCGCGCCAGATTATGCTGTAATTCGCTGCATTCCCGCCGGGCGCCTTCCAATTGATGCGCGAGCGTCGCTTCGCGGCGCTGGCGGTCCTGGCGTTCGGCGGCAAATGTCTGTTGTTCCGCCGTGCGTTCGGTGCGTTCCCGATCCAGGAGTTGCATGAAGCGCGCTTCGTTGGTTTCGTTACGCTGGCGCTCGTCCGCCAGTCGTTGTTGCGCTTCGGTTCGTTGCCGTTCGCCATCGGCGCGCTGTTGCTGGAGCGTGGCGTCCATTCTGGCGATCCGGGCTTCGGTTTCAGCGCGGATTTCGACAACCAATGCCGCCGCTGTCCGCGCCCGGTCTTCAGCCGCTTGAATCGCTGTTTCGGCGTTGGCACGGCGTTCCTGTTCCACCAACAGGCGGTCGGTCAGATCACGGGCAGCAGCGCGGGCGGTTTCGAGTTGCTGGCGAAGCTCAGCCGCTTCGGCTTGAGCTTGACGCTGGTCGGTCAGAGCCGCGTCGCGGAGTTGTTCGGCTTCGGCGACCGCGCGCGCTGCCGCGGATCTTTGCTCTTCGAACGCAGCTTCGGCGTGTTGCACGGCGATTTTCCAAAAAGCATCCAGGGCCGTCATGACGGCTTCCGGGACGGTCGGCGGCAGCACGATTTTGGGCGCGTCGGCCAGTTGTTGTTGCCAACTTTTTAAGTGCTCGCTGATGGTGGTATTGCTGCCGGTGCCGAGCAGTTCGCGCACGCGCTGGATGGTGGGATTCAAGCCGCGACCGAGGAGAGTTTCAGCGGCGTCTCTAACTTCTTCGTAACGGATTCCGGAACGGGCCATGGCAAGGCTTTGGTTGGTTGTTCAGGGAATGATTTTAATCATAGCACGATTTTATTATTACATAATACGTATTTAACAATTATTTTTCGGTGAAAATTCAAGATAATCCTTATTATCAGGAATTATCACAGGCAGGCGAAATCCGCGAAAAACCCCAGTTGAAAACTGGATGTGCTCAAACTTGCGCTATCATGAACTTAAATTCTTGACGCAAGCAGAACCGCTGGAGAACCCCAATGCCCGCGCCAACGAACCACTCCGGCCTGCGCGACAACCACGCCAGGGGAACGGTCGCCGACTTCCTGCGGGCGAAAATCCAGAGCGGCTCCAGGCTCTCCATCGTATCGGCCTACTTCACCATCTACGCCTACGACGCGCTCCAGGCGGAACTCGAACGCATCGAACATCTTGATTTTCTCTTCGGCGAGCCGTCCTTCATCAACCGTCTCGACCCCAGCAAGACCGAGAAAAAAGCGTTCATCATCGACGCCGACGGCTTGGCGCTCGCCAACCAGCTCCAACAGAAACGCATCGCTCGGGAGTGTGCCGACTGGATCGAGCGCAAGGTAGCGATCAGGACCATCAAGCAAGCCAACCTCCTGCACGGCAAGCTGTATCACATCGCCACCGCTGGCGTGGAAGACGCCATTCTCGGCAGTTCCAACTTCACGGTGCGCGGTCTTGGCCTCGGCGACGCCGGCAACAATATCGAGCTGAACCTCATCGTGGACGGCAACCGCGACCGTCGGGAACTCAAGCAGTGGTTCGACGAACTCTGGGGCAACGACGCTCTCGTGCAGGACGTGAAGCAGGACGTCCTCAACTACCTCAAGCAGCTCTACGAAAACCACACCCCGGAGTTCATCTACTACAAGACGCTTTTCCACCTCTTCGAGAAGTTCCTCGGCGACGCCGGCCAGACCGACGCGGACCTGGGCAAGACCAGCCTGTTCGAGACCGGCATCTGGAAAGCGCTGTTCGAGTTCCAGAAGGACGGAGCCAAAGGCGCCATCAACAAAATCCTCCGTCATAACGGCTGCATCATCGCGGACAGCGTCGGTTTGGGGAAAACCTACGAGGCGCTCGCCGTCATGAAATACTTCGAGCTGAAGAACGAGCGGGTACTCGTGCTCTGCCCGAAGAAGCTCCGCGACAACTGGACGGTTTATAAAGCCAACAGCCTCCTCAATCCCTTCGTCGCCGACCGCTTCCGCTACGATGTCGTTTCCCACACCGACCTCAGCCGCGAGTCCGGCACCTCCGGCGACCTCAATCTCGCGGCCTTGAACTGGGGCAACTACGACCTCATCGTCATCGACGAGTCGCACAACTTCCGGAACAACACGCCCGGCAAACGCGACGAGGATGGCAACCTCATCCGCAAAAGCCGCTACCAGCGGCTCATGGATGACCTCATCAAAACCGGCGTCCGCACCAAGGTTCTTTTGCTTTCCGCCACGCCGGTCAACAACGACCTCAAGGATCTCCGCAACCAACTCTACTTTCTCACCGAAAATCGCGACGACGCCTTCGCGGCCTCCATCGGCGTCGGCAGCCTCAAGGAAACCCTCGCCACCGCGCAAAAGGTCTTCTCCTTATGGGCGAAGAAGCAGACCCACGAGCGCAAGACCAGCGAACTGCTGGAGAAGCTCAACGCCGCCTTCTTCAAGCTCCTCGACGAACTGACCATCGCCCGCTCGCGCAAGCACATTCAGAAATACTACCCGGCCACCATCGCCCAGCTCGGCGGCTTTCCGAAACGCGAAAAACCCGTCTCCCTTTATCCCGAGATCGACCTGCGCGGGCGCTTCCTCTCCTACGACAAACTCAACGACGAAATCGCCGCCTACAAACTGTCGCTGTTCAACCCGTCCCGCTTTGTCATGGAGGCTTACAAGGCCGAGTATGAGCGGGAAGGCGCGTTCCCATTCACCCAGGTCCAGCGCGAAACCTTCCTCATCGGCATGATGAAGGTGAACTTCCTCAAGCGCCTCGAAAGCTCCGTGAAATCCTTCGAGATCACCATGGAGCGCACCATCGCCAAGATCGAGGGACTCGAACAGAAGATCAAAAACTTCCAGGCGTTGCCCAAACAGAACCCCGAATCTGAAGAGCTGGAACTCGAACTCGACGACCCCGGCCACGACGAAGAACTGGAGGACGCCCTGCAGGTGGGCGGCAAACTGAAGTTTCGCTTGAACCACCTCCGGCTCGACGGCGACGATGGCTGGCTCAAGGCGCTCAAGCGCGACAAGGACCAGCTCCGTATCCTCTACAACGCCGCGCGGGACGTCACGCCCGAGACCGACGCCAAGCTGGCCGAACTCAAGAAACTCATCGCCGCCAAGGTCGCCAAGCCGACCACGAACCAGCTCGGCGAACCGAACCGGAAAGTCCTCGTCTTCACCGCGTTCGCGGACACCGCCGCCTACCTCTATGACTCGCTGCTCGACTGGGCGCGCCAGGACCTCGGCATCCACCTGGCCCTCGTCTGCGGCGGCGGCGACACCCGCACTACCTTCGGCGCGAGCGCTTACGACCAGATTCTCACCAGCTTTTCCCCACGCTCCAAGCATCGCGCCAAGATTCCCTCCATGCCGCAACAGGGCGAAATCGACCTCCTCATCGCCACCGACTGCATCAGCGAGGGGCAAAACCTTCAGGACTGCGACTACCTCATCAACTACGACATCCACTGGAACCCCGTCCGCATCATCCAGCGCTTCGGCCGGATCGACCGGATCGGCAGCGCCAGCCACACCGTTCATCTCGTCAATTTCTGGCCCACCGAAGACCTCAACAAATACATCAACCTCAAGAACCGCGTCGAAGCCCGGATGGCCCTCGTGGACCTCTCCGCCACCTTGGAGGACAACGTACTCAAGAACGAGGATCTCGAAGACCTCATCGCCGATGACCTCCGCTACCGCGACAAGCAGCTTCTCCGGCTCAAGGACGAAATCCTCGACCTCGAAGACTTCGGGGACAGCGTCTCCCTCACCGAATTTACCCTCGACGATTTCCGCCTCGAGCTGCTGAAATACCTGGAGGCCAACCGCGCCGCCCTCGAAGCCGCCCCCCTCGGCCTCTACACCTGCGTTCCGCCGCACCCCGACTACCCAGCCATCGGCCCCGGCGTTATCTTCTGCTTCCGTCTGGAGGGCCAGCGCGGCGACGCCCCCGACGCCAAGCCCGCGCCGAGCGCATCCATCAACCCGCTCCATCCCTACTTCCTCGTTTACGTCCTGGACGACGGCAACGTCCGCTTCGGCTTCGCCCACCCGAAGCAGATTCTCGACATCTACCGGATCCTCTGTTCGGGCAAGGCGGAAGTCCACGCCCCGCTCTGCCATCGGTTCGACCAGCAGACCCATCATGGCCGTGACATGAAGGCTTACGACGCGCTACTGCAAAAGGCCGTGGACTCCCTCGCCGCCACCTTCCGCAAGCGCGCGGCCTCCGGCCTCCAATCCGGGCGTAGCTTCGTTCTGCCGAATGCGCGGGAACAGGTCCACGAAAAGACCGACCTCGAACTCGTCACCTGGCTCGTCATCAAGCAAGATCAATCATGAGGGCAACGACCTGACCACCGACACCGGCTACCAGAGCCTTCTGGGAAAAATCTCCGAGGTTTACACCACGGGACAGGCCCGGGCGGCGCAAGCCGTCAATGTCCATATCACCGAGACCTATTGGCAGATTGGGCGGGACATTGTCGAGTTCGAGCAACAGGGCAGTGCTCGTGCCGTCTACGGCAAGGGCCTGCTTGACCGTCTCAGCCGCGACTTGACCCTTCGCCACGGCAAGGGTTTCAGCCGCAGCAATGTGGTGCGAATTCGCCAGTTCTACCTCGCTTACCCAAAAGGTGCGACGCTGTCGCACCAATTGAGTTGGTCGCACATTGTCGAGTTGTTGAAGATCGACGATCCTCTCGAACGCGGATTTTATGAGCAGCAGGCCATTCGGGAGAAATGGGCCGTTCGTGAGCTGAAACGCCAAAAAGAAACCTCTCTCTTCCTCCGCCTCGCCGCCGGAAAGGACAAGGACGCGATCCTTCAGCTTGCCGCCCAAGGTCAGATCATCGCCCAACCCGCCGACCTGTTCCGCGATCCCTACGTCTTCGAGTTCCTGAAAATCCCCGAGCCGCACCAGGTTTCGGAGACGGATCTGGAAACCCGCCTCTGCGATCACCTCCAGCCCTTCCTCCTCGAACTTGGCAAAGGTTTTACCTTCGTCGGTCGGCAATACCGCATCACTCTCAACAACACCCATTACCGGGTCGATCTCGTCTTTTACCATCGCATCCTGCGCTGCTTTGTCCTCATCGATTTGAAGATCAACGACCTCAAGCACCACGACATCGGCCAGATGAACATGTATCTCGGCTACTTCGCCGCCGAGGAGAACATCGAGGGCGACAACCCGCCCATCGGCATCATCCTCACCCGGAACAAGGACGAACTGCTCGTCGAATACGCCACCTACCAGATGAACAGCCAGCTCTTCGTGCAGAAATACCAACTCTACCTGCCCGACCGCGAAGAGCTTCGCCGCGAACTGGAACTCACCCTGCGACTCGCCGACGACAGCGCCCGCGAAGAAAAGCCATGAAAACCGCCCTCGCCCAGTTCCAGACTCTCCCGCTCAAGGACGCCGCCCGCCAGTTTCTCGCCCGGCTGGGCTACCAGAGCGACAAGTTCATCGTCGGCGCAGGCTCGAAGCCGCGGGACTTCCTCGACGACTTCGCCACCGGCCAAGCCTTCGACCCGGCCAAGGCCCTCGTCGCCGAGTGGCAAACCGCCGATCTCCTCTTCCAGCTCACCGATCAGGAACTCAGCCGCGAATCCAGCCTCTTCACCGATGCCTCGGTTCAAGCCGGACTGCTCAAATCCTACGTTTTCATCGCCATTGAGCTAAAGAATGGCGACTACGCTCGCGGCACATTCTCGGCCATAGCCCGCCAGATCAACCGCCTCTTCCCCATGCCCGTCATGGTGCTCTTCAAGCACCAGGGCCGTCTCACCATCGCCGTCATCAACCGGCGCGTGAACAAGCTCGACGAGAGCAGGGACGTCCTCGGCAAAGTCACCCTCATCAGCGGCATCGACCTCGCCCGGCCCCATCGCGGCCACCTGGATATTCTTGAGTCGCTGGCGCTGCCCAGGCTCGTTCATCCGCAGAAGAAGCCCATCACCGACTTCGACACCCTCCACGCCGCGTGGGAGCAGATTTTCAACGTCGAACTGCTCAACGAGCGCTTCTACCGCGAGCTGGCCAACTGGTATTTCTGGGCGCTCCCGCAGGTCGAGTTTCCCGCCGACCTCGAACCCGACGACGAAAAACGCCGCGCCACCGGCCTCATCCGCCTGCTCACCCGCCTGATCTTCTGCTGGTTTCTCAAGGAAAAGGGCCTGATCCCCGAGAAGCTGTTTCACCCGACCGACCTGGAAAAAATCCTCACCGACCTCGATGACGACCGCTCCACCTACTACCAGGCCATCCTGCAAAACCTCTTCTTCGCCACGCTGAATCAGCGCATGGGCCAGGACGCCAAAGGCCAGCCTTACCGCGTCTTCGCCAAGGACGAAGGCCTCCTCAAGAACCGGGCCACCTACGACGTCAACACCCTCTACCGCTACGAAGCCCTCTTCCGCGAAGCCCCGGAAGCCGCCCTCGCCCACTTCGCCGATATCCCGTTTCTCAACGGCGGCCTTTTCGAGTGCCTCGACCGCACCGAGGACGGCACCGGTAAGAAGCGCTACCTCGACGGATTCTCCCGCAATCCCAAAAAGCGCCCCACCGTCCCCAACCGCCTGTTCTTCGGCGGCGAGCATGAGGAAGACCTTTCCGGGGCCTACGGGAACAAGAAGCGCAAAAAGGAAAAGGTCTCCGGCCTGATCCCCATCCTGAACCGCTACAAGTTCACCATCGTCGAGAACACCCCCATCGATCAGGAAATCGCGCTCGACCCGGAACTGCTCGGCAAAGTCTTCGAGAACCTCCTCGCCTCCTACAACGAAGAAACCAAAACCACCGCCCGCAAGCAGACTGGCTCGTTCTACACTCCGCGCCCCATCGTGGACTACATGGTGGACGAATCGCTCAAGGCCCACCTCACCCGCGCCCTCGTGGAACAGGCCGGTATGCAGGAACCCGACGCCCGCGCCGGGCTGGACCTCCTGTTCGCCTACACCGAGAAAGAACACGCCTTTACCGACTCCGAAGTCGCCTGCCTGATCGCCGCCATCGACGCCCTGAAAATCCTCGACCCCGCCTGCGGTTCCGGCGCCTTCCCCATGGGCGTCCTCCACAAGCTCGTTTATATCCTCGGCAAGCTCGATCCCGACAACGAGCGCTGGAAGCAGACCCAGCTCGCCAAGCTCGACTCCGCCCCCATGCGCGAGGAACTGGAACGCGCCTTCGCCGACAATAACGACGACTACGGCCGCAAGCTCTATCTGATCGAAAACTGCCTCTACGGCGTGGACATCCAGCCCATCGCCATCCAGATCACCAAGCTCCGCTTCTTCATCTCCCTCGTCTGCGACCAGCAGACCCACCGCGACCCAGCGAAAAACCACGGCATCCGCCCGCTGCCCAATCTGGAAACCAAGTTCGTCGCGGCGAACACGCTGATCGGTTTACCGGAGATGAGTCAGATGGAGCTGGTCGATCCTCGGGTTTATCAAATAGAGGCGGAGATCGAAGCCCTCTACCACAGCCACTTTTCCGAGCAGAGACGCGACAGGAAGCTGGCTAATCAACGCAAGGTCAAAAGCCTCCGCCAGGAACTCGGGAAGCTACTGGCTGAAAGCCTCATGGCTCCGAAAAAAGCCCAGCACGTCGCCGAGTGGGACCCTTTCGATCCTCAGTCCACCGCCGATTTCTTCGATTCGCATTGGATGTTTGGCCGCTCGTTAGCCAATGGCTTTGACGTAGTTATTGGAAATCCACCCTACGGTCTTGTAGGCAGCAACCAAACCGCTGCGCGTACTTACTATACATCAGGTCGATTCAGGTTATCGGCATATAAAATCAATCTTTACCTGCTCTTTTTGGAGCGAGGAATGGAATTGCTCAGTCGGCCATCCGGAATACTGAGCTTCATTATCCCAAAATCACTCGTTTTCAACTCTTATTTTGATTCTACGCGTCGAATACTCCTAACTGAATATACCATTCCTTTGATTGTTGAGGTTAGAGACAAGGTTTTTGACGCAGCAGAGGTGGGCGACAGTGTTCTTTTTTTCGCCTGCACACGAATCCCAAACCTTGAATCCAAACTCGAATACAAAGTAGTTGACAGTGTTGGGCCAGATAGTGAAGCCGTTTCAATTGAGTCCAATTACCAGAGCGCCTTAGCGCAGACGACTGGAGTGCAATTCCGACGTCCGAGTTTTGAACCTAAAAAACCGCGCAATACGTTAGGAGACCTCTGGGACGTAAGCAATGGACTCAATCCCGGAAATGTTAAAGATATCTTACTTTCGGCTTCAAAGCTGTCGCCCAAGCATAGAAAAATGCTTCTCGGGCGAGATCTTCAACGATACTCGCTCCAATGGTCTGGAACATGGGTCAACTTTGATCCGTCATTGAAAGAGAGAATTAAACCTAGCGAGACGAAGTCAAAAAAGGGTATGACGGCTCAGCAGCGCGTTGATTTTGCGCTACGCTCACCAGAAATATACAAAGCAAATAAAGTAATGGTGCGAAAGACCGCAGATCATATCGTCGCTTGTCTTGATACCGACAGCTTCTGTTTTGATTCACTCTCCTATGGAATTCAACCCAAAGATCCAAGATTCAGTCCAAAATTCCTCCTTGGCCTATTGAATTCGAAATTTCTGGGGAAGATTCATGGTGATTTTTCCCAGAACAAGGACAAGGTGTTTGCAAAGGTATTGGCCGAGAACCTTCGTAGGTTGCCGGGTAATTGCTCATTAAGTGCAGGTAAGTTGCCCATTGAGCATCGCCAACATATTGAAAAACAGAAAGTATTATTTTGATACTTTCCCGTTTGCCTGCAGTTAATGAGAACTTACGTTGCCGGTCCCAGATATCAACCTTGACGTTGCAGCAGACCGAACAAAACACGACGTAGTTGTGAGCTTGGTGGACCGCATCCTCGCCGCTAAGCAGGCTAATTCCACCGCAGACACAAGCGCCTTGGAGCGCGAGATAGACCAACAAGTTTACGCGCTCTACGGCCTGACGCCGGAGGAAATCGCCATCGTGGAGGGCACCACAAAATGAACCCGAAGGGCGAGCACAGGCTCCCCCTCATCCCGTTTGCCAAAGCCGATGCCAGCCCCGATCCTGGAATCGTCCAACAGCCTGTTGGACGATTGCCCTGCTGGCATAACATCGTACTGCTCACCCGCCTCAAGTCTCCAGTTCGCCGAGTCCGCGAAACTGGAATCTACGATACGCGCCAACCTGGAAAAACTCGGCCATGCCCTCCAGCAAATTCATCATCCCGGCAGACTACGCACAATGGCTCAGCAGTCTCAAGACACGCATCTCCGGTGCGCAGCAGCGCGCCGCGCTTGCCGTCAATCAGGAACTCGTGCGGCTCTATCACCATATCGGCAGCGAGATACTGGAACGGCAGACCCGTCAGGGCTGGGGCGCTAAAGTTATCGACCGTCTGGCCAGCGACCTGCGCGAAGCTTTCCCGGAGATGAAAGGCTTCTCCAGCCGCAACCTGAAATACATGAAGTTTTTTGCCCAGCAGTGCCCAAGCGGTCTAATTGGGCAGCAGCCTACTGCCCAATTGCCCTGGTTCCATCTCGTCACGCTCCTCACCAAGGTTTCCGCGGAAGCGGAGCGCGAATGGTACGCCGCACAGGCGATAGCGCAAGGCTGGTCGCGGCTCACGCTCGACATCCACATCAAGAACCGGCTCCACTTGCGGCAAGCCGCCGCCGTGACCAATTTCGAGCATCATCTGCCCCCGCCCCATGCGCAGCTTGCTGTTGAAGCGCTGAAAGACCCTTACCTGTTCGATTTTTTGGGTCTGGGCGACGAGGCCCACGAGCGCGATATTGAAAACGCCCTCATCCGGCACATCACCCGGTTTCTGCTGGAACTGGGCGCAGGCTTCGCTTTTGTGGGCCGCCAGTTCCGGCTTGAGGTCGGCGGCGACGAATTTTTTATCGACCTGCTTTTCTACCACACCCGCCTCAAATGCTACGTGATGGTGGAACTCAAAGGCGTGGATTTCAAACCCGAGCATACTGGCCAACTGAATTTCTATCTTGCCGCCGTGGATGCCCAAATCAAGGCCCCGGACGATAAGCCCACCATCGGCCTGTTGCTCTGCAAAAAGCAAAACCGCCTGGTCGCCGAATACGCCCTGTCCGGCATGAACAAACTGATCGGCGTGGCCGAGTACCAACTCGTGCGCTCACTGCCTGAGCCGCTGGATACCAGTCTGCCCACCATCGAAGAAATCGAGGCCGAGCTGGCCGGGGATCTCATTCCGTCCACGCCGGCGAAGACCACTTTGCCGAACTCAGCGCGCCGCTAATAGCAAAGATCAAATCCAACTCCACCAAATTCCGCACTCTCGCCACCCGGCGTTACATGCTGCCGCCGAAGCTGCTGAGCGGGGCGTTGAGCGTCACTAAACTTCAAGTGATACCACCATGCCTACTCCAATTTATCCTCGTGGCTCCGAATGGAGAAAGTGGGACCTCCAAGTCCACACGCCTTTCTCTGCCTTAAAAAATGGGTTCGGGAGCGATTTCCTGGCCTACGCAAAGCAACTAACCGAGAGGGCATGCAAAGACGACATCGCAGTCGTGGGTATCACTGACTACTTTACGATCCAAGGCTATACCGAGCTCAAAAAACTGCTCACCGATGAGTTTGCTTTGAAGGCACTCGTGGGGGAAGATCTCGCAGAACGGGCTGCTGGGATTCTCTTTCTTCCAAATATTGAACTTCGTCTTTCGACGATCATTCGAAATCCTAAAGGGGGGGATAGCCGAGTAAATTTCCACGTCCTCTTCTCTGACGCTGTATCACCAGCCCACATAGAGGAACACTTTCTACGTGAATTAAAATTTACCGCCGATGCCAACACCGGCAGCGAAGATGAGCGCTGGGCATTGAACCCACAGAACTTGGCCGAACTGGGGAAACGACTAAAAACTCATCATGCGAATTTCCAAGGACAGACCGATTTGTTTGTTGGAATGATGAACGCGATCATCGATCATTCTGAAGTGAGCAAGATACTTGAGAACAAGACATCCTTCTTTAAAGACCGATATTTGCTCTGTTTACCATGCGATGAGGACCTTTCCAAATGCAGTTGGGACGGCCAGGGGCATTGGGCGCGGAAGCAACTTATTCAAAAGTCACACGTGCTCATTTCCTCCAATGACGGGACTCGCGCCTTCGCCCTTGGAAAGAGACACGCCTCGCTGGAAGAGTTCAAAACGGAATTCAAAACGCTCAAACCGTGTATTCATAGTTCGGACTCCCACACGTTCAATGAAATGTTTTGCCCAGATAAAGGCCGCCACACGTGGATTAAGGCCGACCCGACATTCCACGGTCTTCGACAGATTCTGAACGAACCCGAAGACCGAGTCTTTGTTGGGGACATTCCGCCAAGTCTGAAGAGGGCCGCGCGGCATGCGACGCGCATAGCAACGACTGTCGAGATCAAGAAGACTGCAACTGTTACGACAACCGAGAAATGGTTCGACTCTTCGATTCCGCTGAACAGCGAACTGGTTGCGGTCATTGGAAATAAAGGGAGCGGGAAGAGCGCACTTTCCGACATCCTTGGATTGTTAGGAAATACGCCACGGTATGAGGCATTCAGTTTTCTAACACCTGAAAAATTTCGGCATCCTAAAAACAAAATATCTCGCCAGTTCGAGGCCTCATTGACATGGGCCGACGGAACTACTGATGCCGTCCCAAGTCTTGACGTAAATCCAAGCGCGGACGCAGTTGAGAAGGTGAAATATATCCCGCAAAGTTATCTTGAGAGCATCTGTAATGAAATTGGTGCAGGCAAGGGCAGCCGCTTCTACAACGAGCTTCAGCAAGTCATCTTTTCCCATGTTCCCGAAGTGGATCGACTCGGTTTTGGCACTCTCGATGAACTGCTCACACATCGGAGCGAAGAGACAAATCAGGCAATCGCTCAGTTTGTGGCAAACCTTCAAGAGATTAACGCGCTCATTGTCGCAAAAGAGGAGCGGTCTTTGCCCCAGCATAAAAAGGCAATCGAAGCTCAACTTGCAGAAAAGAATCGGGAACTCGACGCACACACGGCAACGCGTCCGGCAGATGTGCCGAAACCAGATGCTGACCCGACTGCGTTGCAGCAATCCAAGGTAGCGACTGAAGAGCTTGAAAAGAAACAGGCGGAACTGAAAGCCCTTGAACTGGAAATCGCAGATCTCCGAGCCAGCGATCTGGCAGCGGCAAAGAAGCACTCAACAGCCGAGAAACTTGCTGGAAAGCTTAAAAATTTAGAGCGTCATGTTGAAGCGTTCCTTGCTGAGGCAAAGCAGGAATTCGACGAACTCGGAATTGCAGCCTCTGACGTAGTCGCTTTCAAGGTAGACCCAGCCACGATTGCTGCGCTGCTCAAAGCATTAGTTGCAGACCGTGCGGCGATCACACTGAAGCTCTTGCCCGATACAAACGGCGGACCCGAGTTCAAGCGTAAGGCGGTGATTGCAGAGATAGAAGGCCTCCAGGTGAAACTGAGCGCACCGCAACGGGCTTATCAAGCATACCTGCAAGTTTTGAAAGAGTGGGAGACAGGGAAGGCCAAAATCATTGGAACAGACAACTCGCCTGGGTCGATCAAATACCTTCAGAAGCAGTTGAGCGATTTGGATGGCCTCCCCGCCTATTTGAAAACATTGCGGAAGCAACGGAATCGTAAGCTTCTCGAAATCTTCCGCGAGAAACAGAAGTTGCGGGCCTACTACGAAACATATTACGGAGCAGTTCAGAACTTCCTGAAGCATCACCCGCTCGCGGCAAGCGAGCGGTTCCAACTCACTTTCAACGTGTCGATGGCCGAGAGCGGGTTCTCGGAAGCCTTACTGAAACGGCTCAACCGCCGCAAAGTAGGCCCGTTCATGGGCGACGAGGATGGCACTGCGGAAATGAAGAGACTCCTCGATAACACCAACTTTGATTCTGCCCTAGGAACGCTCCGTTTCACGAAGGCGCTTTTTGCCAAGATGGCTGAGCGGGATGGGAAAACCCTGCTGGTGAAGGATCAACTGCGGCAAGGAGTGACCGTCCAAGAGATTTATGATTTTGTCTTCTCGCTTGGGTTCCTGTCCCCGATCTACAACCTTCAGTGGGATGGGAAGGGGCTTGAGCAGTTGTCACCGGGCGAGCGAGGAAACCTTCTTCTTATCTTCTACCTCCTTGTTGACCAAGACGACATTCCTCTGGTCATCGACCAGCCAGAGGAGAACTTGGACAACCAGACAGTTTTCAAAACTCTGGTGCCTTGCATAAAAGATGCAAAGAAGCGCCGCCAGATCGTAATGGTTACGCACAATCCGAACCTAGCCGTCGTCTGCGATGCCGAGCAGATCATTTGCGCCGAAATGCAGAAGGATCACGAGAATACCGTGACATATATCAGCGGCTCAATTGAAGACCCAATAATCAACGGGCGAATCGTAGATATTTTGGAAGGCACGCGGCCTGCCTTCGACAAGCGCGACGACAAATACCTTCCCTGATTGGCACAACCCATGAACCTCAACGCATCCATCGTCAAAAACGCCGCCCTCGAATGGTTCGGGGAACTGGGCTATGCGGTCGGACATGGGTTGCAGTTCGCGCCCGGTGAACCGGCGGCGGAGCGGGATTCGTTTGGCGAGATGGCGCCGGATTCAGCCCGATGTCGCGGCTGCGTCACGGTGCGGTTCAGCCCCATGCGCGCTATGTGCCGCCGTAGCGAGTTGCAAAGAATGTGACAGCGCGGCAGCAGCGGGTGCTGGCGTTGCTGAGCACCTCGCCGGAAGGAATGGCCCTGCCGGTTCTCCAGCCGCTATCAGAGACTGGATAGCCTGGAGCCATCGGCCACTTTTGAGGGCAACCTGCGGATTGATGACATGCTTTGCCCCTGGCGCACTCCACCCAGAGTTCCTCACCCCGTTGGGTTTTTTGCCCAGCCTGGGTGACGACCCTGCTGGATTTTTACGGTTTGCCGGATGATTTTCCGGGATTTTCTGGACTGCCCAGCCTCCCTGGCTCGGCATTGGACGCGGTGCGGCACGTTTATTTGTAAGGGAGACGGAGTTGCGGCGCAGCGATGGCTTCGAACTCGGGATCCTTGTGAACCAGGTCCGCCTGCCCCAGGAGCGCCGCGGCGGCAATCCAGGCATCCGCCAGCGAAATCGGATACCGTGCTTTAAGTTCCGCCGCTTTTTCCAGCAAGGCCGGCGTTTCATGAATCCAGATCATCGGCAGCGATTGGCATTGCTGATAGGCCAGCCGGCCAGCCGATTCCCCTTCATCCTTCCAGACCCGGTAAAACACCTCCATCAGGGAGATAAAGCAGCCATGGCAGTTGACTTCTCCTCGCTGCGCCTGCCTCAGGAGCGCCGCGACCTCATCCGCGCCCGGTTCATTATCCCGCAAGGTCAATAAGGCAGACGTATCCAGCAGGAATGTCTTCATTCCTGCTCCCTGTCCCGGTTACGGTCCGCCAGCAGGCGTCCGGTCGCTCCACCTTTGCCCTGACCGCGAAAGGCGTCAACCGGGTTGGCGCGAACGGGAACGACACGGATGTGGCCATCCTCGACCAGCCATTCCAGGTGCTCGGCTGAAGACAGATGGAACTGCCGTCGGATAGGCGCTGGGATGACAGTCTGCCCCCGCGATGTGATCGTGCTTCTCATAGCCGCGCTCCATGAATTACATTTGTTTGTGAATAGTAATTCATAGACCGAATCCCTACAAGGCCGTCCGTCCACCGCGACGAGCTTGAGTTCGTCCCAATGCTGATGGTATCCGCCGATTCCGAAGAAGCCGAGGGCATTCGGGTTCTGGCCCTTCCTGGCCTGTAAGTCTTGTGATACTGTCTTGGCGATTCCAGCGGTCCACCCGCGGAGACCCTCCGTGCGAGGGTACTCTCGGTAACCCATCGTTCTGGACGAAATGAACGCGCGCAGCGAGATGACCTGGATAGAAACCCCGTGAACGACCATCACCCTTTATCGACCAGGCTCGAAGGGGCAATGAACTGGTTTCTGCAAGCCGGTTACAGTACCGCCTTCCTGTTTCTGAAGAACCAGTTGGCCAGCCACGCCTCCGGAGTGGCCTACTACTTCCTGCTGGCCGTGGGGCCGTTGGTACTGGTGGTGATCTCCATCCTGAATACCTCCCTGATCAACTATCCGGAATTGACCAAGGATCTGTTCGCGCTCTTGGAGAAATTCAGCGAACAACTCGATGAAGAGTTCTTCCGCAGCATCGGCGTCCTGGAAACGCAGGTCGCGCTCAGCGGCCTGAGCTTGCTGGGTTTGTTATGGACCAGCCGGCTCATCGTCAGCGCCGTGCAAAGCGCGTTCGGGGTGATCTTTCCCAGTCCCCGCGCTCGCAACCCGCTCTGGAGCAATCTCCTGTCCCTGGTGCTGCTGCCGGTTATCCTGACCCTGTTGGGCCTCTCCGCGGCGTCCAACGTCGCCATCCGCTTTCTGCGCGACGAAGTGGAACATTATCCCTGGCTGGAAAATTTTTATGATCTGCTGCTCTCTCTATCCGGATCGCTGGCGCCGTTGCTGCTGATCTTCAGCCTGATTTTCCTCTGCTACCGCTTTCTGCCGCTGGAGCGGCCGCGGACCTGGCACGCGGCTCTGGGCGCGGGGCTCTGCACGCTGGCCATCCTGGGCCTGAAAATCGCCTTCATCCATTTCGTCAGTCTGGCCACTTACAACTACGTGTATGGCTCCCTGGGCGCGGTGCTGTTCCTGCTGCTATGGGTGTATCTCCTCTTTCTCATCTTCTACTTGTGCGCGCAGTTCGTTGAAGTAGCCGGCCGTATCGACACCATCGCCCTGGATCGGATCATCGCCCTCCAGGACGGCGCGGGCGGCATCGGCGAACGACTGGAACACTGGCTGTTCGGCCGTTCCCGCCGGATTGTTTGCCGGTACGTCCGGCGAATTCCGGCGGGTGGGTGGGTTTACCGCGCCGGCGACGCGGGACCAGAGATTTACTATCTGCAACGGGGAGTGGTGGACGTCATCCCGCAG
>JRYF01000829.1_pt1 | contig 18216 bp, 14 predicted proteins | sample 235331 | NCBI WGS metagenome assembly JRYF01 (sample SAMN03074217, study PRJNA261475) | activated sludge metagenome | biome: Wastewater Treatment Plant; feature: Wastewater; material: Activated sludge; isolation source: activated biomass of a wastewater treatment plant treating hydrocarbon... ...
CTGATGGCGCGCTTCGCCGGCCTGGCGTTCGACGAGGTGGTCGTCCCGGCCGACGACGCCAACGTCCGCAAGGAGCTGCTGCTGATGGCGCCGTCCATCCTCGTGCCCTGCCTGGCGCACGACGGGGCGCGGATCTGGAACGTGATGGCGATCGGGCTGTACCTGGACGAGATCCGCCCCGGCGCCGGCCTGCTGCCCGAGGGGCGGATCGCGCGCGCGCACTGCCGCTCGATCTGCGAGGAGATGAACTCGGGCTTCGCCAACCTGCGCTCCTCGCTGCCGGTCAACCTGAAGGCCCGCTTCCCGGGCCACAAGGTGTGGGGCGGCGCCCGGCCCGACATCGAGCGCGTGACCGAGATCTGGCGCGACTGCCTCGCCCGCTACGGCGGCCCGTACCTGTTCGGCGCCCGGCGCGGGCTGGCGGACGCGATGTACGCGCCCGTCGTCACCCGCTTCGTCACCTACGACGTCGCGCTCGACCCGGTCTGCGCGGCCTATTGCCAGACCGTGCTGGCGATGCCCGAGATGCAGGCCTGGATCGCCGCCGCACGGCTGGAGCCGGACGAGATCGAGGAGCTGGAGATGGACTTCTAGGCGACGCCGCCGAGGCCGGCGAACCCGGCCCGATCACCGCGGCCGCGGCGCCCCCTACGCGCCGCCCCGGGTCCAGGGCGCAGGCTGGGGCACCGGGCACGGCGCCGGCATGTCGATGGTCGTGAAGTCGGCCGGGGCGACGACCTCCAGGTACTCCATGTCCGGCGAGTAGTCGAACAGGTAGTGGACGACGCCGGGCCGCTGGTGGACGCAGTCGCCCGCTTCGACCAGCGTCTCCTGGTCGCCGTACATGAAGCGCGCCCAGCCCTTGAGCATGTAGACGATGTGGAACGCCGCCTCGTGGCGGTGCCAGCCCGTGCCCTGCTCCGGTGCCTCGTTCGCACGCACCAGGTGCGCGATCACGCGCCCGTGGGTGGCCTCGGCGACGCCGAGGTCGCGGTAGACGAAGAAGTCGCGCAGCCCGCCACCTCGCCACGGCGTGGCGCCGGGCTTGACATGCGAGAAGAGCGTCTGGGTCTTGTCCAGCATGGTGCGGTCCTCCTTCGTCGTGCCATCCGCCCGCCGGTCGCATGCACGCGGCGTTCCAGGCCGGAGGCGTCGGCCCGCACCGGCAGCCGCGGCGGCCCTCGCTGCGCTTGACCACCGTGACCGGATCGGTCAGCGGGCGGCGCTGCCGGACCGTGGATCGAGGGCATCGATCGCGGCGAGCAGACCATCGGCCTGGGCGCCGGCGTCGAGCGCCACGGTGTGCGCGTCGGCCGGCACCGCGTCGTCGCGCAGGCCGAAGCGGTCGAAGGCGAATCGGCGCGGCTGCGGCCGGTCTCGGTGCAGCGAGCGTCCGAGACGGCTGGCGACGTCGCGGGCGGCCGAAGTGCCGCCTTCGATGGCGAGGACCGGATCGATGCCGTCCGGCAGCAGACGGTGCGCGGCCTCGGCATGGTCGCGCCAGACTTGCGCCGATGCAACGAGCACCAGCCCTCGTCGCGGCGTGGCGCACCAGCCGCCGGTCAGCGGCGACCCTTCGGCCGCGACCACGAAGACCAGCGGGCCCGCCGCCTGCGAAGGCGCGCCACGCGGCAAGATCGCCGGGCCGCCCGAGCGCGCGTCGTCGGCTCCGGTCACGCTTGGGCTGGCGGTGGCGGCGCGGCGCAACACCGCGTCGCGCGTTTCGCGCGCCAATGCCGCCAGCCCCAGGCGCGCGAGGGCGAGCGTCAGCAGTTCGCGCGGCGGTCGATGCCATGCCTCGCCGCTGTCCGTGGTCGGCGGCGCGAAGCCGCGCAGGAGCAGCAAGGTCCAGTCCGCCAGCGACCAGGCCGACGGATCGAGCCGGTCGGCAGCGACGAAGCCGGCTGTTGCTGACGCCACCGCCTCGATCAGATCGGGCGCGGAGGTGTCCGCCGAACCCGGCGCGCCGGCTTCTGCATGCACCCGGTCGATCAGCCTGGCCCACGCGGCCTGGGCCAGGCGGCCGAGCGCAGCCTGGTCGGTCCCCCAGGTGCGGCCAGACTCGAAGGCCGCGGCGGCCGCCTCAACCCAGGGTCCCCCGGCAGGCGCCAGCCGCCGGCGCTCGACGGCCAGCGACCCCAGGCCCAGCAGCCGGCGGCAGGCTCGCCACTGGCGCCTCAGTCCGGCCGCCTGCTGCCACGCGCCGCTGTCGATCCAGGGCCGCAGCGCCTGGATGCCACCCGTCAGCGCGGCAACGCGATCGCGCCGGCCGATCAGCCCGCCGACGCCGGTGGCGATCAGCAGCACCGCCAGCGACGGCCGGGCACGCGCCTTCAACATGGCGGCGAAGCCCACCATGCGCCGATGGGCCGCGGCGAGCGCCTCGTCCACCGGCAGCTCGCCCTCGACCGCCTCGTGCACCCGTCGCCAGGCCTGCTCCGCCGGGTCTGCAGGCGGTGCGGCGCTGAGCAACCCGTGGCGACGTACCAGGACCGCGAACGGCGATGCGTCGTCGGGGCCCGCGCCCAGCACGGCGCGGAAGACCTCGCGCCAATGAGCCACCGCAGTCAGGGCCTCGCGGTCGACACGCAGGTCCGACGGCTCTCGAACGTCGCCGGGCCTCGACGCCCAGTCGGCACCCTGCGGGTCGAAGCGCCAGTAGAGCGTCTCCGACCCTTTGTGCCGCACCAGCATCGGTGGTTGGCCGAAGTCCAGGCAGTCGACGACGACCTGGCCGTGGGCTCGGCGCAGGGCTGCTCTGTCGATGCCCATGGGCTCGGCGTCGGCGTCCGATGGCTGTGCCAGCATCGTCGCCAATGCGTTGACCGCGTGGATCGCCATCTGGAGGCCCGCGTCATCGGCCTCGCTGGCCTTGGCCTTGCGCCGCTGCACGCGGCTCTCGGCGGGCGCGCCGAGCCGCTGATCCGGGCCTTGATGGTCGATGCGCGAGCTCAGCTCCTCGCGCAGCAGCGCCTGGCGGGCCTGGGCACCGGCCGGCCAGGCCGTTTGCGAACGTCCGGTCTGCCTTTGCCACCGCCGTGGCAGCAGGTACAGCGCGTCGAACAGATGCTGGCGACGCAGGTCGCTGGCGCGCATCGCCTGCGCGAACCTCGGTTCGGCCAGCACATGCTCGATCGCCAGGCCGAACCGGAGTTCGACCATCGCCACTGGATCGCCCAGCAGGCGCCGGGCCTCCTCCAGCGGCGAGGCGTCCGTCCGTGCCGCAAGCGTCTCGAGCAGACGGTTGAGCTCGAGCGGGTTGAAGCCGCTGCGATGCCGCAGGACGAGCGCGAGCGGCTCGAGCTCGGGGTCGAGTTCGGTGGTCATGGCTTCAGGGGCCGGCGAGGCGGCGCCGGATCAGGTCGAGGAAGTCGCGCGGATCGTGCGCGACGTAGACACGGTGCGAGAAGTAGCTGAAGCTGGCGCCGGTCGGGTTGCGCCGCTCGGAGTCGTCCAGCATCTCGTACAACGCGCGGTCGACCAGTGCCACCGTGAAGGCGTGTTCGGCGGCGACCTTCTTCAGGTGGTTCATCAGCGGCGGCAGCCGGTCCTCGATCTTCGGCACCTTGTCCAGCTCGTCGACCACGAGCACCGGCGCCAGCCCGGCACCCTTGAGGCGGTCGATCAGGCTCGGCAGCACGCGGTCGAGCGTGCGCGTGCTGGTGTCGGGCACGAACAGCCGGTCCACCTTGCGACTCTGGCTCTTGCTGCGCGAGGTCGACAGGCGCAGCGCCAGGGCGGCCACCAGCGCTGCGCCCACGCCCCAGATGGCGGCCTCGGCCGGACCGCCAGAGCCGTTGGCATGGGCGCTGACGGCAGTGCTGCCGAACACCACGCTGCCGATCGCCAGCGGCCCCAGCGCGCGGACCAGCTCGCTGCCCTGCAGGTTGAGGCCGCGTGTCGACTCGCGCTCGGCGCTGTCGCGCGTGGCACTGGCCTCGCTCCACTCGATGCGCCCCGAGACCCGCTGATGGGCCTGGCAGACGCCCGCCAGCGCGAGCAGTTCCAGCATCCCTTGCGGGTCGGCGCCGCCACGTCTGCCCATGGCCGACGCCGCACGACCGTCGCGTTCCGCCGGCGAGAACAGGACCCCTCGTTCGAGCGCTGCCGCCCGTTGCCAGAACGCGCGCAGGCGGGCCGGCCCGATGTTCTCGTTCAGTTCGGCTTCGAACTGCGCCGCGAGCTCGGGCCCGCCACCAGCGCGCACGGCAGCCGGGTTGCCCGCCAGGTGCCTGCGCAGGGCGCGCGCGAACTCGGCTGCCACGGCCTTGTGCAGGCCGAGCACGACGGCCACCAGGACCTTGTTGAGAAGTTGGTCGGGATCGACCGCATCGCCGCCGATGCCGTCCATGAGCTGCGGGCCGTTCAGGTAGACCGGCAACGGCCGCAGCCACAGGCCGCCGGTGCGGAATCGCCGGCGCACGTTCCACAGGGCGATGTCGACCGCGGTCGTCTTGCCGGCGCCGCGGTGGCCGGCGACGAGGAAGGACCGGCCGTTCACGGTGGGCTGACAGTACCGGGTCAGCTCGCGCTCGATCAGCCGCACCGCCTGGCCTTCCATCCAGGGCCCGCCGCCGACGGCCTTGCCGTCATCGGCGAGCCACTCGGTCTCGAGCAGGACGCGGGGGTCGGCGACGGACTTCATCGCGAGTCGGCGGGGTCGGCGAGCGCGTGCATGGCAGGCGCGGGCGGGCCGAACACGAAGAGCACCGGGCCCGGTGGATCGACGCACACGGGTGCCATCAGCTCACCCGCCCGCGTCAGCAGGACGACCGCCAGCACGAGCAGGCCGGCACCGAGCGCCGCGGCTGCGCCGGGCCCGGTGAAGCCGGGCCCGGCGGCACCTCCCCCGCCGAAGGCCATGCCGTCGTCGCCCAGGACCAATGCACGCCGCCAGCCGCCGGCGACGAGGGCGCCGGCGACGACACCGGTCAGGCCGAGCGCCGCCAGGGCCGCCGCCGCCAGTTCCATGTGCCGGGCCAGCGCGTCGCGCCGCGTGCCCGGCGTCAGCAAGGCCCATTGCTTGCAGCCACCCGATCCGACGCGCCGGACCGGCGCCTCGGGCGGCAGCTTGTCCTCCGGCGCGACATGAACGATCAGAACCTGCGGATATGCCGGAGCGGCAAGACCGGGCCAGGGCCACGCCGGTGCCGGCAGGGTCAGATCGACACGCTGCTCGACATGCGGGGTGGGCACTGCAGGCACGATCACTGTCGGCGCCGTCTTCGGTGGCGGTCCGTTCGATCCGGAGGCGCGCCCGGCAGGCGGCGGGAGCACGATCTGAAGGTTCGCCAATGCCGTCGCGAGGGGAGCGGCCATCCTGTCATCGGGCCCGGGCTCGGGTGGCGCGTTCCGTTCGCCTGCGGCCTTCGAGACCGGGTTCGGCGCCCCGGCGGGCGCCGGCGCGGTCCCGTGACCTGGCGAGCCGTTCGGGCGCTGTTCCTGGTGCGGCCGAACGTCGACCGCGACCGTCGCAGCGTGCATGCAGGCTGCCGCCGTGGCGGCAGCGAGCATCGCGATCCAGCGTTGCCAAGCCATCCCGAACCCCTTGCATCGAGCGGCCTGCACTCTGGCGCTCAGACCGAGGGCCGTCATCCGTCGGACGGGGGACACCGGGGCGCATGCCCGGTCCACGCAGACCCGAACGGGTGCGGACCCGACCGACGGTGCAAAGTCCTGCGCCGGCCGTGTCGAGTCGCTTCGCACCACGTTCGTCCGAAATGGGAAATCATCCCGAGGCTCCGCCAGCCTGGTGATCTCCCTAGCTGTCCGAAACGGACGCCACGTCCGAAAATTGCGTGATGGTCCTGCCCGCCATCCACCAGACCGTCACCCGCAGCGACGAGCGCATCCTCAGCTCGGACATCTTCGGCCGCGGGCACGACGGCAAGGCGCCGCGGGCCGACCTCGGCCGCCACCACGAGCCGGCGCGCGACATCCCCGTCTACGCCGAGTGCGACGTGCTGGTCGCCGGTGGCGGGCCGTCGGGCACCGCCGCGGCGGCCTGCGCGGCGCGTCTGGGGGCCAAGGTCGTCCTGCTCGAGCGCTACAACCACCTCGGCGGGCTGTCGACCGGCGGGCTCGTGATCTGGATCGACCGCATGACCGACTGGACCGGCCAGCTCGTCATCCGCGGCTTCGCCGAGGAACTGTTCGAGCGCCTGCCACCCGACGCCGTGGCCGGCCCCGGGCGCGACGAGTGGGGCTCGACCGACCCCGCCAAGGCCGCCCACTGGAGCCAGCGCACCGCCGCCTACCACGGCATCGTCACCTGGTCGCCGACCATCGACCCCGAGCGGCTGAAGCTGCTGAGCCAGGAGATCTGCCTGGAGCGCGGCGTGCAGCTCGTCTACCACGGCTGGGCCTGCGAGCCGGTGATGGCGGGTGGCCAGGTCGCCGGCGTCAGCTTCGAGAGCAAGGAAGGGCGGATGGCGATCCGCGCCCAGGTGGTCGTCGACGCCACCGGCGACGGCGACATCTTCGCGCGCGCCGGCGCCGCCTTCGACAACGACGTCGAGGCGGCCGACATCCACCACTGCATGAACACCGCGTGGCTCTTCGGCGGCGTCGACATGAAGCGCTGGATCGCCTTCAAGGCCGGCCAGCCCGAGGCCTTCTCGGCCTTCATGGCCGGCGGGCGCGCGGCCTGCGGGCTGTTCGACCGCCCCTTCGTGTCATGGCGCGACGACATCGCCCTCTTCATGGGCCCGCGCCAGAGCGGCTTCTCGGCGCTCGACGTCGACGACCTGACCGCCGTCGAGGTGCGCTCGCACCGCGCGATGGACGCCCACCTGGCCTACTACCGCACGCACGCGCCGGGCTTCGAGAACGCCTACCTGCTGCTGTCGGCGCCGCAGATCGGCGTGCGCCACGCGCGCCGGCTCAAGGGCGTGGACGCCGTGCTGCGCCGCCGCTGGCCCGAGGGACTGGCGCTGGCCGACGAGATCGGCGTCACGCCGGCCGTCAGCCCCAAGTTCCCCAACATCTCGATCCCCTACGGCGCGCTGGTGCCGGTGGCGCTGGACGGCCTGCTGGCCTGCGGCCGCCACGTCAGCTGCGACCCCAACTCGCACGGCTTCATGCGCGAGATCCCGCAGTGCTGGATCACCGGCCAGGCGGCCGGGGTGGCGGCGGCGCTGGCGGTGAAGCGCGGCGTGGCGCCCCGTGCGGTCGACGTCGGCGAGCTGCAGCAGGCCCTGCGCGAGCAAGGCGTCTACCTGCGCGCCGCCGGCGAGCGCGCGGTGGCCGCTGCCTGAACATCCACCGCCATGGCCAGGGACACCGTCAGCGCACTCGACCGCGGGCTGGCGCTGATGCAATGCTTCAGCGACACCCGGCGCGTGCTCGGGCCGACCGAGCTGGCGCGCCTGACCGGCATCCCGCGCCCGTCGGTGATCCGGCTGGCGGCGACGCTGGTCGCGCACCGCTGGCTGCAGACCGAGCCGGACGGCGAGCGCTACATGCTGGGTGCCGGCGTCGTCGCGCTGGCGCAGGTCTTTCTCGCCGGGCTGGACCTGCGCGCCGTCGCGCGCGGACCGATGCAGCAGCTCGCCGACCGCTTCGGCGCGTCGGTCTACCTGGCGCTGCGCGACGGCCTGGAGATGGTGCTGGTCGAAGCCTGCCGCGCGCGCTCGGCGATGCTGACCGCGCGGTTGGACGTCGGCTCGCGCGCGCCGCTGCCCAACTCCGCGCTCGGCCGCGCCTGCCTGGCCGCGGCCGACCCCGCGACGCGCGCGCAGCTGGTCGAGTCGCTGCGGCTGGCGCGCGGCTCGGACTGGCCGGCGCTGGAGGCCGGGCTGGCCGCCGCGCTGGCCGAACACGCACGGCACGGCTGGTGCACCTCGCTCGGGGCCTTCCACCGCGACATCAACTCGGCCGCGGTGGCGCTCGTCGGCCCGCGCGGCGAGGTCCACGTCTTCAACTGCGGCGGGCCGGCGTTCGCGCTGCCGGAGTCGCGCCTGCGCGGCGAGGTGGCGCCGGCGCTGCTGCAGATGGCCGGCGAGATCGCCGCCGCGGTCGGCGGCCGGGTGGCGCGGCCGGCGGTCGCCGAGCCCGCGCGCGAGACGGCGAGGGCCGCATGAGGCTGACCGTCGACGAGAAGGCGATGCGCGACGGCCGCGACGGGCCGGCGGTGGCGCGCGCGATGGATCTGCTGATCCGCTACGGCGAGGCGCTGGGTGCCGAGGACTTCGTCGAGACGCGCAACGTCTGCGGCACGGTGACCGCATCGACGCCCTTCATGCGCGACTTCGCGCTCGCGCGCAGCGACGCGGGCGGCGGGCTGGCGGCCGTCTACAGCGAGTTCAACCTCGACAGCGACCAGATCGTCGAGCCGCCGCCGGTGCGCGCCTTCAGCTCGCACCTGCAGCTCGGCTTCGACCCCCACCACCCGGCCGAGACCGGCGTCGGCGAGGCGGTGCTGCAGTTCTACCGCCGCAGCGAGGCGATGGTGGCCCGCATGGGCGTGCAGATGATGAACACCTGCACCCCCTACCAGGTCGGCAACGTGCCGACGCGCGGCGAGCACTGCGCGTGGATGGAATCCTCGGCGGTGATCTACATCAACTCGGTGCTGGGCGCACGCACCAACACCGAGGGCCGCGAGAGCACGAGCGCGGCGATGCTGACCTGCCGCATCCCCAACTGGGGCTACCACCTCGACGGCCCGCGCCGCGCCACGCTGGGCATCGAGCTCGACATCGCGGTCGAATCGGTCGAGGACTGGGGGCTGCTCGGCTACTGGATGGGCGATTGGGTGCAGGAGCGCGTGCCGGCGATCCGCGCCCCGCGCGGCTGGGGCGCGGTGCCCGGGCTGCCGAAGCTGAAGCACTTCGGCGCCGCGGCGTCGTCCTCCGGCGGGGTCGAGCTGTTCCACCTGGTCGGCATCACGCCCGAGGCGCCGACCTGGGAGGCGGCCTTCGGCGGCCGCGAGCCGGGCGAGCTGCGCCGCTACGGCGCGCGCGAGCGCGCGGCCACGCTGGAGCGGCTGAACGGCGCGACGCACGAGCGCAAGGTCGACTACGTGATGCTCGGCTGCCCGCACTACACCATCGGCCAGATCTGGGAAGCGGCGCAGCTGCTCGAGGGTCGCAAGGTGCACCCCGACTGCGCGCTGTGGATCTGGACCCCGCGTGCGATCAAGGACCTGGCCGACCGCAACGGCTACACCGCGATCATCGAGGCCGCCGGCGGCAAAATCCTGACCGACAGCTGCTCGGCGATGAGCCGCGCGGTGCCGCCCGGCACGCGGGTCGTGGCCTGCGACTCGGCCAAGCAGGCGCATTACCTGCCGGCCATCCTCGGCGTGCAGGCCTGGTTCGGCAGCACCGCGGCCTGCATCGACGCCGCCTGCAGCGGGAGCTGGCATGGCGCGTGATCTCGAGCCCGACGCCATGCTGCGCGACGAAGTGATCGTGCTGCGCGGGCGCAAGGTGGTCGGCGGCGTGGCCGAGGGCGAGGCGCTGGTCACGCACGAGCGCATCTCGGGCTGGGGCGGAGTCGACCCGCGCACCGGCACCGTGGTCGAGACGCGGCACGAGCTGCGCGGCCAGAGCTTCGCCGGCAAGGTGCTGGTGTTCCCGGGCGCCAAGGGCTCGTCGGGCTGGTCGGCGCAGTTCCACGTCGCGCGGCTGATGGGCACGGCGCCGGCGGCCTGGCTGTTCGTCGAGATGACGACCAAGGTCGCGCTCGGCACGGTGGTCAGCCGCGCGCCGGCGATGACCGACTTCGACCGCGACCCGCTGGCGCTGATCCGAAGCGGCGACTGGGTGCGCGTCGACGCCGACGCCGGACTCGTCACGGTGACGCGGCATCGTGCCGGCTGATGCCCGCCCGACGATGACGAGCGACGAGGAGACGACGATGACGCTGCGCTTGGAACCCCTGCACCCCGAATTCGGCGCCCTGGCCAGCGGCCTGGACCTGATGCAGCCGCTGACGCCGGCGCAGGTCGGCGCGGTCGACGAGGCGATGGACCGCTTCGGCCTGCTGCTGTTCCGCAGGCAGGCCATGACACCGGACCAGCAGATGGCCTTCACGCGCCAGTTCGGCCCGCTGGACGTCGGCTTCCGCCGGCTGAAGACGATGCCCGGCGCGCCGGCGCACCGTTATGCGTACAACGAGCTGGCCGACATCTCCAACGTCGAGGCCGACGGCGAGGTGGCGCGGCGCGACTCGCGCAAGATCGTCTCCAACATCGCCAACCAGCTCTGGCATGCCGACAGCTCGTTCCAGCGTCCGCGCGCGAAGTACTCGATGCTGCACGCGGTGGTGCTGCCCCGCCGCGGCGGCGACACCGAGTTTGCCGACCAGCGCGGTGGTTGGGACCGGCTGGATGCCGACATGCAGGCGCGCATCGCGCCGCTGGTGGCCGAACACTGGGCGCTGCACTCGCGCTTCCTGCTCGGCGACACCGACTACACGCCCGAGCAGATCGCCGCCATCCCGCCGGCGTTCTGGCCTGTCGTGCAGACGCACAGCGGCTCCGGGCGCCGGCACCTCTACATCGGCGCCCACGCGCGGGCGATCGCCGGCATGGTGGTGGCCGAGGCACGCATGCTGCTGGCCGACCTGCTGGAACACACGACGCACCCCGACCATGTCTACCGCCATCGCTGGCAGGTCGGCGACCTGCTGATCTGGGACAACCGCTGCATGCTGCACCGTGGCCGCGCCTACGACCTCGGCGAGCGGCGCGAGCTGCGCCGCTCGACGACACTGGACGTCGAGTCCGAGCACCGCTTCCTGCCCGATGAGGCACTGCAGGCTGCCTGAGCACAGGCGCCCCCACCGCTGACCACCCGAACGAGGAGACACCCCATGGCCATCACCCGTCGCCAGACCCTGCTTGCCGCCGCCGCCGGCGCCTTGCTCGGCGGCAGTGCGCCCGCCGCGCTCGCCCAGCCGCGCTTCGCCTGGCCGCGCAACTTCTCCGTCATCACGCCGGTGGTCGGCACCGCCAACCACTCGCTGGCGGTGGCCTGGACGTCCAAGTTCCAGGCTGCCACCGGGGTGCGGGTGGCGGTGCTGCCGGCGCCCAACGGCTTCGCGCGCGCGAACTGGCTCAACACCGGCGAAGGCCGGCTCGGCATGCTGCAGGCCTCCGACTACTTCGACCAGATGGACGCCATCCAGGGCTACGCCAGCGAGGCCAGCGGCCCGACCGACACCCGCGTCGCGCACATGAACATGGTCACGCCCTGGGGCTTCGTGACGCGCGGCGACACCCCGATCAAGTCGTTCGACGACGTCGGTCCAGGCACCCGGATCGCGCTGGCCAAGAGCTCGTCGTTCCTGGTCGTCGCGGTGGAGGCGCTGCTGGCCTACCGCAACCTGAAGCCGACCGACGTCAACCTGGTCGAGGTCGGCAGCTTCGGTGCCAACACCGCGGTGCTGGCCGAGGGCCGGGTCGACCTGGCCTTCACGTCGCCGATCTCCGGCCCCTCGTACCAGGCCGAGGCCAACCCGGCCGGGCTGCGCTGGATCCCGGTGCCGCCGCGGCAGAAGGACCCGGCGGCCTACGACCGCTACCGCAAGCTGATGCCGGGCTACATCATCCAGACCACCGCGGTCGGGGTGAAGTCGGCGATCGACGTGCCGATGGACCACGCCTTCCAGTGCAACCACGTGCTGGCGACCGAGGATCCGGAGTTCGTCTACCAGCTCATCAAGTGGCTGGACGAGAACCACGAGAGCTACAAGGCCGACTTCACCCACGCCCACCTGATGACGGTGGCCAACCTGGTCGTCTTCCTCGAGCGTGGCCACCTGCAGCCGCTGCACGAAGGCGCGATCCGCTACCTGAGCGACAAGGGCCTGTGGAAGCCGGCCTACCAGGCGCGGCAGGACAAGCTGGTCGAGCTGGCCAAGCGGCGCATCGCCGGCTGGCAGGGCGCGGTGGCGGCGGCCAAGCGCGCCGGGCTGCGCATCGACCCGGGCAACGCCGACTGGGTCAAGGCCTGGACCGACCACCGCGCCGCCAACGGCCTGGCGACACCCTACGGCGAGGAGGTGCTGGCGCTGAGCTGAACGAGCCCTGAAGCACGGCCCGGCGGCCGGCGCGCGGCGCGCGCGGCACCCGGGCCCGTCCACCCCGGCCAGCCCCCCGCGAGGCGCCCCGCATGTCCAACTCCGCCCAGCCTGCGGCCGCTGCGCCGGCGATCCCCGACAGCCTGGCCGACCGCAGCGTCGACCGCTACCGCGCGCTGCCGGCACCGCTGCGCGCGCTGGTGCTGCTGCTGTCGGGCGGCGGCGTCGCGCTCTCGGTCGTCTACATCTTCGGCCTGGTGGCGCTGCTCGACGTCACCTACTACTTCCTGCTGATGGCCATCTTCCTGCCGATGGCCTTCGTCTTCCTGCCGGCCCACCAGGGCGAGCGCACGGTCGGCTGGCTGAGCTGGACGCCGGCCGCGGCGACGCTCGGCCTGACGCTGTTCCTGGCCTGGAAGTCGAGCGACCTCGTCTACCAGACCTGGGTGCCGGTGAGCGCGCCGTGGCAGCTGTGGGTGGCGGCCGGACTGTTCCTGCTGATCCTGGAGGCGGCGCGCCGCTCGGGCGGCAAGATCTTCGTCGCCATCGTGCTCGTGCTGGCGCTGTACCCGGTCTATGCCGACTGGATGCCCGGCATGTTCTGGGGCCCACCGACGACGCTGGCACGCACGCTGGCGTTCAACGTCTATTCGGCCGATGCGCTGCTCGGTGTCGTCACGCGCGTGGTCGGCGAAGTCATCATCGGCTTCCTGATCCTGGCCGCGCTGCTGGTGGCCACCGGCGCGGCCGACTTCTTCCTCAAGCTGGCGATGGCGATCATGGGCGGCACCCGCGGCGGGCCGGCCAAGGTCAGCGTGCTGGCCAGCGGCTTCTTCGGCAGCCTGTCGGGCAGCATCTTCGGCAACGTGGTGTCGACCGGCGCGGTGACCATCCCGGCGATGAAGAAGGGCGGCTTCCCGCCCCACTACGCCGGCGCGCTGGAGGCCTGCGCGTCCACCGGCGGCATGCTGATGCCGCCGGTGATGGGCGCGGTGGCCTTCATCATGGCCGACTTCACCAGCACCGAGTACGCGGTGATCGTGATGGCGGCGGTCATCCCCAGCGTGCTGTACTACGTCGGGCTGTACTTCCACGTCGACGGCTACGCCGCCAAGACCGGCATGGTCGGCACCCAGGCGGCCGACCTGCCGTCGATCGGGCAGACGCTGCGCCAGGGCTGGCCGTTCCTGATCGTCGTCGGCTTCCTCGTCTGGGGCCTGGTCGTGATGCGCTGGGAGCGGCTGACGCCCTACTATGCGTCGGCACTGCTGCTGGCGCTGACCTTCCTGAAGAAGGACATGCGGCTGGACTTCGGCCGCGTGCGCGACATCCTGCTCGAGTGCGGCAAGCTGCTCAGCCAGACGGTGGCGCTGCTGCTGCCGACCAGCTTCATCCTCGGCGGGCTGATGGCCACCGGCGTGGCGCCGGCGATTGCCGCCGCGCTGGTGCAGATGGGCGGCTCCAGCGTGGTGCCCATCCTGCTGATCGGCATCGGCGTGTGCATCGTGTTCGGCATGCTGGGCATGATCGTCGCCGCCTACCTGATGCTGGCGCTGACGCTGGCGCCGGCGCTGGAACAGGCGGCCGGGCTGAACACGCTGGCGATCCACCTCTTCATCGCCTACTACGCGACGCTGGCGGCGATCACGCCGCCGGTGGCGCTGGCCGCCTTCCTCGCCTCGCGCATCAGCGGCTCCGACCCGATCAAGACCAGCTGGCACGCCGCGCGGCTGGGCATCGTGCTGTACTTCATCCCCATCTTCTTCCTCTTCGAGCCGGCGCTGATCCTGCAGGGCGCCTGGCACCAGACCGTGGTCTGGGTGCTGCTGAACCTGCTGGCGATCGCCGTCATCGCCGGCGCGTCGGAGGGCTACCTGGTGCGCTTCGGCCACCTCAAGGGCTGGGCGCGCGGCGTGCTGTTCGGCGCCGGGCTGCTGATCGGCTTCCCGGAATGGGTGTCGACCGCGGCCGGGCTGGCGCTGCTGGCGGCGGTGGTCGCGCTGCGCCGCTGGTCGATCGCGCCGCGGCCGGCGCTCGCCGGGCCCTGAACCCGCGCGCGGCCGCGCGCCGCGCCGTGCCGCGCTATCCTTGCGCCGCGGCCGCGCGACGTAACCGGGAGTAACCGCCAACAAGCGCCCGCAAGCCGTGCTTATCTGCCGTTTACACCTCTGGGGTGTTGGGCGATGATGCTTCGCCCCAGCCTTGCCCCGCCGCGCGACGACGAGCACCGATGGCCCTGGAAACGACGGTCGAACCCCCCAGCACGGCGCTGTCCGGTGTCGCGCGCGTGCTCGTCCACGCCGGCAAGCTGACGCCAGCGGCGGCCGAGGACCTGTCGAAGAAGGCCAAGGAGCGCCGCACCAGCTTCGTCTCGGCGGTCATCGGCGCCGGTGCGGTGCAGGCGGCCGACCTCGCGCACGCACTGTCGGCCACGCTGTCGCTGCCGCTGCTCGACCTGGCGGCGGTCGACCTGCAGAAGCTGCCGAAGAACATCGTCGAGCCGAAGATCACCGCCCAGTACCAGGTGCTGGTGCTCGGCCGGCGCGGCAGCCGGGTCTTCATCGGCGCCGCCGACCCGACCGACCAGGAGGCCGGCGAGCGCATCAAGTTCGCGACCCAGCTGACCCCCGAGTGGGTCATCGTCGAGTACGACAAGCTGGTCAAGATCCTCGAGGCGCAGAACGCGAGCGCCAACGAGGCGATCGAGTCGCTCGCCGGCGGCGACTTCGAGTTCGACGTCACCGAGGAGGAGACGGCGGCCGAGTCCAACGACGTCGCGGCCGAGGTCGAGGACGCGCCGGTGGTGCGCTTCCTGCAGAAGATGCTGATCGACGCCATCAACATGCGCGCGTCGGACCTGCACTTCGAGCCCTACGAGTACCACTACCGGGTGCGCTTCCGGGTCGACGGGGAGCTGCGCGAGATCACCCAGCCGCCGATCGCGATCAAGGACAAGCTGGCCTCGCGCATCAAGGTCATCAGCCGCATGGACATCGCCGAGAAGCGGGTCCCGCAGGACGGCCGGATGAAGCTCAAGTTCGGCAACAAGGCGATCGACTTCCGGGTCTCGACGCTGCCGACGCTGTTCGGCGAGAAGGTCGTGATCCGGATCCTGGACCCGTCGAGCGCCAAGCTGGGCATCGAGGCGCTGGGCTACGAGAAGGCCGAGAAGGACCGCCTGCTGGCCGCCATCCAGCGGCCGTACGGGATGATCCTGGTCACCGGGCCGACCGGCTCCGGCAAGACGGTGTCGCTCTACACCTGCCTGAACATCCTCAACCAGCCGGGCGTGAACATCGCCACCGTCGAGGACCCGGCCGAAATCAACCTGCCCGGCATCAACCAGGTCAACGTCAACGACAAGGCCGGGCTGACCTTCGCCGCGGCGCTGAAGTCCTTCCTGCGCCAGGACCCGGACATCATCATGGTCGGCGAGATCCGCGACCTGGAGACGGCCGACATCGCGATCAAGGCCGCCCAGACCGGCCACATGGTGATGTCGACGCTGCACACCAACGACGGCCCGACGACGCTGACGCGGCTGCTGAACATGGGCGTGGCACCGTTCAACATCGCCTCCAGCGTGCTGCTGATCACGGCCCAGCGCCTGGCGCGCCGGCTGTGCGAGAACTGCAAGAAGCCGGCCGACTACCCGCGCGAGTCGCTGCTCAAGGCCGGCTTCAGGCCCGAGGAGCTGGACGGCAACTGGAAGCCCTACCGCGCCGTGGGCTGTTCGGCCTGCAACAACGGCTACAAGGGCCGGGTCGGCATTTACCAGGTGATGCCGATCAGCGAGGCGATCCAGCGCATCATCCTGTCCGAGGGCACGGCGCTCGACATCGCCGAGCAGGCGCAGAAGGACGGCGTGCGCGACCTGCGCCAGTCCGGCCTGGTCAAGGTGCGCGCGGGCGTCACGACGCTCGAGGAAGTCATCTCCGTCACCAACGAGTAATCGCGAGTCTGTCCCGACCATGGCCACTGCAACCGCCGCCGCCCGCAACGCCCCGAAGGACTTCCTGTTCGAATGGGAGGGCAAGGACCGCAACGGCAAGTCGGTGCGCGGCGAGATGCGCGCCGGCGGCCAGGCCATGGTCCAGGCCAGCCTGCGGCGCCAGGGCATCCTGGTCGGCAAGATCAAGAAGCGCCGCACCACCGGCGGGCGCTCGATCAAGCAGAAGGACATCGCGATCTTCACGCGCCAGCTGGCGACGATGATGAAGGCCGGCGTGCCGCTGCTGCAGGCCTTCGACATCGTCGCCCGCGGCAGCGCCAATCCGCGGCTGACCAAGCTGCTGACCGACATCCGCTCCGACGTCGAGACCGGCACCAGCCTGTCGTCGGCGTTCCGCAAGCACCCGATGTACTTCGACTCGCTGTACTGCAACCTGGTCGAGGCCGGGGAGGCGGGCGGCATCCTGGAGGCGCTGCTCGACCGGCTCGCGCTGTACCAGGAAAAGACGATGGCGATCAAGCAGAAGATCAAGTCGGCGCTGATGTACCCGATCTCGGTCATCGTCGTCGCCTTCGTCGTGCTGACGGTCATCATGATCTTCGTCATCCCGGCGTTCAAGGAGGTCTTCAGCTCCTTCGGCGCCGACCTGCCGGCGCCGACGCTGTTCGTGATCGCGCTGTCGGAGTTCTTCGTCTCCTGGTGGTACGTGATCTTCGGCGTGATTTTCGGCGGCACCTACTTCTTCTTCCAGGCCTGGCGGCGCTCGGAGAAGATGCAGATGGCGATGGACCGCCTGCTGCTGCGCGTCCCGGTGTTCGGCGACCTGATCAACAAGTCCGTCATCGCGCGCTGGACGCGCACGCTGTCGACCATGTTCGCCGCCGGCGTGCCGCTGGTGGAGGCGCTGGACTCGGTGGGTGGCGCGTCGGGCAACGCGGTCTACGCCGAAGCAACCGAGAAGATCCAGAAGGACGTCTCCACCGGTACCGCGCTGACGACGGCGATGACCGCCACCGGCGTGTTCCCGACCATGGTGCTGCAGATGGCGGCGATCGGCGAGGAGTCCGGCTCGCTCGACCACATGCTGGCCAAGGCGGCCGAGTTCTACGAGGACGAGGTCGACGAGATGGTCAAGGGCCTGTCCAGCCTGATGGAGCCGTTCATCATCGTCATCCTCGGCGTGCTGATCGGCGGCATCGTGGTGTCGATGTACCTGCCGATCTTCAAGCTGGGCGCCGTCGTTTGAGCGCGCTGGCGCCGCTGCTGGAGCCGCTGCTCACGCCCTGGGGACTGGGGCTGATCGGGCTGATCATCGGCAGCTTCCTCAACGTCGTCGTCCACCGCCTGCCGCTGATGCTCGAGCGGCAGTGGTGGGCCGACGCGGTGCACCTGCTCGGCGACGCCGACTCCTACCGCAAGGTCTTCGGCCAGCCGGCGCCGGCGGCTGCTGGCGCGACCGCGTCCGGGCTGGCACGCCAGCTCGAGGCGCTGCCCGCCCTGGGCCTGGCGCGGCCGGCCTCGCGCTGCCCGCACTGCGGGCACCGCATCCGCTGGTTCGAGAACATCCCGCTCGTGTCCTGGCTCGCGCTGCGCGGGCGCTGCAGCGCGTGCCGCGCGCCGATCGCGCTGCGCTACCCCTTCATCGAGCTGCTCACCGGTGCGCTGTTCGCGGCCGTCGCCTGGCGCTTCGGCGGCGCTCCGGTGGCGCTGCTGTGGTGCGCGGTGGTCGCGGTGCTGCTCGTGCTGTCGGCGATCGACTGGGACACCACCGTGCTGCCGGACGCGCTGACCCTGCCGCTGGCCTGGGCCGGGCTGGTCGCGGCCGCGCTCGGCTGGACCATCCCGTGGGCCGACGCGCTGTGGGGCGCGGTCGCCGGCTACCTGTCGCTGTGGTCGGTCTACTGGCTGTTTAAGCTGACGACCGGCAAGGAGGGCATGGGCCAGGGCGACTTCAAGCTGCTGGCCGCGCTCGGCGCCTGGCTCGGCTGGCAGGCCGTCCTGCCGATCGTGCTCGCGGCCTCGGTGATCGGCGCCGTGGTCGGCATCGGGCTGAAGGTCTCGGGCGGGCTGCGCGAGGGCCGCTTCGTGCCCTTCGGCCCCTTCCTCGCCGGCGGCGGCGTCGCGGTGCTGCTGATCGGCCTGCCGCAGGTCCTGGCCTGGATCGGCTGGGCCTGACGATGCCCCGGCCCGCCAGGCCGCCGGTCCGCAGCGTCGGGCTGACCGGCGGCATCGGCAGC
>JRYF01011637.1_pt1 | contig 18204 bp, 20 predicted proteins | sample 235331 | NCBI WGS metagenome assembly JRYF01 (sample SAMN03074217, study PRJNA261475) | activated sludge metagenome | biome: Wastewater Treatment Plant; feature: Wastewater; material: Activated sludge; isolation source: activated biomass of a wastewater treatment plant treating hydrocarbon... ...
TTTTTTTATTATTTCCCCCCCTCCCCTTTTTTTTTTTTTTTTTTTTTTTGTGTTCTTCCCCCCCTTTTTTTTTGGTTTGTGGGTTTTGGCTCCCGCCATTTCGGTCACAACATCACACAGGAGACATCATGGACACCCTCACCATCATCGCCTACGCCCTCATTCTGTACGGCGTCTTCACGCTCTACATCGCCTTCGCCAAACCCAAAGCCATCTGGAACCTCGGCAAGATCCAGGGCTTCGTGCAACTGCTCTCTGAAAAAGGGACAGTCATCTTCTTCAGCATCGTCGGCGTTGCAACCATCGTCGGCGGCGCGTGGCTGTTGATGAGATAAAGGCTTGGAGCGAGAGTCCGCTTGGGGTTAAGAGCGAAGCGGGTTCTTCATCCAAAAAATGGAGTTGTGTTGTATGCCAAAACAAACCTTTCTCAATCTTCCCGATGAAAAGCGCAAGATCATCGTTGACGCGGCTATAGATGAATTCGCCGAACACGGTTTGGAGAATGCTTCGACGAACCGCATTGTGGCGAACAGCGGCATCTCGAAAGGCAGTTTCTACCAGTACTTTGAAGACAAGCAGGACGTTTTCATGTATTTAATCACTGTGCTGGAGCATGAAAAAATGGAATACTTTAAGGGGAAGCACCCGCCGAGCATGAATATGGATACGTTTGGGTACTTCCGCTGGATGATCAAGGAGGGGATGCAGTTCAATTCTGCCTATCCGCGCCTGGTGCAAGCCATCAGCCGCGTGATGTTTGGCGAAGGGCTGTATTACCAGAACTTCAACCACATCCGCGAGCGCTCGATGCAGGGACTTCGGGCGATGATCCAGCAAGCCATCCAAAACGGGGAGGTGGATCCCAGCGTGGATATGGACCTGGCGGTGATGATCATCGAGACGTGGAGCAACGCCATCAGCAATTACATTTTGCAGGAAGGCATGAAGCAGAAGGACATCATGAAGTGGGTGCGTTCCGCGAAAGTACAGGAACGGATCGACAAAATGCTATACGTCATGGAGTACGGTTTGCGGAAGACTGAATCGGATTTCGAGAAAACTTTTTAGGAAAGGAAATCGGCATGAGTTTATTTCTACGCATTGCATGGCGGAACGTCTGGCGCCAACGCCGCAGAACACTCCTGATCGCGGGCGCGATGGGCGTCATGATGGCTCTACTGGTATTCTACGATGGCATGATCGGCGGGTTCGAGCAGGCAATCTACGGCAACGCCATTCAACTACTGGGAGGCAATATCCAGGTCCATGCGCCCGGCTACGGCGACGCGTTGGGTAACAAGCCGCTTCTTCCGCTGGCTGACCCGGACGCTGTCGTGCGGGCGGCAGAATCGCGCCCGGAGGTGGTTGCCGCCTCGAAGCGCATCGTCACCGGCGGACTGGTGACCAACCGTGAAGGCGCGTTCGCCGTCTCGATCATCGGCATCGAGACGGAAAAGGAAGCCAAAATCATCCCGGTGGCGGAGAACATCACAAAGGGACGCTACCTCAACCCGGATGACGGCGACCTGATCGTCATCGGTCAGGGACTCGCCACCGCGATGAGCATCGACGTGGGCGACCGTATCACGATGGTGGGCAGTTCGAAGAACGAACAGAACCGCCAGCGTACGATGACCGTCGTTGGCATCTACGATGTGGGGGTGCCTTCCGTCGAGAAAGCCATGATCTATGTATCCCTTGCCGAGGCACAGAGCCTGTTCGGGTTGAGCGGACAGGTGACGGAAGTGGTCGTTTCCCTGAAACAGATCGGGCAGGAGCCGGGCGTGGCGCGGGCGATCAACGAACAGGCGCCGGGCTATGAAGTGGACACGTGGGAGAGTTCCTTCCCGGAACTCAAACAGACCATGGAAATGAAGACCGGTGTGATGGGCTACATGGGCGTGTTCATGCTGAGCATTGCCGCAATCGGCATTCTCAACCTGCTGATGATGGCGGTCTTCGAGCGCACGCGCGAGATCGGCATCATCGGCGCGCTGGGATTGAAACCGCGCGAGATCACCCTCCTGTTCCTGTTGGAAGGGACTCTGATCGGCGTGATGGGGGCGGTGATCGGAGCCGTTTTGGGTACCACGGTCAACGGGATCTTCAGCGTTGTGGGATTGGATTACAGCCAGTTCGCCAACCTGACCGAGTACACCGCCCTGATCAGCGGAAGCATCTACACCCAGATTGTGCCCCTCAAGGTGCTTCAGCACGCGTTCACGGTTGCGGTCATTGCCGCGCTTGCGGCGCTGTATCCCGCCATTCAAGCCTCGCATCACGAACCGGCGGAGGCGTTGCATTACGTCTAGCGAACTTCTTTCTTCTTTCGTCTTTCTTGTTGAAAGAAGAAAGAATCAACGAAGTGAGAATCTTATGATGAATTATTTCAAACTGGCATATCGCAACCTGGGCAGGCACCGCCGCCGCTCGATCCTTTCGGGATTGGCGCTCGCCATGGGGACCGCCCTGTTGATGTTCATCGCCGCCTTCTTTCAGGGCGAGATGCGCAGCGCAATGGAATCCACCCTGCGCCTCAGCAGCGGACATCTGCAGGTGCGCGATGCAGATTACGACCCCGACAAACTCAGCGTCGCCTGGGAGTATCTGATCGAGAACCCGGGGCAGGTTTCGGCGCAGATCGAAGCGCTGGATCAGGTTGACGTGGCAACGCCGCGCCTGTTTGCCAGCGGCATCATCACATCGCAAAACGATTCGGTTGGCGTCCAGATTATGGGCATCGACCCAGCCTCGAGGGCGAACGATCCGTATCGTCATCTTGTTTCCGGTGAATTCCTCGCGGCGGACGACCGCGAAGGCATTTTGATCGGACGTCCGCTTGCCCAGAACCTCGGTCTTAATGTCGGCAGCCAGATCAGCCTGCTCGTGAATACATCCGACGGCACAGTGGACGAGCAGGTGTTCACCGTGCGTGGAATCTACACAACAGGCACCACTGCCTATGACAAGGGAATCGTATTCCTGCCTCTTGCAAAGGCGCAGGCATTCTCAGGCGCGGGGAACCGCGCCAGCATGATCTTTGTCCTGCTGAAGGACCGCGAACAGGCTGAGTTCGTGGCAAAGGCGATCCCCAGCCAGAATTTCCAGGTGGAGACGTGGAGGGAGTTGAACTCACTGCTCGTGCTGGTCAACGATTTCTCGAACGCCTACCTGACGGTCATCAACCTGATCATCCTCGGCGTGACCGTCACGGTCATCGTCAACACACTGCTCATGTCCGTTTTCGAGCGCACGCGTGAGATCGGCATCCTCTCCGCCATAGGCATGAAGGGACGGCAGATCATCGCCATGTTCCTCGCCGAGGCAAGCCTGCTGGCGCTGGGAGGCGTCACAGTTGGCGCGCTGGCTGGCTGGGCTCTTTCCGTCTACTTTGGAAAGGTCGGCATTTACTTCGGAGACCTCGGCTTGAGCGCCGACATGCTCCTCGAGGACCGCATCTATACCTACCTGACGCTTGAATCAGCCGTCAACCTGATCATCACCGCATTCGTCATCACATTGATCGCTTCACTCTACCCGGCGCGGATGGCTTCCCGCATGGAACCTGTCGAAGCATTGCACGGAAACTAGTAACGCGAAATTTATTTCGCAACCGCGAAGCGACATAAATATCGCGGTACGAAACTCCAAGGAGAAACAAAATGGAAGTCGCAAAATTAACAGATGTCACCCGCATTTACAAGATCGGTGAAGTGGAAACCCGCGCGCTGAACGGCGTCAGCCTGACCATCGAAAGCGGTGAGTTTACCTCGCTTGTGGGTCCGTCCGGCTCCGGCAAGACCACCCTGCTGCAACTCATCGGCTGCCTCGACCAGCCCACATCGGGCAAAGTCGTCATCGCCGGCAAGGAGACGACCGGTCTCAGCCGCAACCAGCGCGCGGACCTGCGCAAAGGCACCATCGGATTTGTGTTCCAGTTCTTCGCCCTCATCCCGACCCTCACCGCCTACGAGAACGTCGAAATGCCGCTCCTCCTCAACGGCTTGACCGCGGCGCAGCGCAAGCAACGCATCATGGACCTGCTCTCGGCTGTCGGCATGACCGACCGGGCGAACAACCGTCCCGACCAGCTTTCCGGCGGACAACAGCAGCGCGTCGCTGTCGCACGAGCGCTTGCCACTGACCCCAAACTGATCCTCGCTGACGAACCCACCGCCAACCTCGACACCGAGAACGGCGAGCAGGTCATGGAGATCATGAAGAAACTCAACAAAGAGACCGGCACCACCTTCGTCTTCGCCACCCACGATCCCCGCGTCATCAAGTATGCCGGGCGCGTCGTCACCTTGCAGGACGGCATCATTGTGAAAGACAGCAATGGAAAGTCGTAGAGTGAGCATGAAGAAAACACTTCCAATATTCATTATGATACTGACGCTGGCGCTTTCTGCCTGCGGCTCATCCGCCACGCCGACGCCCATACCTACAATCGCGGTGGATGGCGGCAACACGGCCACTACAACAAAACCCGTTTCCAGTGGAGGGAATGTCGTTGCTTCAGCAGTTCTTGTCCCTGCGCAGGAAGCGCAGCTGGCTTTCGTCAGCGGCGGGAATGTGGTGAAGGTCAATGCCAAAGTCGGGGACCGCGTCACAGCGGGATTCATCCTGGTCGAACTCGATGACACCCTCGCCCGGCTGGAGGTCGAACGGGCGCAGCGTACCCTGCGCGAACTGACCTCTCCCTCCGCCATTGCCGCGGCTGAGCAGGCTGTGGCAAACGCCCAAAAGGCGCACGATGACGCAAAGAGGAAATATGACAGCCTCGGCCGCAGGTTCGCCGACAACATCACCATTGATTATCTCGAAGCCCAGGTTGTGCTTGCCCAGCAGGCGCTGGACCAGGCGAGGGATGCATACAATCATACGAGCGGGCTCTCTTCCGCCGACCCAGCCAGGGCAAAAGCCGCCACGAACCTGTACAATGCCCAAAGGGCGTACAATACCGCCCTGGCGAACCTCAACTGGTTTACCGAAAAACCATCGGAGAACGAAGTCGCGCTCATCACGGCGGACTTCAACGCCGCCTCCGCTGCCCTGCAGGAGGCAAAGTGGTACCTGGCTGAATTGAATGGGGAGTCCATCCCCGCGGATGCTGCCGGTGCAGGACTTGCCCAATTGCAACAGACACGCGCCGACCTGCAATCTGCACAGAACCGTCTCAAGCAGACGCACCTCCTCGCTCCAATCTCCGGCGTGGTGGCTCAGGTGGACGTGGTCGCCGGCGAGTATGCCTCGCCGGGCAAGGTGCTGATCGTCCTTAGCCAGGTGGACAAGTTGCAGGTCAAAACCACCGACCTGAGCGAGCGCAACGTCACAAAGGTCAAGGTTGGCGACCCGGCGGTCATCCTCATCAATGCGCTGGGACAGGAGTTCAACGGTACGGTGCTCCTCATCTCGCCGCTCGCCAACACGCTTGGCGGGGATGTCGTGTACGAGGTAACGCTTGCATTCGATGAACAGCCTGCCGGCGCGCTGGCGGGAATGACTGCGGACGTGACGATCGACAAATGAAACAGTAATCAGTGATCAGTAATCAGTGAACAGAGACGCGGATGATTGTATAATCACCGCGTCTCTGTTTATGCAATGTCATTCTGAGCGAAGCGAAGAATCTCTTTGAGCTTCAGAGACCCTTCGCTAACGCTCAGGGTGACAATCTAAAAACACTGGAGTACCTCATGCCCCTCCCCACCAAGATCACCGTCATCGGCGCCGGCTCGGCATCCTTCGGCGAAAACACATTGTCCGCCATCATGCGTTCGAAACGCCTCAAAGGCTCGGAGCTCGCGCTGGTGGACCGAAATGCCGAAAGTTTGGACATTGTCCATCGGCTGGCAAACAGGCTGAACGTCGAGTGGGAGGCGGGGTTCACGGTCACCGCCCACACCCATCACGCAGATGCGCTGCCAGGCAGTCAATTCGTCGTCAACGCCATCGAAGTCGGCGCGCGTGAAAATTTATGGAAGCGCGATTTCGAGATTCCCCTCAAATACGGCGTGCGCCAGCCCTATGCCGAAAACGGCGGACCCGGCGGATTTGCCCATACGGCGCGCAACATCGGTCCCATCCTGGGGATCGCGCGCGACATGGAGCAGGCTTGCCCCGAGGCGTGGCTTGTCAACTTCACCAACCCGATGATCCGCATCTGCGATGCGGTCAATCGTCACAGCCGCGTCAAGTCTGTCGGGTTGTGCCATCAAATTTATGCGGGCTATGTCATGGTCGGCGTTGCGCTGGCGAACGACCTCGGCATCGAAGTGCCCGAGGGACTGACCGGTATGCACGCCGCGGTGGACCAGCATCCGCTTCAGCATCGTGTGCGTGAGCAGATCGTCCCCCTCGTGGACATCCGCGCGGCGGGACTGAACCACTTTTCATGGATACTGTCCATCACAGACCGACGCACCGGCGAGGACCTGTATCCGCTCTTTAGAAAGCGCTTCTTCGAACTGGACCCGAAGTTTGAGCCGCTCACGAGGGAGGTTTTCTCCGCCTTTGACCTGTTCCCCGTCCCCGGCGACACGCACCTGTGCGAATATCTGCCGTGGATGAGCGACCCAACTACAAAACCGTGGGAGAAATACAACATCCGTTTGTACGATTGGGAATTGTTCGAGAATGTCCGCAACTTCGAACTGTATCGTTTGAATGAAATGGCAAACGGAGACGCCACCATCGAAGGCTTGCTCGACACCGACTCGGAAGGCGCGCTCGAAATGATCGAGAATGTGGCTGGCGCAGGGACCCATTACCACCTCGCGGCAAATTTGCCAAACGTAGGACAAATCTCCAACCTGCCGTTGGGCGCCGCCGTCGAAACGCCAGTGCAGGTGGACGGCGCGGGGATACATCCTGTGCATGTCGGCTCCCTGCCCGAACCGATCGCCGAACTCCTGCGGCGCGAGGTCACCGCCGCCCAACTCTGCGTGGACTCCGCCGTGGAAGGCTCGCGCGAAAAAGCCTTGCAATGTCTCCTGCTCGACCCGGTCATCACCGACATTGACACGGCGAGGAAGATCCTGGACGATTACCTGACCGAATACAGGGAATACCTTCCGCAGTTTTGGAAATAGGCATTTGTCATGCTGAGCCGCGAAGCATCCCTACCACGAAAATAGAGACCCTTCGCTACCGCTCAGGGTGACATCACCAAAAGCCAACATGAAAATTATCACCCTCTCGCCTTCAGACGAAAACCTTATCCATCAAGCCGCGCAATTGATGGTGGATGCTTTCCGGGAACACTGGCCCGACGCCTGGCCCACATTGGATGAAGCGATGAAAGAAATCCGCGAGATGCTCGAAGCGGAGCGTATTGCCTGCGCCGCGATTGACGGTGATGGAAACCTGCTCGGTATCATCGGCGGGATTCCACAATATGATGGTCTCGTGTGGGAACTGCATCCCCTCGCGGTCCAACCGCATCTGCAAGGGCGGGGCATCGGACGTGCGCTGGTCGCAGATTTCGAGGAGCAGGTCCGTCAGCGCGGCGGACTAACGATCACGCTCGGCACGGACGATGACGACAGTATGACTTCTATATCGAACGTTGACTTGTATGAAGATACATGGGAAAAGATTCAAAACATCCGCAACTTGAAGGGGCATCCCTACGAGTTCTACCAGAAGATGGGATATGTCATCACGGGCGTAGTCCCCGACGCGAATGGCAGGGGTAAGCCGGATATTTTGATGTCGAAGAGGGTGAAGTAACGTCGCGAGGCGGGTTTGGACTTTCGCTTCTTTGGAGTAAAAAGATAGATCATGCGCGCAACATTCCCCGTCACGGTCCATCTGTTCTTCATCCGCGAAGACCAGATCCTCGTCGCGCGCCGCGCCAACACCGGTTATCGCGACGGCGAATACAGCGTCCCTGCCGGGCATTTGGACGGCGGTGAAACCGTCCGTGCCGCGGCGGCTCGTGAGGCGGAGGAAGAGGTCGGGGTCCGAATTGAAGCGGAGGACATCCGCTTTTCCTCCGTCATGCACCGAATCGAGGGTGACGAGCGCGTGGACTTCTTTGTGCACGTCCAGCGCTGGCAGGGCGAGATCGTCAATGCCGAGCCCGACAAGTGTGATGAGTTACGCTGGGTGGATATGGATGACCTGCCCGGAAATATCATCCCCTATGTGCGGCAGGCGATACAGAACCACCGCGAGGGGGACGTCTTCGATGAGTTCGGGTGGTGATGCCTACAGGTCGCTCTTGCGGCGGCGATGGTACATGCCCTTGTTGCGATACATGATGTCATCTGCAATGCTGATGACCTTTTCCAGCTTCATGCCGGGTTCGCTGGTGGATGCGCCGAGCGAAAGGCTCAACTCCGGTTCGCGGTAATACTTGTTGTTCATCGCCGTCAGCGACTGGATGCGTTCCGCCGTTTCGTTGACGGTTTGTTCCCCCGCGCCCGCCATGACGACGATGAATTCATCCCCGCCGATGCGCGCGACGAGGTATTCTTTTCCAATGCCTGCCGCCAGTACCTCCGCCGCACGGCGGATCAGTTTGTCTCCTGCGTGATGCCCGAGCGAATCGTTCGTGGCTTTCAACCCGTTCAGGTCAACGATGATGAAACTGATTGGGTCGGAGCGGTTCGCTTCGAGTTTCAATAAAGTCTCTTCGAAAAAGGCGCGGTTATACAGACCTGTCATCACGTCGTGAGTGCCGAGGTAACGCAGGTATTCCTCCGCTTTTTTGCGCGCCGTGATATCCTGCAAAGCCACAAGCACCCAGTCGAAAGAGTTCTCGTGACCGGGCATCAGCGTCCAGTGTAATTGGATGTTTACCGGTTCGCCCGAGAGCGAATAATTGATGCCCTCGCGTTCGTAATATGTCTTCCCGTTCCACATATCCACCAGTTCATCCACAAAGTGCGCGCGCATCTCGTCACGGAAGACCCTGTTGATATTCGAGAGCAGGGCGTCCTTGTCCGCCGCGGCGAACAGGCTGAGTGTTTTGCGGTTCACGTCCAGGACGCGGATCATGCCCATGAAACGGGAAACAGCCTCGGGGTGCGAAGCAAGATGCGCCCGCAGGTCCTCCACGCCCCCGGCGCGCAGCAGGTCGAACTCCCTTTTGAGCGCGGAGTAATCCTCCTCCCACAACGAGATCGGCGCGTGCTCGAAGAGATCCCTGAACCTCCTCTCGGCAAGTTTCAAGGCGGTGATATTTTCGATGGAGACCAGCACGCACTCCCAATTGGCTTCGCACTCGGGCAGGATCCTCCAATGCAGGCGGATGTGGAGCGCTTCGCCGTCCAGCCGGTAGTTGATCCCGTCCCCCGACCAGCTCGTCTCCCCGTTCCAGAGCGCCATCAATTCCGAACGCCAGTGCGCGCGCATATCATCGCGGAACATCCTGTCCAGGCTGGCGAGCAGTTCCACCTCGTCCCTCGCCCCGAACATGTTGACGGTTTCCTGGTTGACATGCTTCACTTTGATGAGTCTCAAACTCCGATCGATTTCCGCGGGATGTTCATCGAGATATTCTCCGAGATCGCGAATCCCCTTTGCGCGCAACCCGTCCAAAAAAGTTTTGATGTCGCTGTAATCCTGCTCCCACAATGAGATGGGCGCGTATTCGAACAGGCTCTCGAAATGATCGGTTTCATCCGACATGGTGGCTCCTTTGGTGTCTGATGCATTATACAACCTGAGGTTGTGTGATGCGTCCATATCATGGGTTACAATCTCCGCATGGGACATTTGCTTTTGGAAGGCGGCGCGGAGTTTGGCGGACGGATGCGCGACCCCGACCTGCGCGCCCTCGAACTGGTTGGCGGATTTGACGTCCCGCTTCGCATCCTCCCGACGGCTGCCGCGCCGGATAACAACCATCGCCGCGCCGGAAGCAACGGCATCCGCTGGTTTCGAGGTCTCGGCGCAAGGGATGTGGTCTCGCTTCCGTTGATCGACAAAGCCAGCGCGGATGACGAGGAAATTGCGAAGTCCCTGCGCTCCGCAAAATTGATCTACCTGCTCGGCGGCTTCACCCATTACCTCGGTCAAACGTTGAAGGATAGTCTCGCGTGGCAGGCGGCTGTGGATGCATATCGCCACGGCGCAGTCATTGCGGGTTCGAGCGCGGGGGCGATGGTGATGTGTGAGTTCTATTATCACCACAACGAGGGAAAAGTGATCGAAGGGCTTAACCTTGTCCCCCATGCTTTGGTAATACCGCATCATAACTCATTTGGGAAACGCTGGGCTCCAAAACTCTTGAAAGAGATTCCCAACGTCACACTCATAGGCATTGATGAAGAGACCGGCATGATCGACGATGACGAAAAGCATTCGTGGACTGTGTACGGTCGCGGCGAGGTGACGTTGTACCGGGATGGGAATGTGGAAACGTATAATGGGGGGGAAACTTTTTCTATCATGTCATTTTGAGGAACCGCTTCGCTCGGAATGACATATAATTCCGAAGCTGATATGTAACGCGACATTCATGTCGCCTTTTGGATCATTTCATTGGGCGAGGAGCGACATAAATGTCGCCCTACGGTTGAGGATATGTTCGATATTTCAAACGCACGCTTTGCCTTTTTGGACCTGGAGACCACCGGTCTCTCGCCGTGGTTCGGCGACCGCATCTGCGAGGTGGGGATCGTTATCAGCGAGGGGAAACGCATCAAGGAACAGTATCAGACCCTCGTGAATCCCGAACGTCCGCTTTCGCCGGGCGCCGCCTCCACGAACGGGTTGTCTGACGAGGAGTTGAAGTCCGCACCGCTGTTCGAGGAAGTCGCCCCCAAAATATTGGGATTGTTGAGCGACACGGTCGTGGTCTGTCACAACGCCCAGTTCGACATCCAGTTTTTGGACAGCGAATACAAAAGGTTGGGACACGAGATCCAGATCCCGAACCTGATCGACACCTTGAAACTGGCGCGCGAGTTCTATGACCTGCCGTCCAACACGCTAATGTCCGTCGCGGAGGCGTTCCACGTGCCGATGTCCACTGCCCACCGCGCCCTGGATGACGCCCGCACTGCGCGAGGCATCTTCTTCGCCATGACGGACGGTTTGAAGCAGTTCAACAAACCGCTCGACGCGTACATCGGCATCTACAACTCACCCGTGTGGCCCACTGACGGCATTCAGCTGCCGACCGAACTGGGCGAGGCGATCTACAGCAACAAGCGGTTATTTATCCGCTATCTTGACGGCGACGGCAAACAGTCCGAGCGCTGGATCACGCCCCGGCAGGTGCTGGGACTGGCGGATTACGTCTATTTGCTGGCGTTCTGTCACCTGCGCAACGCGGAACGCAATTTTCGGCTGGATCGGATCGTCGAGGTGAGGGTGGAAGCGTAACTGTCATTGCCGATACCGTCCCGAAGGCTTGTCCTGAGGCGTAAGCCGAAGGATCAAAGTCTTTAGGGCGTTTTTTTATCGAGGAGCAACCATGTACGAATTTACCGAGGAAGACCTGAAGTACAACAAACGCGGACAGCTAAGCCCCAACCAGAAAGAGTGGTTGAAAAACATCGGCAGGGGCGGGGTCAGGATGCAGAGCGGGAATACATGGATCGCCGTTGGGTTCATGTTTCTGGGGTTGTGCATCATTATTGGGATGTATTTGTCCAATGAGGATGCACGCGCCGCGTTGTTCGCCAACCCCATGAATTTATTGATCTTTCCCGTCATCATCGCAGTTGTCGTTGGTATTCTTGTTCTTGCCATTCTCCTGGCGCGCTGGAATGCGAACAAACTCGCAAACGCCGTGCTTTCTTCGGCATCGGGCGCGATTCGCCATGATTACGATTCATCAGGCGAAAGCGGAATCACCACTTACTTTGTCATTGTGGGCAGGAAGAAATTCAAATTTGCGGACGATATGAGTTCCACCTTCAAAGAGGGAGAGAAGTATAGGTTTTATTATTGCAAAGCGGGGATGTATGAGTTTGTGATGTCGTATGAGCAAATGTAGGGAACGGAGCTGCCGTCCCGCTGCGCGGTTTTATCGTACAATCGGGGAATATGAAAGAATTCATCTACTCCCGCAATGCCGTTTACGAAACCTTGCACGCCAGGCGCAGGGACGTGTTCAAGATCGAACTGGGCGACAATGTGCAGGTCAAGGGCAGGCTGGCCGAGATTGTGGCATTGGCAGGGCAACGCAAGATCCCCGTCGTCAAAGTGAAACGCGCGCAACTGGACAAGATCCACGAGAACAATCAGGGCATCGTGGCGGAGGTCAGTGCCTATCCATACAGCGACGTGCTCGACATCCTCGACCACGCGAAGGAACTGAACGAACCGCCCTTCGTCCTTTTGCTCGATACGCTTAACGACCCGCAGAACTTCGGCACGCTCATCCGCACCGCGGAGGCGGTCGGGGTGCATGGAATCGTCATTCCGCTGGCGCATACTGTGGAGGTGACGCCCGCAGCGGTCAATGCCTCGTCGGGGGCGAGCGAGCATCTGCTCATCGCGCGGTCGAACCTCGCGCAGGCAATTGACGCTCTCAAAGCGGAGAATGTCTGGGTCGTGGGGTTGGACCAGGACGGGGAAACGGTCGGGGAGAAGACAAAGCGTCATTTGACGGGAGCAACTGCCGTCGTGGTCGGAAGCGAGGGCGAGGGCATCCGTCAACTCACGCGCGCCAAATGTGACATCGTCCTGCAACTTCCCATGCGCGGACAGATCGAGTCGCTCAACGCGGCGGTGGCGGGGTCGGTGGCGTTGTATCTGGCGTATATGGCAAGACAAGAGACTGGATGACTAGAGACTAGAAGACTAGGAGACTACAGTGCCTCAAGCAGCATATCATTTCCCGCGCGGATTTTTATGGGGGACGGCGACCGCCGCGCATCAAGTGGAAGGCAACAACACGAACAACCAGTGGTGGAAGTGGGAACAGGACGGTCATACGGACGGGACGTCTGGTCTGGCTTGCGATTGGTGGGGAGGCCGCTGGAGGGAAGACTTCGACCGCGCCGCCGAGGCGGGACAGAACGCGCACCGCATGTCGGTGGAGTGGAGCCGCATCCAGCCGACGCCCGACACGTGGGACGAGGACGCGCTCGAACGTTACCGCGCCATGCTGCGCGGACTGAAGGAACGCGGTATGACCCCGATGGTCACGCTGCATCAAATTTCCGATCCGTTGTGGTTATATGAGCAATGCGGCTGGGAACACGATGGCATTGTGCCGATGTTCGAAAAGTTCGTGCGGAAGACGGTGGAGGCGTTGAAGGAATATTGCACGCTCTGGTGCACGATCAACGAACCGAACGTATACGCGTTGAGCGGCTACGTCACAGGGACATTCCCTGCCTGCAACAAAGGCTTGAAGACCGCCATTCTTGTGCAGGCGAACATGCTGCGTGCGCATGCGGTTGCCTATCGCACCATCCATGAGATGCAACCCGAAGCGCGCGTGGGCTACGCTTTACATTACCGCCCGATGGTGCCGCACAGCAAATCCCCGTTGGATGCGTGGATGCGTAACATTCAGTACAACGGCATCAACATGTCGTTTCCCAGTGGTATCAGCACCGGCGTGATGAAGTCGCCTTTGGGAAATGTGCGCATCCCTGAGGCAAAAGGCACACAGGATTATCTTGGCTTGAATTATTACTCCGTGGATACGGTCAAGTTCGATATCACCAAACCACAGGAAGTATTCGACACACGCTATTACCCCGAGGATTCTGATTTCAGCGCGACGAAGTTCATTGCCAACATCCCCACAGGCATCTTCGATTCCATCAAGTGGGCTGTACGAACATATCCCAACCTGCCGATCCTCATCACCGAGAACGGAGTCGAAGACGCGGAGGATAAAATGCGACCGCGATATATCGCGCAACACATCCATCAAATGTGGCGGGCGGTCAATTTCAACTGGCCCGTGAAGGGATACTTCCACTGGTCGCTGGTGGACAACTTCGAATGGGAGCGCGGCTGGACGCAACGCTTCGGTCTCTGGGCATTGGATGTCGAAACCCAGAAGCGGACGAAACGTCCCAGCGCAGACCTCTATGCCGAGATCTGCAAAGAGAACGGTCTCACCTCCGAGATGGTGCAGATGTATTGCCCTGAAGTATTCGAGAAGTTGTTTCCTGTGTAGCGTAACGAAACACGCAACAAGGACTACGTGAATCGTGTTGCGTGTTCCGTCACTCGCTTCTTCCTCAGCCGATAACTGCATCATGCCCCAAACCTCTTCCTCCCCTCAAGTTCTCTGCCGCCCTGCCGTCGAAAGCGACTATCCCCACATCGCCGAATTCTGCAAAGGCATCTGGGACGGAGGCGATTATGTCCCTGAGGTGTGGCATGACTGGCTGAAAGACCCGCACGGATTGCTCGCCACCGCCGAATATGACGGTCACGCCATCGGATGTTCCCATCTCGCTCTTCTAGCGGAAGGTCAATGGTGGCTGGAAGGCTTCCGCGTGGACCCGCAAAAACAGGGACTGAGGGTCGGCTCGCGGCTCCACGATTACGTCACGGACTGGTGGCAGGAACATGGTAACGGCACGGTCCGCTTGATGACCAGCGCTAAGAATATCCACGTCCATCACTTGTGCGAAAAGACCGGCTATGTCAAAGAGTATGAAGTCTGCGGCTATGAAGCACTGCCGCTGGATGAGCCAGTCGAGACGATCTCCCCGGTCACAGACATACACGAAGCCGCGGAATTTGCCCTCGCCAGCGAGTCCCTCAGGTTGACGGGTCAGCGCGTCGACTTGGGCTGGCGCATCTGCACCCTGACCGAACAGGTCATCCGGACTTATTCCGGTGACAGTGCAGACTTTGCCCATACTTTCCATTGGTGGCGGGGCAGGCAGGGATTGTTCAGCATTTGGGAAGATGAAGAGGAAGGCAGGCGGAGATTTTGCATTGGCGTCCTCGCCTGCGCTTTGGATAACATGCCCGCACTGTTGACGGACGTCCGCCGCCTCGCCTCACGTGAAAAATTCGACGAGTTGTTTCATATCCTGTTTGACCTTCCACAGGTCATCGCGCAGGTGGAAGCTGCCGGCTTTACCAGGCGCTGGGAACACAACGCGTTCATCTTTGAAAAGCGACGTCCCTCCCGCGAATGAACGAAATACTTTTGTGGTAAACTGAATCAACAAACAGCAATGTCCACTTACATCTTTACCGCCCACGCCAGAGACATGCTCAAAGAACGCAATATCCTTGAACAATGGGTTTTGCAAACGATTAATGAGCCGGATGAAAAGGATGCCGGCGGTGATGGTAATATGCATTATTACAGATCACTGGTCGAACGCGAGGGGAGAATATTGCATGTTGTTGTGAATGAGTCAACCACACCCAACCGCATTGTCACCCTGTTCCTGGATCGGCGAAGGAGAACAAAATGAGATTGAAAATTGACAAGGAAAACGACGCCTTATATTTCCGCCTTGATGAAAGCGCGATTGTCGAATCCGAAGAGGTTCAACCTGGTGTCATTCTTGACTATGACAAAGACAATCAGGTGGTCGGTATTGAAATTCTAAATTTGAGTTCGCGAATAGGGAAAGAAAAGCTGAACTTCCTTCAACTTGAGACGGTATAAATCCCCGTAATTGGCGAGGACGGCTTTTGCCGTCCTTTTGATTCCTGCATTTCTTCTCCATATGTTTTCCCTTCCTCCCGAATTCATCTCCACCATCCAAAACACATTCCACGAGGAAGGGAAAGCCTTTTTGGAGGCGTTGCCCGAGTCTGTGGCGGAAGCGTCCGCGCGCTGGGGGTTGACGGAGGTCAAGCCTGTATCGAACCTTTCCTATAATTTTGTGGCGTTCACAAAATCCCCCTCTCCCCGCGGAAGAGGGGGTAGGGGTGAGGGCATTGACGTTGTTCTCAAAATGTGCGTGCCAAACCGCGAGGCGAGGAGCGAGATGGCAGCGTTGAAGTTGTTCAACGGCGAGGGCGCTTGTAGACTGCTTGATTACGATGAAGAAAAGTATTGGATGCTGTTGGAGCGACTGAAGCCCGGCGCGATGCTCGCCACGCTGGAGGATGACGAGGAAGCGACCCGCATCGCGGTGGAGGTGATGAAGAGGATTTGGGCGCCTCTGGATCATGTCACTCTGAGCGGAGCGAAGAGTCTCTCTAATGACGGTAGAGATCCTTCGCTGTCGCTCAGGATGACAGACCAGGGTAAATTCATTCAACTCACCGATTGGTTCTTTGGGGGATTTGAACGCTTGCGAAAAATGTTTAACGGCGGGACGGGACCGTTGAACGCAAAACTCGTGGAAAGAGCAGAAAGTTCAGTGAAGGATTTCTTCGCGGAGAATCACCGTCCCGTTTTGATGCATGGGGATTTCCATCATTACAATGTTCTGTCGTCGGAGCGCGGATGGCTGGTCATTGACCCGAAGGGAGTCATCGGTCCCGCGTGTTATGAGGTGGGACCGTTCATGCTCAACCCATGGGAAAGCCTTTTGGACAGAATCAACCTCAAGTCCCTGATCAAGAGGCGGATCGACATCCTGCACGAACACCTCGGCTTCGAGCGCGAGCGTATCCGTGAATGGTCTCTGGCGCACGCGATCCTGTCCGCATGGTGGGGCATCGAAGATAATACGGGCTGGGAGTATGCGATGCAATTTGCGAAAATGATTGCCACCCTTTAAAAGAGAACGACCCTCCATGCGGAGAGCCGTTCAGTGAGGTTGGACTCGGTTATCTGCCGAGCAGGGCAAAGACGGCGTAGCCAAGAGCGAGAACGCCGCCAATTTGTGCGGCCATGGGCAGAGCCACAAAAGCGCCGATGCCAAACCACAGGAAGAACAACCACATGCACCAACCGGAAATAGTCGTAGGCAGTTTCATTTCACACTCTCCTTTGGGAAATAAGGCGCAGGTTCCACGAGCCTGCTGATTAAGTAAACACCTGCAAGCGGCGGTAGTTGCGGAATCCAGAATCCATGAACACGGGTATGTGATTTTGGTAAGAGACCGCTCTCTCGAGTTTCCAAAAGGGGAAACCTGAATGGTAGAATGGATGCCTATGTCCACGATAACCGCCCCTGCTGAATTCTCGATGCAACGGACACACACGTACGACCGCGCCAGCCCCGTGCGCTGGATCTGGTCGCACGTCCGGCGTCACGGCTGGATCATCGTCATGATGGTCGTCGGCGCGGTGGGCAACGCCGCGCTTGCCGCGGTCGTGCCGGTGCTGACAGGCAACGCGTTCAACGCCATGCTCCAGCCTGTGCCGGATACGAGCGTTCTGATCCCGCTCGCGCTGACCATCGGCGTTTCACAGGTGATCCGCGGCGTCCTGCAACTGGGACGCAACTTCGGCGCGGAACTGCTGGCGCAAAAACTGGAGCGGCAGGTGCGCGATGAACTGTACCTCTCGCTGCTCGGCAAGAGCATGACCTTCCATAACCTGCAGCCCGTCGGCGATACGATGGCGCGCTCCACCAACGACGTGCGCGAGGTCAACTACATGTTCAGCCCGGGCATCAACCTCGTGGTGGGGTCGCTGATCTTCATCCTCATGCCCATCTTCGTAGCGGGACGTTACCACCCAACACTCATTATCACCCCGCTCGTCTTTACCTTCCTCTACTTCCACTCCCTCGCGCGCTACCTCAAGACCCTTTCCCCCATCACTGACGAGGTACGCGCCTCATTCGGTGTAATGAACACGCATCTCTCCGAATCGCTCGACGGCGTGGAAGTGGTCAAGGGCGCTTCGCAGGAGAATGCGGAGGTGGACAAATTCGTGATGAATGCCAGCCGCGTGCGCGACGCTTTCGTCAAACAGGGCGACCTCGAGGGACGCTACATCGCCATGCTCCTGCTCGGTTCCGCCTACGCCTTCGGGCTGTTCCATGCCCTTTTGCTTTTCCGCAGCGGACAACTTAACCTCGGCGACGTGGTGGCGTATTTCGGTTTGCTCCTCCTGCTCCAGTTCCCCACATTCGTTTCGACCTTTGCCTACTCCCAGATCTCGCTCGGCATTTCCGGCGCGCGCCGCATCCTCGAGTTGATGAACCGCGAGACACATCTCGACCAGAACGCGCAGGGATATGCCCAGCCGATGCGCGGCGAGGTCGAGTTTCGAAATGTGGATTTTGCCTACCCTCACAGCCCCTCTCCCATTGGGAGAGGGGAAAGGGGTGAGGGAGATTCTGTGTTACAAAATATCTCCTTCAAAGTCAAACAGGGACAGACCGTCGCCATCGTCGGGCAGAC
>JRYF01005766.1_pt1 | contig 18161 bp, 14 predicted proteins | sample 235331 | NCBI WGS metagenome assembly JRYF01 (sample SAMN03074217, study PRJNA261475) | activated sludge metagenome | biome: Wastewater Treatment Plant; feature: Wastewater; material: Activated sludge; isolation source: activated biomass of a wastewater treatment plant treating hydrocarbon... ...
TTTTTCAAGACAGCTTCTTAAAGCGAGAGTTGTTTAATGAGATCATTGCTGCATTCGTCCAAACGTTCGCCCCAAACCTGGAGCACCTCAATCCACAATTTCAACCTCCTGTCAATGCGTAAGTCCTAATGAATTTCATGGAAGCCATCCCCATCCTCATCACGGGTCATCACGGGCGTATTCACCCCGACCATGACACACCGTATGATGATCAAAGCCCCAGTCCTGCAACGGGTTATAGATGGCCTATTCATCGGTAGGGACGCGCGTTCCCGGCGCGATGAACCTCTGGATGAGGGGGCGAATCGTGATCTGCTGGACATTCTCGACTATCCGGATGACCACCGCGCCACCCCGTTGAAGCATGCCGAAAATCGGCGGCTTTTCGGTCGCCCAGGTTCCCCGACCCCGCGCCCCCTTCAACCGGCGCCGCCGACCCCGCCGGCCAGCGCTTCGCACCGCTTCCGGCTGTCCTTTGTGGCCGGCGATGACGTAAACCTCGTCGCATTCCCCGTCCCCCGCCAGGACCGGTTCGGGTCGGCGGATCACGACCCCGTCCCGCAGCGGCTCGGTCATCCGCCGCGTATCGCTGGGGTCCAACCCCAATTCCTGGGCGATCCGGGCGTTCGAGAGGTTCAACCCCATGAAATACAGACCCAAGATCCACCCCGAGAGCGGTTGATGATGCCCCGCGAATACCGCCCCCGTCAGATCGTCAAAGTCGCGCTCGCATCCCTGACAGCGATATTTCCGCCGCGCCGGTTGCGTCGTATCCCGCCCCTGCTTCGTCACGGCGGCCGCGCCGCAGTAGGGACAACGGACCCCGTCGGGCCACCGCATCTGGCGAATCACTTCATAACATTGGTGGTCGTCCAGCAGGTTTTGAAGGAGGATCATCAGCAGGGACCTTCGGTCAAAGAGGTTCGGTACCCGTTCGTGTACCCGCCAACCTCCGCCGGCGCGATCCGTCCTCAACAGTCTGGAATCCATATTGAGCCAAAACGCTTTATCAGGCTAAGCACGATTTATGGAGTGATTATCTGCGTCATGAACTAACGAAACCCGCGTATTCCCGCCTACCAACCGGCCTGAGCGAAAGTCCTGTTAATTTTCAGGCGCATACCCTGCCTTGGCGACACGGGTTCAGGCGGTCTCCTCAAGGTTGGAAACGGTGGGCATCGACGAGCGTCGCGACGACATTCGGGTCGAGCGCCTCACGCAGGGCGGACGCGGCGGCCATCAGGCCCGCGTTTTCGGCTTGGGCGAGGAGCGCCTGTAAGGTCGCCGCCAGATCGGGCGTGCGTTCGCCGCGCCCATGCCGCGCCAGCGCCCGCGCCCGGGCGATGAAAAACTCGCTCCAGGGCAAGGGCTCGGCGGCGGTGTAGGCCGCCAGCGCCGCCGCGTGGCGCTCGACCTCCGACCAGTCGCGGGCATTGAAGGCCACTTCCATGGCGTTTGAATAAAAGTGCAGATGGTTATGGCCGACGCTGCCCGCGCCCAACAGCGTTTCGCCTTCCGCGAGCAGCCGCGCTCGCTGTGCCGGGTCGTCGGTAACCAGTGCCCACAAGCTGAGAATCCACGGTCCCATGTATGCCGCGCCGGTGGTTTGAGTCAGTGTCCAAGCCCGTTCGAACCCGGCCTCGACCGAATGGTTCGGGTCGAGTCGGGCCATCACGAACGCCAGGTTGCCCAGACTCTCCGCCTCGAATCGTCGAGCGCCCAGCGCGCGCGCCAGTTCCAGGCTGCGTTCGATCGCCGCGCGGGCTTCCGGCCAGCGGCCCTCGTACTGATAAAGCAACCCCAGCACGTCGAGCGCCAGGCTTTCGTCGCGCTGGTTACCAATCCGCGTCGCGCTCTCGACCGCCGCCGCCACCTCCCGCTGAGCGCCGGCCAAGTCGATTTGATAAAACCGCGTCAGTCCCAACATGACGAGATTGGCGGCCTCGATGCTGGCCAGGCCGTGTTCGCGACAGAGCGCGACGCACTGGTCGAAATGGCGGTGCGCGGTCAACATCCGGCCCCGCTGGTAACAGGCGTCGCCCAGACCGCTCAGGGCGCGGGCTTCCAACGCGGGCGATCCGGCCGCGCGGGCGTGGCGCAGCGCCAGTTCGTGCTCCCGGAAACACTCGTCGATGCGACCCAGGGGAAAGGAAATGTTGCCGCGCTGAACGTGGATTCGCGCCTGCCAATCGGCGCTGGCGTCGCGTCCGGCGCAATGTTGGGCCTGGTCGAGGGCGTCCAGGGCTTGGGAATAGCGGTCCTGGATCTCCAGACCCTGCGCGATGCCGAGCCAGGTCCGGGCTCGATCGATTTCCGTGGGCGCCTGGGCCAGCGCCTGCTCGAACGCGGTGATGGAAGCGTCGATCTGGCCGGTCTCGCGCAACAACTCACCGTGCAGGCAGGCCAACTCGAAGCCGGTTGGCGGGTCGGAGACCAACGCCAGCCCGCGCTGCGCCAGCCGCAGCGCCGGTTCCAAGCGATGAGCGTCGGCTTGCTCGCGGGCGGCGGTCAGATAGGCGCGTGCCGCTCCCGGATCCCCCGCGCGATCCAGATGTTCGGCATGGAATCGGCGGTCGCGTTCGACGAACCAGGCGGCGGCCCGCTGGTGCAGCTCGCGCTGGTGGGAGGGGCGCAGCGAAGCGTAGATCCCTTCCTGAATTAGGACGTGCGCGAACAGATAATCCTCGCCGTCCGGGCGGACCAGCCGGTGTTCGATCAGGGGGACGCACCGATAATCCGGGTCGTCGAGCAGGTGGCGCACGGCTTCGAGCGTAAAACGTTGCCCCAGGATCGCCGCCGCCTGCACCGCGGTCCGGTCGCCCGGCCGCAAGCGGTCGAGGGTCGCCCAGACCAGGCTTTGCACGGAATCGGGGACGCGCGTGTCTCCGGCCTGGGCGGCGCGCAGCAGTTGTTCCAGAAACAGAGGGTTGCCGCCGGCGCGTTCGACGCAGCGCGCGACCGCTTCGGCGTCGAGATTCCCGAACTGCCGGGTCAGTTCCAGCGCCTCCTCGGGGCGCAGGGGACCCAGATCCAGGGCGAGCAGGGCGGCACCGTGCATGGCGCCGCGCCAGGTCGGGTCCAGGGGTTCGCCCTCCAGGCGCGAGGTCATGACCAGCACGACCGGACTGTCCTGGGTGGTTGCGGCGAGACGCGCCAGCAAATCCAGCGTGGCGGCGTCGGCCCAGTGGATGTCCTCCGCGACCAGCAGCCGGGGTTGCCGCGCGGCCACGGCGGTCGCTAGCCGGCTGATCGTGGCCCGTTTGCCCTGATGGCGGGCTTCATGCCGCATGGCGTCGTATTCGGCGCGCCGGGCGGCCGGTTGCGGCAAGCCGAGCAGATCGTTGAGGAAGACATCCTGGGTACTGTCGAGGATCCCGTCCGCGAGAATTTGCGCCACCGCGACTTGCATCTGCTCGGTGGTTGCACCGGGTGGGAAATCGAGCAGATCGCGTAACAAAGGAGATAGGGCGTCCTGGTCGGTGGCGGTGCCGAAGTCCATGATCGCCGTCCGGTGACAGGCAAAGCCGTGCGTCCTGGCCAGGGCCGCGCATTCCTCGACCAGGCGGGTCTTGCCGATGCCGGTCTCGCCGCGCACCAACACCACTTGGCCGCAGCCGATCTCGCGGCAGGTTTCCAGGACGCTGGCGAACTGCCGGAGCGGCGCCCGCCGGCCGATGAAGGTCGATTGTTCGAAACGCGGTTCCGCGCGCAGGCTCAGAAGCCGCCAGACGCGCGGCGCATCCGACGAAGGGAGAGCTTCGACCGTCGCTTTTTCCCGCAGGCTGGCGTAAATGGCGTCGGACGCCAGGATCTCCGCCGGTCCGGCTCGGGCGCACAGCGCGTCCGCCGTTTGTACGGCGTCGCCCGTCACCAGGTAACCGAGCGGATTGCCAACGGGCCACCGACTGACCAGTACCGAACCACAGGTGATGCCGATACGCATCGATACCGGGCGTTGCGGCGAATCGGCGTCGGCGTCGGCCTGTTGGAGGGTCAGCGCGGCGCGGACCGCCCGTTCCGCGTCGTTGCCGTGCGCCTGAGGGATGCCGAAGACGGCCATCACCGTATCGGATGCCTGCGGGACCAAACAGCCGCCGAATCGCGCGCTGATCGCCTGGACCCGTTTCAACAATTCTTGTTTGGCGGTGTGACGCTCCTCCAGATCGAGGGACTCAGCGACCTCATCCTCGACCAACCGCGCGATCAGGACGCTGGCCTGGCGCAGCTCGGGCGCCTCCGGCAGGTTGTCCGGCGCTAGTTGGATCTCTGACGGGGCGGGAGTGGGCGAGAAAAATCTCTCCGGTTCTTCTTGCAACCGTTCGCTCTCCCCACCTCGGCCCTCCCCCACAAGGGAGGAGGAAGCAGACGTGGCGGCGCGCCGCTGCTGAAGGAGGTCGCGATACAGCGCCTCGGTTTGCGGTTCGGGGTCGACGCCCAATTCGCGGTGCAGCACGGCGCGGCAAGTCTGGTATTGCTTGAGCGCCGCGCCGTGGCGTCCCAGGCGGGCGTACAACGTCATCAGCGCGCGGTGGGCGGACTCGCGCAGCGGGTCCCAGGACACCAGCCGCAGCGCCAGGCCGATGGCGCTTTCCCCCGGCCTGTCGGCGATCTGTCGGGTCAGCAGAGTTTCCACGGTCGTGATCGCGCGTTCCCGCAGCCGGCCGCGCCGCTCCATCAGCCAATCCTCGAAACCCATCGATCCAGGGTTGAAGCCTTCCAGCAATTCGCCCTGATACAACGCCACGGCTTGTTCGAGCGTTTCGGGCGTACCTGTTTCCAGCAGCCGTTCGAAATCCAGTACATCGACCTCAACCGCCCGTGACGGAATGATCAGGGCGTCGTCGTCGGCCACGATGACGTGCAGCGACCGGGGAAACGCCTTGCGCAGGCAAACCAACGCCTGGCGCAGGCTGTGGCGCGCCTGCCCCTCGCCGCTGTCTTCCCAGAGCAGCGCCGCCAGCTTGTCGCGGGAATGGGATTGGCCGGGATGCAGGGCCAGATACGCGAGCAGCGCCTTGGCTTTTTTGACGGGAATGGCGATAGCGGCGCCGGTCGGAGAACGGGCCTGGAAGCCGCCGAGCAGCGCCAGTTGTAGAAGAGCCATACCGCCTCCGCCGAGCCCCGGTCATCAATCGAGAATTTTTAAATTTTATCGGCTTTGACGCGATTTTGACGATTTCTCGCACGCTTCCCTGACGACGCACGCCTAGCATGTCCCGCGCGTCGCCACATTGCCTTGACCCCCAGTCAAGGCCAGCGGGTCGTGGATCTTTACAACGCGCGCAGGAACAATTCCAAGGCTGAATGGATCGGTAGGTTTCCGAATTACACCCGCGAAAGCGTGGAGGAATATTTCTCCGAGTCGGTGGCCGCCTATTTTGGCAATAAGGGGACGATTTATTCTCCTTATGACGCGACGTACTCGCGAACCTGGCTGCAGCAGAACGACTTGGGCATGTATAACTTGCTCGAGGAGATTTTTAAATGAACCCCTCCCTCGGCGGGACAATCCAACACCCCGCCGAAGGAGCAGTTGCGGAGCGCGTCAGTGGATGCCTCCTTCCCGTGGTCGCTCGCCACTGCGAAGCGAACGCCGCGGGCGAAGGGATTTGCAACGCGGTTTCGCGCCGATGATGAAGAATTTCAAGCAACGGCACATGGCCGCACTGGAGCAACCCATGGCGAAATCAACCATGACCTACTGGAACGCGCTGCGCCCGGAAAATCGGGACCGATGGACGCCCATCGCAGGGCTGGAGGGCATGGCCGAGGAACTGACCCTGAGCAGCGATCCCCTCACCGGCGAGTACACCCGGTTGACCCGCTTCCTCCCCGGCGCTGATACCGCGCCGTTCGGCGGGAAAACCCACGTCTACCCCGAGGAAGTGTTCGTCGTTAGCGGCCGTCTGTACGACCAGGCGTTCGACCTGTGGCTGGAAGCCGGTCATTACGCCAGCCGCCCGCCCGGGGAGCTGCACGGGCCGTTCAAGACGGATGTAGGATGCATCGTGCTGGAGGTGTCGTTTCCCAACCGCGTTGAGGGGAGCAAGGCCGTCTAATCTGCTTGGCGGCCCGAGTCAGCGCTAACCTCTTGTTTGACGCGGCTCGAGGTTACCGAACTTCGAACTCTCAGGTATTTCTGACTGGTATTTCAGGTTTTTTGAACTACTCTTTCGAGAGTCAACACCCTGATCATCCAGGAGCGATTGACGAGGGGTCGTCTTACGGAAGTGTTTTGTTTCCTGCTCAAATTTCAAAGGAGGACAAGACCGTGGACCTCATCACCGAACGCGTCGACGTGTGGGCCGCCAGCATCGAAGACAAACCCGGCAGCTTGGCCAACATCCTGGCCAGCCTGCGGGAAGCTGGCGCCGATCTCAACTTTATCCTCGCCCGACGAGAGCCGGATCAACCCGGCAAGTCGGTCGTCTACGTGACCCCCTTAACCGGCGACGCCGAACTGGAAGCCGCCGCCACCCTGGGCTTCAATCTGACCGGGCGCGTGCATTCGGTACGCGTCGAAGGACTGAACCAACCGGGGATCGCCGCCGATCTGGCCGCCAAGCTGGCGGCGGCGGGCCTCAACCTGCGTGGGTTCTCGGCGGCGGTGCTCGGCACGCGGTTCATCCTGTATATTGGGCTGGATTCCGCTGAAGACGCCGCGAAGGCCCTGACCGTCCTGCAACAGGCCTGAACGAAGTCGTGGGAAGCCTGGAGACCGACGCCGGTCTTCCAGGATTCCCTTCCTATCCTTGGCCGGGGCGTCGAAAAAGACGGGTGGAACGGGATGACGCCCTGCGTACCGACTTGAAGCACTTGTCAGTTCCTTCAAGTGGGCCGTGATCGCCATTTCCTTGCCTTCAACCGTCAACGGCGACACTATCGCCATCATCGGTGGGTTCCTCGGGTCAAGGGACCCACCACCTTTCCGCTTCCACCGTGTTTGGCCCGTATCAACCGTCGGCTACCCCGCGCTCGACTGGTTACGCCCCTTTTTATCCAAACCAAATAAGGGCGTTGCGGTTCACGGGGCGATCCGCAAACTCCGCCAGTCGCTGGCGACCAGCGGCCGGCCGGCCGCCGCCGTCCAGGGCCAAGACCCGCCAGCGCAACGGTTCCCCGGCGCGGTCGGCCAGCCAGGGCGGCGCGGCGCTCGCCAAGGGACTCCGATGGCTGGACCAGGGAGTCCGGCGAGCGGTTTGCGTCAGTCGTGCGCTCCATCAACGCGACCTGCGAACGCTTCCCTGGTGTTTGGGTCGAGCGCGCGACTTGCCGCTTTCCTCGCTCATAGAGGCTTGGGCGCGGCGCGCGCTGTCCAGCCAGTCGTAAATCCGCTTGGCCGCGCTACGCACTTCGGGGTTCACATCCATCAGCTTGGCCTCGCCGTGCAGATAAGCGTTGAAAGCCACGCGCAGAGGCCAGTAGTGATCGGCGTAGCCTTGTTCATCCAGCCAAGCGAGCAGCTTGTCGCCGTAGCCTCGGTCGGCGGCCAGGCGCAGCAGGTGCAGCAGGCGCAATAAATCGCGACTGGCGGGATTCCATTCCGTTTCCTTGTCTTCCTTGATGATCTCTTCGAGAATCTGCTTGGTCTCGCCAAAATTGTCCATCGCCAACGCCTGAGAAGCGCGTCGCAATTCTGCTTTGGCTGAAGGCAAGCGAGCTTCCAGCGCCCGCTCGGTCAGTTGCGCCGGTGAGTAGAAACCGCGCAGAAAGCCGGCAAGCCAGCGCAACCGGGTTTTCTGGCGGCGCGGGCCGTGGCGCATCAAATACCAGATGTTAAAAAAACGCTCGCCCAGTTGAAACCCGGCGCGGGCGGTGAAAGACAGACTCACCTTTTCGATGATGCCGTTTTTCTGTAAGCGATCCAGTTGCGTGGAGACGGCGGAGGTGTCCAGCGCGGTGGCGGCGGCCACGTCGGCGGCGGTGACCGGATTCCAGGTCAGGGCGACGGCGTCGAGCACCACGCGGGCTTGCGGCGCGAGATCTTCCACGCGGGCCTTGTACAGCACGGTCACTTGATCGAGCAGGCGCTCGAGGTCGGAGAACACATCGCCCTCAGCGTCAAGTTCGAGCAGGAGATACAGCAATACCAGAGTGCGCGGATTGCCGCCGGTGAGATCGTGCAGGGCGCGGATGCGTCCCGGATCGCGATTCAGGACGTTCAGCACCTTGCGCCCCTCCTCGCCGCGCGCTTGGGCCAGCCGCCGGAGGCAGGCGATGAGTTCGTCCTGACCGAGCTTTTCCAGCACGGTCACCTGGAAGAAGTCGTAAAAAGCGCCCTTGGGGTCGGCGGTGGCTTCAAGGTAGGCGACGGACGTTCCCACCACCACGATGCCGCCCGCTTCCTGCATGACCCGACGCAGGCTCCAGTGCTGGGCCTCCAACCCATCCAGGATGAAGTCGATATTGTCCAGCAGCAACAGAGAGCGGCGGCTTTCGCGCTTGGCCCAACGCTTGAAGACGTCGAGTGCGGCGCTGCCTTCAACGTCTATGTCGCCGCGCATCAGCGTCGCGGTGTCGCGGTCGATTTCGTCAGCCTTCTCGGTCTGGCCGGTTTTCTCGAAATAATCGCCCAGTGCATCCAGGCAGTTGAGCCAAAACGTGTGCAGATTGTGGACGTTGTATTGCTCTTCCCGGAAGTTGAGCGGCAACAGCACGGCGGCCAGCGCGGCGTCTTCGCGCACGCCGAGGGCCAGACGGCGCAACAGGCTGGTCTTGCCCATCCCACGCTGACCGAGGATGAGATGGTGCTTGGCTTGGCCGCGCGGCGTGATTTCGCCCAAGCGGGCGAGCAGCGAGGCGGCCAAGTCCTGGCGGGCGACAAAACCGGCGAGAAAATCCGCGTCGTCGAGAATGGCGGGATTGTAAACGGCGAGATTGATGAGCTTGCTCATCGCTGCTCCTCACAACACCACGTAGCGCAGCCACCACTCGCGCAACAGATTCATGCGGAAGCTGTAGCGGTGCTCGTCGTCTATGAGATAGCCATCGGCCAACAGGGTGTCGAGCAAATGACGCAAAACCGCTTCGCCCACGGGGTCGCCGCCCCGGTTGAGCGCCGGGAGAAAAGCGTCGCGGCTTACTCCCGCATCGCTTTTGGCGACGGTTTCCAACACGGTGTAGAGGCGGCCGCGCTCGGGTTCGTGAAAATTGCGATCCAGGTGCTCGCGCCACGTACTCCAATAGGTGCGTTTCTCCAGATCGAGCATCCGGTCCAGCGCGGCTTGGGCGCGCGGCAGGTCCAGCGCCCCTCCAGCGCCGGCCAGAATGCAGGCGTCCTCGGCGACTTTTTCCAGGTAGTAGGGCGAAAGCCAGCCCAGGCGGCGCAAGATCATTTCGGCGGCGTCTTCGTGCAGCGCGCAACCGCGCCGTCGGGCGATGTCGGCCAGAAAAGCGCGAGCGGTATCGGCGGCAAAGGGCGCGAAGGGGAAGACGTCCAGATCGTTCAAGGCTCCTTCCACGCTATCGCGACGCGCCACGCTGTCCAAGCCGATGGAGCCGGTGTAGAGCCAGCGAACCCGGCGATATTTCTGGCGCATGTTGCGCAGCCAGTAGAGGAAATCGCTGATGGCTTGAACGCCGCCGCGCTCTCGCAGGGCCAGGATGAAGACGGGCAATTCGTCCACCAGGATCAGCCAGGGCGGCTCGCTCTTGTGCTCGTCCAGATGGGCCAGCAGGTGACTGGCGAACTCCCGCCAATCGGTTTGCAGCAAGGCTTGCCGCCAATCGCCGCTTTCGTGGCCGTGCAACAGCCGCGAAAGCCGCTGGCTAAAAGCGGCCATGACGTTGGCGCCGGTCGAAAGTTCTTCCTGGATGGCGGCGCAGCATTGGCGGAAGAAATCCTTCTCTTCCCGAAAACCCGCCACTTCCAGCACGATGGCGCGAAAATCGTGCTCCGCCGCGGTGTCGCGCAGGTGGTTGATCTGAACCGTCTTGCCAATCCGGCGCGGCGCGAGCATCAGCAGATTGCGGCCCGCCTTGAAGTGGCGCCAGAGTTCGGCGGTTTCCGTGGTACGGCCGAAGCAGATCATGGAATTCTCCTGAAGTGGCTTAAAAAGATTGTATCACAACAAAATTGTATTGAAACAAAATTGTTGTGATACAGGAAAAGTCAAGCTTCAGGAGTGAATCATGAACTAAGGCGATTTCCAGAAATGAAATGACCCGGCCTGGCTCCCACGCTCCAGCGTGGGAGCCCTGGCCATCGCGATGCTCCGGCATTGTGGGCCGCTGGAGCGGCCCGAACGGCATTCCCACGCTGGAGCGTGGGAACGAGATGTAGGGATATTCTTTCCCGGAAATCACCTAAGGGTTTTGCCGATCAGTATTCGGGCCATTCAGCCAAGGCTTTTTCGCAAGCGGGATCCAACTTCGCGCATTCCCGCGCCAGTCAGTCACGCTTCGGACGCTCTATTTTTTCCAGAATCGCCGTTTCAACTGCCTGACCGCGATGGGCTCACGGCGCAATCCGCAAGCTCCGCCAGTCGCTGGCGACCAGCGTCCGGCCGCCGTCGTCCAGGGCCACGACCCGCCAGCGCAGCGGCTCCCCGGCCCGATCCGCCAGCCAGGGCGGCGCGGCGTAGTAGCCGGTCCCGCCCTTGACCACGGCGGCCAGTACCGTCTCGCCAGTCGGTTGGGTCACTTCCAGCCGGTAGTAGGGCGCGGGGGCGCTCTCCCGCCAACTGAATTCCAGTGGCTTGGGCGGCGCGGGCGTCTCGTCGCCGGGGGCCAGCAGGACTGGCGCCGCGTCCCGCGCGCCGCTCCCGACGAAGTAGCGGATCTGCGGTAACGCGAAACCCGCCACGCCGCCGGCGATCGCCACCAGACCGCCGCCCGTGTTGGAACGGCTGTCGCGGTCGTCGCTGGCTTCGATCCGCAGCAGAATGCGGTGCAGTCCGCCCGCCTGCGTGGGCGGCTCCAGGGCGCGCGGGCCGGGAACGAACGCCTCACCCACCGGGGTGAGGAAGATTTCGAAACGCTCCAGGATGCTGTAGCGTCGTTGTAAGCCCCGCTGTTCGACCGGCAGGGTGCCTTCGGTGAACAGATCAAAATCGCTGGGCGGCGGATCGCCGGGCAACGCGACTTCCCAGCGACCTCTCAGGCGCCCGGCGCCCGTGTATTTGATATACGCCCCGACCGGGGGCAGCGTCGCCCCCACAGCCACGGGATAAATCGGGTCCAGCAACAATTCGCGGCGGTCGTTGAGAAAGCCCATCCGCACCTCGGTCAGGGCCAGCGGACTCCGCGCGCCACCGCCGGACATCCGGCAGGTGACCACCACGAACAGGCCGCTGCTGAAGCGGCGCACGTAGAAGAACTGCGAAGCCTGGCCGGCCTGCGCGGATTGCAGCGCCCGCCGGGTCACCGAGGCCGGAATGGTCATGATGTCGGTGAGATTCCGCCGGCCGCCGGTGCCGCTCACGGTCGAGCGATCCAGCCGCGCCGGCAGGCGGCCGAAGATCGTCGCGGGATTGCAGGGATTGAAATTGAACACCTGATTGGCGGGCAGCGGTGCGATCAGTTCACCGCACCAGAACGATTCCAGCGCGTCCTCGTCGGAGTCCAGATTCTGGAAAGTCAGGAAGACCGTGGTGGCGCCGCTGGAACGCACGTTGACCCCGGTGGGATTGACGCCGGTCACGGCGAAGGCTGGCGCCGTCGCCAGCCACAGCGCCAGGAGCAGGACAAGACGGATCATGTTCGTGATCATTGGAAGCTAAAGCTCAAGCCGCTTAACAGGGTCCAGGTCGTCGCCGTGCTGTCCAGGTCGAAGGCCCGGTTGCGGTCGGACTGTCGGTCGTAACCATAACGGACGAACCATTGTCCCGGTAGCCGGCGTCCGCCTGGACCAGGCACATCGAAACGATAGCTGATCTGGGTTTGCGCCGAGCTGACTCGATTGCGGGTGATATCGGCGTCGTCGTCGGCGTGGGTCAGCGTCAGGCTGCCGCCGAACGACCACTCCGGTAAAAATTGCCAGTCCAGGCCGAAACTGTAATCGGTGCTGTAGTTCACCAAGCCTTGTTCCCGGTCCTGTTTGCGGTTGCGCCCCAGCCCCAACATGAGATTCAGCGTCTCGCTGGGGCGAAAGCCCAGTTGCGCCCGATGTTCCAGGGTATTGAAATCGGCCCGTTCGCGCCCGATCTGGCGGTTGTCCTCGCGGGCGTAGCTCAGACGATAATCAAAATCCCAGCGTTCGCCGGCCCAGCCGAAATCCAGCGCGTCGAGCCGCGTCACCTGATCGGGCAACTGGCTGGGATCGTCGAAGCCGGATAACTCGGGATCGGGAGTATTCACCGCCTGCTGATGCACCCGCTCCAGAGCATAGCTCAGATTGGGCAGCCAGATCTGAACCTCGGAGTCGGCGAACAGGCCCGGCAACGGCAGATTCAGACCGAAGGTCAGCCCACGAGTGCGGGTGGTCAGCAGGGTCGGCAGATCGTCGACGTTATCCTGGGTCCAGCGGTAGGCCAGTTGCCCGGTGACCTGGCCGATGCTGGCGTCCGCGCCCAGAATGTAGCTGTCCAGGTTGGCGTCCACGTAGGCGCCCAGGCTCTTGTACAGCGCGTCAGCGTGAGCGTGACGGGCGGTCAGGGTCAGATTGGTGGTCTGTTCGCCGAACAACGGTGATTCCTGCAGCAGCGTGTAAGCCACCTCAATGGCGTAGGCGGTATCGGTGCTGGTTTTGACCGGAACGATTTCCTCATCGTTCAAGGCCAGACTGGGATCCGGGGGATTGTCGAAGCGACTGCGGGCGTAATTGATCTCGCCGCGCAACCGGCCGGATTCGTCGCTGCCGCTCAGGCGCAGCCCGAAGCCGCGATTGTCTTCGACATCGGTGACTTCACCGGTGTTGAAGTCGTTTTGAGAGGGAATCACGCCGCTCAGATAGCTGAACTCGGCGCGCAGTCCACCGGGTCGGGCCGGTAGCAGTTCCACACCGAAGGTGGCGGCGGCGATGCGGTTATCGCTCCATTGATCCAGGCCGAAGAGATTGTCGTAGCCGACGATGGCCCGGCCGCTCAACAGGCCCAGCCCCACGTCGAAGCGGTCGCCGAACGGATATCGGGCGGTGAGGCCGCGATGGGCGATATTGTTGACCAGCAAGGGATGGTTGCCGAACGACACATGCCCCAGATTCAGATTGGCCGCGCCGAGTTCGGCTTCGATCAGGTAATCGTTGAGGTCGAGCTTGGGTGTATCGTCGGCCAGTTCGCCGTAGCGCAGCGCGTCGGGACGGTTGCTGAAGCCGCTGATGTTGGCGCTGGAGCGCACGCCGAACGCGCCGCGCCGGTGTTCGCCGGTCAATCCGCCGCTCAGTTCCAGATCCTGAAACGTCTCACGATCCAGCGGCGGCGCGTCGCCTTTAGTGTTGCTGGCCAGTTGAGCTTTCAGCGCCAGATCCACCTTGGGGATCAATTCAGCTTTTTCGAACCCCCCTGGGGTGAGCACCTTGAGCGGCAGGCGGGCGACTTCCCGCCAGTCGTCGCCGACGACCGCGTAGACGATCAACTCCTGTTCGCCGGGGGGCAGGGGCAGGCTCTCCGGCGGGTAGCGGTATTCACCGGGTGCCCCGGCGACGAACAGTGAGGTGAGATCGGTACTGCCGAGGACAAAGGCCGGTTGCGCGCCGGTGGGGAATTCCGCCGGATCGAGGGTCACGCCGAAGCCCGCCGTGGCGACGAGATACTCGCCGTCGGCGAAACTGGCGCTGACGGGAGCGGCCGGCAGGGCGACGGACCCGAGCGCCAGCGCGCCGAGACCGAAGCCGCCGAGGAACTTGAGTGAGTGACGTAGCGGGAGCATGGTGGTGAGAGGCTACCGGTCGATGAGGGTGGACGCGGCACCGTGGGACGCCGAAGACACACTCAGTGTCGGCCAAGAGAGAGGGTCGGCGGTATCCCGCGATCGGGGGATGGAGGGATTTTGTACCTCCCCAGAATGGGGGAGGATGCAACGACCGCATCGGCAGCGACGCCAGCAATCAACGTGGAAAGCATCAATGAATGTTAAGAGCCTGTACGAAAGCTTTCCTCTCCCTTGCGGGAGCGGCGCGGCCGTTCGGCGAGCGGGGGGCGTCAGCCCCCTGTTTCTCGGAACGCGGCAAGGCGTCAGTGATATTGGTGGGCGCGGAAACAGCGGACTCACGTCCGCCGCTCGCCGGTGATCCCCGTCGTTTATTCCAGTGAACTGTCGGTAAGGATGTTGAAAGGCGCTCGGAAAAACCCGAATATTCGGTATCAAATGATCCTGTTCGGAGTTCGCTATGATCCAAGCTGAAACCATCGCCGGTGTCATGGGGGGTAGCGCGGTCTTTCATCACGGCATACACACTCTGGGAGATCTGGCGCGGGAGGTCGAGCAGGGCTTGCCCAAACGCACCGCACGCGAGGTGGGGCGGCATTTTTTCAAGCGGGATCGGGACATCACCCGCGAGTTTATCTACCGCCTGATCCCTGAAGCCAGCTACAAGCGGCGCAAGGATCGTCTCACTCCGGAGGAAAGCGCCCGCGTCGAGCGCATCGCCCGCATCGTGGCCACGGCGGAATTTGTCTGGGACGACGAAACCGACGCCCGGCATTTTCTGCTGGCGGCCAATCCCTTGCTCGATGGCCGCCTTCCGCTCGATGTGGCCATGAGCGAAATCGGCGCCCGGCGTGTCGAAGCGCTGCTGTGGGATATTTATTACGGACATCCGGCGTGATTCTGACGTACCGCGTGGCCGACCGCCGGTATCCGATCTTCGATGGTGGTGGCGCGGCATTGCGGGGAGCGCGCTGGAATTCTGTTGGCAGGCGCGTCATCTACGCCTGCGATACCTTGGCGGGAGCCATGCTGGAAGTACTGGCGCACCTGCCTTCGACGAAGCTCCCCAGGCATCATGCCTATATCCGAATCGAAATACCCGCCGCGGTCTCCTGCCTGACGGCCGATCTCACCGAGCTTCCGGACTGGTCGGCGCCCGAAAGCCCGGCCGCGCGCCGCTACGGCGATCGATGGCTGGACGAACAGCGCGCCTGTGTGCTGCGAGTGCCTTCGGTCATCGTGCCGGAAGGCTATAACCTGCTCATCAATCCCCTGCATCCGGAGTTCAAACACCTTCGGGTGTCGGCGCCGCTGGATTTGCACTGGGACGCGCGATTGTTCGGGTCCGATGTATGAGCGAGCGTCCGCCAGGATCATGCCCATCGACACGATAGTTGATTTGGGCCTGCGTCGAACGAACAGACTCGATGGCGGGCGCAGTCGGCGGCGGCGGTGAAACAGGCGGTTAAAACCGGCGCCTGACCCCCAGCGCGAGGAAATTCGAGCCGCCGCTATCGGCGAATACGCCATAGCTGGTCGAGCGGTGGTGCAGGCGGGCGATGACGGACCAGGGCTGGTCGGGCCGGCTGAATTCCAGTTCGCCGACCCAGTACAAGAGCAATCGGGCGCTGGAGCCGCTGCGGTCGACCTCCTCAGCCGGTACCCGAGTGGCGTAAGACGGACCGATGCCAAACGCCGCGTGGGTCGGCAGCCAGCGGTTCCAGGGAAACTTCATCCAGCGGGCCACGACAGCGGCGTTGAATTCCCAGTGGTCCTGATCGCCGAAATGCCGCACGATCTGCCCCTCAATGTCGAACTCGGCCCGGTCGCCGATGTGAGCGAAGCGCCGCGACCAGGCCGTGCCTACCAGATAGGCGTCGCGAAACCGCACGTCGTCCAGCCGGACGATTTCACGCCATTTGTTGTCGGTCATTTGCGCGGCAAAGAGGCTTAGCGCCTGGTCGCCGGGCCGGGGCGAAGCGATGGCCCCGCTGGGTCGCGCACCCGCTTCAGCAGCCCACAAAACAGCGGTAGCGCCCATCACCGCCGTCCAGTTCTTCCCCTTGTTGCCGATTCGCCGTGCCATTCGCCACCCCCCGGACGCTCCACCACTTACAGCCCGGAAGCATGACCGGTTTCGCTATTGCCGGTGGAGGAAGACGCCACGTTGTGTTGAGATCGATACCTTTTCGATCATTGACGCGCGCCTTGGTTTGGATTTTCCGTGGGGTTTAACTTGGATACGACCCGGTGGCGACGTTTCTACCTAAATTGAGATCGCCCCGGCGATGAATGTTGACTTCAGTCGTCAAGGCGAAAGGTGACGGGCGATGAATGGGTTGAGCGGCTTCCACGCTAACCCGGTGAATTGACAGGACCATAGCTATAGCACCTGTCGCGACCCGTTACTCTTTGTACCTGCTGCCCAGGGGCGCATAGAATGGGTTGAGCGGCTTCCACGCTAACCCGGTGAATTGACAGGACCATAGCTATAGCACCTGTCGCGACCCGTTACTCTTTGTACCTGCTGCCCAGGGGCGCATACGGCTTCACCGTGAGGACCGACTGGAGGTACGCAATGGTCTATGTTTTGGACGTAATCCTGTCTGAGTTGCATGCCAACCGGGCATCCCGGAGGTGCGTGCGTAACCCGACAGCGCGCTCTATTCGGTGGGTTACCCTGCGTTTGCAGTTCGCCGCTGGCGCAGCGGAACCACTGCGCGTGAGCGGGCTCAACCGGCAAAGCCATCAGACCGGTGGCCAACACCAAACCCGCGAATGCCGTGCCGGTACCGGCGATAGTGCTGTTGATCAAGGTATGTAAGGTTTTCATGATTAAAAGCTCCTCAAAGTCAGTAATGGATTGTTGAGTTCCGGATTTCACCGGGAACGGTTCCAGTGTCGGCTAAGAGAGGAGCGGACGGTATCCCGCGATCAGGGGAAAAGTGCGTTGCGGTGCTCCCCTAAACAGGGGAGGTTTCAGGCGGATGGTTGGGGAGCCGGCGCAGCCAGCGGCAACCACAGGCGCACGCGCACGCCGTTGGGGCCATTGTCGAGCGTCAGTTCGCCGCCCACCGCGCGGGCGCGCTGGCCCATGTTATAGAGGCCGCGCCCGATGCGTTTGGGACGTTGGACGAACGGTTGTTCGCGCTGGCCCATGTTATAGAGGCCGCGCCCCCCTGGGCCGCCTTCATCGAAGCCGCGACCGTCGTCGGCGACTTCGATGAAGGCGCGGGGTCCGGCGACGCCGGTGCGCACGGTCAGGGTTTGGGCGCGGGCGTGCTTGAACACGTTGGTGACCGCCTCTTGCAAGATGCGCAACACCTGCAACACCTTGCTGGGGCCAAAATCGTTCAGCGGCGGCACGTCGTCGACCCGCCAGACCAGTTGCAGCCCACTACCCGTCAACTGGCTTTCCAGCCGGGCGCGAAACATGCCGAGCACCAGGGTGAGATCGCCTTCGATAGGGTCCAGCGAGTCGATCATCAACCGTAGATCGTTCAGTGCCGCGCGCAGCGCCTCGGCGATGGTCTCGGGCTTGGCCGCGCCGCTTTCCGCCAGCGCCAGGGTCGAGACCAAATGTCCGCCCATGCCGTCGTGCATGTCGCGCATGATGCGACGGCGCTCCTCATCCAGCACCCGCTGGCGCTCCAGCTCCCGCAACCGCTGATAGTTTTGCTCCAATTCGGCGGATTTTTCCCGAACCCGTTGTTCCAAGTCGCGATTGAGGGCTTCCGCTTCGTTGCGGGCCCGCACGAAATCGCGCAGCAGCAGCCAGCCAAAGCCGAGTATCGGCGCCGGCGCGGCATACTGGATCAGCAGACCCTCGCCGCGCTGCGCGGTCATTCCCGCGATGGTCAGCCAGTCGTGCAGCGCGAACACCATGATGCACAGACCGCTGGTGACCAACAGCAGATCGACCCCACCGCGCCGAGTCCAATACGCCCAAAGGATCAAATAACTGGGATACAACCCCAGCAACAGCAGGCTGGCGTCCCAGCCGTAAATAGCCAGTTCGTAGAACCACGGCGCCGGGACGAGCAACAGCGCCAGAGCGCCGATCCCACCGTAAGCCAGCAGGGTGCGTTCCACGCCGGGGCGATGAATTTCCAGATAACGGTGGATGAAGATGATCAGGCAGATGGTGAAGCCGCCCAAGGTGCCGTAGTTGATCAGAGCGTCCCATTCGCGAGTGGGCATGGGAATGTCGACCACGAACAGGTTAAGCGTATGCAGGCCCCAGAATCCGGAAGCGAGCGCATACCAGCCATACAGCGTATCCTGACGGCGCAACAGCCAGAGCAGGCCGGTGGCCAGACTGGTGAACAGCAGCGCGCTAGTGATCAGCTTGACCA
>JRYF01006575.1_pt1 | contig 18157 bp, 15 predicted proteins | sample 235331 | NCBI WGS metagenome assembly JRYF01 (sample SAMN03074217, study PRJNA261475) | activated sludge metagenome | biome: Wastewater Treatment Plant; feature: Wastewater; material: Activated sludge; isolation source: activated biomass of a wastewater treatment plant treating hydrocarbon... ...
TGTCCCGATTTTTCGGGAAGGACAATTAGAATTTCTCAATGACCCACAAAGACCACATTGGCCCCAATGACTAAAACATCTATCATGAAAAACGCATCAAAAATTCTTTTTTTCCTCGCTGCTGCTTGTTTGCTGATGCTGTTTGTTTTCCCCATGTGGCAGATCACCCTCATTGCTCCGCAATACCCCCACGGCGTGACCATGTATATATGGATAAACAAAATCACGGGCAGCGAGCCGGGAACGCTCCAAAACATCAACATCCTCAACCACTACGTGGGGATGAAATACATAGAACCGGATGCAATACCGGAACTGAAATACTTCCCGTACATCGTGGCCGCCATGGCCGCCATCGGCATGGCGCTGGCGTGGACGGGGAAACGCAGCCTGTGGTTGGTGTGGTTGGCGGTGCTGGCACTTCTTGGTGCTGCCGGGATTTACGACTTCTACCTGTGGCTCTACGACTATGGCCACAACCTCGACCCCACCGCACCGATCAAGATACCCGGCATGGCCTATCAGCCGCCCATCATTGGCAACAAGATGTTGCTGAATTTCCTTGCCAAGTCGTGGCCCTACATCGGCGGGTGGTTCGTGGGCGGTTCGTTCATCCTGGGCGGGGTCGCTGTTTGGCTACATAAAAAATCGAAGCAACATGCTGAAATATCTGATACTGCTGGCAGCGGCAGCCTGGACGCTGGCCGCCTGCGCACCGGCACCGCAACCCATTGACTTTGGCTCCGACGTGTGCGATCATTGCAAAATGACCATCGTCGAGGTGCCTTTCGCTGCCGAGGTCGTCACCCGGAAAGGGCGGGCCTATAAGTTCGATGCCATCGAGTGCATGGTCGCCTGGGTGAAAGGCGAAGACGAAGGCAATTATGCCTACCTGCTGGTCAGGGACTTCGACCGTCCCGACGATTGGCAGGATGCCAGAACGTGCAGTTACCTCATTTCAGAAAACCTGCCCAGCCCCATGGGGGCCTACCTTTCTGCCTATCTGGACGAAACGGGCGCACAGACGATGCGCAGCAGCAAAGGCGGGAAGATTTTCGATTGGGAAAATTTGAAAAGCTACCTGAACAGGGAACCGGGTATGTTGCCGGATGAACTGTAAGTCCACTCCGAAAAGTCATTTTACTCTTCGTTGATAGCACAGGGAGAAGAATATTTAGAGAGAGAATTTTATTTGAAAGAAAATTTTTTAAAAAAATTTTCTTTCAAATAAAATTCTCTCTCTGTTTGTTTTCTCCTCTGTTCCGACTTTTCCGAGGGGACTCAACACTGCTTTTATGAAAATCATTTACCACCCCGTAGCCCTTCACCACGACACCGGCATGCACCCGGAAAACGCCAAGCGGCTGGAGGCATTTGAAAACCTTGAAGTGACTGAGGTGCCCGACGGCACACCCTGGTTGGGCCTTGTCCATACGCCCGCCCATATCGCAAGGGTGAAGGCAGCATGTGGAGCAGGCATCCACCTCGACCCCGACACGATGACCTCTCCGGGCAGTTACGAGGCAGCCATCCGGGCCGTTGGAGCAACGGTACTCGCAAGTGAAACACAAGGCTTTGCCCTCGTGCGCCCACCCGGCCACCACGCCTACCCGGATCGTTCCAGTGGATTTTGCCTTTTCAACAACATCGCCATTGCTTCGCAAAAACTGGCCAATGAGGGCAAGCGCGTTTTCCTCTTTGACTTTGATGGGCACCTCGGCGACGGAACTTCCAAAATCTTTGAAGATACCGACCAAGTGCTTTATTGTTCCATTCACCAATATCCCGCTTTCCCGGGCCACGGTTGGGTGGACGAAATCGGCACAGGCAAAGGTCGGGGATTCACCATGAACGTACCCCTGCCACCCGACAGTGGCGACGATATTTTTATGGACGCAGTGGAATCCTGCATGAGAGTCCTCGAACAATATCAACCCGACATAGTAGCTGTTTCTGCCGGTTTCGACGCTCACCTGTATGACCTCCTGCTTCAACTGCGCGTGACGGAAGCCAGTTTTTTTAAAATCGGAAAAATGTTGAAAGAACGTTCGACCCATATTTTTGCCACGCTGGAAGGGGGGTACAACGTTCAGGTGTTGCCTTTGTGCGTCCATAACTTCCTGGCCGGTATTCATGGAGAGGCCATGCCCTACCCTTCCCGGGAAACGACCTCCTCCCGCTCGGTTTGGGAGGATTATGAACTGCGCATCCACTCGGTGATGGGCAACTTGCGGGAGTGGTGGAAATTTGCTTGATTTATGCGAATCAACATACCTGAAACAGACCAAAAGCGAATCGTCATCGTAGGTGGCGGGTTCGCAGGATTGAAACTGGCCCGGATGCTCCGCCGTTCAGGGTATCTGATTGTTTTGGTGGACAAAAACAACTACCACCAGTTCCAACCGCTATTCTACCAGGTGGCCACTGCGGGACTGGAACCAAGATCCATCGTCTATCCGCTGCGCAAGATGTTCCAGAAAAACAAGGATGTCTATATCCGTGTAACGGAAGTTACCCGGATTGACCCCCGGAAAAAACAGCTTGCCACAACGCTGGGTGTGCTCAACTACGACTACCTCGTGCTGGCAACCGGGGCAGATACGAACTACTTTGGCAACGAAAAAATCGCCGCCAACGCCCTCCCCATGAAATCGGTATCGGAAGCGCTCTACCTGCGCAATGAAATTTTCAGCGACTACGAGAATGCGCTCACTGCCGCTGAATACGATGAACGCCAGCCCTATCTCGACATCGTGATCGTGGGCGGAGGCCCGACGGGCGTTGAAGTGGCAGGCGCATTGGCCGAAATGAAGCAGCACATCCTGCCCAAAGACTATCCCGAACTGGACTGCAACGAAATTGACATCCACCTGATACAAGGTGGGCCTTGCCTGCTCCAGGGCATGTCGCAACATGCTTCCGAAGCTGCCCTGAAATACCTGACTGCGCTGGGGGTGGACGTAAAACTGAATGCAAGGGTAGTTGACTACGACGGGAATCACCTGATCATGCAGGACGGGAGCCATTTTGCTGCGAGGAAAGTGATTTGGGCAGCAGGCATAAAAGGCGCAATCATCCCCGGCCTGCCCGATGAGGCCTACGGCAGGGGCAATCGCCTGATCGTGAACCGCTTTCATCAGGTGCAAGGATTCGAGGACGTGTTCGCCATTGGCGATATTGCTTTTATGTCGGAAGAAAAATACCCCGAAGGACATCCGCAGGTCGCGCAGGTTGCCATTCAACAAGCGCACAACCTGGGCAATTACTTTCTGGCCAAATCGAAAGGAAAACCGCCCAAACCATTCTCCTACAAGGACTTAGGCTCCATGGCGACCATAGGAAGGAAAAAAGCGGTCGCTGACCTGCCCGCCATCAGGATGCAGGGCGCACTGGCTTGGTTTGCCTGGCTGTTTGTTCACCTGCTCCAACTCATCGGTTTCAAAAACAAGGTTTTCGTTTTTCTCAACTGGGTCTGGAACTACTTCACCTACGACCAATCGCTGCGGCTCATCATCCGCCCATTGCGAAAACCGCCCCACTCATGATAGTGTCTAAACGTCATTGAAAGGCATTTGTCAATGCAAGTAGCAACAAAAAAAAACGGCCACCCAATGGATGGCCGTTCTACGGTTTTTGTGTTTATAGATGATTACTTTTTGGCCAGGAGCTTGATGCTCAGATCAAACTCATCATAGATGGTTTTGTCGCCCAGGTTGTCGAAAAAGCTGCCGCTGCCATAGCGAACATCAAAATCGGAGCGGTCAATGCGGACATCGGCGGTAGCGGTTACTTTGCCGCCTTCTTCCTTCAAATTGGCATCGAACTTAATTTCTTTCGTCTTTTCCTTGATGGTCAGGTTGCCAGTGATTTTGTACTCACCGGGCTTGCCCCTGGAAATAACCTTCGTCATAACGAACTTGGCAGTTGGGTACTTGTCCACGCCAAAGAAATCAGCGGACTTCAAGTGGCCTTCCAGTTTGCCTTTGACATCACCGGAAAGGTCCAGTACCGTGATGGTGTTCATGTCAATGTCAAACGAACCGCCAGAGAGCATTCCATTGGCATCAAAGGCCAGATTGCCGTTTTTGATGTTGACAACGCCCCAGTGTTCGCCTGTTACCTTGTATCCCTTCCACTGAATGGAGCTATTTGCCGTGTCAATGCTGACGGAAGTGCTCACCATTGTGAAAGACATCCCGACCAATGCGGCAATGCCCAAAACGAGTGCGGAAAAAAGTGTGATCTTTTTCATAAGTTAAACGTGATTTTAGTGAAGAAATGATTGTCGTAAAAACAACAGTCGTTACAACAGAAAAAGATGCCGAATGTTTAAGCGCCCGGCTTTTTAACAAAACTTTAGAAAAAGGGATGCAGCCATTAAAAACGAACAACTACCGAAGCACGGAAACACCTTGGGGCGGAGAACCCATCAAACCCATCCCCCTCCCCTCGCCTTGTCGAACAATTCATTCAAAATAATGGCTTCCGTTTCGGACAAAGATCCGAACATGGCCGTGATTTCATTTTCCACCAACATGGATGTTTGATTGACCAAATCCAGCCCCTGCTGCGTAATGGCCACTTCCACCCGGCGGTTGTCGGCATCACATTGCTTTTTTTCGACGAGATTTTTAGCAATCAGCTTGTCCACCAAACGGGAGGCATTGGAGGATTTGTCAATCATGCGTTCGGTCAGTTCCTTGATGCTGGCCGGTGCTTGTTGCCGACCTCTCAAAATCCGCAAAATATTGAACTGCTGGAGAGAAATTCCGAAGGGTTTCAGGACCTGGGATATGCGAAGCCCCGCCCATGCAGCCGTGTAAAGCAAATTGACATGTACTTTGTGGTATTCGTTTGAAAAACGAGCCTGTTGGATTTCATCTTCGATCCGCATTGAATAAAAGGAGTTGGGTAATGGGTTGATAGTATGATTGTGCCTTCCAATGTTGTGCTCGAGAGAAAAAACAAACCACTGAAAAGCAGTGTAGTTTCAATTACTTTTACGGCAAAACCGAATTTCAAGTGGTGGTAAATTTAGCGGCTAACTTCAAGTTAGCCGCTAAATTGGGCCAATAGGCTCGGAAAGATTGCAATTTCATTTTGCGAATCGGAGCTTGCAATCAGTTGTTTTTGTTGAGGTCAGGAGTTCCGAAGTTACGGGGTCGCTTCAAGCGCCCCCGTAACTTATCTGCTCCCCGCCGCCCCACCGTTGTTGGCTGGGATTATAGGCCAAAGATAAACAAGGGGTGCCGTGAAATATGCGACCCCGCCGAGGTCGGGGAAACGGGGGGGCCAATGGCCCTACCAACATGCGACCTCGCCGAGGTCATAATTACCGGTTATTCACATCACTGACCAAAACGTTTTACCACAAATCTTATGGCAAATCTAAACAAATACAGCCGCCGGGTTACGCAAGACGACACATTGGCCGGGGCACAGGCCATGCTCCACGCCGTTGGACTTACAGAAGCTGATTTGTCGAAACCGCAGATCGGCATCGTGAGCACTGGCTGGGAAGGCAACCCCTGCAACATGCACCTGAACGGTTTGGCCGACATCGTCAAACAAAGCGTATGGGAAGCCGAACTGGTCGGGCTTATCTTTCACACCATCGGCGTCAGCGACGGCATTTCGCAGGGAACGGAAGGCATGCGTTTCTCCCTTCCCTCTAGAGACCTCATCGCCGACAGCATCGAAACGGTGGCTTCGGCCCAATGGTACGATGGCATTGTTGCCGTAGTCGGTTGCGACAAAAACATGCCGGGAGCAGCCATGGCGCTCGGCAGGCTCGACCGGCCCTCGCTCATCGTGTATGGCGGCACCATTCGTCCGGGTTGCCACAACGGCCAAAAACTCGACATCGTTTCCGTTTTCGAAGCAATGGGCCGAAAAAACAACGGCTCCATTTCACCGGAAGAATTTAAGGCCATTGTAAAAAATGCCTGCCCAGGCCCCGGTGCATGTGGGGGCATGTACACCGCCAACACCATGGCTTCCGCCATGGAGGCGCTTGGCATGGCGCTGCCGGGAAATTCCTCCGTGCCGGCCACATCGGATGCCAAAAAAGTGGAGTGCAGCAAAATAGGAGCGGCCATCCTAAACCTGCTCGAACACGACATCAAGCCCCGCGATATAATGACCCGTGCTGCATTTGAAAACGCCGTCACGGTCGTCACTGCGCTCGGTGGCTCCACCAATGCCGTGTTGCATTTGATCGCCATGGCAAAGTCTGCCGGCGTGCGCTTCTCTCTGGACGACTTCCAGAAAATAAGCAATCGGACACCCTATCTCGCCGACCTCAAACCGAGCGGGCAATATGTGATGGAGGATCTGTACAACATCGGCGGCGTTCCCGCCGTGATGAAATTGCTGTTGGAAAACGGGTATCTGCACGGCCATTGCCTCACCGTCACGGGCCGGACACTGACGGAAAACCTGGCAGCCGTTCCCCCGCTGGCAGAAGGACAGACCCTTATCCGCCCGCCCGACAGGCCCTTCAAACCAAACGGCCACATCCAAATCCTCTATGGCAACCTGGCCGAGCAGGGCGCAGTGGCCAAAATCACGGGCAAAGAGGGCCTGACATTCACCGGTACGGCAAGGGTTTTCAATGGAGAAGCATCTGCCTACAATGCCATTGCGGGCAAACAAATACGGGCGGGCGAGGTGGTCGTCATCCGTTATTGCGGGCCAAAGGGCGGGCCGGGCATGCCGGAAATGCTGAAACCCACTGCCGCCATCATGGGCGAAGGTTTGGGCAACGCCGTCGCTCTCGTCACGGACGGCCGTTTCAGCGGCGGCACGCATGGTTTTGTGGTCGGTCACGTCACGCCGGAGGCGCAGACGGGTGGCCTCATTGCTTTATTGGAAGACGGCGACCAGATCACCATTGATGCAGGCAGGAATCTGCTCGATGCACGGCTGGATGCTGCCGAAATCGCCCGGAGAAGGGCTGCTTGGCAACCACCCGCTCAAGACTTGTCCGGCATGTTGCTGAAATATGCCCGCTCTGTCTCAACGGCCTCGGAAGGCTGCGTAACGGACGGTTAGTCACTAAATTCTGGCCCACTAATTGACCTTCCCGCCTTTGACATGTCGCTTTTCGTGAAATGCCTTTACTTTGCCCACCGATGGAAATCTGGAAACTCACATTCTGGCTGCTTGTCTTCATTGTGTTTTATACCTACTTAGGGTATGGGGCCTTGCTTTTTGTTTTGGTGAAACTAAAAAGGTCTCCCCGCCCTCCCCAATTCCCGGAAGACGAACTGCCGGAAGTCACCTTCATCGTCGCCGCCTACAACGAAGAGGACTACATCGAAGCCAAAATCCGCAATTGCCTGGCCTTCGACTATCCCGGCGACAAGATCAGGTTCTGGTTCGTCACCGATGGCTCCAATGACCGTACACCCGAACTTGTCCAATCGTTTCCGGCACCGCCGGGCACGCACCTAGCGCTTTTCCACAGCCCGGAACGCAGGGGCAAAATAGCCGCCGTGGAGCGGGTGATGCCTTTTGTAGAAACCCCCATCACCATTTTCACCGATGCCAACACCGACGTGAACCCAGCCGCCATTCGCTACATCGTCAGGCACTTTGCCGACCCCCGTACCGGCGCTGTGGCAGGTGAAAAACGCATCGCCATGGGCGAAGCCGACGAAGCTGCCGGCGCAGGCGAAGGTATTTATTGGAAATACGAATCCACCCTCAAGAAATGGGACTCCGAACTCAACTCCGCCATCGGAGCCGCCGGGGAACTGTTCGCCATCCGCACCGACCAATACCGCCATGTCCCCCCCGACACGCTCATCGAGGATTTTGTGATGACGATGGGCATCGCCATGCGGGGCTACCGCCTGGCCTACGAGCCGAATGCCTACGCCGTCGAAAATTCGAGCGCCTCCATCGGCGAGGAAATGAAACGCAAGGTGCGCATTGCCGCCGGTGGCCTGCAGACCGTTTGGCGCCTGCGCAGCCTGTTGAACCCGTTCCGTTATGGCCTGCTTTCTTTCCAATACATCTCCCACCGGGTACTCCGCTGGACACTGGCCCCGCTTGCCCTTCCCCTCGTTTTTGCCATCAACATCCTGCTCGCCCGCAGCGGCGAACCCACCTATATCGCCTTGCTCTTGCTCCAGGTCGTCTTTTATACATTCGCCTTTCTGGGCTACATCTTCGAGCGCAGGCAATTGAAAATCAAGGCTTTTTTCATCCCTTATTACTTCTGCCTGATGAACTACGCCATGTACCGGGGCTTCGCCCGCCTGGTCTCCGGCAGCCAGTCGGTGATGTGGGAAAAGGCAAAAAGAAAGGAGGGGGGGTGAGGGGGGGGGCACTTGTTCATAAGCTCAACCTGATGCCAATCTATTGTGATAAGAGTTTTTCCATACTTCAAAAGGTAGGCGCTGGCTTAGTACTGTACACTTTCCAATTAATCACCAAATCCAGTAGTTTCCCACAAAACCAAATAAGAACTTGCAGATTTTGCTGATAACCGATTTGCGAAAATCTGCGGCGTAATCAGTGGGAAATAAAAAATGACCAGAAGTGTGGTTCGATGTGCAAATTAAATTAGACAACGCTTCCTGAGACTCCATTTGGCCATTGTAAAAGTTTCTTTTTAATTTCGATAACATTTGTTTCAAGAAAATCCCATCTGAGTAACAGCCGATAAAAATAAAAAACAAGATTGTTCAAGTTGAAAAGGATTTGTTTTTAAATCCGTAGCCGTTAACTTTGTGGCCAAACGGCTATACATGAAAAAACAAGACATTCAGCGGAAGCACAATTACCCAGATGCAGACCTGTACCTCACGTGCATCGAGCATATTCGCTACGCCCACCGGGACATCGAGTTGTTCGAACAGTATGGCTTCGACCTGGAGCGCCTTAAAAAATTCAAGGCGATGTGCGACCGGTTCAAGGAGTTGCCGGACGACGACGAACTGCTCGGCGATCAGATGATACTGACGGAAAAAAAATACAAGGCTGCCGAAAAGCTGAAGGGCACCATCCGAAGCCTGATGACCCGTGTGGCCTTGAAATACAACAACCGCACGGGCCGCTATCGCAAGTTCGGTGCTTCCAAACTCGGCGACATGACCGATGCTCAACTTATTTTTTGCGCAAGAAGGGTCGTCAGGGTAGCAAGGCAGCAGATTGACTTCCTCGATGAAGTGGGGGTGAACGAACTGATCCTCGGCAAAATCGCCGAAGCGACCCGTGAGTTTGAAAACGCCGTGAATCTCCAGCACGACCGCATCGCCGACCGGGACATCGGCGTGGAGCGCAGGGTGGAGCACGGCAACGAGATTTACGATGAACTCGTCGTTCTGTGCAACATCGGCAAGGATATTTGGGACAACAAGGACAAGGCGAAATACGAAAACTACTGCCTCTACGAAAGCAACAACGAACAGAAGAAGGCCAGGAAAGCAGAAATGCAACAGGACGTGGCCGAGCGTTGACGGCAGGATTCGTTCGTCCGCCAAACACCCCCGACCTCCCGAAGCATTCCGAGGTAAACTCGGAACTAAAGGTTCGGGACAGGCTCTAAAGGGGAGCGCTTTACTGCAATGGCGGATGTTAGGCAAGCCCAAAGGAGCGCTTTGCTGCAACGACGAGCCTCCAGTGCTGCTGGCTGCTCCCCTTTAAGGGTCGGGGGTGTGCCAGAAACACACCCCCGCACGCAAAAAGTCCAGCAGTTTGCCCTCATCCCTTTCCCATCTCAAATTTTTTCTAATTTCACCCCCCGAAAAGGGGGGCTGCACATTTTTCCTCCATCGTTATCGTTTAATCAAAATCCTGTTGAAAATCAGTTGCTTGCGGGCGGGGTTCCGGCTTGCGGCAGGGGGTTGGAAACAGGCGCATGGCCCCTGGCCGACGGCGCTGACCGGTGGTTGGGGGGGGGGACACATTGCGAAGCAGCCAAATTCTAAACTCTGATGAATAAACTAAGTGCAATTTTAATGATGATCGCCTGTGCGGCAGCACTGCAGCTCGGCGCACAGCGGACGACCGTTTACACGGAAGGCCAACTCGCCTACAAACGGGGCGAGGATTTCTTCGAAAAAGGCTTGTACGGTCAGGCCATGGCCGAGTACAAGGAGGCCGTCAACCTTTTGCAGCACGTCAGCGAGCAGGAGTGGCAACTGTTGCGGATGCGGGCGGAACTGGGCTATGCCAAATCTTCCGTCCGCCTGGAACAGCCGGACGGGGAGAAACTCATCCTCGACTTCATCCGCAAGTACAGGCCCGACCCGCTGGCCAGCCAGGCCATGGTGGAGGTGGCCAACTACTTCTACAATGCCAAGAAGTACGACAAGGCCATCGAGTTTTACAAACAAATCAATCCGAGGGAGTTGACGGCGGCCATGCGCCAGGAGGTGTATTTCAAAATGGGCTATTCCTACTTCGTGCAGAAGCAGTTCCGGGAGGCGGAGGCCAGTTTGCGGGAGATAAAGGACGTGCAGGGCGAGTATTTCTACCCGGCCAACTACTACTACGGCCTGTGCATGTTCTTCAACAACCGGTACGCCGATGCCATCCGGTCGTTCCGGCTCGTGGAGCGGGCACGGGAATACAAGCCGCTGGTGCCCTACTACATTACCCAGATTTACTTTGCCCAACGGGATTACGACGAGGTGATCCGCTATGCCGAACCCAAACTGAACGACAACTCCAACCGCAACGTGAAGGAGATGAACCAACTCGTGGGGCAGGCTTATTTTGAAAAAGGGGATTATGTCAAGGCCCTGCCCTATCTCGAGAAGTTCGCCGAAAGTTCGGGCCGGATGCGGGAAGAGGAGTTTTACCAATTGGCTTTTTGCCAGTACAAGGTGGGCAAGTACAAAAACGCCGCCCAGAATTTCAAGGAACTCAATCAGGTCAACTCGGCACTAGGCCAAATGGCACTCTACTACCTCGGCGACTGCGAACTTAAATTGGGCGACAAACAGGCCGCCCGCAATGCATTTGCCGCCGCCAGCCGCATGACCTTCGACCCGGATGTTCAGGAAAATTCCCTGATCAATTATGCCAAACTGTCCTACGAACTCAAGTACGACCGGGATGCACTCACTGCATTGCAAAGCATCAGGTCCAATTCCAAGTTTTACAACGAGGCGCAGACCTTGATGAGCCAGCTTTTCCTTTCCACGAGAAACTACGACCTGGCCATTTCCACCCTGGAAGGTATGCCGAACAAAACGCCCCAACTCCGGGAGGCTTACCAGCAGGTGCTTTACCTGCGCGGCATCCAGCACTTCCGCGACGGGCGCACGGTGGCCGCCAAGGAACTGCTCGCCAAGTCCGTCCGCTCGGACGTGTCCGTGAGCAACGAATACAAGGCGCTGGCCCTGTACTGGCTCGGCGACATTGCCCATCAGGAAAAGGAATACAACAAGAGCATTGACTATATCACGCAATTTCTCGTGCTGGCCAAGTCGCTGCGCACGCTGCCGGAAGAGTCCTCTGTTTTCACCGCCAACTACCTCCAGGGCTACAATTATATGAAGGTGGGGAATTTCACCGCTGCACAGGGGTACTTCCAGGATGCGGTGGCGGGCATCAAGCGCAACCGCACATTTATCCAAAACCGCCAGGTGCGGGACGGTGTGCTGGGCGATGCCACGCTGCGGGCAGGCGATTGCCTTTTCAAAAAAAACCAGTACCGGGATGCCATCAAGTTTTACGATGAGGCCATAGCGGCCAAATATCCCGGCTTCGAGTATGCGCTGTACCAGAAGGCGATCATCGAGGGCTTGCGGGGCAATACCACCGAGAAGATACTGGCATTGGAAGACCTCATCAACAAGTATCCGAAATCGAATTTTGCCGCCAACGGGCTGTTCCAACTGGGCGTGACTTATCAGGAAATCCGGCAGTCGGGCAAGGCGACCGATGCGTTCAAGCGGCTGGTGGCCGAGTATCCCAACTCCGGACTGGTGAACGATGCCCTGCTGCGCCTGGGCCTCGTGGCCTACAACCAGGGCAACCTGCAAGGGGCCATCAGTTTCTACAAGCAGGTATTTTCATACAATCCCTCTCGCGAGGAAGGGGATGCGGCGCTGGCCGCCCTGCGGGAGATTTACATCAAAGACCTCAACGACCCTGCGGGCTACAATGCCTTCCTCGAAACGGTGCCCGGCTACAAGCTCGACAACGCCCAGAAGGATGCCAACGTGTTCGCTGCTGCGGAAGCTGCATACGAAAGCGGCAACTACGAACGGGCCGTCACCGCCTATACCGAGTACCTGCGCCAGTATCCCAACGGCATCAACGTGTTGAGCGCCTACTACAACCGGGGCGAATCTTACGCCGTGCTGCGGCAATATTCCAACGCGCTCAAGGATTATGAGTGGGTCATCGGCAAGGGGCCTGGCCGCCACTACGTGGATGCACTCGGCAAGGCCGCCCAGATTTCCTACCACAACGAGCAGAACTTCAGCAAGGCATACCAACATTACACCAAGTGGGAAGAGGTGGCGGTGACGGCACAAGACCGCTTCGAAGCGCAACTCGGAGCCATGCGATCTGCCTACCGCCTCGGCGATACCAATGCCGTGCAGGCTGCCGCCCGCAAGGTGGCCAACAACCCTTCTGCCAATGACGCACAGGTTTCCACGGCCCATTTTTATTTGGGCAAAATAGCCTTCGACCGCAAGGACTACGAATCGGCCATGCAGGCCTTCAACAAAGTGCTGCAACTCAGCGACAACGAGCAGACCGCCGAGGCCCGCTACCTCATCGCCGCCATTCACTATGCCCGCCGCGACCTCGACCGGGCCAAACAGCGCTGCCTCGACAACAACAAGGAGAACTCGAACTACCCCTACTGGGTGGGCAAGAGCCTCATCCTCCTGTCCGACATTTTTGCCGAACAGGGCGACCTCTTCAGCGCCCGCACGGTCCTGCAGGCCCTTATTGACAACTACGAAAATAAAACGGACGACATCATTCCCACCGCCCGCCAAAAGCTCGATGCCCTCAACCGGCAGTCAGCAGGCGAGAGCCGATTGGACAGGAACAATAATTTTATGGACGACGGGAATTGAGGGATGAGGGATGAAACAATCAAGCAAATCCAACAATCAAGCAATGAGTCCACTCCGAAAAGTCAATTATAGGAAAAAAGAACAAAAGGAGAGAGATGATTTTGAAATACAATTTTTTTGTCAAATTTTATTTCAAAATCATCTCTCTCTCCAAAAATTCTTCCCCCGTGCCGGAGGCACGGTTTCATCATTGACTTTTAGGAGTGGACTCAGCAATCAAGCAATCAACCACTGAACAATGAATAAGCCAACCATCATCTTTGCAATAATAGCTGCGGCGTTTTACCTGCCGCTCCAAGCCCAGACCGACCTGCCGAGCGAGCAGGTGGAGGTCATCAAGGTTTTTGAGGCCCAACTGGCCGAAACGGAGAAGGTGCCCGTCACCCCGGAACTGCCGCCGATTGACACGACCATCAAACGGCAGGAGTACCAGGTGCCGCCCAAATCCATCAACGTGGACTACCCAGCCCCGCGCATCCGGCCCATCACGCACAAGTCGGACGAGGACATTCCCGAGGTTTACAAGTTTTACGGGAAACTGGGTGCCGGCCTGCCCAAAGCCATTTTGGGCGAAGGTGCTTTTCACACTCGCGTAGAGCGGAACGATAAAAGTTCCTACGACATCGGGCTGAACCTGTTCCACCATTCTGCCGACTTCTCCTCCGACAACGTGGAGAACCAACGCTTCGGCCTCACGAAGGCGGGGGGGCAGGGCACTTACTACTTTGAACAGGGTTTTGCCGTCCGCTCAAAATTGGCCTATACCTCCAACCGGGTAAGCTACTACGGCTACAACTTCGACCCCTTCTTCGACCGGGGGCCGCTCGACAAGGATGCGGTGAAGCAATTGTTCGGCATCTTTGATTTTGGTGCGAACATTTTCAACGGCGTTCAAACGGCGGGCGATTTCAACTACAACGCCGGGGTGGATTTCTATTCGATGGGCGACCAATTCGCCGCCAACGAAACAGGCTTTGCGCTCAACGGTAAAGCCACCAAGTGGTTCGGCGGAAAACATTCGCTCGACATCGGCCTTATCACCGATTTCACCTGGTACAACGACACTTTGCTCGAAAAAGAGACCCTCCACAACTTTACCCTCCACCCGGCTTTCACTTTTCACGCCAACGCTATCAAGGTGAAAATCGGTGGCAAGGTGGTCTCCCACGACGACGAGTTTTTCCCTTTCCCCGACATCGAAGCCGTGATCAACCTCACGGGCAACGAACTGGCTTTCTACGTCGGACTGGAGGGCGATTTGCAAAAAAACACCTTCCGCAGCCTCACTACCTACAACCCCTACCTCCACACCCGGCTCGAACAGGGAACCCTGCGCAACACCAAGTATTTCAACGCATTCGCCGGGATAAGGGGCAACCTCAAATACTTTGAATATACCGCACAGGTCGGGTACAAACCCACCAACGACCTGGCGCTTTATATCTTCCGGTTCGACAGCGACAACATCTACGACTTCGACGTGATCTACGACGACGTGAACATCGTCAACATCAGCGGATCGCTCAAGGCCGTGCCCCTCAAAAACCTCACCGTGACCGGCACGATCAGCCAGAGTTTCTTCGACAACACGAGGGAGTTCCGCAGTTGGCACATCCCCTCCTTTCAGGCCAACCTCAAGGCCCAATATGTTACCCTCGACGGCAAACTGACCGGCAAGGCGCAGTTGTTCCTCGAAAACGGCGTTCCTGCCAACCGCATCGGCGGCGTAAACCGTTGGGACAACCTCGGTTCTCTCTACGACCTCAGCGCAGGGGGTGAATATTGGTTCGTGAAAAACTTCGGCGCTTTCCTGGAGGTGAACAATATCCTCAACAACAAGCGGGAGCGCTGGCGGTATTATCCGATCTATGGGATAAATGTGTTGGCGGGGATAACGGCGAGGTTTTAATGGGCCGTGCTCATTGTTGAATTTGCCAGACCCACATTGCTGGACATTTTTCCAGCGAAACGTTTATTTCCCGCAAAGGGCGCTGAGAAGCAAAGACCGCAAAGCGTTTCTTAGCGCAACTTAGCTCCTTAGCGGCCTTTGCGGAAAAATGTCCAGTAGTGTGCTGGAAAACCTGTAATCCACCTCTCACGATCTTTTCAATTGTTCAATAAGGCCCTCTTTCAGTGCGGGGCTGACCGGCAGTTTCTTCCCGGCAATCTGAACCAGGTTTCCCTCGATGAATTCGATGGCCCCCAAGCGGACGAGGTAAGAACGGTGAATGCGAAAAAACACATCCGGCGGCAGTTCCGATTCCAGGTTAGCCAGCCGCTCTTTGGTGAGCAACATTTTGTCCCGGGTGAAAATTTTGACGTAATCGCCGAACGCTTCCAGGTAAAAAATGTCCTGAAAATCAACCTTGTAGATTTTTTTGTCTGCCTTGACCAGCAGGGAGCCGGGCTGTGTTTCCGGTTCATTTTTTTGTGGAAAAAGCCGCTCCGAGGCTCGGTTCAGGGCTTTGATGAAGCGCTCCAGGGAGAAGGGTTTCAGCAGGTAGTCCACAGCTTCCAGTTCGAAGCCTTCGACGGCGTATTCCGGGTAAGCGGTTGTAAAAATGACCAGCGGCGGGCGGTCGAGCGATTTCAGCAGGCTGATGCCGGAGAGTTTGGGCATGTTGATGTCCAGCAGCAGCAGGTCGGGGGCTTCCCGGCGCAGCGCTTCCATTGCTTCGAAGGCATTGGTACAGGTGGCAACGAGCTCGACCTGCGGCAGTTCGGCAACATATTTTTCGATGATCCGCAGGGAAAGCGGTTCGTCGTCCACGGCGATGCAACGGATTTTCATGGTTTTAAAATTGTACCGGGTTCAAGTTCAAGCACGACGGTAAAAACCTGAATCCCATCCGTGACCTCCAGCCGGTGATGCCCCGGGTACAGCAGTTCCAAACGCCGTTTCAGGTTTTGCAGGCCCACGCCTTTGAATTGGTCCGGCTCCACCTCGTCCACCGTTCCTTTGTTGTTTTCTACCCTGAAAATCAACTGGTTAGGTTCGATTTTCAGCAACATGGAAATGAACGAATCTGCCGTTTCGCCTTTGATGCCGTGTTTGAATCCATTCTCGACCAACGGCAAAAAGAGCAGGGGAGCCACCTGGACTTTTCCCGTTTCGCCTTCCACTTCAAAACCAATTTTCGCCCCCTCTCCGGTTCGCAGCTTCTGCATTTCGATAAAATTCCGAAGGTGTTCGATTTCCTTTTCGAGGGGTACCAGTGGCACATTGGACTCGTAAAGCAGGTAGCGCATCATCTGCGAAAGCCGCAGGATAATGCCGGGCGTGCGGGCGTCCTGGTCGAGGGCCAGCGAGTAGAGATTGTTCAGGCTGTTGAAAAGAAAATGCGGGTTCACCTGGTTTTTCAGGGCACTCAGTTCGGCGTCGAGTTTTTCCTTTTCCAGACGGTTGAGCAGGCGCTGAATTTCCTGTTGTTCGAACCAGCCCTTCGATAATTTGAGCAGGCTCGTTATCAGCAGGTACGCAGCCACAAATTCGAGGATGTCCGAGAATTCGTAGAAGGCAATGAAGTAGTAGCCAGGAAACAGCAAATCCGCTAAGTAATTGAACGTCAGGAAGTAAAGCCCAACGGCTGCCAGGCAGAGCAGGCCCAGCAACAAGGCGTACAAGCCGTATTTTTTTACCCTCAAAAACCGGGGAATGAGCCAGAGCAAGTTCGGATAGACGGCGAGCCACAGGCAAAGGTGAAACAGGAAGGTGTAAATCCAGTCCACCTTCGTCACGGTGTTTTCGTAGGCAAATAACCGGGCCAGGAGGTAAAACGACAAAGCCCAGAACAGGAGGTGCTGAAGCCACCTGTTCCGGGCTATTTTTTCAACCGAATTTTTAAGCGTAGCAATCACAAGGATTTGTTTAGCGTGATCGGGTCACCACTGAGGTAGGCTTCCCTGACGTCCGCATATTTTTCAACGAATTTCTGCAATTCCTGCGAAGATGCCGTGAGGACATAGCCATTTTCCGTCTTTTCATGTTTGATGCGAATCTGCTGGTTTTCCAGCAGTTTTTTCAAAAAATCAGGGTCGAACATACTGATTTTCAGTTGATTCTGCGTCACTTCCAGCTTGGCAAAAGTATGCACCGGCCAAAGATGAGTAGCTTGAAGCGAATTCATGCTGTTGTTTTTGCCGAAAAAATTATTGCCGTTTCCGGTTTCCTCGCTTGGCATGTCTTTCGGGTAAAAATCAATGAAATAGTGTTTCCCCAACCGGATGACAAAGATTTCGAAGGCGGCCCGCCTGCCGTCCGAATCGGTGTGAATGAGCCGGTACTCCTTGTCCTCCAACTGCTCGAATTTCCAGATTTCGGGCTGTTCGCCGTTGTTATAAACCGTGATGTTCACGTCTTTTTCCTCGCCCATCACCTTCTGTTTTTTAGAAAAACTGTAGTCGGCAGGGCCGTTAATCCAGGTACCGGGCAGTTCTTTCACCATCACCAGTTTGTCTTTCGTGTAAAGCGGGTGGATGCTTGGGATGCAACTGTTGAGCAAAAAAATGAATGCCGACAGAGCGGCGAATGACATTAGCTTTTTCATGGTAAATTGATTTTGAGTGAATCAGGTGGTTTCTGTTGAAAAACGCCTGCAAGATGGCCCGGGGAAAGCACCTTCCGCAAATTTCGTCGTTGAAACCCTGGAAAGCGAAGTTGGAACTGCTAAAATCAGCGGTTGATTTTGACAGTGCGACGAATAGACTTTATTCGAAAATTTGCTCCCGCCGGATAGAAAAGTAAGATTTTCGGCGTTGGTGGGCGGCAATGGGAGTTTCCATACTTCATAGGGACTATGTCCCGTACAAGAATCAAATAAAAAGGATAGACGATCATGTATTTAATCTTATACAGGACAAAGTCCTTGGGAAGAAGGGTGCGGGGCTGCACCCTGCACCAGCGAGTTGTAAGTATTTTGAAAAATGATTTTTGTCAAAAATACCATGACTTAATTAGAGTTTATTCTGAAATTGGAAATTGAGAAATTTTAAATTTTAAAAATGCTGAAAATCAATTAGTTAGCAACTCCCAATTTCCCTATTTTTAGGTTTAGAATAAAGTCTATTGTAGTTGTGATACCACGACTTAATTGTATTCCACA
>JRYF01007010.1_pt1 | contig 18148 bp, 16 predicted proteins | sample 235331 | NCBI WGS metagenome assembly JRYF01 (sample SAMN03074217, study PRJNA261475) | activated sludge metagenome | biome: Wastewater Treatment Plant; feature: Wastewater; material: Activated sludge; isolation source: activated biomass of a wastewater treatment plant treating hydrocarbon... ...
GGCCGCGTAGGGACCGGCCAGAAAGGTTCCCAAGGCGATGACGCGAATGCCGCTCATCGGCGACTTGCCGGCCTCTGCTTGCGGATTCCCAGCTTGAATGGGCGTGTGCTCGGCGTGATTGGTTGGCGGCGGTTCGGAGGATGAAGCGATGCCGGCTGGCGCCGACTCGCCCGTCACGCTGAGATCGCCGGGTTGCTGGGCGGGTTCTAACTGACGCTCTGCCTTCTTCATGATGAGTGGCCTCCTTCGCCGCGCCGCGTGGGTTTGATACCGAGAGAGTAAAGGCGGGTCCTTGAAATCCGCCGTGCTTAAGAATAGACGATAAAAATACAATAGCTTTCTTCCATGCCACCTCGAGCCGATCACCGTGATTCGTCCTCCACTCTACCCCACCACCGTCCGCACCCACCTCATCGCCCTGCAAACCATCCTGATCAAGGAAACCCTGCGTTTTTTGCGAATCTGGATTCAGACCCTGTTGCCGCCAGCGGTGACCATGGCGTTGTACTTCATCATCTTCGGCAAGCTGATCGGCAGTCAGTTGGGACCGGTGGACGGATTATCCTACACGCAGTACATCGCTCCCGGGCTGATTATGCTGGCGGTGATCACCAACGCCTATTCCAACGTGGTGTCTTCGTTCTTCAGCGCCAAATTTCAGCGCCACATCGAGGAAATGCTGGTCTCGCCCCTGCCCAACACGATCATCGTGCTGGGCTTTGTCGGCGGCGGCGTGGCGCGGGGGCTGGCGGTGGGAAGTGTGGTCATCGTGGTATCGCTGTTCTTCACGGACCTTCACTGGCGACATCCTTTCATCACCCTAACGGTGATGGTCCTGACCTCGACGCTGTTCGCGTTGGGCGGGTTGATCAACGGCATCTTCGCCAAGAGCTTCGACGACATCTCGATCATCCCGACCTTCGTTCTCACCCCCCTGATCTATCTCGGTGGCATCTTCTACTCTATCAGGATGTTGCCACCGTTCTGGCAGGACGTTTCATTGTTCAACCCGATCCTGTACATGATCAACGCCTTCCGTTTCGGCATCCTGGGCGTATCGGATGTCAATGTCTACCTGGCCTTCGCCATCATCCTGCTGTTCGTCGCCGTCCTGTTTGGCTACAGCCTATGGTTGTTGGGTCGAGGAACAGGCATCCGTGCCTGAGACCATCGCCCCGTCCAACCAAACGGTTAAAATCAACTTACCGGAGAGGGTTTGCTCTGCTGCGCGCGGGGCACCACCACCATCCGCTGGAACAGGAACACCGCGGTCGCCAAACCCACACCGATGACATCGGTCAGCAACCCGCCGGAGATCATTAGCAGCGCGCCGGCGAAGGTCACAATTCGGGCTGGAATCCCCAGGTCGGCGTTGAACAAATAGCCGATCACCGCCCCCGACAGCAGGTAAATCCCGACCGTCGCCGTGACCACGGGCAGGGCGATCTCAGCCCATGAGCCCTGCATTAACAAAGCCGGACTGTAGAAAAACATGAACGGCACGACGAAGGCGGCCAATCCGATACGGAACGACGTCACCGAAGTCCGCATCGGTTCGGAGCCGGCCAGCGCCGCGCCGGCATAAGCCGCCAGCGCCACCGGCGGGGTAATCGCCGAAATGACCGCGTAGTAGAAGACGAAGAAATGGGCGATCAAGGGCTCGATCCCGAGCTGGATCAGGCCCGGCGCCACCACCGAGGCGGCCACCGCATAAGCGGCGGTCGTCGGCATGCCCATGCCGAGGATGATCGCGATCAGCATGGCGAACATCAGGGCAAGCAACTGGCTGTGCTCGGCCACCCCCAGCAGCATGGACGAGAAACGCAGACCAACCCCGGTCAGGCCGATCACGCCGACGATGATGCCGGCGCAGGCGCAGACCGCGATCAACTGAATCGCCATCCGCGCCGACAGGTTCAAGGCGTTAAGGATCCCCATGATCCCCATCCGATGCGGGGTCAGCCAACTCACGACCAGCGCGCTGACCATGGCCAGGGTTCCGGCCCGGATCACCGAGTAACCCATAAAAAGCGCGCCGACCAGGATCAGGATGGGAATGAACAGATAGACTTGGCGGACCAGTTCCGCCATCACCGGCAATTCCTCGCGGGGCAGTCCGCGCATGTTGTGCTTGCACGCCTCGAAGTCCACCATAAAAAAGACCGAGGCAAAATAGAGCACCGCCGGAATCACCGCCGCCACGATCAATTCGGTGTAGGGAATACCCGTCACTTCCGCCATGATGAAGGCGCCCGCGCCCATGATGGGCGGCATGATCTGGCCGCCCGTCGAGGCCGCCGCCTCGACCGACGCCGCGACTTGCGGCCGGTAGCCGACCCGCTTCNNGCCGCTGGCGAAGATCGCGACTTTAGCCGGACCACCGCGCTTGTGGCCGGCGGCGGCGAACGCGAAGTTGACGAAATAATCGCCCACTTTCGAGGCCTGCAGAAACGCCGCGAAGGTGATGAACAGGACGATGTAGGTGGACGACACGGCGGTGGTCGGTCCGAGAATCCCGTTATCGGTATAGATGTAGGTGAAAAACCGGTCGGCCGCGTAGCCGGAATGCTCGAGAAAGCCCGGCAGATAGGGGCCGACGAACCCATAGATGATGAACACCACCGCGATGATCACCAGCGCCAGCCCGGCCATCCGGCGGGTCAGTTCCAGAATCAGGACGATGCCGGCCAGCGAGACCCAGAAATCGGTGTTTTGGGGCATGACGCCCGCGCGGAATTGCCAGGCGGTCAGGTTGAAGATCAAGTATCCGCCGACCGAGAAGCTGCCCGCGAAGAGCGCCCAGTCGTACCAGGGAACCCCGTGTCGGTCCGGACGAAACAGCCAGGACGACAAAGTCGCCACGGCCACCGACACCAGTAGGACCGGACCGAAGGTCTTGAACACCCAAGGCGGTGGGAACCGAACCTCAAGCACTTCGCGCATGAAGAACGCCGCGACGATGGCGGCTACCGCGTAGAGCGCCGTCAAACTCGCCACCAGTAGGGGGAGCATTTGCGCGGATCGCCACCAGACCTGGACTTGGTCGTCGAAGCGCGGCACGAGCGAAATGGCCAGGCCAAAGCCGATCATCAACCCACCCGCCACGTGCAAAATGCGGAACGCCCAGGTTTCCATGGGGAAAACATTCAGCACGGTTAGATGGAAGGCCGTGTAGAGAACGCAAAAAGCGAAGAAAAAATACCCGTCCCAGCGTCCGAGCACGCGGACGTTGGACTCGGGCTCTTCGTCGACCCCAGAGGCAATGATTTTTCCGGTGGGAGGCTTAGTATCCTGGTCGGTCATGGGAGACTCGCTAAGACAGGGTAACGGAGCGCCGGGACGACCGACCGGTCGCCCCGACTGGGGGGATTAAGGAATGAATGCCCCGGCGCGCGGCCGGGGCAATCGCGAGCATCAACTCCTGACGGATCAGCCCTTGTATTCGGGCGGGATCAGGTTCTTGGGAATCTCGATGCCCTTTTCCTTGTAGTAACGGATGGCGCCCGGATGGAACCACATGAAGCCGTTCTGGTTCCAGTTCTCTGGTTTGGTATCGACCGCCGACTGGTGGATCTGCACCATGCGGTCGTTGTTGTCCAGCACGACCTTCATGACTTCGTACACGAGACTTTCGGGCAAGTCTTTGTTCGCGATGGCGAAGTTGGCCATCGACACGGTCAGAATGTCGGCCTCCTGGCTCCGGTAGGTGCCCTTCGGGATGGTAAACGCCGTCATGGACGGGAACTGTTTGACCAGTTTCTCCTGCTCTTCGGCGGTGAAGGCGAAGATGGTGGCGGGCTTCTGGGCCTCGACTTCGCTGAAGGCCGAGATGGGAATCCCCGCGGCGAAGGCGAAGGTGTCGATCAGGTTATCCTGAAGCTGGCCGGCCGCGTCGCTGGCGTTCCCGTACTGGAGGTTGGCCTTGACGCCCAGCGCCTCGAACATCCGCCCCCAATAGGTGGCCGCCGTGCCGGTGCGCGGCCCGACGTTGACCCGCTTGCCGTTCAGATCGGCGACCTTGGAAATGTTCGATGCCTTCATGGCGATGGCGTGGAACGGGGTCGCATACATGGGAAACAGGGCGCGCACGTTGCGCATCTCCACCCCTGGGGCCATCTCGCTTTGCCCGTTCCAACTGTCGTAACCGGGTCCCATGGTGATCATTCCGAACTGTAAGTCGCCGGCGTTGACGAGCGCCATGTTGGCGACCGGGCCGCCCGTCACCTCGGCGGTCGCGCCGATGCCGAGCATTTCCTGCATGAGACCCGCCCAGCCAGCCCCATAGATGAAATATGTCCCACCTTGGGAAGCCGTGCCCACCTTGACGGAAGACGGCCAGCCGGTTTTGTCCATGGCGGCTTGGGATACGGGAGCCGCGGCCAGCCCGAGCACAGCCAGTACGGTTACGGCGGCGACAGTCTTTAAAGCGTCTCTTAACATGTTGATCTTTCTCCGATGATGGTTGATCATTGTTTTAACGGCACGCTGAAACTCCGCATTTTTGGCGGTCGAACAAGGTTTCACGATGCGGAAACCGCATTTGTGCCTTAAAAAAGTTTAGACGAGGCTGAAGCCTTATGAAGGGTTTCCAGAATCACTTGGCGAAAAAAAACCGGGGGCAGCCGCAGGCCGCCCCCGGTCACACGAACCCATCCGAGGCTGTTTAGCTCCAGTAGCGTACCGGACCGCTATCGATATGGACGAAGTTGGAACGGGGATAGTAGCCAACCCCACCAGCGCCCAGCGAACGAGCCGCCTGACACAGGTCCGATACCCGACCATTCGGGATCCGAACGTCGAGCGCCATGGCCTGGACATGATAGCTGTTCCGCGCCACCCGTCGGTTGCGTTGGTGCAACTGCCCGTTGGTGACCGGCGACCGATAGGCGCTGATCACGTGCATCGGCTGACGCGGGCGCATCTGCAATTGCAAGGCATAGAGTTGATCCAACACCCTGCTATCAAACAATTTCACTTGGTCGTTGCGATGATCGCGCAACGCCCAACTGATTTCGCCGATGGCTTCGCGGATATAGCCGTCGCGCGGTGTCCAGTAAACCCGGCGAATGGTTTGGCCGGTGTTTGAATTGTAGAAAGAGAGCGCGCGATCGCGCATGACCGCCGCATTGAGGAGTTTCGGCGTCAAGGCCAAGGCCCCGAGGCCACCCGCCGTCCACTTTAGAAACCCGCGCCGGCTCAGTTCCGGCGAACCCTCGTCGTTCTCGTTGATCGGTTGAAGCGTTGCGTCTTTCCGCATTTTCATCAAACCCTCCCGGCGACTGATTGGATTTTTCTTCACTCTAGCCTAGTTGTTTTATAAAGCAAGAATCAGATACACCAATATCGATTAGCCATTTAACAACAAAACTGGTTTCCTAGTCTTTCACCAGGTTTTTATCTTTAGCAAGAAACAACACATGATTATCTTGTTCTTCATCCGTAAATTTTTAATACAATTAATAATAAATAATATAATTTACAATTAATTATATTAACAATTGAATATATCAAAAAAGATAATTATTACTGAAGATACAATTTTAAAATAAAAAAACAACAATTGTTATAATTCCAAAAAACAACAAATCTCCTCGAGCCCTAGATCATGAGCCAAGAAAAATTTTCCGTCACCCCCGCGATCCGATTTTTGCGGGCGCATTCCATCCACTTTACTCAGCATCTCTACCCCTACGAGGAACACGGCGGCACCGCCCACAGCGCCCGCTGTCTGGGGGTGGACGAGCATGAGGTGATCAAGACGCTAATTATGGAAGACGAGCGCAAACAATCGCTGATCGTGCTGATGCATGGTGATCGCCAGGTCTCCACCCAGGCGCTGGCGCGGCAACTGAAGGTCAGATCCATCGTCCCCTGCGATCCGGGGGTGGCCCACAAGCACAGCGGTTACCTGGTCGGCGGCACTTCACCCTTCGGCACTCGCAAGGCCATGCCGGTATACCTGGAATCCAGCATCCTCGATCTATCGCGAATTTATATCAACGGCGGCAAACGCGGTTTCCTGGTCGGCATGGCGCCGGCCGATCTGCAACGCCTGCTGCAACCGACGCTGGTCCAGGTCGCGACCAGAGCTTAAGCATGGACCAACACTTTTTTCTCGCCACCGCCCCGGCCGGGATCGAACCGCTGCTGGCGGCGGAACTGGCCGTACTGGGCGCGGTCGCGCCCCAACCGGTTCGCGGCGGAATCCGGTTCCAGGGATCGCTGGAACTGGCTTATCGCGCCTGCCTGTGGTCGCGCACCGCCAGCCGGATCTTGTTGCAACTGACCGAGTTTCCCGCCAACGACGCCGAAGGGCTGTATGCCGGCCTGCACTCCCTGCCTTGGGAAGAACATCTGGCGGCGAACGGCACGCTCGCCGTGGAATTCAGCGGCGGCGGTCCCGGTATCGATCACACCCACTTCGGCGCCCAGCGGGTCAAGGACGCCATTGTGGATCGGTTCCGAGCATGCGCCGGTCGACGGCCGGGCGTGGACCCGCGACGGCCAGATTTGCGCCTCCACGTGCGCTGGCGCCAAGGTCGAGTCACGGTCGGTATCGACCTGTCCGGCGACAGCCTGCACCGGCGCGGCTACCGAGAGGCGACCGTGACCGCGCCCTTGAAGGAGACGCTGGCCGCCGCGCTGCTGTTGAAGGCCGACTGGCCGGTCATCGCCAGCGGCGGCGGTCCCCTGCTCGATCCTCTGTGCGGCTCTGGCACCTTGGCCATCGAAGCCGCCTGGATCGCCGGCGATCACGCGCCGGGACTGCTGCGCGATCATTGGGGTTTCAGCGGCTGGCTGGGCCACATTCCGGTGCTGTGGAACCGGCTGCTGGCCGAGGCTCGCGACCGACGCAAAACCGGACGGGCGCGTATCCCATTGATTCTCGCCAGCGACCACGATCCGAAGGCGGTGCGCGCGGCGCTGATCAACGTCGGGCGCGCCGGAGTCGCCGAGCAAATCCGCATCGAACGCCGCGTCTGGACCGCCGTCGAACCACCGCCAGGGCCGCCCGGATTGCTGATCGCCAATCCGCCCTACGGCGAGCGGCTGCGCGAGCCGGAAGAACTGGGCGAGTTGTACGTCCAGTTGGGCGACCGGCTGAAATCCCATTTCCAGGGTTGGCAAGCGGCCATCTTCACCGGCAATCCCGAGCAGGGCAAACGCATGGGCTTGCGCGCTTGCAAAACTCATGTTTTTCACAACGGCCCCCTGGAATGCCGGCTGCTGCAATTCCAAGTCGAACCGGAATATTTCGTGGACCGGGACGCCGCCGACCGCCGCGCCCGCGCGGCTGGATTGGAACGAGCGCTGGCGATGGGAGCCGAGAGCTTCGTCAATCGTCTGCGCAAAAACCTGCACCATCTCAACCGCTGGGCGGAGCGGGAAGACATCACTTGCTACCGACTGTACGACGCCGATCTACCCGAGTATGCGGTGGCGGTGGACCGCTACGAGAAATGGCTGCACGTGCAGGAATACACGCCGCCGCCCAGCGTGGACGCCGAACGCGCCCGCGAGCGTCTGGACCAGGTGCTGGCGGTGCTGCCAGCGGTATTGGGGGTCCCGCCGGACCATGTATTCCTGAAGGTGCGCCAGCGCCAGCGCGGCGCCAGCCAGTACCAGAAACAGGCCGCTCGAGGCCGTTTCCACGAAGTCCGCGAGGGACCGGCTCGCCTGCTGGTCAACTTCACCGATTATCTCGATACCGGCCTGTTTCTCGACCATCGCCCGACCCGGCGCCTGGTGCGGGAACTGGCGGCCGGCCGCCAGTTCCTGAATTTATTCGGTTACACCGGAACGGCCACCGTCCACGCCGCGCTGGGCGGCGCGACCCATACCACCACCGTCGACCTGTCGAAGACCTATCTGGACTGGGCGCGCCGCAACCTGGAATTGAATGGCTTCACCGGTTCCCGGCACGAATTGATCCAGGCCGACTGCCAACAATGGCTGGTCTGGGCACGAGAGCATTACGATTTGATCTTTCTCGACCCACCGACCTTCTCCAACTCCAAGCGAACGAACGAAACGCTGGACGTACAACGGGACCACGTCGAACTGCTGCGGCGGACCCTGCGGCTGCTGGCCCCGAACGGCATCCTGATTTTTTCCACCAACCACCGCCGCTTCCGTCTGGACCGAGACGCATTGGCCGATCTGGACATCGAGGACTGGAGCCGGCGCACCCTGCCGCCCGACTTCGCCCGCGATCCGAAAATTCATCAGTGCTGGCGCATGACGCGGCGCTGAACTTTTTGTAATAGCATTATAATGATGTGTCAATCACCATCCATCGGTCGCCTGGAACTCCTCGATCCGCGCGACCCAGGAGGATCGCCATGAACGCCCAGACGCCCAGCGAACCCATCCCCTCCCCCACTGCCCGATCTTCGCTCGACCCTTTCGACATCATCGGTTCCAGCCTGGCAGTCCAACAAGCCTGGCTGCGGCAACCCGAACGGCTGGCCGCCACCCTGCAAGGGCTGGCCCTGGATGCCAGTCGGGTTCACGAGCGGTTTGCTCAAAGCTGCGTCGGCGTCCCCAAGGAACCAGTCGTACCCGCCGTGATCCACGACCAACGCTTTCAGGACCCCACATGGACCGATCGACCTGGATTCGCCTATCTCAAGGAAATGTATCTGCTTTACAGCCGCTGGCTCGAAGACGCCATCCACACCACCGAGGGCATCGATCTGGGCCGGCGGCAACGGGCGGCATTCTGGGCCCGGCAGTGGCTGGATGCCATCGCCCCCAACAATTTCTTCTGGACCAACCCGGAGGCCTTGCGGCGCGGTTTTGCCAGTCATGGTTGCAGCGTGTTGTGGGGCTTGCAGAACTGGCTGCGCGACGCCGCCGCCGGCGACGTGCGGATGGTCGAGCCGGACGCCTTCACGGTCGGTCGCGACTTGGCTACCACTCCCGGTCAGGTGGTATTGCGCAACGAATTGCTGGAATTGATCCAGTACGCGCCGACCACCGCACAGGTGCATACCACACCGATCGTGCTGGTCGCGCCCTGGATCAACAAGTACTACATCATGGACCTCAGCCCGGATAACAGTCTGGTCCGCTATCTGGTCGGCCAGGGTTTTACCGTCTTCGCCACCAGTTGGAAAAACCCCGGTCCTGAAGCGCGGGCGGTGACGTTGGACGATTACCTGCTGGAGGGGGTGCGGCCGGCGCTGGAAGCGGCTCGAGCCATCTGCGGCGTCTCCCAAGTCCACGCCACGGGCTACTGCCTGGGCGGCACGGCGCTGGCGATACTGCTGGCCTGGCTCAACGCCGATCCCACCGACCGCGCCGCCAATCCAGTCGCGCACTGGACCACCTTCACCACCCTGGTGGATTTCAGCGATCCCGGCGAGATCGGCGTGTTTCTCAGCGAGGATAGCTTCGAATTTCTAAAACAGCGGATGAGCGCCGAGGGTTATCTGGACGGCGCCGACATGGCCAAGGCTTTTCGGTTGCTGCGGCCCAACAACCTGATTTGGCACTACGTGATGCACAGCTACCTGTATGGCGAAGAACTGCCGCCCAGCGACGTGCTGTTCTGGAACTGCGACACCACGAGAATGCCAGCGGCGATGCATGAGTTCTACCTGCGGGAACTCTATCTAAACAATCGGTTGGTGGAACCCGGTGGTCTGGAGATCGGCGGACGACGATTGGATTTAGGCGCGATTCAGCAACCGTTATACGCAGTCGGCGCGGAACAGGACCACATTGCCCCCTGGAAACAGACCTTCCGACTGTGCGGATTGATCGGCGGCCCGGCGCGCTACGTGCTGGCCACTTCCGGCCACATTCTTGGCATCATCAACCCACCGGTGACGCCGCCCAAGCGGCGCTACTGGGTGGGCGATGCCAGCGATCGATTTTATCCCGAAGCGTGGCGGGACGGCACCGGCAAGGTTCCCGGATCGTGGTGGGAAGACTGGATCAACTGGCTGAACGAACGTTGCGGACCGATGACTGATCCACCATCGCTGGGCAACGCCCAGTATCCGCCCCTGGAAACCGCGCCGGGGCGGTACGTCTTAGAGAAGTGAGTTTTAGGCCCGACTCGGGTTGCGCCACAGCACCTCAAGTCCACCCTCGTCCCGGGCTAGAATCCGACACAGAACGAACAGCAAATCCGACAGCCGGTTCAGATACACCCGAACCGGCTCGCCAACTTCCTCTTCGCGAGCCAGCGACACTACTCGCCGCTCGGCGCGCCGGCAGATGGCCCGCGCCATGTGACAGTCCGCCGCCGCTCGGCCACCACCCGGCAAAATAAACTCCTTGAGCGGTGGCAACTGAGCGTTGAACTCGCTCAAGGTCGCTTCCAACGCCGCCACATCCTCGGGCTTGACCGCCTGGTAGCCCGGAATACTCAGTTCTCCACCCAGATCGAACAATTTGTGCTGCGCGTCCCGCAAGCAATCGAGAATCGCGGGGCGCAAATCGTGCGCCAGCACGCGCCCGATGGCGCAATTCAACTCATCGACCGCCCCAATCGCCTCGATCCGAGGACAGTCCTTGGTAACCCGCGCACCGTCGCCCAGCCCGGTCGTACCGTCATCGCCGGTGCGGGTAAAGATTTTGGAAAGCCGGTTGCCCATTCACATTCCTCTCTCTCGATAGTCCAGCCACTGCACGGTCACGGTCGCCCGTTTCCGCCATGCCGCATGATGAAAATACCCTCAAACCCACAAGATTTTATTCTACTCCCCTGAGCCGCGCGCCGCGCGCTTAACCCGCAAAACCCCTTCGTATTCCGCCTAGTCTCCACAATTCTATTTTCACAACATAAAAATAAATTTTTTAGATGATTAACTGTATTTTTCATCGACTTAAGCATGTCAACATCAACTGAACAACTTATTGAATTAAATAAAAAATCAGAATAAAACTGGCGAGCTTCCGAATCGGTATCCTCTCGACGCCTCCAGCCTTGCCCCTGTCAACAGGCACACCGATTTTCCCAAAAAACAAAAAATTTTATAACTAATTATTTTTAAAGGTTTTTTATAAAAATCATTATCAAAATCGATATAAATTTAATCCATTGATTTATATATAAAATAAATCAAATAATCACTGTTATGAAACTTTTTCTTGGGGCCTGAAAATTATTATTTTGCCAATTAGATACTTGCAAAATATTTTCTTCCCGTGTTTTCATAGTATCCGAATGTTGTATTGCAATATGTTCCTGCATGGGGCCACCCACCCTGCCAACTCGGCCCCAGGAACGTCAGGCGACACCGGTAGCCGGGCTGGCAGGCCCGCCATCGGAGTTGCTTTGGTCGGACCCGCGGCAGCCGGAATCATCCGCGCCAGGCCCACGGAAGGTCCCTCGCCCATTAAGGACACGGGTTCATCGAGCACTATCCGTTCGTGCTGAACAATGTTTTGGAGGTCTACTATGGAATTCACGGAATGCGTCAAGGAAAGGCTTGCTCTGACCCTGAAGTCAGGTTTGCTGTGCGTGGTCGTCCTCATGCCCCCGGCAACGCTGGCCCAATCGCCGGAGACTATCCGTGGCGAAGAGCTTGCAACGATCACAACGGTCTCGGAGGAGAGAACCGCCAGATCCCGCGCGGTCGGCGCCATGCCAGCCACGCAGCGCCGGATCGACCAACTGTCCAGTCACATCCAGCGCCGGTACAACGTTTCCGAAGCCCGGGCGCGGCGAATCGTGGTTGAAGCCATCCGCAACGGCCAACGCCACCAATTGGAGCCGGAACTGATTCTGGCCATCATTGCCGTCGAGTCCACCTTCAACGAGCGAGCCGTCAGCCGGGCTGGCGCCCGCGGCCTCATGCAAGTGATGCCCGGCTACCATCGAGACAAGATCCGGGAAATCGGCGGCACCCAGGCTTTGTTCGATCCGGCCAAGAACATTGATACCGGTTCCCGGATCTTGGCGAAATACCGCGACAATCACTCTGGCAATCTGCGTCGGGCGCTGCTTAGCTACAACGGCAGCCTGCATCTGCGTCGTTCCCCCTATGTCGACAAGGTCATGCGCGTTTACCGCGACCTACAACGAGTGACCGTCGAGGGTTGAGCGGTCGACCCACGCTGGTCTACCGCATGATGGCTTAGAGGTATTTTTACAACCTCTAAAACTCCCCCGCCCTCTCCCTTCGGGAGAGGGCTTTGACTTTCTCCCCTCCTCCCAAGGCGCTCGGGGCCCGCTCGCCTGAAGCGACCCTCCTCCGGCCGAGATATTCTTCTATCGCGGTCCTTATCGTTTAGGTTATCGTTCATGATAGGTTCAGGATATATATAAATGAGTATTCTGACTGACCGCGATCCCCAACATCATGACTCCTCGACCCGACCTTGCCGATCTAGCGTCCCGGTTCCCGACCGATCGCCCACTGCCACCCGTGGAGCGCTGGAATCCGCCGCTCAACGGCGAAATGAATCTATGCATCGCCCGTGATGGCGCCTGGTACCATGAAGGCACCCCCATCCAGCGCGAGGCGCTGGTACGGTTGTTCGCCTCCATCCTGCGCCATGACGCGGACGGTCATTACTACCTGGTCACCCCCGTCGAGAAATGGCGCATCCAGGTCGACGACGTACCCTTTCTGGCGGTACGGCTCGACGCCACCGGCGCCGGCCACGACCAGGGTCTCACCTTTACCACCAATTTAGGCGATACCGTCATCGCCGGCCCCGATCATCCACTGAGCGTCGAATACCACGCGCCGAACGGTGAACCTTCCCCCTATCTGCACGTGCGTGGTCGATTACGCGCCCTGCTGACTCGCGCGGTCTTTCTGGAATTGGTCGAACTCGGCGAGGAGCGGCGCACGGCTCAAGGCCGCGATTACGGCGTATGGAGCCAGGGTCAGTATTTCCGCCTCGGCCCGCTGGACGACGAAGACTGAGCGCGAGAAAGTCGCCCGTGCGCCATCCATTGCTGTCTCTGTTACGCGCGTTCGTCCTGCTGCCATCCTACACGCTGGTCCTGCTGGTCCGGCTGTTGAAATGGCTGATCGCTCCGCTGGCTCTGCTCCTGCAACTGTTGTTCGGAGTGCCGCTGGTCCTGCTGCGAGTCCGGCAACCCCTTCGGCCGCGTTTCCTTCCGCTCCAGGAAATCGATCTGCCCGACGCCGCCTGGCTCGAACTCACCGACGCCGCCGAAACCCTGTCCGCCGAGGGTTTTATCCATTACGGTGACTTCCGCTGCGACGAACTCATTCAGGGCGCGACGCTCTGGCTGCGGCTGCTGGGACTGCCGGAACAGGGCATCGGCGCCCTGGCGGTGCATATCGAACTCGCCAGGGGCATCCGTCCATCCCGGAGCTTCGTCGAATTCGCCACCGAATTCGGCGACGGCCGGATACTGACCGCCAACAATCTGGACCTGCCCTACAGCCTGCCGGCGCCCGCGTTTCAGGCTCGGTTGCAACTCAAGGATGTTTGGGACCCACGCGCGCTGTTCGTCTTGCACCGCGGCTTGGTAACAACCCTGGCGCAATCGATCGACCGGTCCAGACTCGATCGCGCCGCCCACGATCCCATCGGCCTGCTGGCCGACAGCTACGCCCGAGAAATCCAGGATCTGATCGCGCAGGGTTGGTTGCGACCCGCCGCGGACGCTTGTTCGCTCCGGCTGAGTCCGTGGGGCACGCTGGTCGGAATCTGGCGCCAAGCCTGGCCGCTGGCCAGCCTGCACCTCCGCGCCGCCGACCGTCGCGCCCGCCAGTTGTTGGCCGAGCACGATCTCGACGTGGAAGCCTTCACCGGCGGCGCCCCGCATGTCCGGGTCGCCCATCAGCCCCTGCCGCCGGGGACCGTCGTCGACACCATCCGCGCCGGGTACGAGCAGATCCGGCCGTTGGCCCGGCAAACCGATCCTCAGGCCGTGCTGGAAGCGGTGGTGGTGAACCTGGACCTCGACGACGAGGGCGCACCGCGACCGCGCGAATTTCGCTACACTTTCCGCGCCTGCGAAGACGTTTGTTCGCGCCGGATTCGCCGGATTCGCGGCTTCGACATCGTGCTGGACCGGGATGATGCCCGATTGGCGGTGACCGCCATGGACCGGGAATTCGAACAGGCGGTCGACGACGCCGAATGGGACGAACTGACCGAGGACACCCTGCTGGCTCCGCTGCGGCTCGGACCGTGGCTGCGCGATCTCGATCAGATACTGCCGGCGGCCTGGGCATCATTGGCCGCGCATGCCGGCGGACAACACCCCTGGCCAGACTCCGCTTCCCTGTACCCCGACGAAGACGGCGCGGCATACTGGCAGATCGTCGCCTGGGGCGAGAACGATCGACCGTTGCACGTCACGCTGGATGCGCGCTCGGGGGCTGAGGTTAAAGATTAAAGGCTATTTTGAAGGAGTCGATCATGTTGGAAGGTTTTTCCGTATTCGTCGTCGCGGTGGCGATTCTCGCCATCATTCTGGTCTTCATGGGCGTCAAGTCGGTCCCGCAGGGCATGGAGTACACGGTCGAGCGTTTCGGCCGCTATACCGAGACCTTGAATCCGGGGTTGAACTTCATCGTACCGATCATCGACCGCATCGGTCACAAGATCAACATGATGGAAACGGTGCTGGACGTGCCTTCGCAGGAAATCATCACCAAGGACAACGCCATGGTGCGCGTGGACGGTGTGGTGTTCTATCAGGTGCTGGACGCCGCCAAGGCCGCCTACGAGGTCAACAACCTGGAATTCGCCATTCTCAACCTGACCATGACCAACGTCCGCACCGTGATGGGCTCGATGGATCTCGATGAGTTGTTATCCAAGCGCGACGAGATCAACGCCCGGTTGCTGGGCGTGGTGGATGAAGCGACCACGCCGTGGGGCGTCAAGGTCACCCGCATCGAGATCAAGGATATCGCTCCGCCCAAGGATCTGGTGGATTCCATGGCCCGGCAGATGAAGGCGGAACGCGACAAGCGGGCGTCGATCCTGACCGCCGAAGGCGAGCGGCAGGCGGAAATCCTCAAGGCCGAGGGCGAGAAGCAGGCGGCCATTCTGGAAGCGGAAGGGCGCAAGGAAGCGGCCTTCCGCGACGCCGAAGCCCGGGAGCGGCTGGCGCAGGCCGAGGCCCGCGCCACCCTGATGGTATCGGAGGCGATCAGCAAGGGCAGCGTGCAGGCGATCAATTATTTCGTGGCGCAGAAATACGTGGAGGCTCTCACTCAGTTGGCGGCGGCGCCGAATCAGAAGGTGCTGCTGATGCCGCTGGATACCTCGGGCCTGGTTGGAACCCTGGCCGGAGTCGCCGAACTGGCGCAGCAAGCCTTGAGTAAGACAGGAACGCGCTCGTGAACGCCTGGTTGCTGGAACCGGTCTACTGGAATTGGTGGCTGCTGGGCGTGGTGTTGATGGCCGTCGAAGCCATTGCCCCCGGTTTTTTCTTCCTGTGGATGGGCGTGGCGGCGCTGCTGGTGGGTCTAACATTAACCTTGGCGCCAGAACTGGCCTGGACCTATCAAATTCTGTTGTTCGCGCTGCTGTCGGTGGGGTCCATCGTGGGCTGGCAATTCCGGTTGCAACGGCGCCCGACCCGCTCCGCCGACCCGCTGCTCAACCGTCGCGGCCACCAGTACGTCGGTCGGGTGTTCACCCTGGACGCGCCGGTAATCAACGGCCACGGTAAGATTCGGGTGGACGACAGCACCTGGAAAGTTGTGGTGGATCAGGACTGCCCGGCCGGCGTCCGGCTGCGGATCGTCGGGGTGGACGGAGTACTGCTCAAGGGCGAGATCGAAAACCCGGATTGAGGGGGAATGCTGATGCGCGACATCATCCATCTATCCAGCCAGCGCCGCGAGGAACTGATCGATATCACCGCGCGGGTCGCCGCTGTGGTCAAGAATAGCGGCGTGCGCCAGGGTCTGGTGGCGGTCTACGCCCAAGGCGCGACGGCGGCGCTCATGATCCAGGAAAACTGGGACGAGAGCGTGCAGACCGACGTCATCAACCTGCTGGGTAAACTGATCCCGCGCGGGGTTTGGCTGCACGATCAGCAGGACGGCAACGGCGACTCCCACCTCAAGGCCGGGCTGGTGGGTCCCTCGGAGACCGTGCCCGTCATCGATGGGCAATTGGGCCTGTCCCGCTGGCAGAACCTGTTCTTTTGCGAATTCGACGGCCCGCGCCGGGATCGGCGAGTCATCTGCACGGTGTTAGCGGACACCACGTCTCACTCGCCCTGAATCGCCTCATTCACTCTCCCCTCCCGCAGGCGGGAGAGGAGTTAAGGGTGAGGGTCACTTTGGATTTTACGAGAACCGCCATGTCATCAACCGCTTTCATCACCGGCGCCACTTCCGGATTCGGCGCTGCCTGCGCCCACCGCTTTGCCGCCCACGGCTGGCGGCTGATCCTGTGCGGCCGACGTCAGGACCGGCTGGACGCCCTGCGCGCCGAACTGGCCGCGACCGTACCGATCCATGCCTTTCCGCTCGACGTGCGCGATGAGACCACCGTCAAGGCCGCCGTCGCCGCCCTGCCCGCCGAGTTCGCCGCGGTGGATCTGCTGGTCAACAACGCCGGGCTGGCGCTCGGTTTGGAACCTGCGCACCGCTGTGCCATGGACGACTGGGAACGAATGATCGACACCAACATCAAGGGGCTGGTGTACTGCACCCGGGCCATCCTGCCCGGCATGGTCGAACGCGACCGCGGCCATGTCATCAACATCGGCTCGGTGGCCGGCACCTATCCCTATCCCGGCGGCAACGTCTACGGTGCCACCAAGGCTTTCGTGAAACAATTCTCGCTCAATCTGCGCGCCGACCTGCTCGGCACGCGGGTCCGGGTCACCAACATCGAGCCGGGAATGGCGGAGAGTGAATTTTCGCTGGTGCGCTTCAAGGGCGACGCGGATCAGGCCGCGCGGGTCTACCAGAACGTCCAGCCCCTGCATCCCGACGACATCGCCGACCTCGTCTACTGGGTCGCGACCCGACCGGCTCACGTCAACATCAACCGCGTGGAAGTCATGCCGGTGTGTCAGGCCTCGGGGCCGTTCGCGATCAGTCGCAGTCGCTGACTCAGTGCCACCCTTCCCCTGATCACTCCGCCCGACTTTAAACCCCAGCCCCACCGTCAAACCATCAACCATGTTCACCGGTATCGTTACCGCCATCGGCGCTATCACCACACTCCAACCTCGCGGCGGCGATGTCCGTCTGCGCATCGCCACCGGAAAACTGGATCTGCGCGACGTGCGACAGGGGGACAGCATCGCCGTCAGCGGCGTCTGCCTGACCGCCGTCGAACTCCCCGGCGACGGTTTCTGGGCCGACGCCTCGCGCGAGACCCTGGAACGCACCACCCTCGGCGCGGCGACGCCCGGCATGAAGGTCAACCTGGAAAAGGCTCTGACCCCCACGACCCGGCTCGGCGGTCATCTGGTCAGCGGCCATGTGGACGGCATCGGCGTCGTCACCGAATGGCGCCCGGACGGTCGCTCCTGGCGGCTGCGCATCCAGGTTCCGGACCCGCTGGCCCGCTACATCGCCGAAAAAGGTTCCATCTGCGTGGACGGGGTCAGCCTGACCGTCAACCGGGTCGATGGCGCGGCCTTCGAACTGAATATCATCCCCCAGACTCTGGCTGAAACCACGCTGGCGAATTTCCAGGTGGGCCGGCGGGTCAATCTGGAGGTCGATTTGATCGCCCGCTATCTGGAGCGACTGTTGCTGGGCGACCGTGCCGCCCGACCGAACAGCGGCGGCCTCACCGAAGACGTGCTGCGCGAAAACGGATTCTGGAACTAGACCATGGCGCTCGATACCGTTGACGACATCCTCGCCGATCTCCGGCAAGGCCGGATGGTGATCATCATGGATGACGAGGACCGGGAAAACGAAGGCGACCTGCTGATGGCCGCCTCGCTGGTACGCCCCGAAGATGTCAACTTCATGGCCCGCTACGGACGCGGCCTGATCTGCCTGACCCTGACCCGCGAACGCTGCCAGCAATTGCGCCTACCGCTGATGGTGCAGGACAACGCCACGCCCTACTCCACCAACTTCACCGTCTCCATCGAAGCCGCCCAGGGCGTCACCACCGGCATCTCCGCCTACGACCGCGCCCACACCATCCGCACCGCCGTCCGGCCCGACGCCCGACCCGAGGACCTGGTGCAGCCCGGCCACATCTTCCCGCT
>JRYF01011060.1_pt1 | contig 18089 bp, 7 predicted proteins | sample 235331 | NCBI WGS metagenome assembly JRYF01 (sample SAMN03074217, study PRJNA261475) | activated sludge metagenome | biome: Wastewater Treatment Plant; feature: Wastewater; material: Activated sludge; isolation source: activated biomass of a wastewater treatment plant treating hydrocarbon... ...
CCGGCGTCGGCCAGCGCTTGCTGGTTGGGTTGTTGCTGGGCCTGGTGTTTTTCCTGATCAACTACCTGTTGGGCAACGTGGTGCTGCTGTACGGATTTCCGCCGCTGGTGGGTGCCAGCCTGCCCACGCTGCTCTTCATGGGTGGGGGGTTGTACGCGCTGCACCGGTTGCGCTGAGGAAAAATCCGAACAAGATCGCCCATCGCCGGAATACTGGAAAGGACCTGTTTTTATTCAACCTCCCGGTCGAAGATCATCAGGGAGAGGAAGAAATCACGATGATAGAATCCCGCTCCATTTCCCTATTCACCCGCGCGAATCTTTCCACTCATGGCTCAGTCCCCCGCCTCCGTGCAACCCCTCGTTCCCGTTCTCCCCCCCGACAACCGATGCCCGCTGAACTGGGGCCGGTTGCACGGCGCCAGTCCCGCCCTGGCGATCGCCGCCGCCGCCGCCCGTTTTCGAGGTTTGGTGCTGGCGGTCGCGCCGGACAGCCAGACCGCGCTGCGGCTGGAAACGGAACTGCGGGTGTTCGGCGGCGCGGATTTGGAAATCCTGGCCTTTCCGGACTGGGAGACGCTGCCTTACGACGTCTTCTCGCCGCATCAGGACATCCTCTCGCAACGGCTGGCGACCTTGTACCGGCTGCCGCACCGTCGGCGCGGCGTGCTCGTGGTGCCGGTGGCGACCCTGATGCAGCGCCTGGCGCCGCGCGACTATCTGGATCGTTACGCGCTGCTGCTGACGGTCGGGGAACGCCTCGACCGAGATGCGTTCCGCCGGCGGCTGGAGGCGGCCGGCTACATCGGCGTGTCGCAGGTGGCCGAGCACGGCGAATTCGCGACGCGCGGGGCGATTCTCGACCTGTTCCCGATGGGTGGGGAACGGCCGTACCGGATCGAATGGTTCGACGACGAGGTGGCAAGCATCCGCGACTTCGATCCCGAGACGCAGTTGTCCGTCGCCAAGGTCGAGCGCATCGAACTGTTGCCGGCGCGCGAGTTCGCGCTGGACCCGGAAACCATCGCCCGCTTTCGCCAGAACTGGCGCCGTCAGTTCGAAGGCGATCCGCAGCGCAGCCCGGTCTACCGCGAGGTGAGCGCCGGCCATGCTCCGGGCGGCATCGAGTATTACCTGCCGCTGTTCTTCGAACAAACCGCGACCCTGTTCGATCATCTGCCCGACAACACGCTGGCGATTCGGCTGGAAGGGGCGCCCGCGGCGATGGCGGCGTTCCAGGAACAGGTCATGGACCGTTACGAACAGCGCCGGCACGACCTTGAGCGCCCGCTGTTGCCGCCGCCGCTGCTGTTTCTGGAAGCGGACCAAGTGGAGCGGGCGCTGGCCCGCTATCCTCGGGTCGAGCTGCGGGAGGCGGGCGACGGCGGCGTGAATTATCCGACCGCGCCGCCGCCCGCCTTGCCCTGGCAACCGCGCGCCGCCCGGCCGGCCGCCGCGCTCGAGGAATTTCTGGCGAGCTTTCCGGGGCGAGTCCTGTTCGCCGCCGAAACGGCCGGCCGCCGCGAAGTGCTGCTGGACGCCTTGCGCGGCTGCGGATTGCAGCCCGTGGTCCGCGCGGACTGGGCGGAGTTCCTGGCGCGGGAGGACGCGCGGCTGGCGCTGACGGTGGCCCCGCTGGAGCAGGGTCTGCTGCTGACCGATCCGCCACTGGCGATCATCGCCGAGGCGCAGCTCTACGGCGAACGCGCGCGGCAGGAACGCCGGCGCGCTCCCGGCCGCGATCCGGACGCGATCATCCGCAACCTCACCGATCTCAGCCTGGGCGCGCCCATCGTCCACGAGGAACACGGCATCGGCCGCTACGCCGGGCTGGAGCGACTGGAAGTGGCCGGGATCGACGGCGAATTCGTGGTCATCGAGTACGCCGGCGACGACCGGTTGTACGTGCCGGTGGCGTCCCTGCACCTGCTCGGCCGTTACACCGGCGCCGCGCCGGAAACCGCGCCCCTGCACAAGCTCGGCAGTGGCCAGTGGGAAAAGGCCAAGCGCAAGGCCGCCGAAAAAGTCAACGACGCGGCGGCGGAACTGCTGGATCTGTACGCCCGCCGCGAAGCCCGCCCCGGTCATGCCTTCCAGTTGGATGAGGCGGATTATCGCGCTTTCGCCGCCGCCTTTCCCTTCGAGGAAACCCTGGATCAGCAGGCGGCCATCGCGGCGGTGATCGCCGATCTGCGCGCCGGCCGACCGATGGACCGGGTGGTGTGCGGCGACGTTGGGTTCGGCAAGACCGAGGTGGCGATGCGCGCGGCGTTCGTGGCGGCGCAGGACGGCCGGCAGACCGCGGTGCTGGCGCCCACCACGCTGCTGGCCCAGCAGCATTATCAGAATTTTCTCGACCGCTTCGCCGACTGGCCGGTGCGGATCGAACTGTTGTCCCGCTTTCGCTCGGCCAAACAGCAGGCGGAAACGCTGAAGGGGCTGACCGCCGGCCAGGTGGACATTCTGATCGGCACCCACAAGCTGTTGCAGGACGGGGTGGCGTTCCAGCGCCTGGGGCTGGTCATCATCGACGAGGAACATCGCTTCGGGGTGCGGCAAAAGGAGCGGTTGAAGGCGTTGCGGGCCGAGGTGGACGTGCTGACCCTGACCGCCACGCCGATCCCCCGCACCTTGAACATGGCGATGGCCGGTCTGCGCGAACTGTCGATCATCGCCACCCCCCCGGCGGGGCGGCTGGCGGTCAAGACCTTCGTCGGCGAGTGGAATAAGGCGCTGATACAGGAAGCCTGTCAGCGCGAGTTGAAACGCGGCGGACAGATTTATTTCCTGCACAACGAAGTGGAGACCATCCAGCGCATGGCGGCGCAGGTGACGGAACTGGCGCCGCAGGCGCGGATCGCGGTCGCGCACGGTCAGATGCGCGAGCGGGATCTGGAACAGGTGATGCTGGATTTCTACCATCGCCGCTGCAACCTGCTGGTCTGCACCACCATCATCGAATCGGGCATCGACGTGCCCAGCGCCAACACCATCATCATCAACCGGGCCGACAAGCTGGGGCTGGCGCAGTTGCACCAGTTGCGCGGCCGGGTGGGCCGCTCGCATCACCGTGCCTACGCCTACCTGATCGTCCCGCCGCGCAAGGTGATGACGACGGACGCGGTCAAGCGCATTGAGGCGCTGGAGTCCTTGGAGGATTTGGGCGCGGGATTTCTGCTGGCCAATCACGATCTGGAAATCCGCGGCGCCGGCGAGTTGCTGGGCGAGGAGCAGAGCGGGCAGATTCACGAAGTCGGCTTCACCCTGTACATGGACCTGCTGGAGCGGGCGGTGGCGGCGCTGCGGGCCGGGCGGACGCCGGAGCTGGACCGGCCGCTGGATCACGGTCCCGAAATCGATCTACACAGCCCGGCGCTGATCCCGGACGATTACCTGCCCGACGTCCACAGCCGGCTGATTCTGTACAAGCGCATCGCCAGCGCCCGCGACGCCGGAGACCTGCGGGAATTGCAGGTGGAGATGATCGACCGTTTCGGGTTGTTGCCGGTCCCGGTCAAGACCCTGTTCCGGGTCACCGACCTGAAGCTGCGGGCTTTGCCGGTCGGCGTGAAAAAGATCGAAGCCGGTCCCAAGGGCGGGCGGATCGTGTTCGGCCCGGAACCGAAGGTGGATGCCGCGAAACTGGTGCAACTCATCCAGCGGCAGGCCAAGGTTTATAAACTGGACGGGCGGGACAAAGTACGCTTCATCAAGGACCTGCCCGACGCCGAGGCGCGGGCGGCGGAAGTGGAATGGCTGCTGGGCGCGATTGCGGGGTAGCGTGAGTCAGGCGGTGAATCCGCGCGCTGCCCGCGCCGCGCGTTCGCGGGCAGCGGTATGGTGAATGCCACCTTTTCAAAAGCGATTTTCATTATAAATCAGTCAAATTCACGGTCACCAAATCGCGTTGCTGGCGAACATTCTCGATCGCCTCCAGAAGACGAGCGCGATTCGCTGGATTCGCCAGAAGATAGGCGGTTTCATCCTGTTCCGCCGATTCGGCTGCGCAGACGGCGATTTCGATGATTTGGTGGCGAAACTGCATTTTGATGGATTCCAGAAGATCGACCGATAATTCATCGGCATTGAGACGGTAGAGCGTGTACATGGAGGTTCTCTCGGGATTTTGTTCATCGTGGTTTACTCTGAAGCGGTCAGCAACTCGCGGCGAATCTTCCAGAGCCGTCGGGCCAGTTCAAAGGTATTAACCTTTCCGCAGGACGGCCCGAGTTGATCCAAGGTTACCCAGAATGGACCGGATACCGACCGCCGGCCGTAAGTAAACACGCTTCCATTGTGGGAAGTCGATCACATCGCCCGCGAGATCCGCTGGCGCAGGTCGGGCGGAGGGCTGGCGTTCAAATACTGCTTGCCTTCCCGCGTCAGGCTCCGTCCCGCCGACGAGGTTTCGATCAACCCCAAGCGGACCAGATACTCCGCTGTTTCCACGAAATCCTGCCGGTGCGTCAGGCCCAGCGCCTGACTCAGAGTCGCTTCCGAAACTGCTCCATGCTGCTTGAGATAATGCAGAAAGCGACGGGCCACGTCGTCGAGGCCGTTGTAGTCGATACCCTGCGCTTCATAGAAAGCCGCGATGTTTTCCGGGGTCATCAATTCGGCGGCTTGCCGCAGCGACGGCGTACCCTCCGTTTGTTGCCCCGCGCAATGAAAGAAATGTGGCCGCAACGCCTCGCTCAAGTCGCGAACGCTGCGGCGCGGGTTGCAGCGGGCACGAGCGGCGATCTCGTAACACGCTTCCCGCGACAGTTCCGCGCCGTCCAGGCAATCCTTACCGTGCAGCCAGATGATGCCCGCCAGTTCGTGCAGGGTATAGGGACGCAGCGAGGTTTTATTAGGCCGGCTTTGGAAAGCTTCCGATAACTTGCCCTGATCCGTGGTCGCCAACAGGAACACCACCTGATTGAAATCGTACAGACCGCCCTCGATGGAAGTGATCCGGCGATCATCCATGGCGCTCAGGAGCGCCGTGGCGACCGAGGTCGAAATACCATGCACTTCGTCGATGAAGACCAGACAGGGCTCGACCCGTGCCGGTCCTGTTCCAGATCCGGGCGGAACCAATCCTTCCTGCGTCAGCCGCTCCAGCAAATCGCCCGGACGGCGCAAATCGGAACCGCTGAAAAACAGGGGCTCCCGATTCAGCAACAGCTCGCCAATGTTCCGCGCCAGGGTACTCTTGCCCACGCCGGCGGGACCCACCAACAGCTTGTCGGGGAAGCGTTCGCCGAGCGCCTTGGATAATTGGGCTTGTTTGACCAGCAAATCAACCGCTTGATATTGACCGATCATGCCCAAGGCGTTTACCGGGGGCGGCCAGGCGGGCTCGGCGGTCGGGTCGGTCGAAGCGGTGGACCGCGCCGCCAGCGGAGCGTGGGTTGGAATCGGCGCGGGCGGCGGCGGCCAAAGGCTCGTCGCCGCTGGTGGTGGTGAAGCGGGATCGGGCAACGACAGGGGCGGCGGGGTGTTCGCGGCGGCGGTGGTTTCGTCTGCGGCGTCCGGGTGAGCCGGCGTACTGGCGGCGGGCGCGGAAGGTTCCCAGTTCAACAATTTATCGACTTCCAGCAGTCCGAGGATACGATGAGTGACCGGCCATGGGGTCGCGGCTTTCAGGGGTTCCATGATTCCCGAGGTCTCCCTGCGCAGCAGCACGCTGACCACACAACCGCTGATTTGGACAGGAGGCATCGTTCCCGCTGCGACGGCGAACAGTTCCACCAGCCAGCCGCCCCAGCGCAGCCGGTTCGCGCGATCCGTCGCGCCGTCGCCGGAACGCGCCTGCGCGGCGCGGGCCAGCGCCTGTTTCAGCATTTCGCAGCGGGGGATCGAGAGCGGCGAGCGCGGCCGGAGCGCCGCGGCGGCCAGCCCGTCTTCCACCGCCTCCAAGGTGTTGCCGATCTGCTCTATGGCGTGAGTCAGACGGACAGCTTCGATCTGTTCGTCATGCGACGCCTTGACCTCCACCGCGATCAACTGGAACGTCGCCGCCGCTTCGTCTTTCCACAACACCAGCAAATCGCAACGATCTTGCAGCGACCGCTGGCCCGTCCGCAGCCACAGCCGCGCCAGCGGGTGATCGACGGAGAGGACGAGCGCACCGGGATAGCGGCGCTGCGCGTCGCGGGCGGCGAACAGCAGACCGGCGAAGCCGATGACCTTTTTCTGATCGGGTTGCCCGTCCTGCTTTTTGATAATGTCCAGCACCCCACTGCCCAACAAGCGCGCGCCTTGATGGAGGAGACGGCTCATGTTCTCCGAAGTTGTGTTCAAATTGAGAGGGTTAGCGAATGCTGGCAGAATCAAACGGGCCAGCGGCTTGAAATCCCGTGCCGCCAGGAAGGTATCGCGTAGACCCTCGCGGCGTTCCCAAATCCGCACCGACCGCATCCCGGCTTCGGATGGCAGCGCCCGGTCGGCGAGAAACAGCCAACGGGCGGCGGGCTGATCGTCTTGCAACAGATCGTCGGCGGTCTGGGCCAGCGCCTCGGCGTCGGCGTAGGCGTGGGGGGTCGCGTCCCGCTGGTTGCCTTCCAATTCGTTCATCAACAGCAGGAATTCGCTGAACGGCGATTCGCCCGGCTGCGGGCGCAGTTCGATGCGCCCGGAACGGCGGTCTAGTTGTACGTCGTAGCGGATGCAGAACGGACTCATCGGCAGGTTCCGCCCCGCGCCCCGCTGGCGCAGGCGGATGGTGGATTCATCGAAAATTGCCGCGACATGGCAGGGCCGTGCCTTGATCCGGTTCACGATGTCACCCAGGTCCGGCGGTTTTTCGCTCAAGCAGGTCTCGTCTAAATGCAAATGCAGGCGGTCGGCAGCGATTTTTTCCTGGACCTCATCTTCCTTTTTGGTGTCGCTGAAGCTTAGCGCGGCGCGCAGGCGATCCGCGTGCTGCGCGGTGGCGTAAAGCGCCGCATCAATCGCCGCCAATTTCTGGCCACCCCGATAGCGATGGTCGTTGAGCAGCCGCACCAGTTCCATCATCAGCTTTTCGGGCTGGGGCGGGTTGATCAGGGCCACGCGCAGCGGATAGGGGTGGTTGGGATGCAGCATGATGTATTGATCCAGCGCCTGATGCAGGGCGCGGGCGCCGTCGGCTCCCGAACAGGCGTTGCTCAGATTCTCGAACACCGGCAATCCTTCGACCTGGCTGGTGAGCGGAAGCAACTGGTTCAAACCGCACCCCGCCGGCAGGCTGCCCAGCCGCACCACGGACAGGAATTGCTCCGGGCGCTCCAGTTCCTTGCGCACGACCTCGCGGTCGCCGACGTCCAGGGTCGTGTTCTTGGCGAGACCGCGCAGCAAGGTCGAGAGGCGTTCGTTGCGCCACAGGTAGAGGGGATGAGTCGGCAGCAGCACCGCCTTGGCGGCCAGCTTGCCGTCGGGCAATTGAACCCGCACCTGCACGATGTCCAGCGTCAGGAGCGCTTCCAGCGTCGCTCGCGCCCAATCGGAAGTGTTGGACGCCATGACGTGATAGTTTTCCTGGGTCTCGTGGTACAGGCTGGCGGCCAGTTCCAGATAGCGGCGGACTCGCGCCAGGATCTCGGGCCGCCCGTCCAGCCAGGAGCGGGCGTGATAGATCAGTTTGCCGAGATGCGGCAACAGTCCGGCTCGTACCGTTTGAAATTCCCGCCAGGTCGCGGCCAGTTGAGGGTGATGCCCGATCAAGGTGGGTAAGTCCTCATCCCAGGCCATCAGCAGCGCCTCCAGCGAAAGCTCCTCGCCCTCGATGGTCACGACGCGATCCGGGCACACGAACATGGGAGAACGATCGGCCGCGCTGGCCAGCGCCGCCGGCAGGGACATTTCCGAGGTGTCCAGAAAGCCGCCCCAATTTTTGGGGCTGCAAAACGCCTGGACCCAATCCAGCACTTTGCGGTCGACTGCTGTCGTTCCGGTCACCTCACGCCGGCTGGACGGCAGAGTCACTGGAATTTCGATGTCGTCGCCGGGGGCCTCATCGAAGGCTGTCCAAGCCTCATCAATGGCATCGGCAATGGCGGCCAAATCTTCCTCGCGTGCATCGAGAAGCGCGTCGGAAGCCTCACCGGCCAAGGAGGGTGGTTCGGCTGAGTCGGGGACGGGGTCAGGATCGGGTGTGGGAGGATGTTCGTCTTCTTCGGGTTCATCCTTCGGCGGACGGGCCACGACCAGCGCCGTGACAAGACCCAGCGTACCCTCGACGCCGCGCTGGATCGCGTCCATATAGGCTTCCACAGCGGCGACCGCTTCGGTCATTTCCGCTTGCCGCGCGGGATTTTGGTAGCGCCGTTGCGCCCGGGTGCGCAGGTCGGATGCTCGGAGGGTTTTTACTTGCCGGACGGTAGCCAGGTTCAGGGCAAGCCGTTTGCTTATGTGATCCGGGCCAAACAACTTTTCATCCACCAGGAGTCCGAGGGCAGGCAGGGCCAGCCACGGGGCGCGAGTGCCTTCTACGGATCGCAAGGCATCCCACCGGGCCAGATAATCAGCGCACGCCTCTAATGAAAGCAGAGATTCTAATTCCGGCCCCCCACGCAGAATTTCAGATAAAAATTGACGATGAAGTTCCGGTGAGTTTGGAAAACGGATGGGTAACTTTTCCCGCGCATCTTCGAGTAGAGTCCGCGCAAGGTCAGCGCTGAGAGGACGGGCGTAATGACTCAGGGTGTGTACACCTGCATTGTAACCACTGGCGAGTGCAATAGTACGGGGATGCCTTTCTCGATCATTGCGCCATTCAGCCGCAACATGTAAGTCATCAGCAAATTCCCGAATACCAACCAATCCGGCTCTTCGCGCTACCTCTTCAAGATCGGTGGTTGTAACGCTCATACCAGAAATCGCGATGGAAAATTCTTTCGCAGGAAATGATTGATCAACCAATTCGCGAAAGAATTTTTCTACATCTAAAAATGGTAGACCTTCACGAGCAAAATCGTTTTCTTGTGGAAGTTTTTGGCAAATCCAACGAGCGAGAGCGATTGATGCGTATTCAGATGAATTCATGCGTGAAACCAATTAAGAAGAAGGATCGGGAGTCAGGGAAAACAGCACCAGACCATCGGACGGTTCCCACGCAAAGCCTAGATGAGTTGCTAAGTGCTTGAATGAATCACGATTCGCTCTTAAATCAGCATCCTCATCCAGAGGTGTATATCCATGCTGGCGCAAGATCACATGATCCTCTGGTAATAATCCTATGACAAGATGCCAATGCGCTCGTAATCGTCTCGCCATTTCATCCATGGTACAAACTTCGTCTTGATCGAGGATGCTTAACAAAAGCACACTGAGCGTATCTGGAACAGTACGAAAGTATTTTCGCTGCGTTCCGCTTCTAGGCTGTACCCAGCCGATTCGCTCAGAAAAATCGCGAAAATGCCCTTCAAGTTCTTTGCTAATATCAACATCATATTTTTCAAAAGCTTGTTTTATTTCTTCAGTAATCTCATCTGGATTATGATCTAACCAAATGCGAACGCTTCTGCCAAATAATCCAAGCTGTCTTGCATAACACGCCATAGCTTGGGTACGAAGTTGGGATCGTGTGTCGCCTGCGAAGTCACAGAAAAATATGGATTTCTCCGCACCGGGGATTCGCCGGATTTGATATACCACCAACCAAGAGCCAACACCAATAATCAATTTACGCAAAGCGTAAGACGATGGGTAATATTGAAGATTTTTTGCTAGACGAAGCAATGCCTCAGTTTGGGGTCTCATCAGCTCACTTGTAGCAGAAAGCCATGCTAGTGAAGGATCGCCACATAAACTTGCAATCTCTTCTCCAAACTCCTCTTCTGGTTCAACAAGAAGCGGTAGACCTAAAGCTGTTGCGGGTCCTTCTGCTCTTGTTACGATATCTTTGGCAAGCAACAAAAACTGTTGTCCCACCGTAGTCGAGTTTAGAATAAGATAAACTAATGCGCCAGCGTGTCCATGCAGTTTCGATTGATTGGCTAAATAATCTAAAGACGGAGTGCTATAGTCGCAACCAAAAGTAGAGTATGGCTTAAAGGCTGGTCCCAGCGCCGCGCCATCATTATTATATGCAGCATTTAAATGGTTTCGTAGCAATTTGAAAGCTTCAACATTAACCGATGGATCAAAAATCGAATGATTAATTTGAATGAGTCGTTCGTAAAGATTCTCTGCAACATACTCATCACCTTCACGTTTTTCCTCCGCTTTAGGGTTGGCTGCCTTGTTAAGAAACTCAAGAAGGAAATAGCGCCGATACAGACACAATAGGAAACTGGTAGCAAAATGAACTGGTTTCATTCGCAATGGCAAATAACCAAGAGATTTTTGGTACAGAGAATTGATGATTAGACGTTTCTCTTTATCTGCTTTTTTCTTATCAGTATTTCGTGATGCGCTCATAGCGCTTTCCATCAGGGCTAAGTTGAATTTCCAAGAGTTCACGCCGCTCAAGATGAGCAGAGAAAACACGGCGGTCTTTTACAGTAGATGAGTGAAGCGCCTCAAGGAAGGCTTCAAGACGAAATATATCACGCTCGGGTATAAGCTTGCGCGGCAAACCACGGCGAAGACGCTGTAAGGTTTGGTAAAGTGGAAAATCTACACGAAGGTTAACCAAATTATTATCATGATCGATATAATGCAGTAACAAATGATCTGGCTGAAATTCCGGTAAAGCTGAACTAATCCGAGCAGGCAGACGCGGACGTAATAATTTCAGTTCGCTTGCAGCAATATTACGGTTGGCTAAAAAGGAACGACTCGGTTGCTCATGGAATCGATGCCCATTCCATAAATAGAGATTATCGCTACAGCTGTGTAAGTTCTCATTAACTGCAGGCAAACGGGAAAGTATCAAAATAATACTTTCTGTTTTTCAATATGTTGGCGATGCTCAATGGGCAACTTACCTGCACTTAATGAGCAATTACCTACAGCTTGGAAAAGAAACGGGGCAATATGCACGATTGATTGCTTCAACTATTTGACGTACCGCCAAAAGATCATCATCGTGATGTTTATGCAACAGATTACGGAATTCAGCAGCATCCGCATCCTCAAGATCAAAACATGCTTTACCGTTCTCGTTCTCGAAATAAAACGCCCGTTTTAGAGCTTTGAAGGAAGCCCGATCTAATCGTGGAGCCACTTGAGGACGTGGCATATCAAACCACCATCCTGATGTAACAATATGTTCAACATCTTCAAGCAAAGAGTCCCATACAGGATGACTAAAGCGAACAGGATCAGTAAGTTGGAGATTGCGGCACAATAAAAAACGCGCATCATCGGTGAAGATGATTTCAGAATACCAATGTGCGGAACCACCAGCAAGAGGTGTTTTTAAGTCAGGCCGATAACCAAGAACCATACGTGCTAGAATAATCCATATTTCTCGGATAGTAGCGCGAAATCCCATATCGGATAGACGCTCGAATATACCCATCACACGATCTCGAACTCGACTATCGCGAAGATGAGCAAGATTTCGAGCTAATTCAGGTGCGGATTCCGTTGAAACAGATTCCAAATCTTTTTCGTCAATGATCTTTGCCAACATTTGTCCACCGATCTCACGATTAAGAGGATTACGAAGGCTCAAGTCGATGACCAACATCTTTTCACGCGCTGCTTCATCCGAAGATTCAGCACCATATACAAGGCGATTCCGGCATTGCCGATCAAGTTCAGCAGCATGAACGGGTAATTTAGAACGTGCGTCAGCACGTAGCAAATAAAGCGGATATTCATTGATTGCTATGCAAAACGGCACTTGCATGTTGACCGCTTTTCTCCAACAATCAATCACTGGGCCAACTTGATCGCGACGCATAAGAGCAGTAGCATCTTCAACGACTACTGCTCGGCACTCCTGCAGAATCGGCGCTAGTTTTCTTAAAAGATGTGTTTTACCATCTCCGGCATTTCCAGTCAGAAAAATGCTGATTCCATTTTTGATAGCTTCAGCCAAAAAACTCTCTAAAGCTAGTTCAACGTGGATGCGCGCCAAGTCGGCGCTAGTCATCGAATCAGAAGTTGTTTTAGGCCCTGACCCGGCCATCTCCCGCCAAAACTTAAACCCATCAGATTCCAAGGCATCGTCTTTCATTTGGGTCGACTCCAACTTCGGTGGAGTATCATACTCTCGAACAGACTTGGCTATGGATGCAATGGAGGGAATGTGATCACTTAACTGCCATCGCGACCCTGCGATTAATGCATTCATACTCGGCACATGGTTCAAGCGCGACGTCAGCCACCGCTTTCTCCAGAAAGTCGCAATTCGTTCAGTTGCATCTCGATAATCCTGCGGGCGCAACAGATAATCAGGCAGCACGACGCAACGCGCATTGAGGAAACTCCTAGCCTCAGCTGCCAACTCCACGGCATAAATTAAGCGCAGTCGATTATGGCGCGTTAGGGTATCGGGTGGAAAACCTAATTCGCGTAATCCAGCAACCAGTCGGCGCAGTTTTGGACTGGGTCCTTCACCAAAAATGCTGTTGACATCCCGAAATTCCCGTCTTTGACTGAGATAATCTTCAACGGCTTTGCGCGTCTCCGCGAGAAATTGCAGCGTACCATATCCAGAAGTAAAGCCAATTCGCTGGTAGCGCAATTCCGGTTGCTGCGCACTGATCACACCAACGGGAAGCCGAACGCGCTCATATTGGCTGCTTCCTTGGGCATACAAGCTAGTGGTTCCCAAGTAAACCAAAGTATTATCGCGGTGGATTGGGGCATTTTTCAGTTGCGAAGAAATAATCGAAGGACCGGAGTATAAGCTACGGTAATCATCAGCAATTTGCGGCGAGAACAGCAACAACGCCGCCAGCTTGCCACCGAGCACATGCTGGTAGGGTGGAATCGCGCCGCAGGTGCTGATTTCCAGCATGTTGATTCCAGCATATCGGCTCTTCAGCGCGGCCAGAACGGTTTGCAGCGCGATTTCCATATCCTCGCGCTTCAGTACCCGGTCAATCTGCCCTGGATCAAGGAGCGCCGCGCGCTGCTCGCGAAGGGTCAAGCGCGCGTGCAGCAGTTCCGCCAGCAAGGCTGACCGCTTGCGGGCCACCAGATGACGACGCGCCTTTTGCATGGCGGGATCGGCCGAGGGTTTGAGTTCCAACCGTAACATCTCCTCGTCCACCGGCGGATGATCGCTGTTGATATCCTCCGGTTCAGCCGCCAGCATCGGCAAATCCCCGCCGGAGCGCGCCTTGACCAATTCCCGCAGGGTCTCATCCCGCAGGGTGTCGAATTCCTTGGCCTGTCGGCGCAGTTTCGCAATGATTTCAGCGTCCGGATTCGTCAGTTCTGCCAGCGTCACCAGAGCGGTGGGATCAACATCGTCGAGCGCCGCCGCGATTTGCGCCTCCATCCATTCGTATTCGGCAACCAGGCATTGGGACGAAGCGGCGGCGCGCAGGCGCTCGTTCAGGGCGCGCAAGTTCCAACCCAAGTGGTATTCCCGATCTTCGCCCATTTGCAGGGCGCTATTGTTCAACCCAATGAGGCCCATCACCGCATGGCAGGGATGAGCGGCGTCCCGAACCAGATAAAGCAGTTGCCGGCCAGGGGTGGAGAACTGGGGAATGGACCAAGAGTAACGAAAATAGCGCCAGATTTCCCGCAGCGAATGCCCGGTGATCTCATCGACGCCCTCTGGAGTAACCCATTGCAAGTAAGGGCGGATAGCGACTGCAAGCGGATCATCGCCACCCTCAGTGTTGTGCCGGGCAGCGAGCAGGCGGGCATGAAGCTCGCAGCCCTCGGCCACCAAACACCCGACCGGTTGCTTCCCCGACCGGGGCGAAGGATTTTCCAGCCGTCGCGCCAATTCACCGACCGCCGGTTCGCTTAACTGCGCCTGCACGATAGGCTTAAAGAGTTCCCGGGTCTGGCATTTTTCCGCCAGGACTTGCTCGGGAATCAACCGGCCCAGGCGCGGGCGTTCGATCACCAGTTCGATGCCATACCCTTCCTCACGGATCTGCCAGCCGAGCCGCACCAGATCGAGCAGCACGCGAGCGGCGGCTTCGTAGGCGGAGACTTGACCGTCATTGGCGCAACGGGCGTGCGCCCAGTTCAATTCCTCCTCCAGCAGCGCGCGCAGATCATTTTCACTGTTGCGCTGGCGGACATTGGCCAGGGATCGAGCCAAGGCTAGGAAACGGTCGGCGGCGGTGCCTTCCAGGGGCGGACGAATGGGGACGATCATCGAGTATCGAGTCGGTGGAAACCGTAAGATAATCAAGCAGCAGAGCGAGATATCAAATCCTTATGATTATCTTGCTTATGACTTTTACTCTAACCACCCCTTTTCTGAAAAGGAGAATAGAGCGCTAGTGCTGGGGCGGTCGGAGAATTTTCAAAGCATTATCGCAGATATGCTCGCTCTTAGGGCATTGGATCACGACGGTGGCGCTCCAAAAATAGATATCAAAATGAGATATAAAATATAAAAAATCAAATTCTTGTGATGGTTTATATCCGCGCCGAGAACACTACCTGGGAATTGCAGGTGGAGATGATCGACCGCTTCGGGTTGTTGCCGGTCCCGGTCAAGACCCTGTTCCGAGTCACCGACCTGAAGCTGCGGGCCATGCCGGTCGGCGTGAAAAAGATCGAAGCCGGTCCCAAGGGCGGGCGGATCGTGTTCGGCCCGGAACCGAAGGTGGACGCCGCGAAATTGGTGCAACTCATCCAGCGCCAGGCCAAGATTTATAAACTGGACGGCAGGGATAAGTTACGTTTCATCAAAGAGTTGCCCGATGCCGAAGCGCGGGCGGCGGAGGTGGAATGGCTGCTGGGCGCGATTGCGGGGTAGTGTGAGTCAGGCGGCGAATCGCTCGTTCCTGTTCCCACGGTAGTCAGAATCGGCGTTCAAGCGTCGCTTGTCGCGGAAGGAAGACGTCGCCACTCAAACCCGACCAGGTTGCGCTCGGCGCGGCTGAACTCCATGCCGATCAGAGTCACGGGCTGGCCGGCGTATTTCTGGTGGTAGCCCCGGCTCTCAATTTGCGCCAGCGCCCGGCCCGACTCGCTCAGCTCCACCACCTTGAATTCCAGCAGCCAGGCGCGGCCCGCCCACAGGATGGTCAGGTCGATGCGCCCGTGGCTGGTGACATCCTCGGGGATGACCGTCAGGCCGAGGGCGGCAAAGTAGCAGTAGACCAGGGAGGCCCAGTAGCCTTCGTAGTCGGCGATATCGTTGCGCCGGTGCCAGTCGTGGGGGAGGGCGGCAAAGAAGGCGTGAAAGGCGGCGCGCAGGGCATCCGGGTCGTCGACCTCCACCGCCGCGTAGATGCGGTCCTCGGTGCGCAAGCGGTCTTGCATGCTGGGGAGGTAGGCGTTCAGGATGGCTGCCGGCAGGCTGGCGCGCACCTCGAAGTTGGGGTAGCGCAGCCGGTAGCGATAGAGACCGCCGCGCCGGTAGCGGTCCTGGATGGTCAGATAGCCGGTCTGGAACAGCAGGGTCTCGGGTTCGAGCGCGCCCACGTCGAAACTGCCCAGCAGTTCCTCGCCGGCTTCCAGCGTTTCCAGGGAGGGAATGAGGTAGCGCCGCGCCTTGAGCAGGTTGATGAGAAACGTCGGCGTACCGGTCTCGAACCAGTAGCTGCGGAATTCGCGGTTGCGCAGATAGAGCAGCACGTCGAACGGGTTGTAGACCGATTCGCCGAGGAAGTTATAACCGTTGTACCACTGCCGGACTTCCGCCAGATCCACGCCGTCCAGCCAGGCGGCGAAGGTGCGTTCCAACTCGTCCTGGGTGTAGCCGCAGATCGTGGCGCACCGCTCGTCCAGCGTGAGATCTTCCAGGTTGTTCAATCCCGAGAACAGCGAGACCTTGGAGAATTTGCTCACACCAGTGAGCAGCACGAAGCGCAGCCGGGCGTCCTGGCTTTTGAGCACCGAGTAGAGGTTGCGCAGTCCTTCCCGCAACTCCAGCGCCCGCTCCGGTTGGTGCAGATGGTCCAGAATCGGCTTGTCGTATTCGTCCACCAGCACCACCACCCGCTCACCAGTCGCGGCGTGGAGCGCGAGGATCAATTCCTCCATCCGGTCGCTGGCTTCCGCCTGGCCCAGGGTAATACCCTGGGCTTCCGCCTGAATGTCCAGGATCCGCCGAGTCCGCTGGTTTAGGCGTTCGCGGGAATCCAGAATCCCCTCGCCGAAATCCAGGACGATCACCGGAGAACGACGATTCCAGTCCCAATGATGCTCCAGATACAACCCGGCGAACAGTTCCCGCTCGCCGGCGAAGGCGGCGGCCAGGGTGCTGACCAGCAGGCTCTTGCCGAAACGCCGGGGCCGGGCCAGGAAGTAGTACTTGCCTTCGTCGGCCAGCCGCGCCACCAGCGGGGTCTTGTCCACATAGCAGTAGCCTTCCTCGCGGATTTCCCGGAAGGTCTGGATGCCGATGGGGAGTTTGTTCATGATCGCAGTTCCTCCCAGACGCGCTGAGCGATGGCCAGGCACGCGGTCAGCCCTGGCGATTCGATGCCGAACAAATTGACCAGTCCCGCTACCCCGTGCGCGGCCGGTCCCTGGATGAGGAAATCGCCGGCCGCCTCGGTCGGACCAGCGACCTTGGGCCGGATGCCGGTGTAGCCCGGTTGCAGCGCGCCGTCCGGCAGATCGGGGTAGTAGCGGCGGATCGCCCGGTAAAATTGGTCCTCCAGCCCCGGCTCGAATGCATAGTCCGGCGCGGCCGGCCAGCCGCTCACATCCGGGCCGAATTTGCACTGCCCGCCCAGGTCGAGCGTCACATGAATGCCCAGTCCGGCGTGGTCCGGCATCGGGTACACCAGATGCTGGAACGGCGCGCGCCCGCTCAGCGTGAAGTAGTGGCCCTTGGCGTAAAACGTCGGCGGGATGCGGTCGGCCGGAAAGCCCTCGAACCGTCGGGCGAGATCTTGCGCGTACAGGCCCGCCGCGTTGACCAGCCCGCGGCAGCGCATCGCGAACGGCTCCTCGCCGCCGGTGCGCAGCACGATGCCGGCGGCTTCAATCCGCGCGCCGATGACCGGGGTATGGGTGACCAGGGTCGCGCCGGCCTGCTCGGCGTCGCCCAGCAGGGCCAGCATCAGTCCGTGGCTGTCGATGATGCCGGTGGAAGCCGAGTACAGGCCGGCGACCGCCCGCACCGCCGGCTCCAACCGGTGGATGGCGGCGGCAGCGAGCGGCTCGAGCGGGACGCCGTTGGCGGCGGCGCGTTGCGCATAAGTGGCCAGCGTGCTCAGTTCCGCTTCGTCGCAGGCGATCAGCAGCTTGCCGATCCGGCGATGGGCGACGCCGCGCTCGGCGCAGTAGCGATAAAGCGCTTCCTTGCCGCGCACGCACAGCTCGGCTTTCAGCGAGCCGGTGGGGTAGTACAGGCCGGCGTGGATGACCTCGGAATTGCGCGAGGAGGTTTGCGTGCCGAAGGTCGGCTGTTCCTCCAGGATCAACACCTCGTGCCCGGCCAGGGCCAGCCGCCGGGCGACCGCCAGGCCGACCACCCCGGCGCCGATGACGACGGTATCGACGGTTTCCATCGCACCTCACAATCAGACGATTTCCAACAAGGACTTTGGTTCTACTGGATGGCTTCAAGCGTGACGCTATATGACATCGGCTCGAGGAAGACGCTGGATTGTTAACAAAAGGGGCCGATGGATGATCGGCCCCTGGGGTTGCAAGGCGGTAGGGAAAGAAAACTACGCGCGCAGCGCCTTCTGCCCGCAGGCGATACCGGTGGCACCGGAGCGCACGACTTCGAGGATGGCGTCCTTTTCAACCGCGCTCAGGAAGTTATCCAGCTTGCTGCCGTTGCCGGTCAACTCGATGGTGTAGGTCGAATCAGTGACATCGAGAATGTGTCCGCCAAAAATATCGGCCAGCCGCTTCATCTCGGCCCGCTGCTCGCCCAAGGCTTTGGTCTTGACCAGCATCAACTCCCGCTCGATGGCGTCGGTCTCGCTAAGATCGATCAGCTTGACCACGTCGATCAGCTTGTTGAGCTGCTTGACGATCTGCTCGATGATCTGCTCGCTGCCATAGGTGACCAGAGTCAGTCGCGACAGAGTCGGGTCATCGGTGGGCGCCACCGTCAGGCTCTCG
>JRYF01010411.1_pt1 | contig 18043 bp, 13 predicted proteins | sample 235331 | NCBI WGS metagenome assembly JRYF01 (sample SAMN03074217, study PRJNA261475) | activated sludge metagenome | biome: Wastewater Treatment Plant; feature: Wastewater; material: Activated sludge; isolation source: activated biomass of a wastewater treatment plant treating hydrocarbon... ...
AAAAGGAACGTCGCATGGGACAAGCAGGATCGGGATGATCTTCTTGCGCAGATTCAAAGCCTGTGTGTATTCCTTCCTGACCCATTCTGACTCGACCGAATCCGGCGTGAGCACGATGATGAAATACTGGCTCGATTTGATGGCGGCGGGGAGTGTGCTTACCCAGTCGTCGCCGCCGCGCAGGTCGGTGATGTCCCACCAGACGTCATAGCCCGCCGTTTCTAGGTCGCCTGCCAGTTTGCGGGCGAAATCAATGTCTTTGCGCGAGTAACTGATGAAGATCTTGTCCATAATATCCCAACGGTTGGAAACCTGACCGTGTTCCGCACCCTTATTTCCATCGGTGCAAAGCAGTATGGGAAACACCGACATCTTCATAATACCATTCCCTCGGGGATTTTGGGGGAGGTTGGAGTGAAAGGCATTTTCTAACACACCTCTTACCTCCCATCCCTTGACCAAAAATTGACTTTTGCATAAAGTTAAGCCCGATTAACTAAAAAGAAGACTTAACTATGACCCGATCTACCCAATTCAACCAATCCATCCGCGCGTGGATGGACGTTTTCATGAACCGTTCCATGCGGAGTTGGCATCTCTTTGCAAAGTCCACGGGGCTTTCGATGCCGCAGTTCAGTGTGTTGATGCAGTTGCATCACAAGGGCGCCTGCGGCATGTCCGATATCAGCGAACGGTTCGAGATTACCCCCGCCGCGGCGAGTCAACTGGTGGATAAACTCGTCCAAAGCGGACTCGTCCAGCGCGAGGAAGATCCGTCCGACCGCCGCGCCAAGTTATTGAACCTCACCGAAAAAGGACAAGAACTCGTTCAGCAGGGACACGTGGAACGCTATCGCTGGGTTGAGGAATTGGGAAGGAAACTGACCACCGATGAACGCGCGCAGGTCAGTGAAGCGCTCGACCTCCTCACCCGCGCCGCGCAGGAATTGGAAGAGGAAGCGGGTACGCAGGTAAACACGTAGACAATTACACACATGACTTATTTACCTTTCACATTCAATTCACAAGTCGAACGTACACTTTAACCCTAGTCGCCAGTCTCCAGTCTCTAATCCTCCAATTTGGTCTCGATACGCCCCTCTAAAACCGTTCGGGGCTACTCGACCAACCGCAAATTACCAATTACCGCACATCGAAAGGACTCTATGCAAGCCACTTTATCCCAACCTCGCACCCGCACACGCGGACAGCGCTCCTCCTTCAAAGGCATCGGGCGGGCCGTCCGCTATTTGACGCGTTACAAACAGCAAGCCGCGTTGCCATATATCTTTTTGATCATCGCTACGCTGTCACAACTCGCCGTGCCGCGCATGGTGCGCAACGTCATTGACGCGGTGACGAGCGGTTATATCTCGGATCAGATCTTGAAAGCGCTCGATCAGATCCCCGCGAACTTCGTCAGCGCGGCATTGCCGAAGATTCTCGAAGCCACGGGCAGGGACATGTTCCTGACGCTGGACCAACTCAAAGTCCAGTTGGAGGCGGACGTCACGTCTGCCCCGCAATTGCTGATCAATGCCATCATCGCCATCGTCATCTTCGCCGCCCTGCGCGGTCTCTTCTCCTTTTTACAGGCGTTCTGGGCGGAGAAGAATTCGCAGGCGGTGGCGTACGATTTGCGGAATGACTTGTACGCTAAAATCCAGAACCTGTCGTTCTCGTATCACGACAAGAACCAGACGGGACAGTTGATGATCCGCGCCACCGACGATGTGGAGAAGGTGCGCCTGTTCATCGGGCAGGGGCTTTTACAACTCGTGGGTGCGGTGATTCTGCTGACGGGCACGGTCTTCATTTTGTTCACGTCGAACGTCACGCTGGCGTGGACGGCGATGCCGATCCTGCCTGTCGCCATTGTGGTGTTCATTGTATTCGCAAGCCTTGCCCAGCCGATGTTCTCGAAGGTGCAGCAGAAGTTGTCGCACTTGAACACGGTCTTGCAGGAAAACCTGGCAGGTATCAAGGTCATCAAGGCGTTCACGCGCGAGAAGGAGGAACATGCGAAGTTCTCCAAAGCCGCCGATGCCACGATGGACCAGCAGATCGCGGTCTCGCGCCTGTTCACGTTCATGTTCCCGTTCATTTTCCTGATCGCCAATCTCGGTCAGGCGGCGATCTTATATGTGGGCGGCAAGCAGATCATCGCGGGTGCGCTGGGACTCGGCGCATGGCAGGAGTTCTCGCTGTATCTGATCTATCTGTTCTTCCCCATCATGATGTTCGGCATGATCGTCACGCAAATGGGACAGGCGGGCGCTTCGGCGGAACGCATTTTCGAGATACTCGATGCCAGGTCCGATATCGTGGACAAGCCCGATGCGATCAGGTTGCCTGCCGTGCAGGGGAATGTCAGATTTGAGGACGTCACCTTTCGTTACTTCAGCGGCGGCGAGCCCGTGCTGAAAGAGGTCACGTTCGAGGCGAAGTCTGGCGAGCGCATTGCCTTGCTCGGTGCGACGGGTTCGGGCAAGACCACCATCATCAACCTCCTGCCGCGCTTCTACGACCCCAGCGAAGGACGCATCACCATTGACGGTTACGATCTGCGCGATGTCACGCTCGACTCGCTCCGCTCACAGATCGGCATCGTGTTGCAGGAGACAACCTTATTCAGCGGCACGATCCGCGAGAACATCGCCTTCGGCAGACCCGATGCGACTCAAGAGGAGATCGAAGCCGCCGCCAAAGCCGCCGCGGCGCACGACTTCATCACCGCTTTCCCCGATGGCTACAACACGCACGTCGGCGAACGCGGACAAACCCTCTCCGGCGGACAAAAACAGCGCGTCGCCATCGCCCGCGCCCTGCTGCTCGACCCGCGCATTCTCATCCTCGACGACTCCACGTCCGACGTTGACCTCAACACCGAGGCGCAGATCCAAAAGGCGCTCGACGTGCTGATGGAGGGATGCACGTCATTCGTTATTGCGTCACGCATCAGCACCGTCATGAACGCCGACAAGATACTCGTACTCGACAAGGGCGAGGTGGTCGCGCAAGGAAAACACAACGAACTCATGGAAGAGAACGCCATCTATGCGGAAATCTACAACTCACAGATACTGGCAAATGAACAGACTTCCAAAGTCTTTGAGACTTCGGAAGTCTGCAGCACGATTAGAGCAACTTCAACACCGCCTCGCTTGCCCAGGCGAACAGGAATTGCGGAACGAGACTGATGATCACTGTCACAATCGCGGTTGCACCGGTAGTGAGACCGAGCCAGGTTTCGCGTTCGGTCACGGGTTCGCCGTCTTTCATGTACATGGTGACCACAACGCGCAGATAGTAAAATGCGGAAACGAGGGAGGTCAACACACCGATGACCGCCAAGCCGTAGAATTCACCAGCGATCACCGCGCGGAAGAGATAGAACTTGCCAACCAAGCCGATCGTTGGCGGCAGACCGATGAGCGAAAGCATGAAGACGGTCATCGCGGCGGCGAGGGCGGGATACCGCTTCGCGAGACCCGCGTAGTCTGCGATCTGCAGACCTTTGCCTTCGGATTTTTCGAGGGCAATGACCACGCTCCACGCGCCGAAATTGGTCACCGCGTAGGCAACGAGGTAGAACAAGCCCGCGGCGACCGAATCCGCGCGGATGTCCACATTCCCATACGGGACGAACGCCATGAGGATGTACCCCGCGTGCGCAATACTGGAGTATGCCAGCATACGCTTGATGTCCGTCTGCGAGATGGCGATGAGGTTGCCGACGATCATGGTCAACGCGGATATTGCCCAGAGGATATCGGTCATGTCCACGGCGATGGAGGGAAAGGCGGTGGCAAACACGCGCAGGAGGGCGGCGAAGCCTGCGATCTTGGCGCCGGATGCCATGAAAGCGGTCACGGCGGTGGGCGCACCCTGATACACGTCCGGAGTCCACATGTGGAAGGGGACGGCGGCGACCTTGAAACCAAATCCGACGAGGAGCAGGGCGGCTCCGATGGTCAGGAGCAGGCTTGGGCTTGGGAAAGAGGCGGCTTTTTCCACGATCCCGCTGAGTGACGTTGTCCCGGTCGCCCCGAAGACGAGCGCGGTCCCGTAGACGACGAATCCAGTGGCAAAGGCGCCGAGCAGGAAGTACTTCATCCCCGCTTCCTCCGATCCCGGTTTGGGGTAGGCAAACGCGGCAAGCACGTACAACGGGATGGAGAGCAGTTCGAGCGCGATGAAGACCATGATGAGGTCGGCGGCTTGCGCCATGAGCATCATGCCTGTGACGCTGAACAGCATGAGGGTGTAATATTCGCCGCGCTCGATGCCCATCCGTTTGACGTAACCATAGGCGAGGGCGATACCGAGCAAACCACTGACGAGCAGCAGGGCGTTGACGAAGGTCGAGAAACCATCCAGCACGACCATGCCAAAGAAGCCCGTGCTTTCCATGCCGATCTGTGAGAGGGTAAAGCCCAGCGTGAGGGCAAGCCCCAAGGCAGCAAGCGATGCCGTGACACCCTTGCGGTCTTTGGGGATGAAGAGGTCCACCAGCAGGAGGAGGCATGCCCAGACGGTGAGCAGGATATAGGGCGTCAGTACTTGAAAATCTTGAGAGGTTAGCGTCATGAGCACTCCGTCACATTAGGGTAACGGCAACATCTTCACCAGGTTCTCGACGGCGGGAGCCATGAGGGCAAAGAAGGGTTTGGGATACAGACCGATCCAGAAGATGAAGATGAGAATCGGCACGATGGTGACGATCTCGCGCAGGTTGAGGTCGCGCAGGGCATGTCCATGTTTTTTGACCTCTTCCACGATCTCGCCCTGCGGACCGAGGAACATTTTCTGGAACATGTAGAGGATATACACAGCCGCCATGATGACGCCGAGGGCGGAGACAATGGCATAGGCTGTGTTGCCGATGGCTTGCGAACCGAACGCGCCCAGCAGGATCGTGAACTCGCCGACGAAGCCGTTCAAGCCGGGCAAGCCCATCGAGGAGAGCGCCACGATGAGCATGATCGAACCGAAGACCGGGGTGATCTTCCACAAACCGCCGTAGACCTTGATCTCGCGGGTGTGGGTCTGTTCGTAGATCATGCCGACGAGGAGGAACAACGCTCCCGTGCTGAGACCGTGGTTGATCATCTGTAAAATCCCGCCCGCAATGCCTTCGGGGTTCATCGCAAAGAGACCGAGCATCACGAAGCCAAGGTGGCTGACGGAGGAATACGCGACCAGTTTCTTGACGTCCTTCTGGGCGTAGGAGACCATCGCGCCGTAGATGATGCCGATGGTGGCGAGGAGCGCGATCCACGGGGCGGCACGGACTGCCGCTTCAGGGAAGAGGGGCAGGTTGAATCTCACGAAGCCGTAGGTACCCATCTTCAGCAGGACACCCGCCAATATGACGGAACCGGCGGTCGGCGCTTCGACGTGGGCATCGGGCAGCCACGAGTGCAGGGGCCACATCGGGACCTTGATGGCAAAGGCGGCGGTGAATGCCAGGAACAGCCACCACTGGATGTTCGAGGGGATATTCCCCTGCGCGATCAGGTCGGGGACGGAGAAGGTCTGCCCGTAGATGCCGAGCCACAGGATGGCAAGCAGCATCAGGATGGAGCCAGCCATCGTGTACAGGAAGAACTTGATGGCGGCATAGACGCGGCGCGGTCCGCCCCAGATGCCGATCAGGAAGTACATCGGAACGAGCGTGAACTCCCAGAAGATGTAGAACAGGAACAGGTCCTGCGCGAGGAACACGCCCATCATGCCCACTTCCAGCAGGAGGAAGAAGATCATGAAGTCCTTGACGCGCTCCTCGACCGCGGTCCACGTGGAGAGGATGGAGATCGGCGTCAGGAACGCGGTCAGCAGGACGAGCAGGATGCTCAAGCCGTCAATGCCGAGATAGTATTGGATGTTCCATCCCGCGACGGTGATCCAGTCGTATTGCGCGACCAGTTGCAGGTTCACATCGGATGCCTTGAATTGGGTCAAAACCCAGATCGAAATTCCGAATGTGATCAAAGATGTGACCAATGCAACCCAGCGGATGGCGTTCTTCAATTCGGAATTCATGAAGAGAATCACCAACACGCCAAGTAATGGGAAGAAGGTCAGCAAAGTGAGAGGTTGCAGGAAAAAATTCATGTTCTATCCTCTAGGTCGCAGGTTGAAGGTCAAAGGTCGAACTTGTGACCCGTGACTTTTGACTTTCGACTATTTCAAAATAAGGTATCCGATGATCAGGACAACGCCCAACAACACAGACAGCGCGTACGAACGCACGAATCCGTTCTGGACCCTGCGCATGGTCGCCGATAAAGACTGTGTTGCCGTCCCAAGCCAGTTCGCGAAGGCATCAATGCCCTTCTGGTCGGCGTAGGTGTCGAGGGCAATGTTGCTGAACCAGTTGTAGGTCCCGGCGATGACCGTGTCGTGCACGAAGTCATGCCAGAAGCGCCAGTCGATCACATCCGCGAGGAATTGGGACAGCCGCTTGAACGGGTTGATGATGACGGCGAAGTAGCCTTCGTCCACGAACCATTTGTTCTCCATGCCGGTAAAGAGCAGACCGAGCGGCTTCTTCAACGGATCAACCTGCCCCTTCTTGAGCGGATCGCGCCCGTAGATGAACCAGGAGATGACGATGGCTGTGAGGGCAAGGAGGGTCGAGATGCCCGCCACCTGCAGGTTGAACGGCAGGTATTCCACTTCCTTGAGGGTGTACTCGAGCCAGTGACCGAGTTGATGGAAACCTTTGAACGGCAGGTTGAGCGCGCCGCCCAATACCGAGAGCGCCGCCAGCACCATCAACGGGACGGTGATGATCGGCTTGCTCTCCTCGGCATGCACCGCGGCTTCGTGACGCGCCTCGCCGAAGAAGACCATCCAGATCTGGCGACCCATGTAGAAGGCGGTCAGGAACGCGGCAACGGTCAGGATGCCGTAAACGACCGGGTAATGCAGGCTGGCGTCGAGCAGGATCTCGTCCTTCGACCAGAAGCCCGCAAACGGGATGATGCCCGCCAGCGCCAGCGTGCCGATGATGTACAGCCAGAACGTGACCGGCATGGTCTTGCGAAGCCCGCCCATGTTGCGCATGTCGCCCGGGTCGAAGACTTCGTGTTCGGCTTTGGAGTCCGAAGTCTCCCGACTTCGCCGACGACGGGAGTCGTCGGACTCCTTGTGAATGACTTTTGAGTTTTGCGACAAACCAACGACTGGAGTCGTTGACTCCATCACACTGGAACGGGAAAGGAACCCTGAAATGGCAGACATAAAGGAATTTGGAGAACGCCTGGTCGGGAATCTGGAAAAGGTGATCGTCGGCAAGCGCAATTCCCTCGAGCTGGTGGTCATCGGCTTATTGTGCCAGGGGCACATCCTGATTGAGGACGTGCCCGGGGTGGGGAAGACCATGCTGGCGCGCAGTCTGGCAAAATCGCTCGACTGCTCCTTCAACCGCATCCAGTTCACACCGGATATGCTTCCCAGCGATGTAACGGGCGTTTCCATTTATAACCAGCAGAAACGCGAATTCGAGTTCCGCCCGGGACCGGTGATGGGACAGATCGTCCTTGCGGACGAGGTCAACCGCGCCACGCCCAAGACGCAGGCGGCATTACTGGAAGCGATGGAGGAACGTCAGGTCACGGTGGATGGCATAACGCACCCGTTGGAACAGCCATTCATGGTGCTTGCCACGCAAAACCCCATCGAATACGAAGGCACGTTCCCTCTCCCCGAAGCCCAACTGGACCGTTTCATGATGCGCATCCGCATGGGTTATCCAACGGCGTCGGAGGAGATCAGGATCATGAACGGGCAGCAACTCCGGCACCCGATCGAAACGATCAAGGCTGTGGTCAAGGTTAAGGAACTGCTTGCTGCGAACAAAGCCATCCGTCAAGTGTACGTTTCCCCTGCAATCCAAAAGTACATCATTGACCTGGTTGGGCGTACGCGCCAGAGCAACGACGTGTATCTCGGCGCAAGTCCAAGAGGCAGTCTGGCGTTGTTCCGCGCCGGGCAGGCGCGCGCCGCCTTGCATGGCCGCGATCATGTCCTGCCGGATGACATCAAGGCGCTGGTCGTACCGGTGCTTGGGCATCGTGTCATTGTTTCGCCGGCGGCTCGTTTGCGCGAATTGAGCGCGGACCGCATCGTGGACGAAGTCCTGCACAGTTCGCCTGTGCCTGGCGGCGATTACAGGGCGTCCATCGAGAAGGCAAAGGGCAAGGCAAAGTGACCCCCGGTCGGGTTTTCGTTCTGTTGGTGCTTGCGGTTGGGGGGATCGGCACGATGGTGGACGGCGCGGTTTATTACATACGCCTGCTGTATCTTGGTGTATTGCTGCTCGTCCTTTCCTGGCTGTTGACAGTTTTCTCCTTGCGAGGCATCACTGTGGAAAGGCGCGCCCGTTCCTCGCGCGCCGGCGTGGGCGATGTGTTCGAGGAGCATTTCGAGATCACGAATAACAGCCGCATTACGAAACTCTGGCTGGAAGTTGCCAACGAGACGAATATCCCCAACGCGACCGGCTCGCGCATCGTCACCCTTTTGGGCGGACGGCAGAAGCGTTCCTACACCGCCCGTACCTGGCTCACCTCCCGAGGCGGATTCTCGCTCGGACCGACCACAATCACCTCCGGCGATCCGTTCGGTATCTTCCGTGTATCGCGGCAGTTTCCGGCTGTCTCCAACCTCGTTGTTTTCCCGATGCTGTTTCAGGTGCGCGACTTCCTCGCGCCTCCCGGTTTATTGCCCGGCGGAAAAGCGATTCGCCGCAAATCCATTGACATTACGCCTCATGCCTCCGGCGTGCGTGAATATGTGCCAGGCGACCCCATGAAACGCATTCACTGGCCCACCAGCATCCGCCGTAATCAACTTATGGTCAAGGAGTTCGAACAGGACCCGCAAGCCGAAGTCTGGTTCTTCCTCGATACGCATAAGAGCGTGCAGGTTGCAAGGTCCGGCGAACAGTATGAATCGCATCCCCTCGACGATTTGCTATTGATCCGCCGCCGCAAGGTGAAATTGACGCCTTCCACGCTTGAGTATTCGATCAGTATTACCGCGTCCCTGGCGCATTACTTCATTGGGCAGCGCCGTTCCGTTGGCGTGGTGACTGCCACCGAACATTCGTACAAAGTCATTCCCGCTGAACGGAGCGAACGGCAGGAAGGCAAGATACTCGAAGCGCTTGCGTTCCTGCAGGGTGAAAGTACCATTACGCTCCCCAGCCTGGTCTCGGCGCAGATCGGTCAATTGCCGCAGGGGAGCAGCGCCATCCTGGTCACACCCATGGTATGGTCCGAACTACTCCTCGCAGTGGACAGCCTCCAACGCCGCAACCTGCGCCCGGTTGTCGTCCTGCTCATGTCGCGTTCCTTCGGCGGACGCCAGGGTAACGAAGACCTTGCCCGGTCCCTCGCCGAACGTAATGTGCCGGTCTGCCCCGTCTATTGCGAAGCCGACCTTTCCGAGACCCTCTCCAGTTTTTCAGCCAACATCTTCTCACAGGAGTCTGCATGGCGTCAACCCGTGTTGTCACACTTGACCTGAACTTTCAGGGACGTCCGCACGCGATCGCCGCGTATTTGATCCGACACGCGGACGGCGCGATCCTCATCGAAAGCGGACCCGGCTCGACTCTTTCCGCACTCGAGGCTGGTCTTGCGAAAGAAGGCTTATCTCCCCGGGACGTGACTCACGTCCTGCTCACGCACATCCACCTCGATCATGCCGGCGCGGCGGGCTGGCTTGCCACTCAGGGGGCGCAGATATACGTGCATCCGGTCGGCGCGCCTCACATGCTCAACCCGGAAAAATTGCTCGCCAGCGCCGCGCGCATCTACGGCGACAAAATGGATTCGCTTTGGGGTGGGTTCCTGCCGGTGCCGCAGAGTCAACTTGTAATCCCGAATGAGGCGGAAGAGATCGTCATCGGCGGCTTGAGGTTCGTTCCGATCAATACGCCCGGTCACGCGGAGCATCACTATTCGTATCTCTTCGAGGATATTTTGTTCTGCGGTGATGTTGGAGGAGTCCGCATCCCTGGTTATCCGTATTTGCGTGTTCCCATGCCGCCGCCTGAATTGCACATCGAACGCTGGCATGAAAGCATTGCACGTTTGCGAAAGGAAAAGTTTACGCGCATCGCGCCGACTCACTTCGGCATCTTCGATGACCCGCAGTGGCAATTGGACGAAGTGGAAAAAGGCTTGGCCTCCGCCTCGCGCTGGCTGGAAGCGACCATGCCCTCCGAACCGCCCATCGAAGAACTGCGCCAAAGTTTCACTGACTGGATGACGGCGGATGGGGAGAGGATCGGGTTGGATGAGGAGGTGGTGAAAGCCTATGAACTCGCGAACCCGTTGGGCATGAGCGCGGATGGCTTGTTGCGGTATTGGAAGAAAGTGAGGATGGCGGGATAGAGATTTACCCTTCAAAAGGCTTTAATAAATTTGCGTGTAGCCAATTAATAAACAAAAACCCATCAAATAAAATAAACACACAGTTAAAATCAAATAAAACTAAAGTAAAATCACCACAGATGTACACGCCCAAACCAGCACGAATAAACACAATCCAAACACTCTGATGTTGTTTCCTGCACCACAGTCAATCGAACTGTCGGTGCAGTTTGTTTTTAGCGGTCCAACCGCAGACTCAAACTACGAGGAGGAGCAAGATGAAAATCAAAACTACGTTCGTTGTCCTGTTGACCGTATTGGCGCTGATCATGTCCGCATGTGGCGCGCTTGGTCAATCCCAGCCGGTGGTGATGCGAATCGGATGGGCGGGTAGCCCGGATACGTTGAACCCGGGCGCGGCTGTACTTACCGAGGCATACACTATCTTTGGTCTGGTGTACGACACGATGTACCAACTTCAGTTGGACGGCTCATTCAAGTTGAGTCTCGCCGAGAGTGTGAATGTTTCGGATGACGGGTTGGTATATACCTACAAGATTCGTGACGGGGTGAAGTTCCATGACGGTCAGCCGCTGACCGCCGAGGACGTGGTCTTCACGTATTATCTCTACCAGAATACGGAAGGCTATCCGTGGATGGGCGATTACACCTATTATTTCGAGGACATGGAAGCGACCGCCAATAACGAGGTGGTGATCACCCTGTCGGAAGCGATCCCGAACATTGATGCGCAACTGGTTTTCCTGTATGTCCTGCCCAGGCATATCTGGGAGAACGAAGACCCGGTGGACTTCGAAAATTTCGCCATGATCGGAAGCGGTCCGTTCAAGATGGTCGAATACAAGCCGAATGAATTCGTACACCTTGCGAAGAACGAGGACCACTTTGGGGAAGTGCCGAAGATAGACGAGGTGATCTTCCAGACCTTTGCCAGCCAGGACGCGCTCGTACAGGCGATCAAGACCGGGCAGGTGGATATGATCGCTGAAATGCCCAATACTGCCGTGGCAACCCTGCAGGAAGACCCGAACGTCGAGGTGGTGACCGGCGCCCCATTCGCTCCCGGTGTAACCGATATCATTTTCAACCAGGTCCTGCCCGAGAATTGCCCGCCGGACGATGGACTCTGCACGGGACACCCTGCATTGCTCGACCGGGATGTGCGCCTTGCCCTGGCGCACGCAACCGATAAGGAAAAGATCATTGATGTCGTGCTGCTTGGTTATGGCACGCCGGGTACTGCGTTGTTGCCGGATGGACTCGGCATCTGGTACAACTCGAGCATCAGGGATTATGAGTACGACGTTGCGAAGGCTAACCAGATCCTGGACAACGCCGGTTACCTGGACACGAACGGCGATAAGGTGCGCGAATTGCCGGATGGTTCCCGACCATTGACCTTCCGTATCAACTGGCCCAGCGACAGCATCGACTCGCCGCGCATCGCCGAACTGCTCAGTGAAATGTGGGGGCAGGTCGGCGTCAAACTGGAGGCGCAGGCGTTGGATGCCGATACGTTGACCGCGGTGTGTTGTCCGGCCTTCGATTTCGATGTGATCTTGTGGGGCTGGGGCTCGGATCCCGACCCGAACCTGCTCCTCAGCGTCATGACCACGGACGAAATCCCGACAGGCAGCAGTGAGACCGGGTATTCGAATCCTGAATTCGACGAGTTGTATTACCAGCAGGCATCCGAACTGGATCTCCAGAAACGCATCGAGATCGTCTGGCGGATGCAGCAGATCGTACACGACGATGTGGTGTACATCATCCCCTATTATGCGGAGAGCGTGCAGGCATTCCGCAAGGACCGCTTCACGGGTTGGATTTTGGATCAGCCAAAGGTCGAATTGACCGATGTCACCTCGCTTGTCCATGTAAGGCCGGTCGAGTAAACGAGCAAAAGGCGGGAGGACGGTGATTTCCATTGTCCTCCCGCCCAGCCTAAAAGGGACATCTGTTGAACCGTTACCAATACCTACTCAAAAAGATCAGCTGGTCGGTCTTTACGATTCTTTTCGTACTCGTTCTGAACTTTTTCCTGTTCCGCATTCTGCCTGGTGATCCTTCCCGTTCCATCAAAAACCCGCGGATGACGAACGAGGCTCAGGAAAGATTGCGCGTCCGCTTTGGATTGGATAAGCCGGTCATCAATTGTTTCGAAACGCTGACTCCGATCAAACTGGGGGATTGCGGTGTGAACCCTCTCGACACCCAGTTTTTCATTTATATAAAGAACCTGGCGCAGGGTGAGTTTGGGATCAGTTTCAAAACGAACCGCCCCGTTGCGAACATCCTGGACGAACGACTGTGGAATACGATCCTGATGATCGGCGCGGGACAGATCCATTCGATCATCGTCGGCATTGCGTTCGGCGTATTTGCCGCTTGGAAGGCGCGCACCGCCATTGACTATGGCGCGCTCATCACGGGACTGGTCGCATGGAGCCTTCCCACGTTCTGGCTTGGCATCATCCTGCTTTTCTGGGGGAGCAACAATGGTTTTCCGATAAGCGGCAAGATAACGCCGGGCATCAGCACCTATCCTCTGCTCTATCAGATTGGCGATATTACCAGACACATGTTCCTGCCAACGCTCACGTATACGATCGTGTTCATGGGTGAATACATGCTGGTGATGCGTTCCAGTCTGATGGATGTCCTGTCCGAGGATTACATTTTGACAGCCAAGGCGAAAGGTTTGAGCACCTTCCAGGTATTGAAGGACCATGCGCTCAAAAATGCCATGCTTCCCATCGTTACGATCATTGCCATCAACCTGGGATTTACAGTGGCGGGCGCGATCCAGATCGAATCGGTGTTCTCGTGGCCCGGACTGGGCGGAGCGATATTCGAAGCGGTGGAAAGCCGCGATTATCCCGTTTTGCAGGGCGCCTTTCTTTTGATCGCCATCAGCGTCATCATCGCCAACCTGATCGCGGACCTGACCTATACCTACCTCGACCCGCGCGTGCAGTCGGAGTAACGCATGGCAGTACAGGAAATGGATCTCAAACCAACCGTTCCTTCATCGCCCCTGCTTGGGTTCTGGGGCATCCTGCGCAGGAACCGCCTGGCAGTCGTGGGACTGGTCATGCTGGCTGCGATCGTCCTCGTTGCGGTCTTCGCGGACGCGATCGCACCGTATAACCCGAGATCCTATGAGGGCATCCAGTCCAGTGACATCTATAAGCCTCCCAGCGCGGCGCACTGGTTCGGTACGGACGACGCCGGCAAGGACGTGTTCTCCAGTTTTATGTATGGGGCGCGCAACTCGTTGATCGTGGGATTTTTTGCGGCGTTCATTTCCATCTTCATTGGCGGGACGTTTGGGATCGTTGCCGGGTTCTACGGCGGACGCGTAGAGAATTTCCTGATGAGATTCACCGACCTGATGCTGGTCATCCCGGACCTGCCATTGATCGTGGTCTTCGTGGCGTTGACCAAGCCCAGCCTGTGGAACATCATCCTGGTGATCGGTCTGCTGGGCTGGACGACGACCGCGCGCATCGTCCGTTCGCAGACGCTGGCGGTCAAATCGCGCAAGTTCGTGTTGCGGGCGCGCGCCATCGGCGCGGGGAACCGGCACATCATCATCCATCACATCCTGCCGCTGGTCATGCCGATCCTGGTGGTCAACGCCATCCTGGTCATTTCGCTTGCCATCCTGAGCGAATCGACCCTTGCATTCCTGGGGCTGAGCGACCCGCTCGCCATCTCGTGGGGACAGATGCTCAACTTTGCATTCAACCGCGGCGCAATGAGCGTGGGAGCATGGTGGGCGTTGGTGGTGCCGGGCTTTGGGATCGTGTGGGTGGTGCTCGCGTTGACATTGCTCGGGAACGGGCTCGAGCAGGTATTGAATCCGAGGCTGGAGGCGCATCATTTGATGCCGGGCAGGCTTACGGTCCAGGGAGAGGCGGGGGAGGTCCCGTCCCGAAGCGCATTCGAGAAATCGCCTGTCCTGCTGGACGTGCAAAATCTTTCGATCCACTACGTAAACGAGGGCAAGCCCCCGGCGCGGGCGGTCGAGAATGTCAGTTTCCAGTTGCACGAAGGCGAGTTGCTGGGACTGGTGGGGGAGAGCGGCTGCGGCAAAACGACCCTGATCATGGCGTTGAACCGCCTGCTGCCATCTGCCGGGCAGATTGTCGGCGGTAAAGTCATGTTCAATAATGTGGATATGGCAACGGCAGGCGAAGAACAGTTGGCGGATATCCGTTGGAAGGGTATTTCGATCATCTTCCAAGGGGCGATGAACGCGCTCAACCCGGTGCGCACGGTTGGGGACCAGATCGCGGAGGCAATCAGGAAACATATTCCGATCGAGAGCGAAGCGGAGTTGGATGCGCGGGTTGTGGAACTTTTGGACCTGGTGGGCATTACCGCCGACCATAAAGATCATTACCCGCATCAATATTCCGGCGGGATGCGGCAGCGCGCCATGATCGCCATGGCGTTGTCCTGCTCGCCCGACGTTGTGATCGCGGACGAGCCGACCACCGCGCTGGACGTGATGATCCAGGCACAGATTCTCGAACTGCTCGACGAACTGCGCCGCAAACTGGGGCTTGCCGTCATCTTCGTGACTCACGACCTGGGCGTGGTGGCGGAGATGTGCGACACAGTGCTGGTGATGTATGGCGGCGTGACCGCCGAATACGCAGACGTGGACACGATCTACAACGAGCCGCGTCATCCCTACACCCAGGAACTGCTCAAGGCGTTCCCGGACCTTTCCCAACCCGAGAGGCAACTCACTTCCATCCCCGGTTATCCGCCCAAGTTGGACGCGTTACCCGCCGGCTGCCGTTTTGCGCCGCGCTGTCCCGTCGCATTCGACCGCTGCAATATTGACCTACCGCGACTGCACGAACTTGGGAACGGGCACATCGCCAGTTGCCACCTTGTTGAAGGCAATTAACTCCCATGGCAGACGACTTTATCCTCGAAGTAAGGAACCTCAAGAAATATTTCCAGGCGGGCAGACCCGGCTGGTTTTCCCGCAAGGAGGACTTTGTCCACGCGGTGGACGATGTAGACCTGCAACTCCGACGCGGCGAGGTGATCGCCCTGGTCGGCGAGAGCGGGTGCGGCAAGTCCACGCTGGCGTTGACCCTCATGCTCCTCGAGGAAGCCACCGAAGGGAACATCCTCTTCGAGGGTATAGACATCACCCATGCCAGCCCGAAGGAACGAAAGGCGATTCGCCAGCGCATCCAGATGATCTTCCAGGACCCGTACGAATCGCTCAATCCCACACAGACCATCGAGGAGATCGTCTCGGAGCCGCTCGCTGTGCACGGACTGGCTCTGCAGGCGGACGAGCGCAGGCAGCGCGTCGTCAGCGCCCTCGAGGACGCCGGCTTGAAACCCGCCGAGGACTATCTCAACCGCTTCCCACATCAACTCTCCGGCGGACAACGCCAGCGCGTGGTCATCGCAGGCGCGCTCGTGCTCGAACCGCACCTCCTGCTCGCGGACGAACCCGTCTCCATGCTGGACGTTTCCATCCGCGCCGAGATCATCAACCTGCTGGCAGAACTGCGCAGCACGCGCCGCATCGCGGTCATCTTCATCACACACGACCTCGGCTCCGTCGGTTTCTTCGCCGACCGCGTGGCGGTCATGTACCTGGGGCGCATCGTCGAGATCGGCACCATGCGCGAAGTCCTGAAAGACCCGAAACATCCCTACACCCAGGCGTTGCTCTCGGTCATCCCCGTCCCCAATCCGCGTATGCGTAAGAAGCGCCTGATCCTGCAAGGCGAAACGCCCAACCCCATTGACCTGCCCAGCGGCTGTCGCTTCCATCCGCGCTGCCCGGTTGCGATCGATGTCTGCAAACACAGCGACCCATCGCTGCTGAAGGTTTCCGATTCGCACCAGGCAGCCTGCCTGCTGCTCGTCAAATGACCGACATCACCAGCCTCCAGAACACGCGCGTCAAACACATCGTCAAACTGCGCGAGGACAAACGCCAGAGACAGAAGGACGGCTTGCTCCTCGTGGAGGGATATGACGAGATCCAACTTGCCATCGCGTCTGGACAGACACCACAAACGCTTCTGACCGCCCCGGAACTTGCCTCCCATCCATTGACCTTTCCCTCCGCTGAGACGTTGACCGTCTCCCGCGCGGTATTCGAGAAAATGTCCTACCGCGACAACCCCGACGGCTGGCTGGCGGTCTTCCCCATCCCTCGGATAAGCTTGGAATCCGAAAGTTTACTTTCGGCTAACCCGCTCGTCATCGTTGCCGAATCCATCGAAAAGCCGGGCAACCTAGGCGCCATCCTGCGCACCGCCGACGCGGCAGGTGTGGACACGCTGCTCGTCTGCGACCCACGTGCCGATCCCTGGAACCCAAACGTCGTCCGCGCCAGCCGCGGGACGGTCTTCAGCGTGCCGGTCGTTGAGTGCGATAATCCGTCTGCGCTGGCGTGGCTGCGTTCCCATAAAATCCAGGTCCTCGCCGCCACGCCCTCCGCCGAGGAAAACTACTCCAACGTGGACATGACCCGACCCACCGCCATCGCCGTCGGCACAGAGGACGAGGGACTGACCGATTTCTGGATGTCCAATGCTGATGTGAAGGTGAGAATTCCCATGCTGGGCAAGGTCAATTCGCTGAACGTGTCGGTCTCCACAGCCCTGATCGTGTATGAAGCGGTCAGGCAGCGGGGATAGTTCCGCTCACAATTCTGTAAAACGGTACGGGGGATAAAACTGGTAGACTCACCCAATCCATGAAAACGACAGGCATGCGCGGCTTCATCATCCTCTGGCTCGGACAGATCGTCTCGCTCATCGGCAGCGCCATGACGTGGTTCGCGTTCACCATCTGGGCGTGGGAGACGATGGGCAAAGCTTCGGCGCTGGCGACCATCAGTTTCTTCGCATTCCTTCCCACTGTCTTGTTCTCTCCAGTCGCCGGCGCGTTCGTTGACCGCTGGAACCGCAAGCTGGTCATGCTGCTCAGCGATCTTGCCACCGCGCTCGGGACGCTCACCGTTTTCCTCATCTACACCTTCGGCGACCTGCAGATCTGGCACATTTACCTCGTCAGCATCCTGGCGGGGTTCTTCACTGCCTTTCAATATCCCGCTTACGCCGCGGCAGTGACGACCATGCTCTCGAAGGAGGATTACGCCCGCGCCGAAGGGATGCTCGGCGCGGCGCGGGCGCTTTCGGGAATCCTCGCGCCGATCTTCGCGGCGGCATTGCTGGGCGTGATTGGCTTGAGCGGGATCATGCTGGTTGATCTTGCCACGTTCCTGTTCGCGTTCGGGACTCTGATGGTAATCCACGTGCCGCAACCCGTGCAGACCGCAACTGGACTGCAAAGCCGAGGGACGTTGTGGCAGGAAATCCAGTTTGGTTTTCGTTACATTCATCAAAAACAAAGCCTGCGGGCACTCACGATCCTGTTCATGATCGCGGGGGTTTTTCTTGCCATCGGCGCGACGTTGATGGCTCCGCTGGTACTGAGCGGGACTGGGAACGATGAATCGGCGTTGGCAGCGGTCCAGTCAACGGTAGCAGTTGGCGGCGTGGTCGGAGCCGTGATCTTTAGTCTGTGGGGCGGGACGAGGTATCGATTCCACAATGTGCTGATCGGCGGGACGGGGGCTT